>Ga0207952_1000010_pt1 | contig 383941 bp, 401 predicted proteins | sample SubbioR12Aug_8Ca_FD_184831 | JGI IMG/M metagenome (GOLD analysis project Ga0207952, IMG submission 184831) | Serpentinite rock and fluid subsurface biosphere microbial communities from McLaughlin Reserve, California, USA - CR12Aug_8Ca (SPAdes) | ecosystem: Environmental > Terrestrial > Deep...
CAGCTTTACGCCGAACGCCACTGGTACCTTCACTGCCACCTTTGTGGCTAATGATGGTCTCGCGAGCTCTACTCATGTGCTCACGATTGAGGTTGGGGAAGCTACAACCACTCCTCCTGGCGGAGGAGGTGGCGGCGGAGGAGGCGGTGGCGGAGGAGGTGGAGGTGGTGGACCGATTAATCCAACTGTCGGTGTACCAAGTGGAGGCGGAGGTGGTGGCGGAAGTGTTAACCTTCCCCCATACTTCATCGACTTCAACCCTCCCCAGACCGCTCCGGTAACTCAGGCTTACGCCTATGATGTCAACGGAAAAGATCCAGAGAATCAACCAGTTACCTTTAGTTTGTTAAAGGCTCCAGCAGGTATGACGATCCAAGCGACAAGCGGCGTCATCTTCTGGATACCAGGATGGAATCAACTGACAGGCATTCCTGAAACTGTAGAAATACGGATTTCAGATGGTGTACTTCATGCGACTACGAGCTACCAAGTTCTAGTGATCGCTCCTCAAACACCAACAGTAACCCCGCCGGTTACTGTCACCGTGACCGAACCGGGTCCAATAGTGACCCCTTCGTCACCAGGTCCTTCAACTACAACGGTTGTCGAGATCGAGCCCAGTACCACTACGGCACCCGCTGGTGGCCGACCAGCTGGACTGGCATTGCTCACAGGAGTGTTCAATATTCTTGATTGGCTCAAGGATTACTATTGTCTTTGGGGTTATCTGCTCTGGCTCTTAACAACTTTGGCTTTCCTTACTTATCTTCTTTCTAAAGATGATGAGGAGGACAAAGAACCAACAGTTGATGAGCTAGAAACAGCCTGGCCGGAACATGATCCGGAAGGGGACCAAGAAGACTCATCCTAGAAGCTTCGAAGCTACTCCTTAAAAAGCCCTAAGTTTGATAAGAAGTGCTAAGAGAATAAGCACCAAAAAGCCGCTAAAATAGCGGCTTTTTGGTTGTTTGGTTATACCTGAAAATCACCTTTGACTTCTTGACAATTTTTTTATAAAATGGCGTCGCACATCGACAACCGAATAGTCAGGAATTTCTCAACATTTTCCAACAAAAACTCTAAGAGAGGAAAGGAGAAGAAGGGAGTAATGAGATGAAAAAGATGGTGCCATGGGCGGCCCTACTGTGTGCCTTTCTGGCGCCCAGTGTGGTCTTCGCGGCAGGAGGGGAGTTTCCAACCTTTCCTCCGCCACCAACGTTCCCGTCGGTCCCGACGGCGACACACACCAGAACGAAGCTGCCGACGATCGCGAGAACCGTGACGCCAGCACCTTCGACACCGTCTGCGACAGCTTCGCGGACGGCAACCCCAACGAGCAGTGGCCCTCTGGGTTGCTGCGAGTTTTCCGGCCCGGAATGTGATATACGGTCGGAAGGAGAGTGTGCGTTTTACGGCGGCGAGTTCCATCCGAACGGTATCTGTCAAGTTGGCGGGTACTGCACGGATTCATCGACGCCGACTCAGACGTTCACCTTAACTCCAACGAGGACGGCGACTGCTACTCGGACCGACACACCCGACCCAACGGCTACGCGTACTGCCACGCAGACGCGAACGCCCACGGAGACGGCCACGAGGACCAGGACGCAGACGCCAACCAGCATTCCGACCCAGACTCCAACCAGAACCGAGACACCCGTCTTGGGCTGCTGCGAGTTCTCTGGTCCGGAATGTGACATGAGATCGGAAGAAGAGTGCACCAACTCCGGTGGCACCTTCGATCGCTACGGCTCCTGCCAAGGTGATGGGAGATGCTCCAATCTGTCCACTCCGACCGATACTCCGACGAAGACCACGACACCATCGTGGACTGCGACGAAGACTCCGACGGAGACGAGAACGGCGACCGTCACCAAGACCAACTCACCAGATCCAACGGCGACTCGTACCACGACGTGGACGGGAACACCAACGGATACGGCGACGCGGACCATGACGGCCACGAAGACCATCACGGCGACCGAGGTTCCAACGGCCACTCGGACCAACACTCCGGAGCCGACGGACACCAAGACCCCGACCGTAACGAGGACGGCCACGGCTACACGGACGGAGACACCAACCCGTACCGCTACGGCCACCCGGACCACACCGCCCGACACTCCGACGAGGACTGAGACGCCACTTCCAACGGCGACTCGGACCCCAACGGAGACGAGGACGGCGACGCGGACCAGAACGCCGTCTCCAACCGAGACGCCCAGTGGTCCCAAGGGCTGTTGCGACATCGTCTGCTACAACTCCTCGACCTATGAGGAGTGTGACGATGCCAACTTCTTCCACTACACCTGCGAGATGGATCAGACGCAAGACGAGTGTGAGGGCGCTGGTCCGAATCGTGTGTGGAGAGAAGGATTGGATCAGTTCTGTCAGCACCAGATCGGTCACGACGGTCAACCGACCGCCAACCAGTGGTGCGAACGACTCCCTGATCCGACTCCAACGGCCACCCAGGTCGTAACCGGCTGCTGTGCTTTCAAGATGAGCGGGAATCCTCAGTGTATGTACCTGACTGAGGAGACCTGTCTCTACGAGAAGGCGGGCGAGTTCGACCTTGGAGGAACCTGCCTCGGAGATGGTCATTGCAGTGGTCTTCCCACGAAGACTGCTACTCTGACTCCGACCGAGACGGCGACTCCAACCAGAACTCCGTCCACAACCAGCACTCCGACGGAGACCCTCGAGCCGACGGCTACGGCGACCCCAACTCCGAGTAACACTCGGACGGGAACAGCCACGGCTACGGCAACAGAGACTCCGACGGATGGTCCAACTGCGACGGGGACGATTCCCACGGCTACTGCCACCGGAACGCCCACCGAAACCGAGACCATCACTCCAACGACCACCCCAACGAGGACGGGAACCGATACACCCACCCCAACCTCGACTCCATCGGAGACAGCTACTTTGTCTCCGACGATCATACCGACCGAGACACCGTCTCAGACGCCCACGATAACCTCCACTCCAAGCTCAACTCCGACTGAGACGTTGGTTCCGACTGCGGAGCCGACGAAAACGCCGGAGGATACCAGGAAGGGTTGTTGTACCTATCTGGTAAGCGAGGAGGAGACATCGTGCATCGAGCCCTATACCAGGGCTGCCTGCGATCGTCTGGATGGAGTACTCATTCCAGGTCGGAAATGCGACGCCGAGCTGGGTATCTGTGTATTGCCAACGCCCATCCCAACGGCGACGGCCACTCCAACAGAGCCACCAACAGCTACGGTCACTCCAACCGCTACCGTTGTGGAGGTTCCATCGTCGACACCATCGGCGACCGGCACCTACACACCTTCACCTTCTCCAACCCCCACGGCCACTCCGATTCCCGCAACTCCTGAAGTCAAGGTCTGTGTTGGTGACTGCAGTCTTAATGGCTGCGTCAGCATTAACGAACTGGTGACAGGAGTGAAGTTGGCCTTGGGTCGTGGATCGGTCGAGGATGAATGCTTCACCTTCGATCCGGATCAAGACGGCAAGGTGGAGATCCACGAGTTGATCCAAGGTGTCGATAACGCTCTCTCTGCCTGCGAAGACGAAGAGTGCCGGCACCCGTTCCCTGAGGAATTCCTGTAATCCCAAATCCCCGGACGATCGTAAGATCGTTCCGGGGATTTTGTTTATCTGTGAAGTTTGCTAGGCTTGGAAACGTATCAATGATTAAAGAAAAAAGTATTCTAGAAATTATCTCCTCCAATAAACCCGCCGGCGATCAACCTCAAGCCATCAAATTTTTGGTTGATGGTCTAAAAAAAGATCTGCGCCACCAGACGCTTTTAGGTGTGACTGGTTCCGGAAAAACCTTTACTATCGCTAACGTTATCGAGGCCACTCAGCGCCCAACACTCGTCATTGCCCATAATAAGACCTTAGCCGCTCAGCTCTGCAATGAGTTTCGTGAACTTTTTCCTCATAACGCCGTTCACTATTTTGTTTCTTATTATGATTACTATCAGCCTGAAGCCTACGTGCCAACCAGTGACACCTATATCGATAAGGAGGCGATGATTAATGATGAAATCGACAAGTTGCGTCACGCCGCTACCGTCTCTTTACTCACTAGAAACGATGTCATTATCGTGGCTTCTGTTTCCTGTATCTATGGTTTAGGCACCCCTGATGTCTATGAACAGAACATCTTCCACTTCCAAGAGGGGGACAAGATCGATCGAGCTCAACTGATGAAAAAATTAGTGGAGCTGCAGTTTTCTCGTACCTCAGCTGATCTTAAGCGTGGCACTTTTCGTTTGCGCGGTGATAACTGGGAGATTATGCCTGCCGGTGAAGAAACTATCTATAATTTCACACTTCGAGATAATCGAATCCAAAAGATCTATGCTATTGATCCAGTAAAGGGTTTTGTGCCAGGAGAGACTCCCGAGAGAAAAGCGATTCACATTGCTCCCGCTAAGCACTTCATCACACCTGCTCCCGACAGGGAACGAGCAGCCAAAGTGATTCGTGAGGAGCTAAAAGCTCAACTAAAAAAATTTGAAAAAGAAGGAAAGCTTCTCGAAGCCGAACGCCTCGAACGCCGTACCCGGTTTGATCTAGCAATGATTGAAGAGGTTGGTTACTGTCATGGTATCGAAAACTACTCCAGGCATCTTTCTGGCAGGGCCGAAGGAGAACCTCCCTATACGTTACTAGATTATTTTCCTAAAGATTTTTTAACAGTTATTGATGAATCTCATGTTACCGTTCCGCAGTTGGCTGGCATGTATGAGGGTGATGCCTCTCGCAAACGAACTTTAGTTGAATATGGTTTCAGACTTCCCTCCGCCTTGGATAACCGACCATTAAAATTTGCCGAGTTCGAAAAACGAGTGGGGCATATTATTTACACCTCAGCCACTCCTGGGGCCTATGAAAAAAAACACAGCCAGCAAGTCGTTGAACAGATCATTCGTCCCACCGGACTAATTGATCCCAAAATTACCATGCGCCCCGCTCGTGGTCAGATCGACGATCTTCTGAAACGTATTCCCGAACGTATCGAAAAAGGAGAACGTGTTTTAGTAACGACTCTTACTAAAAAGATGGCCGAGGATTTGAGTTCTTATTTGGAAGAGTTGAAGATAAAAGTCTCCTACTTACACAGCGATGTAAAAACCCTGGAACGTATCAAGATCTTAACCAAGTTAAGAAAAGGGGATTATGACGTCGTGGTTGGTGTAAACCTGCTTCGCGAGGGATTGGATCTACCCGAAGTCTCTCTAGTAGCTATTCTCGACGCCGACAAGGAAGGATTTTTAAGAAGCGAGACGTCTTTAATCCAAACCATTGGTCGGGCCGCCCGCAATGTAAACGGTGAAGTTTTGATTTATGCCGATAATATCACCGGCTCTATCGAGCGCGCTGTTTCAGAAACCGAACGTCGTCGTCGCCTTCAGCTGGCTTTCAATAAAAAGAACGGCATTATTCCTCGCACAATCATCAAAGAAATCAGGGATATCATCCCTGAAGAATCATCAAAGGCCCTCGACCTTGAACTTAAAGTTTTGCCTGAAAATAAGAAAGCTCTTGAACAATTAGTAAAGAGTAAAGAAAAAGAGATGAGAGAGGCTGCTCACAATCTCGACTTCGAACTCGCCGCTCTTTTGCGAGATGAAATAAAAATTCTCAAAAAGAAAAATCTACCTACTAAAAAATAGAATAAAGATTTGCTGAAAACCAAGCACTGCTGTATGCTGGTGTGATTCTTTATGGATATTAGAAATATCGCCATTATTGCTCACGTCGACCACGGGAAAACCACCCTGGTGGATGCTTTGTTGCAGCAATCAGAAAACTTCAAGATTAAAAGTGATGCCCCTCATGATCTCATTATGGACTCCAATGAACTGGAGCGAGAGCGAGGAATTACTATTTTTTCTAAAAACGCCTCGATTATGTATCGCGGTGTAAAAATAAATATTGTCGATACTCCTGGTCACGCCGATTTCGGTGGTGAGGTAGAGCGTATTATGCGCATGGTAAACGGCGCCTTACTTTTAGTTGATGCTAAAGAAGGACCAATGCCTCAGACTAAATTTGTCTTACGCAAAGCAATCCAGGCCGGTCACAAGATGATTGTCGTTATAAATAAAATAGATAAGCCTGGGGCTCGTCCCGCCTGGGCCCTGAGTGCCACCTATGACCTTTTTATTGAACTTGGCGCTACCGAAGAACAGATCGAATTTCCAGTTATCTATGCTTCAGCTATTCAGGGCAAAGCTGGTACCACGCCACATCTAGAGGAGATGGAAAATGTTACACCGTTATTTGATGCCATTTTACAATCCATTACTCCACCAGAAGTTAATAAAGAGAAACCGCTCCAGATGCTTACTGTTAACCTGACCTACGATAACTACAAAGGAAAAATCGCCATCGGCTGTCTTCTGGCAGGAAATTTAAAAAAAGGTTTACCTGTCATACACATCAATCGTCAAGGTCAGATGAAAAAAACGCAGATTGCCTCATTGATGCTTTTTGAGGGCTTGAACAGAGTTGATGTTGAAGAGGCTGGAGCTGGAGATATTGTGGCCATTGCTGGAATTCCAGAGATTTCTATTGGGGAGACAATTGCTGATATCGAAAAGCCAGAAGCCCTACCCGTTATTGATATTGATAAGCCAACTATCAAAATGACCTTCGGAGTTAATACCTCACCTTTTGTTGGTAAAGAGGGAAAGTATACCACCTCCCGCAACCTAAAAGAGCGTTTAGAAAAAGAGCTAGAGACAGATGTTGCTCTAAAAATTGAGCAAGCCCAATCAGTTGATCGTTGGATCGTCTCTGGTAGAGGTGAGCTTCATCTTTCAATACTGTTAGAGAAGATGAGGCGAGAAGGTTATGAGTTAGAAGTATCAAAGCCCGAAGTTATCTTCCAGGAAGAGAACGGTAAAAAACTAGAACCAATCGAGCTCTTATCGGTAGAAGTTCCTCAAGAATTTTCTGGGGTGGTGATCGAGATGCTGGGTAAGAGGCTGGGGATAATGCACGACATGAGAAGTGAAAATAATACTGCCCACATGGATTTTATCGTTCCAACACGCGGGCTGATCGGCTTGCGCAATGAGTTTCTAACCAACACTAAAGGACAGGGGATAATGAACTCTATTTTTATGGAATACCAAGCCTACAAAGGCGATCTTCCCCCACAAACTCATGGATCACTAATTGCTACCGAAGCTGGAACTTCTAATAGTTATGGTTTAATCGGTGCTCAAGGTAGAGGCGTATTATTCTTAGGTCCGGGAATGCCAATCTATGAGGGGTTGGTGGTTGGTCGTAATGCTAAAGCCGGAGATATCCCCGTCAATGTTTGTAAGGCCAAAGAGCTCACCAACTTCCGTTCTAAAAATGAAGGTACTCAGGATCAGTTGGAAGTACCACTAACCTTATCTTTGGAGGATGCTTTGAACTATATTGCTGATGATGAATTAGTTGAAATTACCCCGGAGAGTATTCGTATCAGAAAAAGATATTTAAAAGAAGGTGATCGAAAGAAAGCGAAGAAATAGAAAACGAGGGCTTAGCCCTCGTTTTCTATTTCTGGATCGGTGATTATCTCAATCTTCACTCGGCGTTTTCCAAATGAATATGCCTTTTCCTTAGAATCCATCCAGATGTCGATAAAGCCAACCATGCGTGGATGCATTCGATCTTCAACGATAAAAACTCGATCGGGGAAGATCTCAGGTAGGCGGACCTTCGTGCCAAAAGGCAAGAAGTTGGTCGCCATCACGTCTTCTCGGGTAGCTGTACCCATCGCCGTGATATGTGGCGTATCGTCCGTTTCTTCAGGCGCACTAGTATAGGCAGTGGCCCATACTTCATGCGTTTCTAATACCGTATATTCAACTTCCTGAGACTGCTCTTCAACCGCTAAGTCTGCTTTATCCTGAGGCGCTTGTGCGATCGAATCGTAGTGAGGAATATGTGCTCCTACCAGGAACAGTCCCAGGAGGAGGAGTCGTTTACCCATATTTTTCCAACAAAAATACCCCTCGTCGGGGTACTTTCTATGGTGCCTATAGCTTATACCCAAGCAGCAGTTCTGTCAAGATGCCCCTCTTTCATGTTAAAATAAGCCTTATAAAATAAGGTTTTTTATGGGAAGCGGCATTATTGAACTAGCGTTTGTAATCCTTTTAGCAGCCACCCTCGGGGCCTTCGCCTATGTTACCAGGCAGCCCATTTTTTTGGCCTATTTAGGCACCGGAGTAGTGATTGGCGGCCTTAATCTCTTCCATCTTGGAGAGCGGGAGATATTCGAAATCTTCAGCACCCTAGGAATTATGTTCCTTCTATTTCTTATTGGGCTTGAGATTAACTACTCCTCCCTCCGACACGTGGGAAAGACCTCGCTTATAATTGGCTGCGGACAAATTCTTTTCACCACCTTCTTCGGTTTTATGATCGCTTCTTGGGGTTTCGGTTATCAATTCATACCAGCCCTCTATATTGCCGTTGCTCTAACATTTTCCAGCACAGTCATTATTGTTAAACTCCTCTCCGAGAAAAAAGATCTAAATAGTCTCTACGGAAGAATCAGTGTCGGTTTCTTTTTGGTCCAGGACTTTGTGGCCATGATTATTCTTATTGTCCTGGCTGGAGTAACGGGTACTGGGGGATCAGATTCACTCTTGAATAATGTTGTCCTCACTCTTGTTAAAGGTGTCGGTCTTTTTGCTATCACCCTTCTTTTAGGTCTAACTATCTTTCCTAAAATTTTTGATCGTCTTGCTCGTTCTTCGGAGCTACTTTTCCTAGCTAGTCTTGCTTGGGTCTTTCTTATCTCGACTGCCGTTGAGTGGTTCGGTTTCTCTTTAGAGATTGGTGGATTTCTGGCTGGTCTTGCCCTAGCTAACTCTTCTGAAAACTATCAAATTGCCGCTCGCATCCGTCCCTTGCGTGACTTTTTTATTCTCGTCTTCTTCGTCATTCTTGGTTCTTCGGTTGTCGTCAATGATTTCGCTGGTATTACGACTCCCGCCATTGTCTTCTCCCTCTTTGTACTTTTTGGTAATCCACTTATCGTCTGGATTTTGATGGGGCTCCTAGGTTATCGCAAGCGCACCACCTTCTTCACGGGTATTACTGTTGCTCAAATCTCTGAATTTAGTCTGGTTCTAGCTGCTCTTGGTCTCCGTCTGGGTCACTTGAGCGAGGCCGATGTTGCCTTAATCACTCTTGTTGGAATAGCCACCATCACTGTTTCTAGTTACATCATTATGAAAGGGGATTATCTCTACACTAAACTATCCCCCTATCTTAATTGGTTGGAGCTTCCTCATCCCCGTCTCGAGGAGCAGCCCAAGACCATCAGTAAGAAACCAATCATCTTGATCGGTGCTCATCGTACCGGACAGAGTGTTCTACACTATTTATCCAAGAAGGAGGTGCGAGTTATCGATTTTGACCCCGAAGCCATTCAGGATTTAAAACATCGAGGCTATGACTACGTTTTCGGAGACGCCGCCGATGAAGAAATATTCGAACAGGCCAAAATTGCTGAGGCAGAAGTAGTTATTGCCACTACTCCTGGCTTTGAAGATAATATTGCTCTTATAGAAACCATCGGAAAAGTTAATAAATCTAAACACAAAAAAATTAAAACCATTGTTCGTGCCAAAAGTGAAGAAGAACGTGACGCCCTCTATCGTGCTGGAGCCACCTATGTTTTATGGCCACACTTTACGGCCGGACAATATTTAGGAAAAGCCATCCACAAGGAACGACAGCTTAAGTTTTTAGCTGAGTGGCGCAAAAAGGATTTTGAGCTTATAAAAAAGGAGCAAGCACTCGATCTCGATAAACTACAACACAGCTAATATCTAATGCGACCATTATTAGGCGCTCATGTTTCAGCGGCTGGCGGGTATGATAAGGCCATAGACAGGGGAGAGGAGCTTGGGGCAGAAGTCATCCAGGTTTTTGTTTCCTCACCCCGCTCCTGGAGGGTTAATCAACCAGAAACTGAAGTAATCAAGCGTTTTAAAAAAAAGAAAGAGGGTAGTCTAATAAAGAAAATCTATGCACACGGTACCTACCTAGCAAATTTAGGAACCCCCAAACTCGACCTCTTAGAAAAATCAAAAACTAGTCTACGCGATGAATTTAGAGTAGTTACCTCATTAGGAATGGATGGTTTAATTTTTCATGTTGGCTCAAAAAACGGGCAACCCACCCTTCCTTTGAAACAGGTTGTCTCAGCCATTAAAGAAGCTATTAAGTACTCTCCCGGAGAAAGCCAGATCATCATTGAAAACGCTGCCGGTGGTGGAGAAAAGATTGGTTCTTCTCCTGAAGAAATCTTCACTCTTCTCGAAGTAATTGATTCTCCGCGGGTTAAGGTTTGTTATGATACCGCTCACGGCTTTGAGGCAGGATTAATTGCTAATTACACGCCCAAAGAAATTACCAAACTTCTTGATCGTTTTGAAAAATCTTTTGGTTTGAAAAATCTAGTAGCCCTCCACGTCAATGATTCTAAAACCGTCTTTAACTCCCGCCATGATCGTCACGAGAATCTCGGAGAGGGGTATATTGGTCTTTCTGGTTTTAAAAATCTAGCCAAAGAAAAAAGATTAGCTCACACCTCCTGGATACTTGAAGTTCCTGGCTTTGATGATCTTGGACCAGACAAAAAGAATATGGATATTCTGAAGAGCTGTTTTCGCTAGACATAACATTAAAAATATAGTAAAAGAATGAATAGAAGGAGGGCTGCCAATATGATCGATCGGATCTACTGGCTGCCTGACAAGGGTGCGGTGCAGGAGCTTTGGCAAAGCGAGGTGGAAGGAATCCTTGCCAGGCTTCACAAGGTGGTATTGATCGAGAGAGAAGGACTCATCATCCTAATCCTCGGATCGAAGGACGAATCCCTGGACTACCACTCGAATCTACTCACCTCCTGTGCTCTTTTCTTTGGGTGGGTTGATTTAATTGGTGCCGCCGACCACATTAGTCGTCCAGGGCGAGATTGGTCTAAGGCTAATCTCCGCGTTCTTGGAGGAGGTACCAGAAAAGATGATGGAACGTTTGAGAATGGTAGCGGATCCTATGGGAAGCTCAATCCAGACGATTTGCATCTCATTCTCGACCTCATCGGAAGCCCCTAAGAATTAATGATCTAGGGGCTTTTGTTATAAACAAAATGACGCCATCTCTGACGTCATTATCTTCCCTAGGAGAACGGTAGTTCCTGCTGTTCTGGTCTGGGATGAAACTTTCTCAGGGCGTGATTAGCCCAGGCGGTCATCTCCCTTTTTGTCTTCTCACTTATCCAGGGAGAACTATGTTTTCGTGAGTGGTAGGTTGCGCCGCTAGCGGTTATCCGAAAATGAAGAACTGTTCTTCTGTGGCGTACATTGATGAAGCCCTCCTCCACCGTAATAGTAAACGGACAGTTAGGGACCCTCACTCTTTTTGCCATCACCGCCTCCTTTTTGATACTTCTTCCACTCTACATATTTTTGTGTCATAGTAAATACATATCACTATGACACAACGACTTATTATTTTTTTAGTGTTGGGGGTGACATTAATCTATCTGGGAATTCAGTATAATAACCGACTTGATAAAGAGGCGCTGGAGAAAAAACAAGTAGAGCAAGCAGTTATAGATAAAGAACTAGAAACAAAAATGGCTGATTTAAAAATTGAAGATCAAAAAATTGGGACTGGAGCGGAGGCCACTCCTGGAAAAAAAGTAACAGTCAATTATCGAGGAACCTTAACCAACGGCACAGAATTTGATAGCTCTTTTCGTCGAAATCAACCCTTCATTTTTACACTTGGACAAGGAGAGGTGATTCAAGGATGGGATCTTGGAGTAAAGGGAATGAAGGTTGGTGGTAAGAGAATTCTCACTATTCCTTCTGAATTAGGTTATGGAGCCAACGGAGTTCCCGGAACTATTCCGGGTGGAGCTACTCTAATTTTCGAAGTCGATCTATTGGCGGTTGAATAAAAAAGAAGAAGAGTGAACTCTCGATCTGAATTATCATTTTTTTTGATACTACTCGCGGGAACACTTCTGCTTCTTTTTTGGGTGTTTGCCCCTTTTCTTCAGGCCCTTCTTTTGGGAGCGGTAGCCGCTTTGGTTTTTCATCCTCTATTTAGTTATCTCGAACGTCTTTCAAAGAGAAAAACATTAGCGGCTCTTTTAACGCTCGTTGTTTTATTAGTGCTTGTCCTGGCGCCGTTAGTTTATTTAGGAACGCAGCTATTCTCGGAAATCAGATCTCTTTATGGAGTGATTACTAGTGATGGGTATGGTGCCGAACTAGAACATATCGAACAAACTGCCAATCAGTATTTCGGAGACTGGTTTAGTGACCCGATTGAGTTCGATCTTCCTCAATTTCAAGCCGCCATTAGAAGTGGTGTGGCCTGGTTGGCTTTAAATGCGGGGGCCATTGTTGGTGGATTGTTCTCGGTGGTTTTTAAATTATTAATTGGCGTTATTGCTTTTTATTATTTCCTTAAAAATGGAGAAGGGATTCGAGATGAAATCATTGATCTGTCACCACTCACAGAGGCAAGAACAAAAAAAATTATAAACCGTTGTGAGGTAACAGTTCGTTCAGTTATTGAAGGATCATTAGTTGTGGCTATTGTTCAAGGTGTTTTGTCTGGTATCGGTTTCGCTATTTTCGGGGTGCCTCAACCGGTCTTATGGGGAGCAATTACTGTTATCTCGGCTCTTATACCCGGTGTAGGAACAATGCTTGTTATGGCCCCAGCCATTGTCTATGTCTTTTTAACTAATAATTTAACCAACACCATCGGTCTTTTAGTCTGGGGGTTTTTCTTGGTTGGACTGGCTGACAATATTCTTCGGCCACTCTTTATGCAGCGTTATCTTGTAATCCATCCTTTATTCATATTTTTAAGCGTTCTGGGCGGTATCTCCGTTTTTGGACCATTAGGATTCATTTGGGGACCAATTATTCTTAGTCTGTTCCTGATTCTTCTTGAACTTTATAAAGAAATTATCTTGGAAAGAAAGTAGGTATGTCTTACGAAGATCTGTTACGGGAAGAACATCCCTGGTCAGAACTATCAATTAGTGATGTCGCCACTGCTCTAAGGGTTAATCTTCGTACCGGCATTAGGAATGAGGAAGCTCTTCTTAGACGAGAAACATTCGGTCTCAATGAGTTGCCCTCTCAAGAAAGAGATTCTTGGATCATCCTCTTTTTCCGTCAGTTTCAGAGTGCTCTTATCTATCTTTTACTGCTTTCTTGCATAGTCGTTCTTATCTTAGGAGAGTATCTTGATGCATCGATTATTCTATTTGTTCTTATTTTTAACGCCATTGTTGGGACTATCCAGGAGGGAAGAGCGGAGGCTACTCTAGATTCTTTAAAAAAGATTACCCATCAAGAATCGACAGTCATTCGTAATGGAGAGGAGATAATTCTTGAAGAAAAAGATCTCGTTCCCGGAGATTTGGTCATTCTAAAAGAAGGGGAGCGGGTGCCCGCCGATCTACGTCTTATTCAAACTTCTCGTCTTCGTATAGATGAAGCCCCTCTCACCGGAGAGTCCTTGCCAGTTTTTAAAAATGCCGAAAACCAAAGCCCTAATACCGCTCCTTTTGGAGATCGTCTAGGTATGGCCTACAAGGGAACCTACATCGTTAGTGGTCATGGACAAGGCTTGGTCGTTGCTACCGGAGTAAGAACGGAACTAGGAAAAATTAGTCAGGCCATCATCTCTATCGATGCCGACATGCCGCTTAAAAAAGAGATGCGTCGCCTCTCTATCTTTATTGTTTTCGCTGTTTTTCTAATCTCGGTTCTGGTTTTTTGGCAGGGCCTAAGAGCAGGACAAGATCCAGTCACGATGCTTAAGGTTATTATTTCTCTGGCTGTCTCGATCATTCCTGAGGGTTTGCCAGTTGTTATGACATTGGTGCTTGCTACTGGAGTATGGCGCATGGCCAAACATCAAGCAGTTGTAAAGAGGTTGCAAGCAGTTGAGGCTCTTGGACAAACCGACATTATCGCCGTTGATAAGACAGGCACTCTCACTAGGAACGAGTTGGTTTCTAGAAAATTGTTTACCGGAGGTCATTGGTATGACATCGGAGGAAATGGTTATGAACCACGAGGGGAGATTAAATTCGATAATCATCTTATAGAACCTCTTAGTCATCCTGATGTTGTGATGTGCGGTCGTGTGGCAGCCCTTTCTACTTCAGCCCATATCTTCCACGTGCGAGGAGAAAACAATAAAGGGGAAGGTGAATGGAAGATAAGTGGAGATCCAACCGAGGGGGCCCTCTTGGTAATGGCTGCTAAGATTGGTTTCCACGAAGATGTGGTTGAAAAAGAATCTCCGCGTATCGACGAGATACCATTCACCTACGAAGATAGAATTCATGCCTCACTCCATCGAATTTCCGGGAAAAGGTTTGTGGCTATTTCCGGTGCACCGGAAGCGATTCTTCCTAAAAGCATCTCCCAGTATGTTGAAGGGGAAGTAAAAAATCTTAGCCACAATGAAAAATTAGAACTTCAAGAAAAATTCAGAGAACTTTCCAAGGATGGCTTTCGAGTACTGGCGCTGGCTTTCAAGGAGGGCAGAGAGAAGGAGGGGGGTGACCTTTTGAGTGAAGAAGATAAAAGCGACTACACCTTTGTCGGTTTTTCAGCTTTAGAGGACTCTCCTCGGCCAGAAGTCAAAGATTCAATCATGCGCGCCAGAGAGGCTGGTATTCAGGTGGTAATGATTACCGGAGACCATGCTCTCACTGCCACGGCCATCGCTACTCGTATTGGACTAATCTCAGAAAATCTATCCGAAGAGGAAAAGCAAGATTTGGTATTAACTGGAGAAGAGGTGGATCGATTAAGCGATAAGGTGCTTCAGGATTCAATCAGAAATAAAGTAATTTTTGCCAGAGTAACCCCTATTCACAAGTTGCGTCTCATTACTGCTTACAAGAACCAAGGGAAGGTGGTGGCTATGACCGGTGATGGAGTTAACGATGCGCCATCTCTGGTGGCCGCCGATCTAGGAGTAGCGATGGGAAAGATTGGTACCGATGTTGCTAAAGAAGCAGCTGATATAGTCCTCTTAGACGATAACTTTGGAACAATTCTTGATGCAAGTGAAGAGGGGCGCAATATCTATCAAACTATAAAAAAAGTCATCCTCTACCTCTTCTCAACAAGCCTGGGAGAGGTTTTAACAATTGGTGGAGCCCTCTTTCTAGGAACCGCTCATCTCCCTCTCTTGCCCGCCCAGATTGTTTGGTTGAATCTAGTCACCGATGGCTTTCTTACTACCGCCTTAGCAGTCGAACCACGAGAAAAAAACCTACTGAAATCTGCTCCCAAAAAAACGAATCTGGTCGATCACTTAATGTTTATTCGCATGCCTTTCATGGCCGTACCAATGATGGTTGGCGCTCTATACATTTTTTATCAGACCGCGCCACACGATATCACTAAGGCTTGGGCCATGACCCTCACCACTCTTTCTATTTTTCAGTGGTTTAACGCTTGGAACTGTCGCTCTTCGACCGAGTCGATCTTCAAATCTTCTCTTACTAAAAATCCTTATCTTCTTGGAGCCATGGGCGTTGTAGTTGTTTTACAATTAGGGGCTCTTTATCTACCACCAATGCAAACCATCTTAAAAACAACCCCCCTTACTCTTTTAGAATGGCTTATCTGCTTGGGTTTGGCTTCGACTATTCTTATCTCAGAGGAAACAAGGAAGTTTTTTGCCCGAGCTTGGCAGCGCCCAAGAATCGCCGCTTAATTTCTTGACAGTCTTGGGCGGGACTCTGATACTGAAATTAAACAGCTTATGTCAAACGTCTCTAGTAGCCTTCTTGCCTTAATCGGAGATAACCTTGTCTCTCTTCGTTTTACCCCAATTGATATCGTTGATATCTTAATTATCGCTTTCCTTATTTATGTTGGATTGCGCCTCGTCATCGAAACAAACTCTGTTTCAATGATTATTGGCCTTTTTCTTTTATTCGTATTGTATGGTCTAGCACTTCTTTTTAACCTTGTTCTTAGTCGTGTAATTCTTCAGTCTATCGTCAGCATCTTGGTCATTGTAATTGCTATTGTCTATCAGAATGAACTTCGTCGAATTTTAAATTTTTTCACCATCCTTGGGTTTGCGAGACATCGTCAAAGTTGGAGTGAGAAAGTGGTATTTGCCTTGAGCGAAGCTGCTTTTTCTCTAGCTGCTAGTCGCCAAGGAGCCCTATTAGTCCTTCCTGGAAGAGAGCCAGTTGACCCCTATATTACAAGCGGAGAGAAGTTGGACGGTTTTGTTTCTCAACCAGTATTAATGAGCATTTTTGATGCCTCTTCTCCTGGGCATGACGGAGCAGTCATAATTGAACGAGATAGGATAACAAGCTTTGGGGTTCATCTTCCTCTAGCCGAGAATATGACTACACTTACTCAGTATGGCACTAGGCATCGTGCTGCTCTTGGATTGAGTGAGAAAACAGATGCCCTCACGGTTGTCGTTTCAGAGGAAAAGGGAGTGGTAAATATTGCTCGTCAGGGTAAGTTACAGAGTATCCAGAGTAAAGAGGAGTTGATAGTTGAGCTACAAAGATTTTATCTGGATCGCTTCCCTCGTGAAAGAACAAAAAGTTTTTTTGCTAATTTTGCGAAGAACACTTTTATTGTTGGTCTTACCCTTGTGCTAGCTGTGGGGCTATGGATAGTCAATGCTCGTAGCTCTCCTCCGGTACAAAGACAGTTTACTGTGAACCTTGAGTTTCAAAACGTGGCTCCTGGATATGTTGTTCAGGAATCCGTTCCTTCACAGATCGAAGTTACTCTTGAGGGGCGATCGAATGATTTTGACAACTTCTTTCCAGAAAAAGACCTTAAAGCACTTCTCGATCTAAGTTCAGCTATTGAAGGATCTAATTCAATTGTTATCGACAAGAAAACCATTAGAACTCCATTAAGTTTTACTATTGTTAGAATCAATCCAGAAAAAATCTGGGTCCGCGTTGAGGAAAGCCAGCAGATTCTAGAAACCACAGAAGCTAACTAGTAGCTTCATCTTTAATCCGGTGGTACAATGAGCCACTATGGATAAAGTATCTCGCTCTAAAATAGAACTTTTCGGAGAATGTCCTCGCTGTTTCTGGTTAGAAGTTAACAAAGGTATCAAGCGTCCTCCGCCTGCTCCTTATACCATCAATAACGCCGTTGATTACCTTTTAAAACAAGAGTTCGATCACCATCGTGAAAATGCTACACCTCATCCCATCATGAGTGGTTCTGGCGTTGAGGCTGTTCCTTTCAGTCATCCCGAGATCAATAAATGGCGTACCAACTTCACCGGCGTCCAGTATCATCATGAACCAACAAACTTTCTTGTTTTTGGTGCGGTTGATGATGTTTGGATAAATCCGAAAGGGGAGTTGATAGTGGTTGATTACAAGGCAACCGGCGCTAATCAACATCAGATCTATGACTCCTATCAACGACAGATGGAGATTTATCAGTGGTTATTGAAGCAGAATAACTACCCGGTTTCTCCAACTGGTTACTTTGTTTTTGCTAAGGTCAGCAAGGCTAATGGTTTTGGTATGGGCAAGGCCAGCCTTCCCTTTGATATTTTTGTTGAACCCTGTACCGGAAAGACGGATTGGATTGAGGATGCGCTTTACGATATGCGAAGTGTCTACGACTCCGAGGAGGGACCAACTCCAGGTGGTTCCTGTACTTACTGTAACTACGTCAAGAAAGCTAGTACGGCGTAAGATAATGCCGAAAATTGTTCCACCCAAACCGCTTCGTTGGACACATCACGCCAAGGAGAAGATGGGATATTATAAATTGTCCGAAGGGCGAGTGCGCCGGGTAATTCACTCGCCAGAGAGAACGGAGATTGGTATCGCTCCAGACACTGAGGCCTATATGCAGCCGTCCTCACTTAAAAGTTCACAGAAAGGGAGGCGTGACTGGACGCAAGAGGTATGGGTTATGGCCAAAAACATCCCTGATGGAAGACTGGTTATTAGTGCTTGGCGCTACCCTGGAAAAACCAAGCCCGGAGAGCCTCTTCCCGAAGCTATTCAAGCTGAGATTGAGGCTGGGATTGGAGAAGGGGATGAATAAAAATCTTCGGGTATAATGAGTTTATGATCGATCGCTTTTCTATCTCGAGCCCCGATTTTGAAAATCACGGCCTTATCCCGGAGCGTTTCACATGTGAGGGAAGTGATATCAATCCGGAAATCCATATCCACTACACCCCTCCAGGAACCAAAAGCTTGGTTCTTATCATGGATGATCCGGATGCTTCTTCGGGTGGAGTTTTTATCCACTGGTTAGTTTGGAACATTCCGCCCGATACAAAAGTGATTAAGCGCAAGGAGCTTCCCCCTGGAGCGGTCGAGGGATTCACGAGTTTTGAAAAAAATGGCTATGGTGGTCCTTGTCCTAAACCCGGGAAGATTCATCGTTATGATTTTAAGCTGTATGCGCTAGGAAGAATGCTCGACCTTCCGCCTTCGTCTCGAGTACAAGATCTTGAAAGGGAAATTCACGCCCATCTTGTTGGTAAAGCCGATCAGTTTTTAGGAAAGTACAAACGCGAGTCGGTTTTATATTAATCTGTGTCATGAATCGTGGAGTAGCCACTTTTACGCTCGATTACGGTAAATGTCCTCCCTGGCTTTTTGAGCGGATGGTTAAACTCGGTCGCGAAATAACAATCATTCTTATCGACGAGTATGGTCCGGAAGAATTTATTCGTCGGATGGGAGATCCGGTTTGGTTTCAAACTTTAGGTACTGTTTTGGCATTCGATTGGAATGCCTCCGGTCTTACTACAATTCTCACCGCTGCTCTCAAGGAAGGAGTTCGTGGTCAAGAGAAAGATCTTGGTATTTTTATTTGTGGTGGCAAAGGGAAGACTTCACTCAAAACCCCTCAGGAGATAAACACTTGGGGAGAAAGATTGAATTTACCTGGTGGTGTAGCTAAAAACTTATCTTACAACTCCAAGATGGCGGCCAAGGTTGATTCGTCATTAGTCCAGGATGGCTACCAAATATATCATCATACTTTTTTCTTCACTAAATCTGGCGCCTGGACGGTTGTTCAACAGGGAATGAACACCGAATCACAGAGTGCTCGCCGTTACCACTGGCATTCAAAAAATATCAAAGATCTTATTGAAAATCCTCACTCGGGTATTGCTTCTCAGAAAACTGGAAAGACCTTAAATCTAACAGCAGAGGATAGTCGCAAAAATAGGGAGGTGGGAGTTGAATTAATTGATCAGGGTTATACCGCCCTAATGAAAGATATTTCTCTTCTTCGTCGGCATAGTTCCAGGTTGGTAAAATCCTATACCGTGAAAAACCGCCAAGGCCATCTTTTCTCTTCACTCGAACTCTCAGATATTAATTTTCACACTCACCCTGTTCTTAATGAGAATTTTAGTCGCAGCCGCTACCTAGAAAAAATCTTAAGCCAAATCACGATCGATCCGCCTAAAAGTTATGAAGAGTTTATCTCTCGTGAAGGAGTCGGCCCTAAAACCGTCAGAGCTCTCTCCTTGGTAGCTGAGACTATCTATGGTGCTCCAGCCTCCTATAAAGACCCCGCTCGTTATAGTTTTGCTTTCGGTGGAAAGGATGACATTCCATACCCTGTGGATAGGGAGACTTATGATAAAACTCGAGAAATCATTTCCGGTGCTGTTTTAAAGGCTAAACTATCTATTAGGGAGAAAAACGAAGCTCTGAGAAAGCTAGGTCGATCCCAATTGACACCCTCGGCTACAGTGATACCATAATAAGGTACTAAAAATGTTTGGCAGTTCATTTCTCGTAATAGTTTTTCTAACCCTCTTTTTCCTTCTAGGAATTCTTTTATTCCTATTTTTAAGAGACATTCGCCAGGAGGTGCAATACGAGAGAATAGATTCATAAATATAGATAAGTTACCAGAACGTTACTCGAACACCTCCTCTAGGGGGTGTTCATTGTTTTGACTTAATGAGAGGAAAGGAGTAATCATTTCTTCTCATGAGGTCAAGATTAAGACCTCGTTTGTACTTTGAATAACCAATATAACCCAGGGAGGAAGAAGGAAGGATGGAGAACGGAATTCTACGTGGTGTTGGGGTGGTGGGAACCATCTCAGCGAGGAAGGGTGGGACGGCCGAGGAGCTACTACGGCAAATCGCTCACCCAGGAGAGGATAGACGAAATCCTCTTCGTGCTACTCGGAAGTTTCCTGAGTGGGTGACCACGAATGGATACGAGGAGACAAGGGGGGTAGTTCATCTCGAAGACGGCAGAGTAATCAGTCTTCGTCTGAGATTGGGAGAACCTCTCTCAGGACTGAGGCTCATCGATGATCACTTCGTGCGGAAAACTACACTCCGAGATTCCGGCGGAATGACCATCAAGATTGGCTCCGATCTGCCAAAGACCAGAATCCCTGACTTTGCGAATAACATCGTCGGGCACTGGGTGGTTCATGGAGCTCACTGGAAGAACAGAAGTGGGAAGATTTTCTGTGCCCCCTACGGTGAAGGGCAGGGAAACTTTCTCGATCATGGTCTGAGATTCGATAATGCTTCTTCGATGAGGGGTATGCGCCTCGAGGAGGTGGTGCGCTCCGGAGCGGTTCATGCCGTACCTCTAGGAGAGTGGGGTAGGCCCTACACAATCGTTCCAGCTGCTCTCGGAGCAACTGTCCTTCTCAGGGAGTTTAACTTCCATGGCCATTACGGCGATGAGAACGTTTTCTCGGTAGTGATGGCCAACACCGATCGCGATCATCAGTGGCCTGGCTACTGTGGTTGGCGGCGCTGGGAGGATAAACTCTTCGGAGCAAGGATTCCCGATCATTTCAGGGAGGTGTTCTCCGAGATCGCAGCAAGTTCTCGGACTCCGTTTCACTTCCATCTCCACGCTACGAAGAGTATCTTCCCTAAGGTGCGACTTCTATCGGCCTACCTGCTCGAGGTTTTCGGGAGAAGAGAGTTGGAGCGGCTGCTGCAACTCGTAGTCGAGAACCACCCGGAGAGATTCAGTCTGCTTCTAGATGCTCGGGCTCAGGTCCACGAGCTTGATCACGTCTACGGAGACAGTCTGATCTACAAGGGGGGTCGTCGATTCGAGTTGGAGCGAATCACGAGAAACGTCGCAGAGACCTTTCAATCGATGGCTGAGGTCGAGGCCAATCCTGGCTTCGTTATCCCTGCTATCGATCGGGTAATCCCAGATCACCATCTCTACCTCGCCCTTCTCATCCTGGCTGGTCACAACCTACACCTTTCTGGACAGAATCTCTATCGGCGTGTTCTAGTCGATGAGCGTTCCGTCGAGGAGAATCAGGTAAGAGTTGGCGAGCTTCTCAAGCTTTTCAAGGGAGGTCGCGAAGCCTCTCGGGTTATAATCGTTCCACCGATCGCCTACGACGGACCTGGAACGCAATATCGGTTCTCCAGAGAGACGTTCAACTACGCTCACTGGCAAAACCACACCATCTAAAGGAAACCATCTGGTTTCCTTTTTGTCTTTTAATGCTAGGATAAACTTTATGGTAATTTCGCGCACCGTATTTAAAAATGAAATTATTGCCGAGTTTGGTTTTCCAACCAGAACATCAAAAAAAGTCATTGTTTTTTGTAAAGGAATGCCCGGCTCACCTTCCGGAAGAGCGGTATTGGAGTTTTACACTAAAAAAGGATTCACAACTTTTCTTCCGCGCTATCGGGGCACCTGGGAAAGTCGAGGAACCTTCCTTAAAAACTCACCCCATGAGGATGTAATCGATTTAATCGATCAGCTTCCCAAAGGATTTAAGGATCTTTGGAATAAGAAAATTATTAAAGTCAATCCTCAGAAAATTTATATCTTCGGTGCCAGTTTTGGTGGTCCCGCAGCTCTTCTTGCTAGTCTTGATCAGCGAGTCGCAAAAGTGGTGGCTGCGGCTCCAGTGATTGATTGGAAGAAACAAGGCAAAACCGAACCACTCGGTTGGTTGGAAAATTTTACAACAGAAGCTTTCGGAGAAGCCTACCGCTTTTCTCATAGAGATTGGCAAAAACTTAAAAAAGGTAAATTCTATAATCCTTGGCATATTAGGGAGAAAATCCCTGGAGAAAAAGCCCTACTTTTCCATGCACAGGATGATGATGTTGTTCCCTGGGGATCAACAAAAAACTTTGCCCTAGCAACCGGAGCAAAACTAGTGAGTTTTAAGCGTGGGGGACATTATGGAGTTAGTAACTTCGTCGAACCTCAGTTTTATCGACACATCAAGAAGCATCTTGCTATCTAGCAAACTTTTTGTAGACTAGAGAGTTATTATGGCTAAAAAACTATCAATCGGTATCGTCGGACTTCCTAATGTTGGAAAGTCGACACTCTTTAACCTTCTTACAAAACAACAAGCCTTAGCTGCCAACTATCCCTTTGCCACTATCGATCCCAATGTTGGCATCGTTCAAGTTCCCGATGAACGTTTAAAGGTTTTAGCCAATCTCAGTAAGTCCAAGAAAACCATTCCGGCTGTCGTAGAATTTTATGATATTGCTGGACTAGTAAAAGGAGCTAACGAAGGAGCCGGTCTAGGAAACCAGTTTCTATCTCACATCAGAGAAACTCAGGCTATCGTCATGGTGTTACGCATTTTTGAGAATTCAGACATCGTTCACGTTGAAAATTCAGTTGACGCCAAAAGAGACCTGGAGATTCTTTTGACCGAACTCAGCTTAAAAGACCTAGAAACTGTTGATAAAAGGCTAAATTCTATTGAAAAAGAAGTACGGAGCGGTGATAAATCTGCCCAAAAAAACTTTGATCTTCTAAAGATTATTAAGGAGAAGTTGGAAAAAGGAGAAACTCTTGAGCAGTTTGCTGAAGAAGAGGTTGTTAAAGAGCTGCAACTCCTCACCTCCAAGAAACAACTTTATCTTCTGAATGGTTCTCTTGAAGATTTAAAACCTGAGTTAAAAGAAATTCTAGAAAAGCGAGGTGGACACTATATCGTTGTTAATCTTTCAGAAACAGAAAATTTGGATGAGCTCATTCGTGAGGCCTATAAAACACTTAATTTGATTAGTTTTTTTACGACTGGTGAGGACGAAACCCGAGCCTGGACTATTCGTCGTGGCGCTCTGGCCCCTCAAGCCGCCGGAGAAATCCACACCGACTTTGAAAAGAAATTTATCCGCGCCGAGATTATCCCTTATGAAAAATTAAAGGAAGCTGGTAGTTGGAACGCCGCTAAACAGAAAGGATGGTTGCGTCTAGAAGGAAAAGAGTATGAAGTACAAGACGGTGACGTGATGGTTATTCGTCATGGTTAAACAGGGTGATATTTGACGTAAATTTTTAATATTGTAAAATAGTTAGCTAGTACCTTCAGTTTCAACTAGATTGTGGGGAGGATCGAGGATGCAGTTAGTTGGTGTAGCGGCGGGTGACGAAGAGCCAATAGTGTTTGCTCTCGATATGGGTTCTTTTGATAAACTGGAAGCTTTTCGAAGAACTCTTCTCGGGGAAGGTGCCAAGGTCTCTTGTCATTACCTCATTGCACGACAAATCAGAAAGGGTGTGCAGGCGAGAGTCCAGATTTGCCTGAATAGTGTGGTTTGCGGAGACGAACCAACGACCATCCTGGATGTCGGGACTGTGAAGAAGACGTGGGCGGTCATGAATGACATCCCAGAGACACGGGGTGAAGTCATTAGTCCCCGTGGTCAGGTGGGAATTCTGACCCTCTGTTCCAATAAGCGCCAAGAGTAAAACTCTTCAGGCGCTTTTGTTTTTTTACCCACGACTCTCTAGTGATGCTCCTAGTGTTTCGTCATCAGCAAACTCAATCTCTCCTCCTCGAGGTAATCCTCTGCCCAGACGAGTAACCTTCTGGGCTAGCGGGCTGAACTCTTTTTGAATAATCTCTGCATAGTGATCACCGTAGCGAGTTGGACTTAGGGCGATGACAACTTCTTCTGCCTTACCGCCTAGTTCCTTTTGAATGAAAGTTTTTAGACTCTGTAAGCGAAGTTTTTGAAGATCATCAAACATTCCGTGTTTTTCCAATGTTCCTAAAAGAAGATATCTTCCTTGATAACGACCCGTTTGCTCTAGCGCTAAAAGTTCCGTTTCTTTTTCTATGAAAGCAATCTGTGACTTGTTTCTCTGCGGGTCGCGACAGATAGGGCAAAGTATTTGATTTTTATCCTCGTGCACAAAGAAACACTGCTGGCATGTTTTTAGTTGACTTAAGGTAGTGAGATCTTGCGATAGACGACGCAGTCCTTCTGGGTCACGCTGAGCAATATAAAAAGCTAAGCGCAGAGCCTGCCGCGGGCCCAGAGAGGGGAGATTGCTGAGCGTTTCTGCTAAACGGCGAATCGATTCTGGAAGATAAGGATAAGGGGGCATTATAGGTCTGGCTCATCAAACTTACGATCAATTGTTCTAAATGATGCTCGCTCTGAATCAAATCGTAAATCCACCGTCCCTAGTGGTCCGTTGCGATGCTTGGCAACGATAATCTGTGCCACATTTTGTTCTTCCGGTGACAACTCTTCGCGATCTTTATCGCGATCCTTGCGATAGATAAACATTACTACGTCAGCATCCTGCTCAATACTTCCTGATTCACGTAGGTCGGCCAGGCGAGGAATCTTGTGGTCGCGACTTTCAATGCCACGCGATAATTGTGAGAGAGCTAAGACCGGAATATTCAACTCACGAGCCAAAGCCTTTAAACCACGAGATATTTCAGTCACCTGTTGCACCATACTTTCCGACGAGGTGCGTGGCACAATTAATTGTAGATAGTCGATTATTAGAAGATCCAACCCCCTTTCGCTTTGTAAGCGTCGTCCCATTGCTCGCATCTGCATAATGTTTGGTGAGGCGGTATCATCAATCGAGATCTTGTATTCAGACAACTTCCCTAAGGCATGCTGGATCATTTCGAACTCCAGATCGTCATTGATCCTTCCGGTGCGAATCTTCCATAGAGATACCTGTGACTCAGAGGAGATGAGACGATCAACTACTTGTTCGCGAGACATTTCTAGAGAAAAAATACCAATCGAGTGTCCCGCTTTAGCAGCGTTTCTGGCGATATCTAAAGCAAAGGAGGTTTTACCCAGAGAAGGACGCGCTCCCAAGATAACCAGATCTGATTTTTGAAGACCAGAGAGAAGATCATCAAGCTGTTTGAAGCCAGTTGTCACTCCTCGTAAGGCATCCTCACCTTTGTGAAGTTTTTCAATTCTATCGTAGGCCGCTTTTAAATCCTCTCTAAGGGGAATGAGGGCTTTTTGAATCGAGATTTGAGATAGAGAAAAAATTCTCTTTTCCACATCATCAAGTAGTTCCTCCGTATTTTTATCAGACTGCAAGGCTTGCTCTGTCGCCTCTGCTGATAATCTAATCAAATCACGCAATACTTTTTTATCGTGAACTATTCGTCCGTAGTGGGTAACATGAGAAGAAGTAGGCACCATGTTGACCATCTCCGACAGATAACTCGATCCACCAACTGATTTAAGTAATCCCTTTTCTTTGAGGTGATGATTGACGCTCATCAAATCAATTGGTTTAGAGTGAGAGTATAAATCAATAATTGCTTCATAAATTTTCTCATGAATAGGGGAGTAGAAATCATGTGGTAACAAAAAATCAGCCACCTTGGTGATCGCTTCTTTATCAATGAGGAGTGACCCCAAAACAATCTGCTCGGCTTCCGTATTCTGGGGAGGTAGTTTTGTTATGTCCTTTGCCATAAGGCTTTTATTGTGGCCGAATAAATTGACCCAATACTGTGTCGTCTACCAAATATCCTAATTCATTTATCTCCTTTCTCAATTCGTCGGCCTGGACAAACTGTTTATGACCTCTGAAATACTCGCGTTTTTCTGCTAAAGATTGGATAGTTGCTGGAATTTTTGGCGATTTAGTATCGATTTTTAATCCCAAAGATTTTAGTGAGCCTACTATCGCATTCTTCATCTCTCTAGCTTCAGATGGGGTATATTTAAAAAAGTGATTAGAATCTAGAGAGTAAACGTAAGATAAGGCTTCAGGAGTGTTGAAATCATTATTCAGGGCTTCGATAAATTTAGTCTTGATTTCATTTACTTTACTATGTCCCTTAAGCTTATTTTTTGATTTCTTTGCTATAAAATCTAACTTCCAAATAAATTCCTGTAGAGTTTCCCAATTTTTCTTGTAGTCTTTAGCCGTTTCTTCGGTGTAGTTAAAGGGGGAGCGATAATGGTGTCCCAAAACCATCAAGCGAAAAACATCACCACTATACTCTTTCAGGAAGTCATCAATCGTTAGAAAGTTTTTCAAACTCTTCGACATCTTGGTGTCATTTACTCGCAGATGTCCGGTGTGCATCCAGAGTTTTACGTACGGTTTCTTTTCGGATAGAGCTTCGGCTAAAGCAATCTCGGCCTCATGATGGGGAAACTTTAAATCAACTCCACCGCCATGAATTTCGTATTGTGATCCAAAAAATTTAAAAGCAATGGCTGTGTCTTCGATATGCCATCCTGGCCTACCAAATCCTAGGGTAGACTTCCAGCCTGGTTCATCATCTTTGGATAATTTCCAGACACAAAAGTCGCCTCTATTCTTTTTTTGGATGCTATCATCAATTCTTGTTGTAGCATCATCAGCCTGTTCAGCTGTGCGACCAGCTAATTTTCCATAGTCTTTAAACTTTTTAATATCAAAGTAGTAACCATCACCGTCAATTTTATAAACAAAACTCTTCTTCTCCAGCCCTTCTACCTGTGCTTCTATCTCTTTAATGTAGGAGGTCGCTGGAGCATAACGATTAACGCTATCAATTTTTAATAATTTTAAGATCTTTTTATAGTTAGCTGTATAGCGGCGAGCTATAACCTTCCAAGAGACGTTCTCCTCTCTTGCTCGACGTAATATTTTGTCATCAACGTCTGTAATATTTTGCAGGTACTCCACCTCCAAACCCTGCGATCTCAGATATTTTACGAAAGCATCGAAGGTCGTGTAAGTTCTGATGTTTCCAATGTGTGGAGTATCGTAGACGGTTAGGCCACAGACAAAAAGTCGCAAAGGACTGTTTTTTCTTTGAGGCAAGTCTTCTGTCTTTCTAGTTAGAGAGTTGTAGATCCTGATCGGGCTTTTAGACATAATGTTTTCTTATCATAATCCTTCACGACCAAACCCTCCAGTCGCCCCCTCCAGCTTGCCTAAGATATAAAGGCTCATTATAATAGGGTCGAAAACTATGCCTGACGACCAAGAAAAAAAGACCAATCTTGAATCTGAGGATGAAGCCAATACTAGTCACTCCGAACTTGAAGAACTGAAAGCTAAGTGTGAGGAGTATCTCTCTGGTTGGCAACGTGCTCGAGCTGATTTTTCAAACTATCGGCGTGATGAAGCAGCTAGACTAGAAGAGATAGCCCGTTTTTCTAATCAAGATTTAATTAAAGATTTAATAGTTGTTCTTGATAATTTCGATCTTGCTCTGCAAACTATGGAAAAGAAGGGAGAGGTAGAGAAGGGAGTCTACATGATAAGAACGCAAATCCTCGATAGTTTAAAGAAAAGGGGGCTGGAAAAGATCAGTGCCACCATTGGTGAGGGTTTCGATCCTGCCACCCAGGAAGCTATTGCTCTTATCCCTTCTGATAAACCAGACAGTACGGTTCTTGAGGAGGTAGAAGCAGGGTATACACTGCATGGCAAAGTAATTCGCCCCATTCGTGTCAAAGTCTCAAGAGCAAGTTAAAAAGTAATATATAATTAATAATATAAATCACCATGTCTAAAATTATTGGAATCGATCTTGGAACCACTAACTCAGCTGTTGCTATTGCTGAGGGAGGTGAACCGCGTATCTTAGAAAATCAAGAGGGTAGTCGCACTACTCCTTCGGTTGTTGCCTTAAGTAAGGCTAATGAGCGATTAGTTGGTGTGTTAGCTAAAAGGCAATCCATCACCAATCCTAAAAACACCATCTACTCAGTAAAGCGTTTGATTGGTCGTAATTTTAACGATCCCGAAATAGAAAAGGATAAAACCTGGTTACCATATGATCTTCGTGCTGGAGCATCAGGCAACATCGAAGTAAAACTAGGAGAAAACTACCACACTCCTGAGGAGATATCGGCTATGGTCCTAGGAAAGTTGAAAGCCGATGCCGAAGCTAAACTTGGTGAAAAAATAGAGGAAGCAGTTATTACTGTTCCAGCTTATTTTGATGACTCTCAACGTCAAGCCACAAAGAACGCTGGAGAAATTGCCGGACTCAAAGTGCGACGTATTTTAAACGAACCAACCGCGGCCGCTCTTGCCTATGGTTTGAATAAACAGAAGAACGAAAAGATTGTTGTCTATGATTTTGGGGGAGGAACATTCGACATCTCCGTTCTTGAGGTTGGCGATAATACTGTTGAGGTGAAAGCCACTGGCGGTGATACTCATCTTGGTGGAGACGATTTTGATAAAAAACTAATTAACTTCTTGGTCGATGAATATAAGAAATCTGACGGTATTGATCTCAGTAAAGATCCCCTTGCCTTACAGCGACTCAAGGAAGCATCCGAAAGAGCTAAACATGAACTTTCTTCAGCGGTAGAAACCGAAATAAATATTCCCTACATCACCTCCGACGCCTCTGGACCACGTCACTTCCTCCTTAAACTATCTCGAGCTAAATTCGAAGAATTAATTAAAGAATATATCGACCGTTCCATAGAACTTACTAAAGAAACGGTAACAGCCCCTTCTCCTAAAGGAGCTGGCTTCAAGCTAGAAGACATTAACGAAGTAGTTTTGGTTGGTGGACAGACCAGAATGCCTGCCATCCAAGAGGCTGTTAAAAAACTATTCGGTAAAGAACCTCACAAGGGTATTAATCCTGATGAGGTAGTGGCTATTGGTGCTGCTGTGCAGGCCGGTATTCTTCAGGGAGACGTAAAGGATATTCTGCTCCTCGATGTTACTCCGTTAAGTCTCAGCATTGAAACACTCGGCGGTGTTGCCACACCAATGATTCCCAAGAATACCACCGTTCCAACTTCAAAGACTCAAATTTTCTCAACCGCTGCTGATAACCAAACCTCCGTCGAAGTACACATTCTTCAAGGAGAGAGACCCATGGCCGCCGATAATAAAACCTTAGGAAGATTCATTCTCGACAAAATCCCGCCAGCTCAACGTGGTACTCCGCAAGTCGAAGTTACTTTCGATATTGATGCTAATGGTATTTTGAATGTCTCTGCTAAAGATAAAGCTAGCGGAAATACTCAGTCGGTTCGCATTGAGGCTTCCACTACGCTCTCTAAAGATGAGGTGGAACGTTTAAAGAAAGAAGCGGCCGAGCACGCTACTGAAGATTCAAGGAAACGTGATCTAGCTGAAGCTCGAAATCAAGCTGAAGCCTTAATCTATGTTGCCGAAAAAGCGCTGAAAGATGCCGGCGATAAGGTAGCTGACGATATTAAGAATGAGGTGAATAACAAAATTCAAGCCCTGAAAGAAGTAAAAGATAAAGATGATGCCGCCGCTATTAAAAACGCTACCGAAGATTTATCGGGAACACTTCAAAAAATAGGCCAGGCCGCCTACAATAAAGAAAGCGGTGAAGCCAATAATCCTCCACCGCCTCCAGCCAGTGAGTAATCTACTAGCTTCCACTAAGCTCGAAGAAAAACCAAGGGGTAATCCTCAGGATACGATAGAAGAGTCTCCTGGTTTTTATCGAGGGGTAATAGTTGATACTTTAACAATCGTTTCTGCTCTTTTTACTGGATATATTTTTGAACTATTTATCTCCGGTGAGCCACTGATCGGTATCGGAGTTCCTCCAACCTGGACCACTCTCCTCGCTACCTTAAGCATTTTTCTCATTTCTTCTTTGCTTGAGTCGGTCCTTGTTAAAAATACTGTTCGCCACCTCTTCATTATCGCCCTCCAGGTTGGAGCACTTTCCGCCTTTCTCTACGAAGAATCGAGTGCTTGGCTTATCACGTTTATTTCAGCGCTAGTCATCTTTTCCTGGGCTTCCTGGTCTGCTCGTAATGAAACAGAAAATTCTTTACAGATTAGGTTTTTTAAAGTTGCTCACACCTTCCTTGGTAAAGCTATTCTGGCCGTCGCTTTAATGGGTGTCGTTTTCTACTTTCCAGTATGGCAAAGTCAGCCCCGGTTAGTTCCTGATGAAACATTAAACTCAATTATTGATTATGCCACTGATTTTACTGCTGGACTGTATGGCAATCTCTCCTTTAATTCGGAGTCAGGAATTGAAAAGGTAATCGAAGAAATTAGTCGAAGCCAATTTGAGGGCAACCCCTTATGGATCCAGTTACCACTCCAGGAAAGAGAAGAACAGCTCAAAGCCCTTCAAGCAGAAATGACTGATAGGCTTCGAGGAGTTTTAGGTCTTGAAGAGGTAAATCCCGAGGAAAAAGTAAGAGAAGTAGTCCGTCGTTCTCTAGAAAATAATGTGCGCAATTTAGAACAGAGATTTGAGCAATGGTTTTTCTGGGGATGGATGGCCATTATGCTCGTTGTTGTTCTAGGGGTAGGAAGAATTTACGGTCTACTCCTGGCCTTTGTAGCCCTCTTGATTTATGAGGTGCTAATCGTAACAAAGTTTATACGCGTTTACACCGAAGCTCGTAATAAAGAAATTCTTGACTTCTAAAAGTCTAAGATGGTATGAAGTTTGAAAGTATTTATGTCCAAAGATTATTACAAAATATTAGGAATTCAAAAAGGAGCCAGCGAAGAAGAAGTTAAAAAAGCATATCGCAAGTTGGCTCATCAGTACCATCCCGACAAGCCCAGTGGGAACGAGGCTAAGTTTAAGGAAATTAACGAGGCTTATCAGGTGCTTTCCAATAAACAGAAGCGTGCCAGCTACGATAAATTCGGTACCGCTGAAGGTTTTGGATCGGGAGGAAGCAATCCTTTTTCTGGTTTTGGTGGTTTTAATGTAAATGTTGAAGACCTCGGTGATCTTGGAGATATATTTGAATCTGTATTTGAGGGCATGGGTTTTGCTGGAACTCGGCGCACCTACCAGCGTGGATCCGACTTAGAGATACCATTAACCATTACTCTGGAAGAAGCATTCCGAGGTGCAGTTAAACCTCTTAACTTTTCAACACTCATCCGCTGTGAGAAGTGTGCTGGTCAGGGTGGAGAGGTTAAGGAAGGTTTCACGAAATGTATAACCTGTGATGGCAAGGGGGAGGTTAGAGAAGAAAGACGTACTTTTTTTGGTAGCTTCGCTCAAGTAAAAACTTGCGGTAAGTGCCACGGACAGGGAAGAATTCCCAATAAGGTATGTAAAGACTGTAATGGAACAGGGAGAATGGTTGGAGAAAAACGTATCGAAGTAACAATTCTTCCTGGGGTGCATAATAATCAGATTATGACCGTTAAGGGAGCAGGGGAATCCGGGGAGCATAATACTGAACCTGGAGATCTTTATGTGCGAATTCAGGTACTCTCTCACGAGAGATTTGAGCGACAAGGAGATGATCTAAAAATAAAAAAAGAGATTACCGTCTTCGACATACTGCTGAATAAAAAAATCGAGATTACGACAATCGATAGTCAAAAAAAGACTATCGAACTACCCACCCACTTTAACCTTCATCACGAGTTGCGCCTTGCCGGGCAAGGAATGCCTCGTCTTGGTGGTTTTGGTCGAGGAGACTTGTTAGTCAGTTTTATTATCAAAACTCCGTCACCGACCAATAGTAAAGCCAAAAAACTACTAGAAGAACTAGAAGGCTTACTCTAGTCAAAAAGGCAAAAAAACAGTAAAGTAAGAAACGTTTTCCGCCCGTAGCTCAGCCTGGTAGAGCAACTGCCTTTTAAGCAGAGGGTCGTAGGTTCAAATCCTACCGGGCGGACCATATTAAGTACTATTCAGAAAGACTTGTCTAGGTCTTGTCTTTTGGTATACTAAGCATCAGTCAACCACGGATGGGCCGTGGCATTGAAAACCCTACCTAGGAGGAAAGGTCATGCACAAGCGCAAGGTAACGGGGTGGCTTGCCGCGACTATCGTGGCAACCATCTTCTGCTTTAGCTCCACCGAAGGGGCAAGGGCAGACGACTTCAACTACCGGGTCACTCGTTTTGAGAGTGTCGGAACGCCGAACTTCGTCGACGACTTCGGCGACGGAGACATCGCCCCCTGGCTCCTGAATCTCGGAACCGTCACCGACGAGGCTGACGGGGCGCTTCATCTGAAGAGTCCCGGATCAGAGATCTCTCCCTTTCCGGGACTGAATCTCAATCGTTCTGAAGCTCGCCTTCCGGCCCCACTCTTCTACAAGGCGGATGCTTGGACGGTCACTTCAGAGTGGGTCATCGACCCCGACACAGAATTGTACGAAGGCATCAGCTTCGCCATGGACATCGTCGGAGGATCTACAATCCTGGCGGTCGGTGTCCTGAACTACGCTCCGACAGAGGCAGCTATTCTCGGCGTGCAACCAGGGCTCGTCGCCTTCGTCGCTCACACCGACAGCGGCTTCTCGAATCTTGCCCTCACATCAACCTCCATCACTCCCGCCCAGTTCACGGGGAACGTGCTGATGGAGTTCGATCATCCAGCCGGCGGAGATATCAATGTCCGTATTTCTCTCGACGGTGGAGTTACCTTCATCGATTTCGGAAGCTTCTCTCTCGTGGCTCCCGGAGACATCACCATGTTCCTCTACGCTGACCCACTGGTTGGCGCGGAGGAACCGACTCCGACCCCGGAGCCGACCTGCCCGACCCCGCAGCCGACTCCAGTCCCGGATTCCGAAGTCTGCTACAAGACCAAGGATCTTCGGAATCCGAAGTTCGAGAGAATGGATGTCAGCCTCTCGAACTTCCTGCACTCTCAGATCGGCGACCTCAAGAAGCCATCCGAGATCTGCATTCCGTCGAGCGCCAATGGTGGCAGCATCAATCAGCCCGGTGCTACGAAGTGCTGCTACAAGATGAAGGGCGCGTCCCTTCCATTGCCGATGAACTTCGAGACGATCGGCGTCGTCGCTGGCACCGTCCAAGTGAACGTCGGAAAGCCCCTCAAGTTCTGCGAACCCTGTACGGTGGGCCTCATTCCGTAACGGTTCACTCCTAGCAATTTCAAAGCCCCAGCTAAAAAGCTGTGGGCTTTTGTTTTTTTGATTAAAATAGATCTAATGGACTATATTATTGGCATCGACGAGGTAGGAAGGGGTAGTCTAGCTGGCCCAGTAACCGTCTGCGCTTTTCTATGGCCCAAAAATCTTCAGCTTCGAAAAATATCTCTTGAGGTATTAAAAGATTCGAAAAAACTAACGGCTAAGAAAAGAGAATTTTGGGCAAAGTCTTTTAAGAAAACAAGAGGGGTGGCTTGGGGAATTGGTCACTCATCACCCCAAAGAATTGATCGAATAAATATTTCAAGAGCCAGCAACGAAGCAGCCACTAAAGCCATTAGAAATTTGGAAAATAAACTGGGATTTAAAGTAAAAAAATATCAAATCTATCTCGACGGTGGCCTTTTTATTTTAAATAAAGGGTATAAAACTAAAACTATTATCGGTGGAGATACAAAAATTAAAGCCATCATGGCCGCTTCAATTATCGCCAAGGTGACCAGGGATGATCTAATGAGAAAGATTAGTAACAATTGGCCACAGTATGCTTTTGAAACTCACAAAGGCTACGGCACAAAAAAACACTACCAGCGACTCAAAAAATTTGGACCATCAAAGGAACATCGGTTGACGTTTCTTAAAAAAATTACTATACTCTGATAACGTTTAAATATGGGAGGTGTACCAGTAAAACATCATAGCAAAGGGAAGGTTGGGCGTCGTCGCTCTCACCTCGCTCTTTCGAAGAAACGATTTCTAGTTTGTAAGTCATGTGGGGGGCCTAAAATGCCGCATCGGACTTGTCCGCAGTGTGGAGATAAAGCCACTACTCACTAACACACAAACCTGAACTTTGAAATCGTAAAATGGCCACCAGACATCTTCTTCGAGCAGTAATTCTCCAGACTCTTTACGAGTGGGATTTTTATAATCGCCAAACAGATGTCACTACTATTCTGGAGAGGAACATGGAAGAATTTGCTCCCGAGGTTGATGAACCTGAGTTTTCCTGGAAAATACTAAAAGGGGTAGTGGAGCATCTTGAAGATATTGATGCCACTATCACCCGTGTCGCTCCTGAGTGGCCATTAGCCAGAATTGCCATTATCGATCGCAATATTCTCAGGATTGGTATTTACGAAATACTTTATGCTGATAAAAATGAGGTTCCTCCCAAAGTAGCCATTAACGAAGCAATTGAATTGTCTAAAAACTATGGTGGACCAAACTCGAGTCGGTTCATCAATGGTGTAATGGGGACCATTTTTAAGGAACTTTATCCCGAGGAAAACAATGAAAAAAGTAAGCAAAGAACAGCCTAAAAACATCTCTCAGTTGGAGAGCAAAATTAATATTGGTTTTATTAACAAGAATCTTCTCTGGGAATCTTTAACGCATCGTTCTTATCTCAACGAAAATCATTCCTGGGATTATCCTCATAACGAACGGTTAGAGTTTTTAGGAGATGCTGTTCTTGAATTAGCGATCAGCGTCCTCCTTTACAGAAAATTTCCCAAAGCTCCCGAAGGAGAAATGACGATGCTCCGAGCAGCTCTGGTTAACTATCAAAGGCTAGCCTTGGTTGCTAAGGAAATTAATCTCAATAAGTTTATTTTAATGTCTAAGGGCGAAGCTAGAGATAGCGGCCGAGCTCATGACGTCATACTGGCCAACGCTATTGAAGCCTTGATTGGTGCTATTTACCTTGATCAGGGTTTTAAAATCGCCCACTCCTTTATTGAGAGTGTTGTTTTTACTCATCTCGAAGACGTTTTAGTAACAAAAAGTTATAAAGATCCGAAAAGTGAGTTGCAAGAAATAGTTCAAGAAAAATTAAAGCTCACACCAAATTATAAGGTAAGAAAAGAATCTGGTCCGGCTCATGAGAAAACTTTTACCGTGGGTGTATACTTCGGAGAGAAAATGATTGCTGAAGGTGACGGCAAATCTAAACAAGAAGCAGAAACAGACGCCGCCCGAAAAGCCCTCCAAGCCTACCAGAATCTAAAATCCTAAGGTAATATAAAGAGCATAAATTTTTATGTCTCGCCTGCGCCTACTGCAAGCCCTAGAACTAAACGGGTTTAAATCATTTGCCAACAAAACCACCCTTGACCTTTCCCACGGCATCACTGCTGTCGTTGGTCCAAATGGGTCGGGAAAATCAAATGTTATTGATGCTATCCGCTGGCTACTAGGAGAACGCGACGCCAGAAATCTTCGCGGTGGAAAAGGGGAGGATCTTATCTTTGCTGGCACCAGAGAGCGTCCTCGCCTTGGGCTTGGACAGGCCACCCTTTATTTTTCAAACGACAACAAATTCTTTCCCGTTGATTACCCAGAGATAGCTGTTTCTCGTCAGATTAATCGACAAAACGAGAGTCGTTATTTTATCAATAAATCAGAGGTTAGATTGAAAGATTTGGTTGATTTTTTTGCTCAATCTAGGCTGGGAGCTAGGGGACTAGTTGTAGTCACTCAAGGAAATAGTGACGTTTTCATAAAAGCAGCTCCGGCCGAGCGACGAGCCATGATTGAAGAAATTCTAGGTTTGCGAGAGTACCAACTCAAAAAAACAGAGGCTGAGAGACGCCTTGATCACGCCACAGTCAATTTAGAAAAAGTAAAAGCTCTAACCGAGGAATTGCTCCCACATCTTCGCTCCCTGAAGCGTCAAACTTCTCGTTGGGAAAAGAGAGAGGAGGTAGCTAGCGAACTACGAGGCTTAGAAGATCAGTACTATGGAACTAAGCTGGCATCTATTGTTAAGGAAGAAAAAGAGCTAGAAAAGGAAATTAATATTAGAAACGAGGAAAAGAAGAATTTGGATCAATCCTACAAAGAAGCTCAGAGCGAAGTACATCGCGTTGAACAAAGGGAACCCGAGGAAAGAGCTGAATTGATAAAAATTAAAGATGGAATTAAAAAACTCGGAGAGGATCGTGCTCTGCTTGCTAAACAGGTGATGCGTCTTGAAATACAAATCGAGTCAGAAGAAGGAAGAAATCATAGCAATAATCTCCCAAGCGCTCAATTAATAAAAATTCTTCAAGAAACAAAAACAGCCCTAGAAGAAAGTCTTTTAAACCAAAGCCAGTTAATTGAAAGTGTTCAAACTGTTATAAAAAATATAGAAAAATTTTTATCAGGCAACCATCAAGAGGGGAAGGTCAATCTGGAACTAGAGAAGGAGGTTAAAAAAGTGGAGGAATCTCTGTTGAAGCTCGATGCCGATCTCAAAAAACTTACCCTAGAAGAAAACCGACTCACCGAAAATCAAGGACAGTTCTATGCGGATTTTAAAAATGCTCTTCATAAACTAGATCAGGTAAAGAACAGGATTGACGATTGGCAAAGAGGGAATCAACAAACCCTGGTCGCTAAAGAAAGGCTCCTTTTTCAAAGACAGGAGTTAGAGAAAAGCGTTACTCAGAACGGAAGACTTATAGAAGAGTTCCATAAAAAAGAAAGTAACCATGAGAATCTAGAAGAAATAGAACACAGAATCCTTAAGCTGCGTGGTCATCTGGCTAGTATTGGAGACATCGACGAAGCTATCCTAAAGGAAGCAAAAGCCACGGAAGAACGATACTCCTACCTAGAGAAGGAAATTGCCGATCTTGAGAAAAGCAAAGCCGATCTAAAAAATCTAATTCAAGAGTTAAAATCGAAGATTAAACATGATTTTGGCGAGGCTTTAAATAAAATTAATAAGGAGTTCGCTTCTTTTTTTGAGGCAATGTTTGGAGGAGGATATGGAAAACTGGTAGTGCCGAAGCCATCTATAAAAAAGATGGCAGGGGATGAAGACACAGAAGATCCCACTCAGTCTATTTTAGAAACAAAAGAGGTTGAGGAAGGTATTGAGATAGAATTAAAACTGCCTCGTAAGAAAGTCTCTTCTCTTGAGATGCTCTCCGGAGGAGAAAGAAGCTTGGTCGGGATTGCCGCTCTTTTTGCTCTAATCTCCGTCAGCCCACCACCCTTCCTGGTATTAGACGAAGTAGATGCTGCTTTGGATGAGAGAAATGCTAAGCGTTTTGCTGAGTTGGTAAAAAAGTTCGCTCATGAAACACAGTTTGTGATTGTTACCCATAACCGAGCAACAATGGAAGCGGCCGAGGTCTTATATGGCGTAACTATGCATGCCGATGGCACCTCAAAAATAGTCTCCTTAAAGCTGGAATGAGTCGACTTGCGTTTTTATATAATTTTAAGTAGAATAATCGGCACATCAAACCATGTTAGCTATCAAGCTTCAAAAAATAGGCCGCAAACACCAACCAAGCTTCCGTCTTGTTGTTGCTGAAAAACGTTCAAAGCTAATTGCTCCACCAGTTGAAGACTTAGGAAACTATCAACCAGCGTTAAAAACATTAATCTGTAATCGTGATCGTGTACTCCATTGGCTGAAGGTAGGAGCTCAACCAACAACTACCGTTCACAACCTTTTGGTAAAAAATGGTGTAATCCCTGGCCCCAAGAGGCTCGTTCGAACTAAAAAACCAGCCGTAGTAGAAGCTCCTGCGCCCACAGCTGTAAACAACGCTTCCGCTCCAGTTTCAGCGGAGGAACCACAGGCTGCTTAGTTTGACACTCCTAGCCAGTATGACAACATCTTGGCAAAGAGCCACCCACTAGATTAGTCTTAAATAAAATATTCAGAACATGTCCAACACTTCAGATCAAGAGTTTCTGACATTTTTAGTAAAGTCACTTGTCGATCACCCCGACGACGTCAAAGTTGATCGTCGTGTTGATGAAATGGGGGTCCTCCTTACTCTTAGAGTTAATCCCATAGATATGGGACAGATTGTTGGTCGACAAGGATCAACAGCTAAAGCCATCCGAGCTTTATTAAGAATAGTTGGCATGAAGAATAATGCTCGTGTAAATTTGAAGATCGAAGAGCCAGAAGGAGGGAAAAGATCAGTACCATTATCCGAAGAAAATAGCGATCAATAGAATATGCCTCTTTCTTATACCGATTTAAAAAAAGGAGTTTTGTTTGTCTATGAAAATGATCCCTATGAAGTATTGGAGGCTAATTTTTTGCGCATGCAGCAGCGCAAGGCCGTAGTACAAACTAAGATTAGAAATCTTATCACTGGGAAGGTTTTGGACCGCAACTGGCAGCCGAGTGATAGTTTCGAAGAAGCAGAGGTTGAAAAAACGGAAGCTAATTTTATCTACGCTAGTAAGGGTGAGTATTGGTTTCATACTAAAGGAAATCCGAAGGAACGCTTCTCTCTCTTTGAAGAAATAATTGGAACTGCCGGACAGTTTTTAAAAAAAGATACAATAGTTGAAACCTTCTCTTTTAAGGGCAAGGTTATTCGAGTCAAGATTCCCATCAAGATGGATCTTAAGGTTGTAGAAGCACCACCCTCCATCAAGGGTAATACCGCCCAAGGAGGTAACAAAGTAGTCACCTTAGAAAGCGGTGCTAAGATTAACGCCCCTCTTTTTATTGAAGAAGGACAGGTGATTAGGGTAAATACTGAGACTGGGCAGTACGTAGAGCGAGCCAACTAGGATCGCTTCATATGCTCTAGAGCATACTCAATACTCCCACCCACTTTTTTGTGTGGATTAAAGATTCCTTTGGGATCAAAAATCTGCTTTGTAGTTTCAAATAACTTATAGATCTTAGCACCATACATCTTCTTTAGGTATGGAGTTCGGATTAATCCGTCATTATGTTCAGCCGTGATTGATCCTTTATATTGAAGCACCAAATCATAAACTTCATCCGAAAGCTTTGGAATAATCTTTCTCTCACTCTCTTTACTGAGATCCATTAAAGGAATTATATGGAAATTTCCATCACCAACATGTCCAGCAATAGTATAAATCAGACTTGGATATCTCTGCAGTATTTTATTTAATTTTGGCAGGAATTCTGGTAGATAGTCAGGCTTGATAACGAAGTCATCAATAAAGGGAGCGGTCTTCTTATCTTTTACTTTTTCTCGCAATAAACTGAAACTTTCTCGACGCATCGTCCAATACTTTTGTGGGTGATCGGTCACGCGAGTTTTTACACCATAAAGTCTTTCTACCTCAGTTTGAGCGTTCTTTAAGCGTCCCTTGATGAGATGCATGTCTTCTCCTGTGAACTCGGCGATCAAAACTAGTTTTGGAACGCCACTGATAAAGGTCATCCATAACTCTGGTATAAATTGAATTCCCAAAAGGATCGAACTGCCGCCCATACGCTTTAGGAGATCAGGAATAAAACGCATCGCCAGCTTGAACGTGTTGTTATCATATGACTCAAAACTCTCCGGGCAATAACGAAGTACTGTATGGGTAATCTTTCCTAGGTTAGTAAGATCATCAAGAAATATAACAAGCATTGCCGACTTACTCTTGGGTCTTACTAATTTAAACTTTATCTTCGTTACCAAACCAAGTGTTCCCTGGGAGCCAACAATCAACTTACTTAAATCAAAGGTCTTGCCATTCCAGACATTCCAAAGAAAATATCCGGCAGAGTTTTTGCTCACAAGCGGTTTAGCTTCCTGGAGAATCTTCTGGTTGGAGATAATGAGTTTGTGCATCTTGCGATAAACCTCCCCCTCAAAGTTTTTCTGTTTTAGCTTTCGGGAAAGCTCCGTTTTTGTTAGTGGTTTCATTACATACTCCTTCCCATCAGCTAAAACAACATTTAATTCTTCAACATATCTCTCCGTCTTTCCATAAGATAGCGATTTTTCTCCGCCAGAATTATTGGCCACAATGCCACCCACACTGCACAGCTCCCTAGAAGCAGGGTAGGAAGGGAAGAGCCATCCTTTTTTTAGAGTTGCTTTTTCAAAATCTCGATAATAAACACCCGGCTCTGTCACAGCATAACCGTTCCCAACTTCAACCATCCGATTAAAGTGTTTTATAAAATCAACCACCACCGATTCAGTTAGGGGACCACCACTCATATCTGTTCCAGCCGAACGAGCCGTCAAGGACAGATTCTTGTACTTCTTTCGTAAGAGAGGTACTGCTTTTACTAGAGCTTGAAGATCTTGAGAATTCTTGGGGCTAACCACCACCTGAGGAACAATCTCAAAGACGCTAGCATCTTTACTGAACGCTTTCCGCGTTTCTTCATCGTCCCGCACTTCCCCTCGAATTATTTTTTTTAATTCTGCGGACAACATTCTGTTTAATTATATCTCGAAAAAAACAAAAGGCTGGGAAAGTTATTCCCAGCCTTTAGAGGGCTCACCCCTTTAGGATGTTGTTTCACCTGGAGATTCGGAGAAGAAGATGACGAGCGGAGCATCAACTCCACGCTGCAGAGAAGGAAACAGTCGCAGCACCTCCTGATCCAGAGTGCGAAGAAGGCGGTACATCTGCCTCAGTGTCTCCGTGATGAGTACAACGTTGTCCGTCGAAAGACAGATTCCCGCAACGACGATGAAGCGCAGCATGACCTGCTGCCAGTCGAGCGCTCTCTTCTGTTCTCCGATCCTGAACTCGAGAACCTTCCTGGCACTCCCTTGAAGCTCTTCAGAGAGCGCTCGCTCAAGATCCATCCTCTCCCTTGAATCAAGAGGGGAGTACAACAGTTCTCTGAGCTCCAGCAGAGCCTGGTTGGATGAGCGTATAATTTCCTCATCCAATTCCCTCCCGACGGCCTTCGCTAGAAGGCCTCGAAGCTCTTCGGGGACGTTTCTGGGCTTTTTCTTCATTGTGCCTACTCCTCCTCTTCTTGGTGTGATTGTCAAAAAGGTTAGTTTTCGCTATGCTCTATAAACCATATAAAAGCTATTTATGTCAAGGAAAAGCACCATTTTTGTTGGTATGTCCGGAGGAGTCGACAGTAGTGTTGCCGCCCTCTTATTAAAGAAACAGGGATATAACGTAGTAGGAGTTTATATGCGTTCTTATAATCTCGATGGTTGTGCCGATGGTGATGCCCGAGATGCTCGCCGTGTAGCTGAAGCTTTGCAGATACCATTCTATGTCTGGGATTTCGAGGAGGACTACAAGAAGAAAGTAGTAGATTACTTTGTAGGAGGTTACGCTTCGGGAGAAACACCTAATCCGGATGTAATGTGCAATAAGGAGATAAAATTTGGACTTTTTTTAAAAAAAGCTTTGATTCTAGGTGCTGATTATATCGCCACTGGTCACTACGTCAGAAAAAAAGGAAGCACTCTCTACCAGGCCAAAGATTTAAATAAAGATCAGTCGTATTTCCTCTGGACCTTAAAGCAGGAAGAAATTAGTCACACCCTCTTTCCGGTTGGAGATTATTTAAAAGAAGAAATTCGATCGTTTGCCAAAAAAGCTAAGCTTTCTGTTGCTAATAAGAAAGATTCCCAGGGGATTTGTTTTCTCGGGAAGGTTTCGATGGAAGATTTTTTAAAAACACAACTGCCAGAAAAAAGAGGATTTATTATTGATCGTTCCGGAAAAAAACTTGGAGAACACCAGGGAGTTCACTTCTATACCATTGGGCAACGTCACGGGCTTAACCTAAAAGAAAAAAACCGCTTCGCTAACACTAAGGGAAGTGAACAAACACCACCACACTACGTGGTAGAAAAAAAACACCAAGAAAATATTCTAATAGTCTCTCATAAAAACGATCTAAGTCTAGGAAAAAGAGTTATTCATCTTTCCCATCTTAATTACCATGCTTCAAATCAAAAAGAACAGTCAGTTTTAGTTAGATTACGTTACCGACAACCGCTAAGCTCCGCTTTTCTAAAAATCACATCTCCTAAAAAAGCCACCATCACACTTAATAAAGAACAATCTTTTATTGCGCCGGGACAATCAGCCGTTTTCTACTCTTCTCAAGGAACACTTCTCGGAGGGGGAGTGATTAAAGCTGTGGTTTGACGATAGACTAAAACAATCTACAATAAGAATTAGATCCTCCCCTCTAATCGGCAAGACTGGGTCTCGTCCACCTGGTCCTGCCAAAAACTTCTCGGGCGGGGGAAGGCGCTAACCCTTTCGACCTCCTCGTCTAGGGTGTACCCCGCCGACTGGCTAACCCCCGTCCGAGAAGACCAACCCCCACTTCAAACCTGGGGGTACTTTTTTATTTGTTATAATCTTGCACAAGATGTTGATTGTATTTACTGGAAACGGCAAAGGGAAAACAACCGCCGCCCTCGGTCAGGTTTTTCGAATGCTTGGAAGAGGTAAAAGGGCGCTGGTTATTCAGTTTATTAAGGGTCCCTGGAAGTCAGGAGAGGACGAATTAGTAAAAAAAATAAAAAACCATAGCAAAAATCTTGAAAATAAAAATGATGAACTGGACAATCTTTTTCACTTCGATATCAAAAAGAAAGGACTAGGCTTTGTCGGTATTTTGGGAGATGACCTGCCTCGAGAAGAGCATGAGAAGGCTGCCACAGAAGCTTTTCAATTATTTCTAAACTCCTGGCCTCAATACGATCTTATAGTTTTAGATGAGCTAAACGTCGCGCTCTCACTTAAATTACTCTCTTTAGAGAAAGTTATAGAGGAACTTAAAGCTATCCCCGACGAAAAGTTCGTCCTGTCTACCGGGCGGGATGCTCCTCAGCTTTTGATCGATGCCGCTCACCTTGTAACAGAAATGCGCGAGATTAAACACCCCTTTAATGATGGCCGCCTCGCCCAGATTGCCCTTGAATTCTAAAGCTTTACAAAAAGGTACATCTTTTCTATAATAATTCACCATATGAATACCTCGACCGAGCAAGCCTACGATCCGAAATTAGAGCCTCAAATCAAGGAGATGATTGAGGCGGGAGTTTTTTACGGATGTCATAAAAGCAAAACCAACCCCAAGATTAAGGATTACGTCTTTTCTAATCGTGGAGGAATAGAACTAATCGACGCCATAAAAACTATTGAGAGTTTAGAAAAAGGTTTGGACTTCATAAAAAAAATTCGCTCAGAGGGTGGATCGATTCTGATTGTTGCCACTCAGCCTTCGGCTAAAGCTTCAGCCAAAATCCTAGCCGAAGAGTTTGGTTATCCAGTAGTAACTCGTCGTTGGTTAGGCGGTTTAATTACGAACTACAAGGAGGTTGGTGGGCGTCGCAACTACTTCCTTAAACTTCGTGACGATTTTGAAAGTGGAGCTTTTGGTAAATACACCAAGAAAGAGCGTCTAGAGATCGAGCGTCAGATTGAAAAGATGAAGGAACTTTTTGGCGGTATCGAGAAGATGAACGGCCTTCCCAAGGCATTGCTTGTTATTGATCCTGTCTTTCACAAGATCGCCATTCATGAAGCTCGTCACGCTGGCATTCCAATTATCGCTCTTGGAGATACAACCAGCGATCCAGACTCCGTTGATCGTCTAGTCATCGGCAATACCAAATCACGTTCTAGCGTTCAGTGGTTTATGAATAAAGTAGCTGAAGTTATCCGAACGACTACACCGCAGATTAAAGAAGAGAAACCAGTTTCCACAGGAGCCACTCCAGAATCAGCAGGTTAACAGTTATAATTGAAAACACTATGTCGATTACAGCTAAAGATATTCAGCAACTTCGCGATCTTACCGGTGCCGGAGTAATGGAGTGTAAAAAAGCATTGGAAGAAGCCGAAGGAAACATAGAAGAAGCCGTCAAAATCGTTCACGAGCGAGGCATGGTTAAAGTCTCAAAACGCTCTGACCGAGAAGCCGGTGCTGGACTAATTGAATCATACATTCATAACGAGCGAATCGGAGTCTTAATAGATCTTCGGGCCGAGACAGATTTTGTTGTCCGTTCTGATGATTTCAAAAAATTGGCTAAAGAGTTGGCTATGCAAATCGCCGCCGTTCCTGCCGAAAATATTGAAGAACTATTGGAGCAGCCCTATATGAGAGATGATTCCAAAACAATTGATAGTGTTATAAAGGAAGTAGCCGCTCGCGTAGGAGAAAACATTAAGTTGAAAGCTTTTTCTCGCCTAGAACTTTAAAAAGGTTCTTATTTTCGCTACCATTAAAACGCCATGGAAGTTTTGGCTGAATACATCGTCTCCTTTCTATTTATTATTTCCTTAGGAGTTTTTCTTTATCTTAGTCTCCAGGGGGTAACTCGCATGGACGACGATACTCAAGGAGAACAGGGAAGTCTCTGGGAGCGATGGACACGCTCTGGTTTACCAGAAAAAATTGATCGTCGAATCAACCACACTCTTCATCGCTTGCTTCGAAGGGTAAAGGTCGCTATGCTAAAGGCCGATAACCGTATCACCCTCTGGCTCAAAAAGACGCGCACCGATATCGACGAAGAGGATGATCGAATTGACTTCAGTAGTATTATAAAAGAAAAAGAGGGCAGGTAGTCCCGTAGGGTGCGGGGGCAGACTGTAAATCTGTTGTCCATGTGGCCCAGTGAGTTCGACTCTCACCCTGCCCACCAAGCGCCACCTTAGCTCAGCTGGTAGAGCAATGCTTTCGTAAAGCAGAGGTCCCCGGTTCAAATCCGGGAGGTGGCTCAGATCAATTACCATCATGCACGCCGAACAAGAACAGAAGTTAGAAGAATTAAAAGAACTATCCCGCCGCCTAGGCGGGTGGCTTTGACCCTAGCAATAAAAAAGCTACCATCTCTGAAATCGAGGCTGAAATATCAGATCCTGATTTTTGGAAAGTCGGCTCAAACGATAGAGAGCGTACGGATGGTCAACTTAAAAAGTTAGGAGAGTTAAAACAACTGATAGATCGTTGGGAAGAAATTCAAACTAACATTAAAAAACTAGAGGAAAATTTTACTGAGGATAAATACTTCGAAATCCATCGAAAACTTCGTCAATTAGAAATGGAGAGACTTTTTTCTAGCCCGCTAGACAAGGGAGCAGCTATTTTAAGTATCTACCCCGGTGCTGGAGGAGAGGACGCTGAAGACTGGGCCAAAATGCTTTTTGAGATGTACGAAAAATACGCCTCCCGCCGCAACTGGAAAACATTACTGATCGATGATTCCGACCGCCGTCGCACAATCGAAGTAAAAGGGGAGTATGCCTACGGCTATCTCAAAAAGGAAACGGGTGTTCATCGTCTTGTGCGCATCTCTCCCTTTTCAGCTAAAAAACTCCGCCACACCTCCTTCGCCCTGATTGAAGTCCTCCCTTCACTTCCAGAAATCGAAGCTAGTAAACTGGAAATTCCAGAGAAAGATTTTCATTTAGAGTTTGCTCGTGCTGGTGGTCCCGGTGGACAGAATGTAAACAAAGTTGAGACCGCTGTACGCATCGTCCATCTTCCAACCGGACTATCAGCTTCTTCTCGTGTTGAGCGTTCTCAAATTCAAAACAGAGAAAAAGCAATGCGCATTCTAAAAGCCAAACTCATCCACCTAATGGAGAAAGAACAGATAGAGGCTGTCGATAAACTAAGCACCAAAGTTAAACCAGAGTGGGGAAATCAAATTCGATCTTACATTTTAAATCCTTATCAGTTAGTGAAAGATCATCGCTATCAGGTAGAAACACCTCGCGTAGAAGATGTTTTAAATGGTGATCTTGATTTATTTATCGAAACCGAGATAGTCAATGAAGAATCAGAGACGACAAACTAGGGGTAGGTATGATATACTAGCTACTAGCGCCCTCAGCGTATTTTTTCTAAACCTGCAATGATTGCCTTTCAAAACGTCTATAAAGTCTACAACGGCAGCTCGGTGGCCCTTGAGGATGCTAGCTTTCAAATCAACCTCGGGGAATTCATCTCTCTTGTTGGAAAATCAGGAGCTGGAAAATCAACGGCCATCTCTCTACTCATCGGTGAGGAAAAACCGACTCGAGGAAGGATTTTCTTCGGGCAGTTTGAAGTAAACAAGCTTAAGGATCGCGATCTACCATACTTCCGTCGCCACATTGGAATTATCTTTCAAGATTTCCGTCTTCTTCCTAATAAAACAGCCAAAGAAAATGTGGCCTTTGCTCTTGAAGCATCGGGAAGGCCTCAGAGAGAGATTGAAGATCTGGTTCCTCAAGTGCTCGACATGGTTGGCTTAGGAGATAAGCTAGAAAACTTTCCCAATGAGCTTTCTGGAGGAGAAAAACAAAGGGTAGCCATAGCGAGAGCGATGGTTCATCGCCCCGAAGTCATTATTGCCGACGAGCCAACCGGAAACCTCGATCCTTTCCACACCTGGGAAATCATCAGTCTTCTTCAAAAGATCAACCAACTTGGAACAACCGTCATTTTGGCTACACATGATAAAGACGTAGTTAACAGTCTTGGAAAAAGAGTCATTACTCTCGATCACGGACGAGTCATTCGTGATGAAGAAAATGGACGTTATATCTTAGTTTAAACATGCTTACCGTTATCTCTCGCGTCTTTCAATTCGGATGGAAAAACTTTATGCGCAATGGTCTTTTAACCACGACTACTGTGGCTATTATTACAATCTCTCTTACTGTTTTCCTCTATCTAATTCTTCTAAATGTCCTAATGGATTCAACTGTCGCCACTCTGGAGGACAAGATCGATATTACCGTTTCCTTTAAAACCATTACTCCTGAAGACGAAATTTTAAATATTCAACGCTCTTTGCAAACGTTAAATGAGGTAAGGGAGGTCGCTTATATCTCTCAAACCGAGGCTTTGGAAATATTCAAAGAACGTCACGCCGGTGATGAGGCTATCATTCAAGCTCTGCGCGAGATTGGAGATAATCCACTTGAGGCTTCTCTCAATATTAAGGCTAACCGACCAGATCAGTACGCTCAAATTGCTGCTTATTTCGAAAATCCAGTCTTAGGAAGGTATATTAGCAATGTCAGTTATGCCGAAAACCAGGTTGTTATTGACCGACTCACATCTATTATTTCTAACATCAACCGCATTGGTTTTATGGCAACGGTCGTTTTAGTCCTAGTTGCTGGACTGGTTGTCTTCAACACCATCCGTCTTGCCATCTATGCTAGCCGAGAAGAGATTGGTATCATGAGAGCAGTAGGAGCATCGAATAGTTTTGTCCGCGGACCATTCGTCGTCCAGGGAATTATTTCTGGAGCCATTGCCGCCATCTTTAGTTTATTTATTGCCATTCCTAGTGTCTATTCGGTCAACCCCTATATTGCTCAGGCTATTCCCGAATTTGATATCTTCCGCTACTTCCTCACCCACATCCACCTTCTATTCATCTACCTGCTTTTAGCTGGAGTCATTGTCAGTGGCTTCTCCAGTTTTATCGCCGTTAGACGCTACCTCCATGGATAACAACTCTATCAACAACACCGGACCACGAGACGTTTTCTTGCAATTCTTTAGCACCATCTTGCTTTATGTTGGCATCTTTTCTTTTGGTAACCTACTTTTTCAACTAATAAATATTGCCTTTCCCGATCCCTTAAATTATGGCGGATACTTTTTTGGAGATTCTGGTTATGCCTCTCTCCGCTGGCCTCTATCATTTCTAGTTATTGCTTTCCCAGCCTACATTTGGATTGCCTACTATATTGCCAGCGATATTGAGAAATCTCCCTCTAAAAAAGATTTAAAAACTCGTCGCTGGTTGATCTACTTCACTCTCTTCGCTTCAGCAATCGCTATTTTAATCGACCTCATCACCCTGGTTTATCGTTTTCTAGGAGGAGAGCTCACTACACCTTTCCTGCTTAAGGTAGCTGTTGTTTTATTCATGGCTATCTCCATTTTCGTCTACTATCGTTGGATCTTAAAATATAGCCGCCCCGCCTTAAAAGATAAAAATATGCGCCTCTTTGTTGGTCTGGTTATCCTTATTGTCTTAGCCGCAATTATCTATGGTTTTACTCTGATGGGCTCACCTTTTAGAGAGCGTGAACGTCGTTTCGACCTAGAAAGAATTAACGCTCTAGACTCGCTTCAGTGGCAAATCGTAAACTACTGGCAAAGCAAAGAAGTTCTACCAGAATCACTAGATAACTTGAAAAATCCACTGAGCGGCTTCTCTCAGCTCCCTCTAGATCCAGAAACAGGGGAGTCTTATGAGTACCGAGCTATCGGGCCTCTGACTTTTGAACTTTGTGCGACCTTCAAGACCTCTAGTACCGCCAATCAAAATAACCTTACTCGTCCTTACGGAGATACCTCTTGGGATCATGGAATTGGACGAACTTGTTTTGAAAGAACAATCGATCCCGATCTCTACCCATCAAGAAAAGAACTGGGTGTTCTCTAGTTTTTTTTCTGTAATGCTAGTCAAAAATTGAAAGAAGTTTTTTTACGGAAACGGTAGCTACACCTACTACCGAGTCACCACCACCGTAATAAACGTAGAGAGTGCCTTTTATAACTACGCTACCACAAGGAAAAACCACATTGCCCACCTGGCCATTTTTTTCATACTCTGTTTCTGGTTCAAAAATCGGTATTCTTGTCCGACCCTTAATAATTACCGGGTTTTTTAGATCAAGAAGAACTGCTCCTACCCGGTATTGATGATCCTCAGCTGAAACACCGTGATAAAGAAGCAACCAACCCTTCGATGTCTTATGGGGAGGGGAAGCAATACCAACTTTTAGACTATCCCAATAACCATCTCTCGGCTCGAGCCATTGTCTCTCCTCAAGCCATACCTCTTTAAAACTATCCAGATTATTAACAAAAGCAATATCGATTCCATATCCCATACGGTGAAAAATAAGATATTTATTTCCTATCTTTTGAGGGAAGATACAAGCATCCTTATTGTCATGCCCTGGAGGAGATATGAGAATTGGAGAAGACCAAGTCCACTTTTTAGCCAAAAAATCCTTATCCGTAATCGAAGTCAAGGCTACCCGTGGAGCCTCTAGTCCGTTGTAGGCCGTATAACACATGTAAATTCTGCTTCCAATTTTCGTTAGTCGTGGATCTTCACAGCCAGAATTTCCATTAGGCACCCCTTTTCTTTCGAAATCCTTAGTTGGCACGTAAGCCGGCTTCAGTGAACGTTCCGTTATACAAATTCCATCTCGACTGCGCGCGTATCCCATAACCGAGGTATTACTTTCCGACATCGCCCGGTAAAGAATATGAACCTCGCCATTAAGAAGGATGGCAGCTGGATTAAAAACTGCTTTAGCTTCCCAGGCATTGTTTGTTCGTGGTGTTAAAATTGGATTTTTTAAAGATCTTTCTAATCTGACTATCTTCGATGATCCTGGCTTCATTTCAATCATTAAGCGCTTTAGGTTAATTGAAGCCACACAAACCGTAGAATCTGCTGCACCGTAATACAAATCAACCCACTTATCATTTTTCATCAATACTCCAGTTGGGAAAACAATATTAGGCACCATGCCGTATATTTCATACTGTTCCTCGGGAATCAAAATCGGACTAATAGTACGACCAATAATCTTATGGGGATCTTCTAAATCTAAAAGAACCGCTTCAACGCCGAAGGTCTTCTCCTGGTTTGTAAAGTAATTACGAATATAAGAATAGAAAACCAGCCAACCATCCTTCGTCTTGACTGGAGGAGCACCAACCTCAATATGATCTTCTGGCCGTCTTTGGAGTGGTAAAGTATGGCTTTCTAAGTCTCCATACCATTCATCCCAATAGTTTTTATTCCATAAATCACTCTCGTTATTGAAAAATGCTAAACCAATCTTAGCTGGCGGTCGATCGGTGTTAGCAGTAAGAATTGCTGCCATCTTTCCTTTGATCTTCTCTGGGAAAAGAGCCATCGCCTTAGCGTTGAATGGCGTCACTAAATGTTTGGATGATATTTTTTTTAAATCCTTGCTGATCGCTAGTCCAATCTTAATACTATCTGCTCCCGGTGGATGAGCTGATAGAGCAGTATAAAAAATATAATACTTACCATTCAGTCGAGTTACTCGAGGGTCTTCACAGCCAAACTTCTCCCATGGTTCCTCTGGAAAGATGAATCTCTCTCTTTTTTTAAAGTGGATTCCGTCGCTGCTGGTTGCCTTCCCAATATCAGAGATGCTCATCTGTGTCCCGGTTCCGGCATGATAGTGAACAGCTGACAAGGCTCGATAGAGAAGATGAATGGTATTTCCTTTCTTTACTGGACAACCATTAAATACCGCCTCCGCCTCCCAGGAGTTTGCTTTATTAGGAAATAAAATAGGGTTCTCTTCCGAACGAATAACTAGGTCCATTACTTTTTCTTCGATGAACGCCTCTTTAATAGTGGCGAAACATCCTTCATTAAATCTCCGACGAACTTTTTAAAATCAGCGGTTGCTACACACGTTACCGCATCTGCTCCTCCGTAATATACATATAAAATTCCATCAACCACTACCGCCCCACAAGAGTAAATTACTCCTGGTTTTCCATTATTTTCATACTCCTCATCTGGCTCCAAGATTGGCCTGCTAGCTCTATGAAGAATTTTTGTCGGATCCTTAAGATCAAGTATCATCGCTCCCAGTTTATACCTTCCCGGATCGCGATGATCGATCGCATGATACAAAACCAACCAACCATACGGAGTTTTAATGGGGGGAGGACCAACTCCGCGAGCAATGCTATCCCAACGATCCTTAACTATCCGGCGCTGATATTTGCTGTGGATATATTTCTTTCCATCAAGCTCATCTAAGCTATCAAAGTAGTCAATCGATATCTCTGGATCAATGTCATGTAGAATAGCAAATTTACCTTGAACCTTTTCTGGGAAAAGCACCCAGTTTTTATGAATCTCCATTGGAGGAGAAATAAAAACTGGTTCTTTCCAATCCCAATTTTTCTTCAAAAAATCATCGAGCGAAATGGAAGTCAAGGCTAAGCGAAGAGAGGACCATCCATCGAAAGCAGTATAAATAAGATAGAGATCGTCATCAATCCGAGTTAACCTTGGATCTTCCGCTCCACCATTCCAACCACCACCACCCGAAGCATAGGTCAAAATCGGCACCTCATATAACTTTTTCTTTTCACTAGAGCGCACGTAAGCCGGGAAAGGGTGCCGCTCATCAACCACATGACCATCACTACTTGAGGCGTACCCCAAAACAGAATAACCACCCTCTCCAATTGCTCGGTAAAGTAGATGAAATTTACCACCCTCGTAGACTGCTGCCGGATTAAAAGTCTGCCAAGACTCCCAAGCATTATCCGATTTGGGAGTAATGATTGGGTTGATTTCAGATCGTTCTAGTGTTTTTGATGGTCTACGGACTACAACCTCTCTTCGGGTAACTTTCTTTTTTGAAATAGGATTTTTAAAAAGAGAACCCCCGCCTCGAGATCGAAAAGTGGGGGATAATGAAACCTTTTTGTCTTTGGATATTTTTGTCGCTGTAAACTTTGCAGCCGACTCCTTCTTGGTCACTATCAATTTAGCGCTCTTCAAAGACTTGGCCTTTGATGCTTGTTTTGAGATACTCTCCTTTCCAGATTTAACACTTCGAACAGCCACAGTGGTGGATACTTAACTCCATTATAGCGCACTAAAACAATCAGTTAGCTCTTTTTATCCACAAATCCTAGCTGTTCTTTTTGGTAAATCCTTCAATTGCTCGCAATATCTCCATCGGCACCGCAAAGACAACGGTGTTGGACTGATCGGAACTAATGTCATTGATTGAATGCAAAGTTCTAATATGGAGAGCTCCCGGAGAAGACGATAGTATCTCGGCCGCTCGAGCTAGGTTTTCCGCTGCTGTTACCTCTCCCTGAGAGCTAATAATGACCGCTCGGCGTTCTCGTTCTGCCTCAGCCTGCTTACCAATCGTTCTCTTTAGGTTTTCTGGAAGTTCAATATGTTTAAGCTCGACTGTCACCACTGAAATTCCCCATGGATCGGAAGCCTTATCAACAATCTCTTTAATTTTTAGCGAAATCTCATCACGGTTAGCCAAAAGCTGATCAAGTTCCACCTCACCCACCACATTACGCATTGTTGTCTGAGCTAACTGAGAAACAGCATAACGATAATCCTGTATATCAATAACTGCCGCTCGAGAATCCTTCACCTTATAATAGACAACGGCATTCACAGTTACTGAAACATTATCGTGAGTAATTGCCTCCTGATCAGGAACATCAATTACTGTGATACGCATATCCACCTTAGTCATACTCTGAAAAATGGGAACTACCAACCTCCATCCAGGCTCTTTCACTTTATAAAAACGACCAGTAATAAAAGTCACTCCACGCTCGTACTGATTAACCTGACGAATCGAAATCAATAAAACAAAAACAACTATCGGAATCAAGGGGAATAAATACTCCATAGTAGTGTTTTATTAAAAAACCTTTATTCAATTATAACACACCAAACTACTTGGAATTCTTGAGATAATCCAGCATCGTCTTAGCATCACTCACCTCAAATGGATCAGTCGGACAGTTATCCGAAAAACCGAATTCGGCAAAGACCTTCTTAATCTCTCCATCTTCAATGTAGGCGCTATACCTCCAAGAGCGCTCCCCAAAGCCAACGTCATCCTTTTTCACAAGCATTCCCATCTGGCGCGTGAATTCTCCCGAGCCATCAGGTAAAAGCTTAACCTTTTCTGTTCCTTGGTGTTTTCCCCATTGATTCATCACAAACGCATCATTCACGCTCAAACAATAAACTTCATCAATTCCTAATGATTTAAATTCATCGTAACTCGACTCGTATCCAGGAAGATGCGAGGCAGAGCAGGTTGGAGTAAAGGCTCCCGGCAAGGCAAAAAGAACAACCTTTTTTCCTTTAAAAAGATCTTCACTCGAAACATCCTGCCATCGATATGGATTTTCTCCACCCACGCTCTCATCTCGAACTCTTGTTTTAAATGTAACCGACGGCACTCTCTGGGGAGTAATTGGTTCTGACATTTTGTATTTTTAACATTTTCACTTCGCGACGAGAGACATTATACACAATTTTCACCACTTTATCCACAATGTATATATTGTATATAAACCAATATAAATAATATAATATAAACAATGACTGCTAAAAAATTAACAGCTAAACAAAAACAGTTTTACGACGCTCTCAAAGATCTAATGGACAGAAAAGGGGAGTCACCTACCGTCGCCGAGTTAGTAAAGTTAATGCGTTTTTCCTCTCCTCGAGCCGTTACTCAGTATCTTGATGCCCTAGAAAAGAAGGGAATGATTGAAAGAGGACGCTATGAAAAACGCGGTATTCGATTAACAGACTACTTAAATTCAGAACCAACCACCGTCAACATTCCCGTCATCGCCTCCGCTGGCTGTGATAACCTCAACATCTTCGCTGAGAAAAATCTCGGTGACTATATCTGCGTCGCTACCGAACTCCTACAAGGAGTAAATAAAGATAATGTCGTTTGCGTTAAGGCTGTCGGAGACTCAATGGTTGATGCCGGTATCGAGGAGGGAGACTATGTCCTGGTTGAAGTTACAGAAAATGTTAACCACGATGATCTCGTAGTCGCCATTATTGATTCTTTTGCTGTTATTAAGAAAATTGAGTTCGCTAACAACGCCATTATTTTAAAGCCAGTTTCTCAAGATCCCCAGTATAAACCAATCATTGTTGGTAAAAATTTTCGTCTCTTCGGAAAGGTAATCGACGTCATTCGTCTTCAACCAAAAGGGGAGTTAGAGATTGTTCCACTCTATAATCCAGGCCCAGATGGGCCCCATTTAAACTACGAGTTTATATAGGTTGCTATCAAAAAACCCTTTAAAAACAAGGGTTTTAATCATTTTGGATATAAATATTTGACAAATCAATTTTTGTGTAGTATAATGGCGCCACTCAGACTCGTGAGTCTAAAAAGGCTTGCTTGTCGAGCATGTTCTTCGACAACTGAATCACTACAGCAAACAAAAAAAGAAAGAGAGGAGGTGAATAAAGAAGCGATGAGAATGTTACTTTTGGCATTGATCGTCATTCTGCTCGGCTACTTCATTGTCTGGCCGATCACAGGATGGCTCTTCACATCCATGTTCTCTCTGATGATCACCCTCTCCAAGTTGGCCATCTGCGGCGCGATCCTGTGGGTACTTTACGAAGTCCTACTGGTAATCACCGCCTCAACAGGCAAAAGGAGAAGGAACTGAAGGGAGACCCAATCCACGAGAAGGAGAAGTCGATGAAGATCTGGCAGTTCCTGGTTAGCATCCGTCAAGCCTGGAGACGATTCGTCACCGAAGGGGAAGATGTCGGACCAAATCTCCGCCAAGCAGCAGAGGACATGCTCCAGATCCTGGATCGTCGATCCGAAGCAGCCTCGCTTTCCATGGCGCTGGCTGACGAAGCGTTCGACAAGCTCCAGGACGAGATCGCCAATCACGAGGGCCTCGGCCGTCAGGCTGAAGAGTTCCTGCGTGAAGGCGACGAAGAAGCGGCCCAGCGATGTGTCGCTCTGCAACTCCAGTCCGCCGAGACAATCAAGCGCTTGAAGGAGCGCTATGAACGTCTCCAGCACGACGCCGAGACGAATGTCTCTCTCTTCCGCAACCAGCGGGATGAGGTCGAGATGCGCGTCACCCAGCTCCCCGAGCTGGAGGAGGACGAACGGCTACTCCGAGCACAGGAGACAGTGGCCGAGCTCTCAAGGCTCAGCCTCTCGAACCCCCGGAGTGCTTTCGATCAAGCAGCGCAAGCGGTACGGGTCAGACAGAAGCAGCTCCTGGGAAAGGAGATGTTGATGCAGGACCCGAACGCCGAGCTCGATCAACGAATCAGAGCAGCTACCGACAAGCGTCAGCTCGACCAAGCTATGGCCGCGCTGCGTCAGAAAGTCGGTCAGCCCGCTTCTGACAGCATCGATGCTGAATTCACTGTCGTCGGAGACGACGATCCGGTGACTTCGGCCAAGAAGTTGCTCGAGGTTCCACGCTTTCGAGCTCTTCTCCCATCAACCCCTGCTCGCGAGCCGCTGCGGATCCTCCGCCGCGGTCGTGGGTAGCGAACGCCAGCCAGAAAGGAGGTGACCAATGGAGGAATTGCTGGCTTGGTACAATCTCGTCTTCGAATTGCCATTCATCGCTGGTCTGCTCTATCTACTCCTCCTCGCTTCGGGACTCGGTGTCTCGGAGCACGAGGCGGAAGCGGACTTCGATCATGACCTCGATGTGATGGAGGGCGTGGCCGATCACGACATCGGTATCGAACATACTGGCACCGACTTCGGCCACCACGATCACAACCACGAGGTCGGTCACCACAACGAACCGGGAAGCCTGGCGAAAGCCCTGAGCTTTCTTGGACTCGGTAAGGTGCCGATCTCCATCCTGATGCTGAGCCTCTGTTTCGTATGGGGGTTCACGGGGTGGGCGAGCAATCAGCTACTGAAGGATGTGCTTCGGATTCCGGAGCTCTACTTCTGGATCTCGCTCATCATCGCTGCTTCAAGTTCGATTTTCGGTACTAGTTTTCTCGCCCGAGCACTCGCCAAGGTGATGCCCGGAACGGAGAGCTACGCCACCGTCGCCAAGGAGCTCGAGGGAAAGCGAGCAACTGCCCTATTCGACATCACCAACTCTTCCGGAACGGCTCGACTACGCGACCAGCACTTGAATCTGCTGGACGTGCCCTGTCGAATCGGAACGGGGGAGGAGGAGATCAGGGCAGGGACACCCCTCGTACTCATGCGCTACGACAACCAGGAACGCGTCTACATTGCACGTCCTGATCGTCTGGCGCTCACCGCCAATTCGGCGCGGTAAATCGCTACCGTGCCCTAACCAAAAAAGGAAGGAAAACAGAACGATGCACAGCAACGATTCCGGCAAGGGCCTGGCCCTCATCGCCATCGTGATCGGCCTCATCTTCGTGGTGGGACCGATCGCTGGCAAGGACTGGATCTCGTCGGGCACGCAAGTCATGCTCGTCGGATTCGGTGTGGCACTGCTCCTCATCGGCGCCATCATCACGATCATCACCCGCCTCTACCACAAGACGTCGGCCAACCAGGCTTTCGTCAAGACCGGTATGGGCGGTACGAAGGCCGTGATCGATGGTGGCGCGCTCGTCATCCCGGTGGTGCACAACATCATCCCGGTGAACCTCGAAACCGTGAAGGTCGAGGTCAAGCGCGTCGGTCGTGATGCCATCATCACCGGCAACAAGTTGCGCGCCGACATCATTGCCCGCTTCTTCATCAAGGTCCCGAAGACACCGGAAGCAGTGGTCGCCGCGGCCACCTCTCTCGGTGACAAGACCCTCGATTCGAACGCCCTCCTCGGCGTCGTCGGCGACAAGCTGGAGTCGGCTCTGCGTGACGTGGGCGCCAAGATCCCACTCGACGAGCTGAACTCCAACCGTGACAATTTCGCCCAGCAGGTGCAGGCCATCGTCCAGAAGGAACTCGAGCCGAACGGTCTGGCGCTCGAGACCGTCACCATCCTGCACCTCGACCAGACCCCCCCGGAGAACCTGGCGCCGGACACCAACGTCTTCGACGCCCAGGGAGCCCGGGAGATCGCCCGCATCACCGCCCAGATGAAGGTTGAGCGTAACCAGCTCGAGCGCGCGGCGGACAAGGAGGTCAAGAAACAGGACGTCGAGCGCGACCAGTTCATCTACGGACAGGACGTCGAGCGCACTCAAGCCGAGACGGCAGCAGCAGCCGCCCAGCAGAAGGCTCAGGCCAAGGCTGCACAGGAAGCGGCCAGTTTCGCCGCCGAGCAGCATCGTCTGACCGGCGTCGCTCAGGCCGAAGCCGACCAAGCAGTCGCCGTCGCCCAGGTCACGAAGCAACAGGCAGCCGATGTCGCCGAACAGAAGCGGCAGCAGGCTGTCCAGGTCGCTACCGTCGCGCGCACCCAAGCGCAAGAGGTAGCCGACCGTGAACGGCAGATCGCCGTGGCTGATGCCGAGCGCCGACGCGCTCAGGCCGAAGCCGAACAACTCGCTGCCGAGCAGGCTCGTGAAGCGGCGGCTCAGGCGGTCCAAACCGTCGAAGCCAAGGCCACGGCCGAACGCAGCCGCGATGTGGCGATCATCACCAAGCAGGCGGATGCCAAGCAGCGCGAGATCGAGCAGAACACCCAGGCAGACATCGCCGCCTACGGGACCGTGAAGGCGGCCGAGGCGGAAGAGATCGCTGCCGAGAAGAAGGGTGCGGCTCGTCGCCAACTCGCCACCGCCGAGAAGGAAGCGCTCGTTCTCGAAGCCGATGGCCAGAGAGCCATCGCCATGATCCCCGTCGAGGTCGACGGCAAGAAGGTCCTCATCGACGGACAGCGCTTCGAGCTGCAGGAGAAGTTCGGGCAGGCCGCGATCGAGCTCCAGGTTCGTCTGGCGCAGATCGAGGCCGAGAAGGAAGCCCGAATCGCTCAGGCCCAGGCCTTCGGCGAAGCCCTTGGCAAGGCCAACCTGAACGTTTGGGGTGATCCCTCGACCGTGGCCAAGATGACAACCGCCTTCAACAGCGGCCAGCAGACCGGCCACTACGTCGAAGGTCTCCTCCATGGCACGCCGGACGAGGCCAAGGCTCTCGTTGGTCAACTCGGTACGGCCGGAACGGCGCTTCTGAAGCGTCTGACCGGTATCGACCTGCTGGCCGCCACCGAGTCCGGCAACAGCGCGTCGCAGCCCTCGTAAGCTGTGACACGTAGCAACAAGTAGTTCGCTGTAGTAACAAGGGGTGGGGGATCGGGATACTCTCTCGATTCCTCACCCCAGCTCTTTTAATTACTAAACACAACAAACCCAGAAGAAATTCTGGGCTGTTTTTTTATCTACATAAAACAAAATGCCCTAGCGATTGCCGCTGGGCATTTAATGAAAACCTACCTCCTCCTAATCCTTATCGGAAAGTGGAGATACAGCAGAAAAGTAAGCATGAAGAAGAGCGACCTGTCTCCGAAGATCCACGCCCTCTTCTCGTAGAGCTTCATCAACATCCTCCGGAGAGATGTTCTCCTCTTGGAGGAAGGTGACGATATCCCCGTCAGACACCCCTTCGTCGAAGGCCATCGTGATGACCCCTTGGAGAGTCTCGTCGTCGTCTCCCAAATACATCCCGCGGAGAGCTTCGGCGTTTGAGTAGCCAGCCTTCGTGAGAGCAGGGAAAAGTCTTCCGTCGTCAGAACCGTTGCAAGAAGATTCACACTCGACCAAAGACCGCGCCTCCATCTCCAGAAGACGAAAGACACAGGCCATCGTCTCCAAACTGACTTCTCCCGTCTCGCAAAGGTCACGGTAGTTGTCGTCGTCTTTCAAGTCATGTTCGACCCCCTGCACCAGACTAACCAGTGCAGATGAGTCACCTGAGAGACCGGGCACAACCTGGACGATCTCACCCAAGGATGCATCCGAATGCTCGTAGAGAAGTTTCGTTACAGCAGGCTGTGATATACCTTCCTCGGAAAAGACAGCGAGGCATTCGTCGAGATAGTCCTCGACAGCCGGAGCATCATTGATCTCTCTCAAAAGAGTGACGAAGGAATACCCCCTATCCTCCGAGGTATCGCCCTTCACAATCGGGAAGAGGAACTCAGCCCACTCTCTCAGACTGAAGGTGTATTCGTCGGCCAGAGTGTGAGCAACCTCAGAGGGATTCCAACCCCGACCAACAAAGAAGACTGAGATTGCCCGCTTGGAACAGTCCAAATCAACACAGACGGACAGCAACTCTTCCTCTTCTTCTCGAAGGTCGAGTTCAGAGAAAAGTTGCTCGAGGATTTCTCCATCCTCCTTGCCCTGAGATCGAAGCTCGTGAAATCGTTGTTTGAAACTAGTCACCTTCGCCGAAGAGTCTAGTTCGTCATCGACATCCTCTTCTTCGTCTTCCTCCTCTATGTCGCTCCCACCAAGACTGTCGAGAGCTACTTCTTCAGGAAGAGCTTGGTCTACTTTCTCATCTTTGGCGGTACGCTTCCAAGGGATATTCACAGCGATGAGTATCACCCCGAAAAGTACCACCGCGCCAATCAAGATTGACTCCATCATCTAGTTTACTCCTCTCTCTGATGTTGGTTTTAGTGAAAAATTTTGCTGGGAAAAGTATCCAATATTATATATGTACTGTCAAATAAAAAACCGCTTCCTGGCGTAGTTAAAAAATAAAAATAACCACTGCTATAAACTTTCTAAATCAAGCGTCTGATCTATCCGTATTTTTTCTATAAAATCCGGAACGTGGCTCACTAAAATCATCGCCCCCTCATAGCGATCGAGTGCCTTAGCAATGATTGGTATATGACGGAAGTTAATGTGGTTCGTTGGTTCGTCGAGAATCAAAAAACCCGGCTTTTCTAAAGACAGCTTCGCAAAAGCTACTAATCCTTTTTGCCCTTCGGAAAGTGCTCCGATCTCTGTTTTCAAAATTTCTGAATCTAAGAGAAACCCCGCCGCACACGATCGAAGCTCTTGTTCGGTTCCTTCTCCAATCGCTTCGGCTAAGGTTTTATAAACTGTTTTTTCGAAATCTAGCGTTGAAAAATCCTGTCGATAGTAACCAATCTTAACGCCCGGAGCGATATGTTCGCCCTTAGCGTGACCGCTCGCCAGAGTTTCGAGGAGCGTTGTCTTCCCGATACCGTTTGGCCCAACAAGAAGTAGTCGCTCTTTCTTCTTCAATATGATATTAACCTTCTTGGTAGTCGGTTTATTATTTTTCATAATAGAAACAGACTTTAGTTCGAGAATTTTTCCGGTAATATCAGGCTGGCAGGGGATTATAAAACTCCTGATTGTCTTATCTTCACGACGTACCTCAACCATGTCTTCCTTCAGCTCCTCTATTTTTTCATTCATCTTCTTTGCTACATTGCGCAGATGACCTCCTTTCTGAGCAAAGAAGTTGGCTTGCTCTTTTCTATTTTGAATATCTCTTTCTAGGCGAACATTTTTCATGCGCTCCCTCTCCAGACGAGCTTTAATCTCTTCTACGACATCGAAATAATTTCCTTGGTATTGTTCAATTTTTCTCGTGAAAATATCTAGATAAAGTACGCCCTGTGTAAAGGAGTTTAAAAAATCAGCATCATGGGAGATGACGAGACAGGTCTTGGGGTAGTCGATTAAAAACTGAGTAAGGTGAGCAATACCCTTTTTATCTAAATTATTAGTTGGTTCGTCGAGAAGCAGTATATCCGGATCTTGAATTAAAGCTTGAGCTAAAAGTAGGCGCGCTTGCTGTCCTCCGGAAAGCTCTTTTAACTTCTTATCGTGTGGAACATCCAGATGTACTACCTCTAAGATTTTTTTGAGACGTAGATCGATATCGTAAACTTTTTTATCAAAAGCTTTTTCAATAAACTCTTTTACCGTTAAACCCATCTGGCTACGAGGAATGACCTGCTGGGCTGTTGCTATGTTTAGTCCCTTAGAAACAATAACCGAGCCGGTATCCGCCTTTAAATCTCCCGTGATAAGTTTGAATAAGGTGCTTTTTCCTGCACCATTCTGCCCCATTAGCGTTATTTTTGATCCCTGACGAACCGAAAAATCAACCTCCTCTAAGATCCGTTTCTTGCCGTGTTCAAAGGAAACACCGCTAAAACGCAGGATAACATTCCCCGGAGAAGCGCTATTTTTGGCTTTTTCTTTGTTTTTGTCTTTCACCTTTTAATTTTAAGTTATACTAACCCTCCAAAAAACAAGAAGATTAGATAAAGCAGACTATCACAAAATAACAATAATCAGAAGAATCACTGTTATTTTTAAAAAATCATCAATGGAGTCGAGTCTGGTTTTCTGCTAGGATGGCGCTAATGGATCAGGATATTCTATGGGATGTGATTGTCATCGGCGGCGGTCCAGCCGGTATGATGGCGGCTGGTCGTGCCGGAAAATTGGGCGCCAAAGTTTTATTGGTCGAGAAAAATAATATTCTCGGCAAAAAACTTCTCATTACCGGCGGGGGAAGATGTAATCTCACGAATGCCGAGTTTGATACGAGGAAGTTCCTCTCTAAATTTAATAAAAACGATAAGTTTCTTTTTTCGGCTTTTGCCCGTTATGGAGTCAAAGAGACTTTGGATTTTTTCCATGAACAAGGTCTCGCCACGAAAATTGAAGCCGAGCTTCGCGTTTTTCCGACTAGCAACAGCGCCGCCTCAGTGCAAAAAGTCCTTATACAGTATATGAAAAAAGGGCGCGTTACTGTTTTGAAAAACACCACCGTTTCCGGTTTTGTGAAAAAAGGAGAACTCCTCGAAGCGACTGCAACCAAGGAACACGGTAGACTACGAGCGCGTTCTTTCGTTCTTGCCACCGGAGGGAAATCACGCCCGGAAACCGGCTCGACTGGCGAAGGCTTCTCTTGGTTAAAAAAAATAGGACACACCGTAAAAGATCAGGAAGCGGCACTTGTGCCCATCGCCATCAAAGACGCCTGGGTTAAAAAACTTCAGGGAGTTAGTCTCTCCAGCGCTAAACTCACTGTTTTTCAAAACAACATCAAACAAGATTCTAAGGTCGGAAAATTGCTTTTTACCCACTTTGGCCTAAGTGGACCACTAGCTCTGAATATGAGTCGTGATGTCGGCGAACTTCTAAAGTACGGCGATGTTTCACTTTCTTTAGATATTTTTCACAGTCTAGATGTCGGAGCTCTCGACCAAAAAATTCAAGGAGTATTAATGAGTAACAATAACAAACATTTTAAAAACGTCTTGGGGAAAATTACCCCCTCCGCTTTTACTCCAGTCTTGATAGATCTGGCAAAAATCAAACCCGATACTTTTTGCAACAGTGTTACAAAAGCAGAGCGAGGAAGATTAGTTAAACTTCTCAAGAATATGCCAATGAGTGTTTCTGGTTTATTGGGACGCGATAAGGCTATTGTAACTTCCGGTGGGGTTGAACTTTCGGAAGTTGATTTTAAAACGATGCAGTCTAAAAAGATAAATAATCTTTACTTAGTGGGGGATGTTCTTAATATCGATCGGCCCTCAGGAGGATATAGTTTACAACTTTGTTGGACGACTGGTTTTGTCTCCGGAACAGCCGTTGCTGAATACCGACCCAAACAGAATCTTTTCTAGTTCGAGCGGGATAACCTATCACGAGTTGGCACATTCGGTCTACCGACCTCAGCACTCCTTCACTCGACGCTCAGTTGCTGTGTTCTCCGGTCTAGCACCAGATTACAGCGAGGATTATAGGGCTTTTCTAAGCATCGAAACAAGGGAAGCGATGACCCGTCTCGGTCGGGTTCAAATAGCTTTTAACTTGACACTGTGGATTTACAGATCGATACTTTGGGCATGGCACTTATAACATCATATTTGGTGACAACTAAAAACGTTGAGGCATTTTTTAACAGCTTAATTACAGCGAAAGCTCCTGATGCTTTTACTCAAAAGTTTTTACTGAATCTCGAATTTAAGAGCACAAACGATCGCCTCTATATAGGTCTTTTAAAGGGGCTTGGTTTTTTGGATGCTAACGGTGTTCCCACTGAGCGGTACTTTAAATTTTTGGATCAATCACAGTCTAAACAGGTATTGGCGGAAGCAATTCGCGAGTCTTATGGCGATCTTTTTGACGTAAGTATTAAAGCCAACGAACTTTCTGTCCAAGAAGTTAAAAATAAACTTAGGACTTTAACTCAGGGTAAATATTCGGAAACTGTTTTGAGTATGATGGCGAACACATTCCGGGCATTAGTTGATTACGCGGAGTGGGGTGATAAGAACGAAAAGATTGAAAAGAAACTTGAGACAAAAAAAGAAGAGCAAAAGAGCGAAGCAATCAAAAAGGATACTCCCGACACTACTCCGGAAAAAGGAAATTTAAAAAAGGCTGAGCTTCATTACAATATCCAAATCCACCTACCAGAATCTAGGGATTCTGCAGTGTATGATGCCTTGTTTGAGAGTTTGAAAAAGCATCTTCTTTAACATGGAACATGACGATCTATACGCATTTGCTTTCCGTGGGCTTTTAGCTGAAGAAGCATTAGACAAAGCCGGTCGAAAACCGAAAAGTAATTTTTCTAAGGATTGGGAAGAAGCCACTGCTAGACGCTTGGGAATTTTGTTATTGGACGAATCTTTGGTTATAAAATCTCGAAAGATGGCCGTAATCTATACCGCAATATGTGCCTTCGAGAACTCGGTTAGGGAGTTTGTTGAAAAGAAACTTCTAGAAGAAAAGGGAGAAAATTGGTGGAGTCTCTGTGTTAAGGTGGATATTAGGAATAGAGCAGAAAATCGCAAAAAATCTGAGAAAGATGTCCGATGGTTAACGCCTCGTGGAAATTCTTTGATTTACTATACGGAATTCGGAGATTTAATTTCAATAATGGGGAAACCAGAAAATTGGAAATATTTCGAGGTTCATATTGGTAACCTTGAGTGGGCGAAACAGATCATCACTACGTTAGAAAAATCAAGAAATATCATAATGCACAGTGGCGAACTTGCACCGACTGATATTGAGCGCATCGGAATGTTTATTCGTGACTGGGTAGCCCAAGTTGGATAGAGTGACGCTCTCCGGTCATCCTCGATACTACGCTGACTCGTGCTGGGGGACAGGGAATCGAACCCCGATTCACGGCTTCAAAGGCCGCTGTCCTACCGTTAGACGATCCCCCAAGATTGCGAAAATACTCTATCAAAATAAGGGCTTTTCGGCAATTAAAATACTGACTAAAAGCCAAAACTTTGCTACTATTATCATTATGAATCTAGTTAAAAAACTCTCAAAAATTTTACCTTCAGTTACTGCCGAAGCTCACTGCGACGTACCCTGTGGCATCTACGACCCTACACCAGCCAAGATTGCCGCTAAAACTGTTCAGCGAATGGTGCTTCAGATTAAAGAATTAAAACCCGGAGATCACGATCACGACATTTCAGCCAATCTCGAGTATACGAACGCTATTCAGCGCCGCATTACAACCAAAGAAAAGCATGCTCAGCTCTGTAAGGACGAACTCTCTATCTTGTGGTCAGACTACTTCAAGCCGGAACATTTAGAAAAATACCCCGATCTTCATCAAAAATTCTGGAACGCTCTAAAACTCTGTTCTAAAAATAAACAAGCGATTGACGAAGAATCATCTAAAAAACTAATAGAAGCTGTCGATGAGATTGCTAAAATCTTCTATGAAACAAAAAATGACCCAGAGCGCTTTTCATCCTATCAGAAAATCACCGATAAGCTTTTTTAAAAGACTTCTTTTTACGGTCAAGATAGAAGGGGAGAGCGCCCTGCCTGAATTGTTGCCTGGCAAAATATACTTGGCTACAAACCTTAAAAAACTAAGGAGTGGTCAATTTATTGTCTTCCGAAACCCTCTAGATCACGAGCAGATACTAGTAAAGAAGATTCAGGAAGTGCGCGGTGATAACTTTAGTGTTTCAAGCACTGTTTCCTGGGGAAGTTCATCAAAAGACCTCGGATTTGTTCATAAAAGCCTCATTTTAGGGACAATTATTTAATAAACTACTTTCCAAAACTCCATCTCTCCGATTTTTTCTGGTAAAATAAAGGAGGAATGAAGTCCCTGAAGTTCGTACATAATCTAGGGCAATTTTTTAATGCGAATGGCTCGTACAGCCAGCATGTTGTTGACCTAAGACCACACTGGTATCGCCGATCACCTCTTCTTGCTGGTTTCTTACTACTCGCCATAATTGCCAGTTTTTATGGAACACGGCTTCTATTTACTAGGGCAGATGCTATCGATTTCAACGCTACCTCCTGTCTTGGAGCTTGGCAAAATCCAACCCTTGCCCAAGGAGAACCTCAGTCCGCTAGCCTCGGTGAAGCAATAGATCAATCAAACTCTGCTCTTTGGAGCGGCGGAGAAGGCAGTATCTTTTGTGGAGGTTTTGTGCCGGATGATTTTACGCCTCGAGGAGATATTACTGAAGTTGGCCTCACTTTAATTTGGAAGGTTGGCAACGAAGAGGCTCCAAAAGCAATCGAGGTCTCGAGCACTATAGAAACAACAGTTATCGAAAACAGTAGTTCTACCGAAACCAGCACAGAAAATGAAGTTACTGAAAACGCCATCCCTCAAGTTCAGAAAGAAAATGAGCCTCCAACAATTGAGAAAGAACCAGTTTCTTTTTGGCATTGGTTAACTCCTTTAGCACTTGCTCAAGAAGAACCTGTGAGCGAGGAACCACCTCCGCCAGTCGCTGAAGCATCATCTCCAGCTCCACTAGAAAAACCAGAGGAGGTAATCAAAGCGGAGGAACCTCCTGCCTCCACTGAAAACACGGGAGAATCAAAAGAAATAATACCCACCTCAGACACTGAAGAAAAAACTCCAAAACCAGAAGAGGGCACAAACTCAACAGGCCAAAAGGCAACTATTTCCGATAATATAATCCAACTCCCTCCAATCATTGCCACCATCGGAAACGAAAGCTCAACCGAGTCATCAACCGTATCATCAACAGACATAGCCATTTCAACCTCCACCCCAGAAATCCCCAAAGAGATTCCCGATGAAAACTTTCTTCGCGTTAGTTATAGCCTTGACGGAACTAACTGGGAAACTCTGGGCAAGGTTAATGAGTACAATTGGCATCACTTCACCGCCTCTCTTTCAATTAAAGATTGGGATGAGCTAAAAAAACTCCAGGTTAAAGTTGAGTCGATCGAGAGCTCTACATCTTCGCCTCCACCAGTTTTTCTCGATGGTATCTTTATTGAAGCTAAATACACCATTCTCTCATTCTTTGATTTAGGGGGAGAGGTTCGCTATGACGACGTCATCATCCTTCCATCATCCTTAAAGGAAGATTCAGAAGATTCTTCCTCTTTAGAGTTAAAAACAAAGATCGCTCGACTACTTAACCCTCGATACGCCGAAGTGATCGGACCAGAAGCCTATGATGAACGGAGAACAGTTTGGTTTAGTTGGTGCGGTAAGATATATCTTAACAACGAATATCGAGATGTCTGCGACTACTCCGGACAACCATCTCTACTAACAGAAGAAGATGGAAAGATCGTTCTATTAAGCAGTAAAAGCGGGGGATCGACTATCGAATACATATCGAATGGCGAAGAAATAGACATTAACCTCAACATTCTAAACGATGGGTGGTGGAATGAATCTTCTTCAGTACCAATCCAGTTGGTAATAAACTTCCCAGACAAACTAAGTCTTAGCAATAATGGGCAGACTCTTCATCTGGACGAAGGTAAACTAGAAATCAACCTACCGTACGATGCCTACAATTTAATTGTTGAAACCTCTTCTTATGATGGTTTTAAGAAAGCCACCTACTCTTTCCTATTAAACTCTTTTCCCTTAAATTCTTCAGAAACAATTAAGTTGAAGATATGGAAACGATTGTAGTTCCAACATTAAATGAGAAAGAAAATATTAGAGCCACAATCTTAGAGATACTCGCCAACACCAAGAAAGAAGCGACTGAAATTATCGTGGTTGATAACGGAAGCACCGATGGAACACCAGAAGAAATATGCGATCTTCCCGTTAAAGTTGTCTACTGCCAAAGAGTGGGGAAGGGATATGCCTTAAAAAAGGGAGTAGAGCAAGCCCAGGGAGAATTAGTTGTCATCATAGATGGTGATCATACTTACGACGGAAAAGTTATTCCGACTATTATTCATACCCTAAAAAATACAGAACACAGATTAGTCAGCACTAATCGTTTTGTTCAAAAAGAATCATCATTTTACCCATTGCGTTACTGGGGTAATAAACTCATCTCATTTCTTGGCGGAAAACTATTAAAATCAAACAGAAAAGATATATTAAGCGGTCTCTATGGTCTATCAAAAAAGGATTTCCTGGATCTGAATTTAGAGAGTAACGGTTTTGACATCGAAGCTGAAATAGCTATTAAGAGTTTGCGAGAAAAATGGATGACCACTGAAATACCAGTTATCTATAGAGGTCGAAGACATTCTAATCTACGCCCCCTAAAAGATGGTTGGAAAATTATTAAGACAATTATGGCAGCCAGTTAGTAGTGTTAAAAAGATCGGACATTACTTCCGCATAATTCCTACACATCAGAAACTAACCTCTCTGAGACCGCTAGCGTATGTTTTTTTTGCCTACGCACTAACCTTTCCTGAATTATCTTTAATATCTCTAATTAACATACTCGTCATAACACTCATCGTCGGGACATCATACTTTCTAAATGATTACTATGACCACCTACTCAGGAAAGAGGATAACTTCTCTCAGAAGATGCTGAGGGATGGACACAGTGTTACAACATTCCTATATTTTTGGTTGGTAGTAAGCATCTTAAGTTCACTAGTCTTCTCCCTTGGTCTAATAAAAAACCATCCCCAATCAGTACTTTTAATAACTCTATTAAGCACAGGACTACTGCTAGCATTCACTTACTCCTGGCCACCCCTAAGATTAAAAGATCGCCTAGTAGGACCGATGGTTTTCCCTCTCGCTGCAACAATATTGTTTCTAGAAGCCTGGGCTCTCCATCAAGAAATAAACACCACCGCTCTAGTCTTTAGTTTCATAATATTAATTTTCCAATCATATCTAGAGATACTTCACCAGATAGAAGATGCACAACAAATGAATGAGCGAGTAAGAATTAAGCAGGATACTGCTCGAACAGCAGGAATAATCATGCTTACGGTTGGAGGGTTACTAACTGTTAGCCTTGGAATAATAAGAGGGGAGTGGATGTTTCTTCTGGGAACAATTTTTTGGTGGATAAGACTGATAGTGTTTACAAAAACACCAGACATCACCATACCACTATTAAGATCCAGGATTTGGAGCCCCTTGCTCAGCGTCTACGAGTTTTTAATATATGCCATCTTTGGTTTTATAAGTAAAATATAAAATAATGAAAAGATACGTTCTAATTATTCTTTGTATTCTTGCTTTTATATCGATTTATTATAGTCAAACTCTAGAATCTTTAGAAAACAAAATTAGAAGTGTTAAAGATAAGGCTCTGAGTACTCTTGCTAGCCATCAACTTGCAAGCGGGGAATTTCCCATGGAGGTTTGCGGTGAGAGGCTGGGAAATAGTTGGTGTAAGAACGACAGCACTCCCGTTTTTACCGCCTACGTTCTTTATGCACTTAATGTACTCAAGGATGATCCTCAAGTGAAAGACCTAGCTGCTAAGTCAGTTCGGTTCTTAAAATCAGAAAGTGTTGATGGCTTAATCTGGAGATCAACCACCTCTCAGTCAGGAGCACAAAACCTGCGCCCCGATATAGTTGATCAATCAAACGGTAATGTTCTGCCAGATTTCGATACTACCTCCCTTGTCTCTCTTGCTTTGGAGATGTTCGATCAAGCTCCAGCAAACCAGGAGGTCTTCAATAAACACCGCAACCAAGATGGACTTCTCTATCTTTGGCATAAACAAACGAGTGGAGAACAGAACCAAGAGATAGACTGTGGCACAGTTGCTAACAGTTTAACCTACCTCAAAAACAATGATGTAACCTCCTGCCAATACCTCTACTCCTTTCTTGATTCAGGAAATTCCTGCTCACTCTATTACGACAATGGGATAATCCTAGACTATCTTACGGTACGAGCCTGGGAAAAAAACCAAAATTGTTTTGATAACGATTTCAAAAACTTAATACTTCAAAGAATCATATCTAGAAAAAAAACCAACAATTCCTATGGAAACGATATGGAAACAGCTCTTTCAATCAGCACTCTTTTACGTCTAGGATATGAAACACAAAAAGTAGAAAAAAGCATCGAATGGCTCATTTCTCAACAAGGCTCAGAAGGGCTTTGGCAAAGACAAGAACTCTACCACTTCAGTGCTCCTCATGAAACCTACTACACCTACGGCGCTAAAGAACTAACAACTGCCTTTGCATTGGAAGCACTCGCTTTATACGAAAAAGCACTATGACCTCCAAAAAGAAAGGGGGTGAAAAACAATTTTTTGAGAAAATCTACAAGGAATATCTCCTCACAGAAATTTCTAAACTCAAGACTCCATTCAAAAACATATGGTCGGAGATATACCGACCAGGAAAAAGAGTTAGATCTCATCTTATTGAATTTGGATACACTCTCTTCACGTCTAAAAAAATAGGGGGGGAGTTAAGGCAACTACAGATAGCTTACGAACTTCTACACACCTACGCCAAGTTAAAAGATGACGTAGTCGACATACATTTAAATAGTGAGAAAAACAAAAATATCTTAGCCCAAAAGATATTGATCGCTGATCTTGCATACTACCTTTCCCAAAAAGCATTTTTCACCCTCCCAACTCCTCTAATAAATCTTCTTAAAGAAGATTGGCTATATCTTCAAGCTATTACTTGGAAGGGCGAATTTGAAGAAGTTTCAAGGAAACATCCTAATCCCGAAAACGTTGCACTCCTAAAAACAGCCTACTACACCTTCACTTTTCCAATGATGATGGGAGCAAAGATGGCAGAAGATAAAGAAATGTTAAAAAAGCTCCCTCTCATCACTAAAAAAATGGGAATTGCGTTTCAAATCCAAAATGATCTAACCTCATACAAAAATAAAAATCTTGTCAGCGAAGATTTACTGAACAAAAGAATAAATGGTCTCATGAAAAGGATACTGGGGTCTGAAAAAGAAATACAAAAATACTACAAATCACCAATAAATCTAACAAAAGACAGACTTCTCGCTCTACAACGAAAAATTCTCCTAAGTAAAGAGTTTCAGGAGGAAAGGGGGAGGGCAATAACACTGATTGAATCAGCCAAGCGTGATATAATCAAGCTCAGAGCGCGTCCTCATGTCAGACGCCAGTTTTTGTTGTATATAGACAATGTTTTCAGCGAACTCAGAAACGACTAAAAAAATAAAATTACCAGAACTTCTTCGGCGCTCTCTTCGAACACTTCTTTATCCTAGGCAATCGTTTCGAGATATTTCTTCAGAGGAGGAGGTTGACCATAAAAAAGTCACTCCTTTCGTTATAGCTTGGGGAGGTATTTTTATTACCCTCAATTTTGGCATCGCTCAAGGTGCTAGCTTATTCCAGTTTGGGCACTTCTTGGTAACTATTCCATCGATTGCCATATACAGCTATCTACTTTGGCAGTTAGGAAGTCTAAGTTTTTACCTTCTCGCTAAATTACTCGAAAAGGATCTGGTTTTCCACAAAGCCGAGATTGCCGCTTTTTATCTATGGTTTGTCTGGGCCATCATGCCCTTCTTCGATCTTCCTCATTTACTTTTCAACATACCATTCCTCTTCATCTGGGGAATAGGAGCTCATTTGTCATGGTTATTTGCTTTTCCATGGTTGGCTATTTTAACTTATTTCCTTCTGAAAGAACTACTTCAGATACATCGTCAGTCAGAATTTATTTTAATAACTGCCATAGCCACACTCCTTCCTTTCTTCGGAAGATTCTTCGTAGAACAAATACCATTCTGGATTGATCAATTAGTTGCTCAAGCATGGGGACAGGGGTCTTCTCCAGGATTCCATCTTGCCAGTCTACTGGTGGTATCTTTAACTCTAATCTGGTTTCTTCTTATTAGGAAAGATTTCATAGATAAAAAAGTAATCAAACTGTCTTTCTATCGGGGAGTATTTCTAAGTTTGGGAATATTTTTTGTGTGGATACAACTTGTTCCTTTTAACCAATTCTTTAAAACAAACTGGATACCTCCAGAGCTGGTAGAAAATATATTCTTCGACAGAGTAGGGGAGGGAGATTCTCGTTACACCCACTCCTACACTTGGAGTAGCAGTGATCTTGAAACGGGCACTATTACTCACGGCCCGCAGGCTGCCTCCACCACCTTTGTCGATTACTATACTGGCTCTTTAGATTTCGATTTTAACCCGACCACCCACGAAATAAATAGTTTTTCCTTTACCATCCATTTTACTAGCAATACCTTTGACGGAGATAATACTTTAGGTATATATGGACCATTCGCGGAAGTTTGTATCAAGGGTAGTGCTGCTTCTACCTACTATTGTAGCGATGATATAACAAATCTTCACGGTTCATCTACGCAGACATTCACGATCAATAGAGGCAGCATCTACACCTTCGTAACAAGCACTAGCCCCGGTGTCGCTACTTCAACTGCTGCTTGGACTGAATTAGTGAATAACCTTGCCCAAGATGACAATGACCTAGCAGTAAAATCGTACACTCGCGGAAGCAGCGACATCAACATGAGTGGGGGAGGGGATGTTATCGAATTTGATGTTGTTACCGCCTCAGTAAACTATCGCGACGCCGGAGAGCTTCAAACCTACATTACCTCAAGCACCGTTACTGCTAGCACCACAGTATTCGGATCTGCTACTGTCGCTCTCTCTATCCCTTCATCTTCCTTACCCACTGGCACCTATATGGTCTTCTATGGCGCCCAACTAGCCCAAACCACCTCCACCACCTCAACCGGACAACAGTACTACGTCTATGGCGGATTACATAAAATATCATCATCCTTTACCGAGGTTGGAGCAAATTTCCCATATCTATCTTCAAGCACCGATCCTCGTCACGGCGATGCGGTCAGTGGTTTTTGGTTCGGAAATCTTCAAGGAAACGAAAGATTGCATCTTGTCTATCGAGCCCACACGCCAGGGAACATCGCCTACATCGGAGAACGCTACCTAATGGCTCTTCGCCTCGATGGTACTCTAACCGAAAACACCAACTACTGGTTTGTTGGACCAAACGAAACCGCAACCGCTCAAGTAGTCGATGTTCCCACTAGTACTTGGACCACAGTCGTTTCCACTACTCAAACCTTCGACGCTTCATCCACTAAGGAGTATCTTCTTTTTGGCTACACGGAAATTAATAGTTCCGGGCCAACCAATGGGTGCGATGTTCGCATGACCGTCAGTGGAAACGAGGTAGGGGGTACGGATCAAAACTTCAATGTTAGTGACAACGGCTTTATCTGGTATAACTACGCCCAAATGTACTCTCCCAATATTGCGAGCGGGAGTCAGGCGGTTGAACTACAAATCAGATCGACGGTTGGCAACTTCTGCGACGCCCGACGTGGCCGTCTAGCTATTGTAAAAGCGGAAGATTTTAGCCAACTTGTAACTGATGAAATCACATCTCCCGGCTTCGATATTGGAACAAGCGGCTGGTTCGATGGAACAACCAACGCCACTCTTACCCTGAATACTGTTCAAAATGTTATTGTGCTTCAGTCAGCCAAACTAACCTCTGTCACTACTACGCGCTCAGCCCTCCATAGAGTCTCCAGTACCGGAAGTTTCTTCACGCCAGGGTTAAACGTTCAAAACACAAGCGGATCAAGCGTGCTAGATAGCTACTGGTCAAAAATTACCGGGGGAATATGGGAGAGTGTCACTACCGCCACCTGGAACTTCAGAACTCAGTATCAAGGCTATCCTCCTAATCCTTTTGGTTACACCGATGGCAGTATGGCTATCTGGCCCGTTAAGCTTGGTCGCCATCTTACTCAGTCCGGCTATCGTTGGTATGAAAATAATAATGGTACCTCTACTGGCGCTGCTCTAGCCACTACTTCAACTGCCGCCACCGCTCCGGTCAAAGGCACACCTTTTAGACTCAAGCTCCTTTTGCATAATCGCAGCTCGACCCTCCCCGCTAAATCCCAACCCTTCAAGCTACAGTTCGCCCAACGCTCTAGCACCTGTGATACCGCTTTTTCTGGAGAGACATATATTGACGTTGAACGCACCACCGGCACTATCCGTTTATACAACAACACCACCCCGGTCGACGCCGCTCAGATTACCACCAGCTCCACCGATCCAACGAACGGCACCTCAACCGTCACCGCCCAATCCTACGAAGAGGCCAATTCTTTTGTCGCCACCGCCTCAACCACTGCTGGGAACTCGGCCATGTGGGACTTCTCACTGGTCGATAACTCTGCTACTGCTTCCAGTTCTTTCTGCTTCCGTGTTGTAAAGATTGATGGCTTAACTCTAGATACCTACTCCCACATCCCTGAAATCCGCACTGTTGGCACCGCTCCTGTCGTTGGTTCTATTACTTTAAATAATAGTGCCAACATCACCTTAATCCCTGCCACCACCACCAGAGTTTACGCCTCAACCACTGTCTCCGATGCCGACGGAGCAGGGGATATACTCTATGCTACCTCGACCTTCTATCGTTCTGGAGTTGGCACTAGTTGTTCCCACAACAATCAAAACTGCTATCAAGTAGCTAGCTCCAGTTGCAGTTTTGCTGGAAGTACTACCACCGTCTCCTGCTATGCCGATATTGCCTATAATGCCCAGGCAACTGGCAACGCCTCCTCCAGTTTTCCTGCCGAAAAATGGCAGGCGGCTATCACCGTTGTCGACAGACAAAGTCTGAGCAACTCCTCTAGCTCCTCAGCCAATATCCATGTTGGTATCATCACCGCCATCGACAGCGCTACCTCAAGCATTAACTATGGCACCATCACCGCCGGACAAAACTCCGGCTCCAGCACTCAAAGACTAAATGTTATTAACTACGGCAACAGCTCAACTACCCTCAGAGTTTCTGGAGGTAATCTTACCTACAACTCCTACTCCATCTCGGTCGAGAACCAACACTACGCCTCTAGTACCTTTAGTTATGGAGGATTAGAACAACCACTCTCTACCACACCCACTACCATCTCTGGAGTCACTATTCTTCCGTCACCTCATGCTCCTTCAAGCACTCTTGAAGGCGATATCACCATTCGTCCCTTTGAATCAGCCTACGAAATAAATAATAGCTATCTATATTCCCTGGGAGGGAACACTACGAGTGGACTACCTATTGTTTTTAATTCAGTAACTTCAACTGCTCTTTATGCTCCCATCAGTTCCACTGGCACAATTGGCTCCTGGTCAGAACTGACTGCTTTACCCTCTCCTCGAGCCCTTGGTGGCAGCGCCATTTACAACAACTACTTTTATCTAGCTGGTGGGTTCATCGACGACTCATTCAATTCCACAACCTCAGTGTTATTCGCCAGCATAAACAGCAGCGGAACATTGAACTCATGGACAACGACCACTGCTCTTCCTTCCTCAACCTTTGGTTTTAGTTTAATTCCATATAACGGATACATGTATGTCCTCGGAGGAAATCAGCCCGGCTCAGTAGCCACTACAACGGTTCTCTATGCTCCCATTAATGCTACGGGTTCTTTGGGAGCGTGGACAACAACCACTGCCTTCCCCTCTGCTAAGTCAACCAACAACACCGCCTTTGCTTTCAACGGCTACATGTATCAGTTAGGGAATATGAATAACTATAATCTCTTTACTGGCACAGCCACGACTACCTCTCTTTTTGCTCCAATCAACGCCAACGGAACTATCGGCAGTTGGTCAACTACTACTCCTACTGTAAGTGTTTGTGGATTTGGGATATGCCCAGTTATTCAATCAGGAAAAAAAGTTTACATTTTCAGAGGATCTTCAGGACTTGGAATAGATGTGTCCGATATATTGAGTAATGGACATCTCTCCTCGTGGTCAAGACTTCCTAGTTCAACTTTTGCCACATCCAGCGCTGCTGATGCAGTCGTTTTGAATAGCTATGTTTATATAAAGGGAGGAACCCATAGTAACTTAACCGGAACAAGAGCAATGCAACGCCTTAAAATCGCCGATACCGACACCTACTGGGGATTAAATGTTCCCACTGGTAATCCTTCTGGCACCTACACCGGAACCGTCACCTTCACCTCAGTCTTTAGTCCATAAAATCTATGTTATCCACAACTATCTATCGGGATAAAGTGTTATAATTCATTCAATGAAACAGGAGAATAGTCTTTCTGGATTGGTCTTATTAATAGTGGGATCTATTTTTTTGATAAGTGCCTTCGCTATCGTACAAACCGTCTTTGGAGCTAGTTCAACAGTTAACGTCAGCTCCTCTGTTACCGTTGGAAACGCCGCTCCCACAGTCTCGAACGTCGTTTTAAACGGGGGATCAACCATCGTTCTCACCCCTAACGCCACCACCGCCATCACCGTCAGCTTTCGTATTAACGATCCTAACGGCTGCGAAGACGTAATCGTGAACGGCAACACCACTTCCACCGTCTTCCGATCAGGAGTTGGCTCAGCCTGCAGCGCTAGTAATCTAAGCTGCTATATCATCAGCACCACAACTAGCAATTGCAGCGGAAACGCTTCAACTACCGATGCCACTACCACCTTTGGCATCTATTACTTCGCCGACTCAACCAACGGTGCTAGCTCCAGTTATGACGCCCAAGATTGGGTAGCTCATGTTGCCGCTCGCGATGCCACTGGTGCTACCTCCAGTGCCACCTCTACTCATCGTGAGTTAAATGTTTTAACTGCTATCGAGCTTTCAACAACCAGCATTTCTTATGGATCAATTTCAGCTGGTTCCGACACTGGCTCAACCAATCAATCTGTCACCTCGACTAATGCTGGAAACTCCTCCACCACCCTTCGCCTTCACGCTTCATCAACTCTTGCCTCGGGAGCCAACAGTATTGCTACCAGCTCTCAAAGATACTCTACCTCTAGCTTCACCTACGCCGGTACTAGCACCGCCCTTACAGACACCGTTACAACTGTTTCTGGGTTCTTAATTACCTCTCCAACCTCAACCGCTAGTTCTAGCTACTCGCGAGCCACCCTCTGGGGACTTGCCGTACCAGGAGGAACACCTACTGGCACCTACACCGGCTCGACCATCTTTACTGCTCTCTGGCAACAGTAAATCCATATTCACTCCAATCCCTAAAATGTGCTACCATTAATTACATGGTCGGCTCCTTTCTGTCAGGCTACCGACAAATTTTTGTAACACTTTTTTTCACCCTTCTTGTCTTACCTTTAGTAATTCCTAAGACATCATGGGCTGCTTTTGGCGCTTCACCGCCTTTCTTGAATGCTTCTCATTTAGTGAAGGGAGCGAAATATGAGCAAATTATCTACCTCGTTCGCGATAATGCCGAAGAAGATCTTCCAATAAAAGTAAATCTCTCCTTGCCCGACACGATCAAATCCTGGATCACCATGGAGCAGGGAACAGAGTTTATAATCCCGAAAGGAGTGAGACAGTTTCCAGTAAAAATCCTCATTCAGGTTCCACAAAATGCTGGACTCGGAGTTTATAGTGGCTCAATGACCTTCGGAAGCCAGCCCAAGGAAGCGGGGCAGGTCACCATCTCTCTTGGTATAGAAATTCCTATCAATCTCACCGTCGGAACAGATATCTATCGCGAGGTAAAAGTAGGACTTATTAAACTTCTTGATATTGAAGAGGGTTGGTCGCCTCGCGTTTATGTAAAATTAGAAAATGGAGGAAATGTTCTTGAAAAATTTGATAGTGCTACCTATGAATTATTTGATGCCTTCAAAGACAAACGCTATGCCATCTCTCAAAAACGAGAAGGCTTTCCTGAAGTAGCTCCCTTTTCAACCGAGGAGTTTACCATTGATTTCCCAGTAGATTTCCATCTTGGAGTCGGTCAGTACTGGGGAAGTGTCACATTTTACCAGGGAGATACGCCTGTCGGAGGACAAACCACCCTCTTTAATGTTTTGAAACGAGGCTCCCTCTCTAATCCTGCCGGACAGTTTCTTTCCTTCCTGAAGATAGAAACATATGGCCTCTACTACCTCCTTGGACTACTAACCTTAGCTGGCTTTGGTTTTATCTGGAAAAAACGATCTAAAAAAAATAGGGGGAGTTAAAATGACGACCTTCATAAGAGATCTGACACTAAAATTAACAGTCGGATTGTTTTTCTTTTTGCTAGGAGGAAATCTAATGGCGATGGCTGCCGATATCACCTCTAGTGTTATCGTCACCATTACTCCTGCGCCACCATCTGGTTTAACTGCCTCGACAGTCTCAACCTCTCAAATCAACCTCTCCTGGACAGATAACTCCTCCAATGAAGACGGTTTCATTATTGAGAGAAAAATAGGAACAGGAGGCACCTATGGTCAAATAGCAACCACCAGTGTCGGAGTTGCCACTTATAATGACAGCGGTCTTCTCGAAAATACAACCTATTTTTATCGCGTTGCCGCCTTTAATAGCGACGGCAACTCAAACTATAGCAACGAGGCATCGAGCACCACCTCAAGCTCACCACCACCCTCCGGCGGGGGCGGAGGTGGCGGGGGGGGTGGGGGAGGGGGCGGTGGATTTACTGAAACTACATACTCTACAAAAGTGGTCTTTTCCGGAAAAGCCTACCCTCTAAGCCGGGTGAACATTCTTAAGGATGGACAACTTGCCATCCAAACAATCGCTGGCCCCGACAGCCTCTTCACTGCTACCATCACCAACTTATCTTCCGGAAACTATACCTTTTCTCTCTATGGAGAAGATACCAATAATATCCGCTCTAGTCTCTTCACCTTTCCTATTTACATCACTCAAGGAGCTACTACTGAAATCAGTGGTATTTTTATCGCCCCCACCATCGCCGTTGATAAGAGCGAGGTGAAAAGAGGGGACACCATCACTATCTTTGGCCAGAGCACACCTTCTTCCACTGTTACCATCCAAATCAACTCCGAACATGAATTTTTTATTGACCGCTCTACCGATCAGAATGGTATATATCTCTTAAATTTCAACAGCGCCCAACTTGAGCTGGGACAACACACCACTAAATCTAAATCAGCTATCAACAATGAAGTAAGCTCTTTCTCGAAAACCTTAAGTTTTCTAGTGGGCAACAGAAATGTCACCGCTGAGCTATCTACTGGTTGCGATAAAGCTGATCTGAACTGTGATGGCAGTGTTAATCTAGTAGATTTTTCTATTGCCGCCTACTGGTATAACCGTCCTTTAAGCCCTAGCTTTGCTACTATCGAAGCCGAGAGACTCAATAATGACGGAAAGGTTAGCCTTATTGATTTTAGTATTATGGCCTACTACTGGACCGGCTAAAAACATGACCTCTATTTTCAAAAAAGCATCAATACTATTAATAGCCTTAGGTGCTTTTCCATTTCTTGCCTCAGCCGCAACTTTACACCTAAATAAAGTTACCGAAGAGTCATCTGGCTCCAAACTGATCATCGAAATACTCCTTGATTCAGATGAAATCCTCAACGCTATCGAAGGTCAATTAAACTTCCCCAAAGAACTTCTTGAGGTTTTTCAGATCTCAGATGGTGATTCTTTAATCACTTTTTGGGTAGAAAAACCAAATATCAAAACCCCTGGTTTAATTTCTTTTTCTGGAATTACCCCGGGAGGATTTTACGGGGAAAATCGTAAGGTATTTTCAGTAGTCTTTTTAGGAAAAGGGGAGGGGGAAGCGGAATTTAACCTTATGAATATTAAAGCTCTTCTTAACGACGGCCTAGGAACAGAAACACTTATCGAAACAAAAACACTAAAAGTTCCCGTATCAAGAAACACCGATGCCCCAACCTACGAGACATCAACCGATAAAACTCCTCCCGAAATTTTCAAACCATCAATCGAAAGCGACCCTAATATTTTTGAAGGACAACATTTTCTTGTCTTTCACACCCAGGATAAAGACACCGGAATTGACTACTATGAAGTAAGGGAGGGGGATAGCGGAGAATTCAAGAAAGCCAGTAGTCCCTACCTTTTAGAACATCAAGGATTAGACAAAAAACTATTCGTTAAAGCTGTTGATCGAGCGGGAAATCAGATTACCGTTGAATTAGAATCTAAAAACCTCAAAAAAGAATGGGAAGAGTCTTCGCCATTCGTTATAATAATACTGATCGTCATCATTGTACTCGGCCTCTTCCTAACCGCATGGTTGAAATTAAAAAAATAATATCCCTACTACCATTAGCCTTGCTCATTCTTCCCCTAGGGGTGAGCGCCGCTACACTCTCTATCACTCCGACCAGTGGCACATTTGAGGTGGGGGATACAATCACCACAAGAGTCGTTGTTGCTAGCGACCTTTCAATCAACGCCGTTTCCGGCATTCTTTCCATTCCGCCAATCTTCACAATCGAATCAGTTTCTAAATCAGCCTCCATTCTAAATTTTTGGGTCTCTGAACCAAACTTCTCACGTGGTGCTGGAACACTCCAGTTCGAAGGAGTCACTCTGGGGGGCTACAACGGAAAGACTGGAACCGTTATTACCTTCATCCTTAGAGCCAATAAAGAGGGATCTGGTTCTATTAGTTTTATTTCAGGGCAAGTTTTAGCTAATGATGGGCAAGGGACCAACCTTACCTCTGGCCTTGGAAACTCTTCCTTTCTGGTGAAAGCAAAAGAGGTTAAACCAACCTCACCCGAAACGACAGAAAAACCAACCACTACTCAAGAAGTCTTAGAAATAGATAAAGCAGAACCACCCCAAGAACCTCCCACCCTCAAAGCACCGGAAATAAAACTATCGAAAATACTCACCGAAGAGGTGGTTGCGGGTATTTCTAGCTACCCCAATTCTCAGGTACTGATAACCTTCACCTCAGAAAATGACATAAAAGTTTTCGTTCAGGGAAACACTGATGCGGTTGGAAATTTCGTAATTCCAATTCCTCAAACACTTAAACATGGACTCTATAAAATCTCAGTAGTCATTATTAAAGAAGATCTCTCCCACAGCACCCCCTCCAATGAAATCACAGTAACTATTGGGAACCTTCTCTCAGATGTTGGTGTCGAAATTAAAACCTTAATTGGATTATTAGCACTTATTGCCCTCTACTTAATAATACGAGTCCATACCTACTTCATAAGAACCAGGGCTACCAAAAAACACCTAGAACAAGAAACAAAAGAAGCTCAGTCGGTAGTGCGTAAGGCCTTCAAGCTTCTCGATAAAGACATCTCCAATCTTGCCTCTATCCGCGAGATCAAGAAAGACTTAAAAACCTCAGAAAAAATAATCATCGAAGAGATTAAAGATATAGAGGAGTCATGATTAGAACCCTCTACATAGTTAGTTTGTTTTTCTCCGTTTTTCTAATTTCAGGGCTTACTCATGCTCAAACAATTACCTATGATGCCCCCTCCCTTATCCCAGAAACTTCTCTTCTTATATCGCCTAGCACTGGCAGCTTCGAAGAAGAATCGACCTTTACCGTCCCAATCTTAATCAATACCAGAGGGAGTGATGTTAATAGTCTTGAGGTAACCATCAACTTTGACCCAAACAAACTAGCAGTCGTCGGACCATCAGGCGAGACATCAATCATTGGTATCTGGGTAGAGCCTCCTATCTATGACAACACAAGGGGAGTGATTAAATATACCGGGGTCATCCCTGGAGGCATCATTACTAGTTCAGGGCTAGTGAGTTCTATCACTTTCAAAGCAAAAACTCCGGGTCAAGCTGTGATTACCGTAAACCCCTCTTCTCGAGTCCTTTTGAATGATGGGCAGGGGACAGGCACCAAGGTTTCCTTCGGGCGAGCCACCTACACCATTATTCCTAAGGCTACCGGGGGAGTTAATATTTTTTCTGAAACTCACCCTATTCAGAGCAACTGGTACAACAACAACAACCCCATCATCTCCTGGGAAAAAGAGCCCGGCGTTAATGGTTTCAGCTATGAACTGGACACTAAGCCAGGAACAGTACCGGACAATGAGGTCGACACCGAAGATACAACCGTTCAGTTCCAAAATCTAAAAGATGGTTTATGGTACTTCCATATCAAGTCTAGGAAGAATGGCCTCTGGGGACAACCAAGTTCTTTCATTATGAGGGTTGATACCACTCCTCCGGCTGACTTTAAGCCAACCATCGACTATCTTCTAGCCTCGGTTAGTTTCGTTGAACGAGCACTAGTGTCGTTCTTTACCACAGACAACCTATCGGGAATTGATCACTACGAAGTAGGAGTAATCGACAAAACCCAATCAACCACCGTCTCTCCAATCTTCGTCGAATCAGAAAGTCCCTTTCAAGTTCCCTTAAGAGAGAAAGCCAATCTTCATGTTGTCGTTCGCGCTTTCGATAAAGCAGGAAATATTAGAGAATCCGGCATTGATGTCATCGCTCCTTTCTTTATTAATAACTTTATTCAAAAGAATGCCATTAATATAACAATCGGACTCCTTATCCTGGTGGTTGGTTTTATGATCTTACACTACGCTTTTTCTCACCACATTATTCATCATCTAAAAAATAGAGATCCGCTAGATGTAAAAAATAACCAGCCTCCTACCATTTAAAAATCCATAGGCAAACCACCCTCCCACTGTCCTCTTCGAATAACAAGTCTGCCATCTTTTATCTCAGCTCTGAGAAGTTTTAATCTCTTTTCCTTCCCATCTTTTTGAAAAACCCTAGTCCACACCCCTGGCTCTGGAGTAAGAGCTCGAATCATTCTTTCTATTACTAACGCCTTGTCATAATCTCTACCCTCCTGAGCATTAACATAGTCGCCATACTCGACAAAACCATCATCACTTGAAAATTTATGAGTAAAGGTTGCCTTAACATGATCCTGCTCTTCTGTAGAGATAGATCCTTTTTGATATTGAGGAATAAGATTTAGAATTTTTTCAGCGCCTAGTCGCGCCAACTTTTCCTCAAGTTCTTCATAGAATAATCTCGAATCAGAAAGTGAGATTTTAGAAAAACCAAGTACTGGCCCATGATCAACCTCTCTATCCATCTTATAAATACTTACCCCAGTCTCTTCATCTCCCTGAAGCAGTGCTGTCTGAAGGGGGGTCGGCCCACGATGAAAGGGGAGTAGCGATGGATGCACTCCCCATGTTCCATAAGATGGAACATTCAAAACCGCTTCCGGTATAATCTTCGCGTAAGCAGCAACAATGAATACCTCAGCTTTCAAAGCTTCAAGATTATCTTTTATATCAGTCAGCTTCTCTGGTTGAAAAACTTTGACTCTATCCGAAAATCCTGCTTTTTCCAAAAAGTCTTTAGTTTCAGGAGGAGTAATGATCTTCTTCCTTCCTGACGGTCTATCCGGATTACAAACCAAAGCCAAGGGAACCTCTCCCGATCTTATTAACTCTTCTAGCACAATTCTCGCGAAACGAGGGGAACCAAAAAATACGTACTTCATTTCTTTCGAGCTGATTCCTGAGCTACAACTTCATAGAGCTGTTTGGCTTTATCAATAAAAAGCTCCCCATTCAAATGACCAAGCTCGTGCTGAAAAACCTGGGCTAACAATCCCCAGGCCTTAATCTTAACCGGTTTACCCTTAGCATCCTGTCCTTTCAAAATAAGTTTTTCATAACGCTCAACCTGACCATATACACCCGGTACACTAAGGCACCCTTCGTCCATCAACTCCTTATCCTCAAGCTTTTCTAGCTTCGGATTAAAAATTGCATAGAACTTAGTACTACCGTGACCATCCGGAACCTCGGCTACAAAAAGGCGGTAGGGTAGACCGATTTGATTAGCACTCAATCCAACACCCCGTGCCTTTCGCATCACCGATCGCATATGAACCACCAAATCTCTAATCTCCATTAAGGATAGTTCTGTAAACTCAAACTCTTTTGCTTTAGATCGCAAAACAGCCTCTTCCTGAGGCAAGGAGTGAATAAGAACTCGACCATTATGCTCTTCCTTTTTTTTGACCATTAATCTGTTCTGTAATAACTGTCATAAAGTAGGCCCCCTTATTACTAACATTCTTACGAGTCGCTACATCTTTCGCTAAAGCCAAGAGATCGATTCCCGGATGTTTTTTCACTAAGCGAATGTAGAGCGATTTGTGTGCTTCATCATTAAGTAACTGGGCAACCTCTAAACCCAAAAGTTGGTGGAGGCTATAGGCCTTAGATTTCTTTTTTCTATCTTTTAGCTCCTCTAAAAAAGACTGATCAAACACCCCTACATTGTACCGAGCCATAAGTATAAATAAAGACCTACCCAATTTGAAATTAATAATTAAAACGTCTAAAATCAAACAATCTATGCTTCAAAAATCAGGAAAAATCCTTGTTATTGGCGCAGTCTTATTTCTCATTGCAAGCACTACCTATAGCCTTGGATTTACCGAGGGGCAAAACTCTCCCAAAACAATCCTAGTTAAAGGACTTGCCAATCTCGAAGAAAACAAGCCGGAAGAAGTAGATTTTGGAACCTTTTGGCAAGCCTGGGAGATCATTAATCAAGACTATCTAAGACAGGACGAAACAAAAGATCAGGCTAAGGTGTATGGGGCCATCCAAGGGTTGGTGCACTCCCTAGACGATCCCAACAGTGAATTTTTCACTCCCGAGGAGAATCAACGTTTTGAAGAGGATGTCCAGGGAAATTTCGGCGGCATTGGAGCAGAAATTGGAATACGTGAAGGTCGCCTGACAATCATCGCCCCACTCAAAAATTCTCCCGCTCTTAAGGCAGGCTTGGCCGCCGGAGATTTTGTAGTCAAAATTAACGAAACCTCAACCGAACGCCTTCAGCTCAATGAAGCCATCAATTTGATTCGAGGACCAGAAAATACCAGTGTAACTCTTTCAGTTTTTAGAGAATCTTGGAGTGAGATAAAAGATATCACTATTACTAGACAAATTATCGAAATACCAACTGTCGATATCAAAATCCTTGAAGACCACATCGCTCATGTCGAGTTTCTAAGTTTCAATGGCAACGCCAATCAACTCTTTTTCAAAGCGATGTCCGAGACACTTTCTAAGGACGGTGTAAAGGGCATCGTTTTAGATCTTCGCAATAATCCAGGCGGTTTTCTCGAGATTGCTGTTGATATGGCTGGCTGGTTTGTCGATTCCGGAAAAGTCATCGTTACCGAAAAAGGGTTAGATCATGAAACAGCCTACAAGTCACGAGGAAATGGTGCTTTAAAGGAAATTCCGCTGGTTATTCTTATTAATAAAGGATCGGCTTCTGCCTCAGAGATTCTAGCAGGAGCATTACGTCACCATAAACAAACTCCGCTAATTGGAGAAACAACCTTCGGTAAAGGAACCGTACAGCAACTTAAAGAGTTGCGCGATGGATCATCTATTAAACTAACTATTGCTCATTGGGTTCTGCCGGATGGAACAATCATAGAAAAAAACGGAATCAAACCTGACTTTGAGGTTACACTTACCGAAGAAGATCAAAAGAACAATAAAGATCCTCAGCTAGAAAAAGCGATCTCGATTATTAAAGAAAAAACCGATACCTTATTCCAATCATCATGAAAGTCATCCTCTTAAAAGACGTTAAAGGAGTCGGTAAAAAGTTAGAAATGAAAGAGGTTAACTCTGGTTACGCTAGAAACTTTCTTTTTCCTAATCAACTTGCTGAACCAGCCACTACGGAATCAATCACTCGAAGAAAAAGAACTTTAGAAACATATGAGACCGACGAAGCAAAGCTAATCAAACACCTAAAAGAGCTTGCCTTAGAGTTAGAAGGTAAAAAAATAGTTATCGAAGTAAAGACCGATGGAAAAGGATCGATCTTTGGTTCAGTCAATAAAGATACAATTTTGAAAAGTTTACGAGACGCCAAGCTTATTACTACTGAAAGACCAGAGATAAAACTAGACCACCCCATTAAAGGGGTGGGGGAGTATCAGTTAGAGGTAGACCTCAAAAAGGGAATTAAAACCTCTCTAACGGTTAGTGTACAGCCACAACCGTAACTCGGCGACGGGAACCATCAAAGCTACCCTTAGTTTTTTGTGAAAACTTAACCACGCCATTCTTCATAGCGTAAATCGTGTCATCACCTCCTACCTTCACATTACTACCAGCAATATATTTTGAGCCGCGCTGACGAATAATAATTTGACCAACCTTGATCGCTTGGCCATCCTGAATCTTCACGCCTAAACGTTTTGACTCTGAATCTCGTCCTAGTTTTGTTGACCCGAGGGCCTTTGTATGTGCCATAACTTAGTAAAGAAATTCTATGGTATAATGCCCGTTATGTCAATTATGAATCATGGAGAAAAAGGTACACCCAGAAAGGTCTTACTATTCTTTTTTGTTCTATTTTTAGTAGCTACGACGAGCTTTGCTCTAGGCTACCTAGCCTCAGAAACTAACAAAAAGACACCAATTATTATTGAGAAAACTAGCTAGCTTTAGACTGATCTACCTCCATTTTGTCTAAGTATTCGTATAATAAATCCCTCAATCTTTCGTCTTTCTCTATCTCTTCTTGAATGACAGCTTTCTCGACGCTCAACTCTGCCATTCGGTTCTCGATATAATCAACAGTCGCTTGGTGGGTTACAATATCTGCCAACAACACGTCCTCGTTTTCCTCTGGGAAATTAGCCTCTTCAGCAGTATCGTATAAATCCTGAGCACGATGTAAGCCAGCTTTAGCTTCACGAAGAGCCATATTAACAGCCTCCATTATCTTAACCTTATTATCTAAACTCTTCTTACGTTTCTCGTTGCGCTCATCAGTCACTGAGTAACGCTCAGGTAAACTTGATTCTTTTTCCATAGTTTAATTATCAATCAGACTAATATAGATTACAAATATCCAACCTTTTTTAACCAATACTCATTTTCCCACTCCCACAGTTTCTTCGCCCCTAAAAAAGCCTGAAAGTCACCCTGCCAGAAGGGAGATTCCTTAAGCTCTATCTCGCCCCGAACTGGACCCCAGGAGTGTTCCTGACACGGTTTAAGGCCATTCTTCCAGTCTTTACGAACCTTCTCCCGACCACCCTTTGTTCGACGCGTAGCTCCGCAGACGTTACAAACCTGAGCCTGATCAATTCGTAATATCCATCGTGTTTGCAAGTTAGGAAATTCGTTTTTCAACGAATCCATATAAGCCGATGTCTGAAGATTATAATCACGATAGATCGACTGCGAAGTCTTAATATCCATTACCCCAAACTTACCATCAATCAAAGCCATGGCATCAATTGTCCCAGCGTAACGATGATCATAATTAACAATCCGTCGTTCGATATATTCTGGCGCCGTCTCAATTCTTTTCTGTTCCATGAAGTTCCGAAAAGCATCAATGGCTGGCTTAATGTCCTCATCTACTTTTGGTTCCTGTCCTAGTAAAATAGCCTGCGAAACTTCGTGCACTCTCGTGCCCTCTTCAGCTGACTTCTGACTGATGTCGTGGGCGTGTTTATAACTTTGTGCTTCACCATAAAAAAACAATAGTGCCGGTTTAGCCTTAATGCCAACAATCTTTGTCACTCGAGGATACCAAACATCATCAATTGTATACCCATTTTCTTCTTTAAATTTTTCTAAACTAGAATAATCAAATAAGGACATAAAAATTATCTCAAAAGTTTCGGTGTTAATTTGAAAATATCTCCTGCGCCCATCATTACCACTACCAAAGAGGGGAGAGGTGAGAAATGTTTTTTCATTAGTCCCATCAGATCTCTCTTTAGGTTATTTGTGGTATCCAGATACTCAACTAGTTCTTTGGGATACTTCTTTCTAATATCTCGTACCAGTGTGTAGGAGGTATGCTTACTACGCTTCGAATCTCTCCCTGCCACGCCATAAATTGGAAGAATAACCAAAAGATCCGCCTCCAAAAAAGCATCCTTAAAATATTCATAGAGCATCTCTAAGCGTTTGGTCTGATGGGGCTCGTAAACACAGACTATCTTAGAATGAGGATATTTCTCTCGAAATGCCTGGAGAGTCGCTCTGATCTCGGTTGGATGATGACCATAGTCATCGTACACTTCAACTCTCTCTCTCGTCTTCATCTTTCCTTTATATTCCATCCTTCTCCACGATCCTCGATACTGGGATAGGGAGGTTATAACTTGCTCTAGTGGCAAACCCAACACCCTCACTCCTACAGTGTAAGCAGCTAGGGCATTTGAAAGGTTGTGTCGACCAGGAAGAGTTAGTGATTTCTCTAACAGTTTTGCTTCTTTCTGTTTTACGCTATACCAAAAAATCTTAATCTTCTTGCTCTTAGCGTTAGCCTCGATCTTTTTCCTTAAATTAAAAAGGTTTTTGTCATCCCTATTGAGAACCAACATCCCGCCCGGCTGTACTTTCGATAAAAACCTCAAGAAACCTCTTCCTACATCCCTAAGATTTTTATAGTAATCTAAGTGCTCACGATCAATATTTGTAACAACGGCTATCTTGGTTCGATAGTGAGAAAAAGCTTCTCGATACTCATCTGCCTCTAAAACCAGCCACTTACTCTTCCCAAGACGAAAGTTCTTGTCTTGAAACTCCTTCAGGTTTGTTCCGACAATCACATTGGGATCCAACTTGGCTTGAGTCATCATCAGAGCAATCATCGAGGTAGTAGTGCTTTTACCATGACTACCCGCCACACCAACCACATCGTAAACATCGGTTAAACATCCAACCGCCTGAGGGTAGGTTAGTGGTTTTAAATTGCGCTTCCTCGCTTCGATTAGTTCGGGATTATCGTCTGTAACTGCCGCACTCATCACTACCATCTCAACCCTTTTAGGAAGGTTACTCTTTTGGTGTTTATACCTTACCCTAACTCCTTCTTTTTTTAATTCTTTAGTAATCCCACTCTCTACTAAATCAGATCCACTCACTATCCATTTTTTAGCCAAAAACCAGCGCGCCAGAGCACTCATTCCAATACCGCCAATACCAATAAAGTGAACTATGGGTTTTTTATCAATAGACATAAGATATAAAAATTATATAGGAAAAAGGACAGATCTGCCTCTCCAATAACTTCCCCTTAAATAAAATGAGGAGTATAGTGTTATAAGCATATCATCATCAACCAGTTAACCACCTACCAACCCAGAGGGGGAGAAGACGTGGCGGATGAGTATCGGGAGCGGGTTCGTGAAGTAATCGACAACCGAAAGGTGGCTGGAAAATCAAGGGCCATAACTGAGGTTTTTGGTCCTTGGTCATCACCAGATGCCAACCGCGAATCGGGTACAAGCAAATCACCCAAGACTCGCGGCGAAGAAATAGTCTGGGACGAGGTCTAGAACCTCAAACAGACAAAAACTATCCATGACCGGCAGGGAAGAGTGCTTCTCTAGCCGGTCTTTTGTTAATTAGTAGTGTCGCGCAATGTATGTTGCGCGACAATATATATCTTCTATAGGGCTATCTCTTCCTAATCTTCTTTCCAGACTTACTAGTATAGTAATCCTTCTTTCCGTATCCAACCTTTCCTCCATGAGTGTCAGCAGTTGCATTATAAAACTCTCCTGCCGCTTGAAGTGGATCGACTACCTTATTAAGACTTTTGGCGTGACGTCCAGTACTAACGCGTCCCAGACGGGTCTCAAAACCCTGGGGTATGTTCTGAACTGCTTCGTCATACAACATCGCGCTTAACTGATCCTTCGGCAATCTATCCCGCATTTTTTTCTCTTCTTCTAAGAGGCGCTGCTTTTTCTTAGAGAGACCACCCTTAGATACCTCCTCATTGGAAGAGTCTAGATAAATCTTCAAAATAGCCTGCAACTCCTTAGTTTCTTCAGAATCAATGACCTCACCACCCTCTAATTTTTCCAAATAGCGCTGGATAAGTTCGTCTTGCTCCTGAAGAGTCTTTAAAGCTCTTTGGAGCTCCCAATACCTTCGACTATCCTCCTGGGCCTCCTGTTTCTCATGAAGATTTCCCTCTTGCTTTCTTTGGACAATCGCATAAAGCTCATCAGCCTCTATTTGCTTGACTCCCCTTTCTGCAGAAATTTTTTCAACCGTCAACCACAAATCAGATTCTGAAACACGAGCTTCCGACTCAAATGAAGAAGGAAAACTTTCACGCATAAGCTTTAACTAAAAGTATTTTCTCGGATCAATATCTCCACCTTGAGGCATCAATCCACAGGAACGACTTTGGCGCATCTGGAATGTCTCTTTTGCGAAAACCGTAAAGTGTAAATGTGGCCCAGTAGCGTAACCGGTTGATCCAGAGTAACCGATCACCTCTCCTTGTTTTACCTGATCACCCGGGCTAACACTTACCCGTGATAGGTGTGCGTACAAGGTCACAAGATTGTTAGGATGATTAATCACAACAAACTTACCATAAGCACCGTTTGGACAGAAACGATCCTGGTCTCCAACCGCCTCAATAGTTCCAATTGCTGGAGCAACAACCGCAGTCCCAATCGGCGCTCGCAAGTCAATTCCATTATGCCATCTTCCTCGATAGCCGTACCTAGCAAAAGAAGTTGCACCATACCCTTGGGTTAAGGTAAATCCTTCAACAGGAGAGATGAAAATCTTACCAACCGACGGAAGAGTCGTCACATTTATCTCGCCACGCAATTTAGCATCAAGCTCTTCAATTTCTGCCGCAATCTCGCTCTGACGACGAATCACATCCTGCAAGTGTCTTTGATAGATGTCCTCCTCATTCTGAGTGCGAACTACCAAAGTCTTCTGTTCCTGCTCTTTACTGGCGAGAATTGCGGTACGGTTACTCCTATTTTTCTGGCTCTGTTCTATTGCTGCTTGAGCTGAACTAAGATCGGCTAACTTTTGACCATACTGAGTATTTAAACGACTAAGATTGGTAACGTCTAAGGATAAGCGCGCGTTGAGATCAAACAGATTTTTTACCTCACCTAGCGCATCCGCCAAACTGTTACTCTTTAGAACTAGAGCTAAAAGCGGCTGACTATCCTGTCTCTGAATCTGTCTAAACAAAGCTCGCATCGCCTTTTTGTGATCTTCGATACTCGTGCCAATATCTTGAATGTCGTAAGAGAGTGAACGTATCTCCAGATCTAAACGTTCTAGATTAACCTCGTCAGACTGAATCTGTCTTAGCAGAATATTCTTCTGATAGCGCAGACTATCTAGTTCTTTCTGAAGTGTTGATTTCTCACCCTGAACTTTAGAGAGGGCATCTTCGTTGGTCTCAATCGCTTTTTTGATTGCTTCTAGCTCTTGATTGCGCCGTTCAATCTGCCACTCCAACTGTTGGCGTTCTTCCTCTGCTTGTTGTTTAGCCTGATCCTCGGCTGATAGTTCAGCAATCGCTGCCGCTACCGAATTGGAGGCTGTTGAAGTTGCCGCCAGGACAGTCACGCAAGCTGGAAACAGTAAAATAGATATCCCACCAATTACTAGTATCTTTTCAAAAAAGTTCATTTTAAACACTCAATTTTTTCTTAGCTAGATGCAATCTTTCTAAAGATTCTTTTTTTCCTAAAACTTCAAAAATTTCATAGGGATCAGGAGATGTTCTCCTTCCAGAAAGAGCCGCCCGAAGGGGCCAAAGAACCTGTCCCCTACCCTTAGTCTCAATTAAAGGTTCAAGACTTTCTACTACTACCTGCCGTGATGGAAAATCTTCCACTAACTCAGAATAAATATTAATTATTTCATCAAGGATAGTAACTGTTCCCACCTTCGACTCTCCCTTCCACAAAAGCAGCTCAGCTTCGTAGTCTGGTAAAGCAAAAAAGAAATCTGCTTCTACTGCAAAGTCTTCTAAAGTTCTAAGACGATCTTGTTCAACCCGTACCACGCGAAGCAAAAAGTCATCATCTGGATTCCAGCCACGCTGACTAACGTAAGGCCTAATTCTGGACATCAAATCTTCTGGATCAAGGCGTTTAATATGTTGAGCGTTTAGCCAGTCCAGTTTTTCCTCATTAAAAATAGCTCCTCCTTTTTGGGAACGATTTAGATCGAACTGCTGAACTAGTTCTTCAAGAGATAAAACCTCTTCTTCTCCCTGAGGATGCCACCCCAAAAGAGCTAGAAAGTTCACCACCGCTGCCGCTAAGTATCCCCTTTCCTCAGCGTAAGCATAAATTGAGGTATCCAACTTTCTCTTGGAGAGTTTCTGACGATTGGTATCAAGAATCAACGGCAAGTGAGCGTAATGATGTTCACGAAAACCCAAAGCTCTAGCCAAAAGAATGTGTTTAGGAGTATTCGATATATGATCCTCCCCTCTGATGATATGAGAAATTTCGAAAAGATGGTCATCCACCACTCCCGTAAAATGAAATAGTGGTCTTTCTAAATCCTTAGCAATCGCAAAATCTCCAAAGTTTTCGGTTTCAAAACTAATCTTTCCCCTTATTAAATCCTTGAAGTCAACTGTTGTTTCTGGAGTTCTAAAACGAATAACCTGTGGCGATTTGCCAGCTGGCGGAGCAGTTAGATTTCTGCAGTGACCAGTATATTTCGGAGCCAAACCATCCACAAGCATTGCCTGACGAGCAGCTTCAAGCTCTTCTTTGGTGCAATAACAATAATAGGCTTTTCCTTCTTCAAGAAGTTTTTTTAAGTACTCGGCATAAATGTCACGACGTTCACTCTGTCGGTAAAATTTGTGAGGCCCACCAACCTCCGGACCCTCGTCCCAAAAAAGACCGAGCCAACGCAAACCAGCCATAATCTGATCCTCGAAATGCCGAGCCGATCGCTCCTCATCAGTGTCGTCAATTCGAAGAATAAAAACGCCTCCGTGTTGGCGCGCAAAAAGCCAATTAAAAAGGGCTGTTCGAGCAGTCCCCCAATGAAATGGTCCAGTTGGGCTAGGGGCGATACGAACTCGCACCTGTTCCTTAGTAGAGGAAGGTACCATTAAGACATTTTAACAAAAAGGGGTGCTGAAAACAATAAAATAACTAGTATTTATGAGGTTTTACCAGAAAGAACAATCAGTTCGTTGGCTAACACCTGACTAGCATTAGGAGTGAAAAAACTTCTAGCGGCAGCCCCCATCTCCTGCAGTTTAGCCGAATCACTCATCAAAATTTCAAGCTGTTCAAAAAAGATATCAGGAATAAGATTTGCTTGCTCAATAACCAATCCCCCACCCCTCTCTGAAAATTCATAAGCGTTAAGACGCTGATGATCACGCGCTGAACCAGGAAGAGGAATAATGATGGCTGGTTTACCAAAGGCAGCTATTTCAAAAAGTGTGTTGCTTCCTCCACGAGTCAGAACAAGATCAGCGCCCTCCAGGGCGAGCTTCATCTGATCCGTTGTTAGATAGCCGCGAGGGTGATAACTCAAGTGTGGCTCTGTTCCTGGAACAGCTGCCAGTGCTGCACGACTCAGGGATTCAACCTCTTTAATATTCGCCGTTCCAGTCTGATGAAAAACCTGAAAAATCTCTGTTAGTTCAGCCAGGTTGGTAACAACGAAATTATTTAATGCTTGCGCCCCCTGAGATCCTCCCAAAACCAAGAGTAGTGGCTTTTTCGGATCAAATCCGAGAGATTCTTTGGCATCGGCTGGAGAAATAATATTTTTAAATAATATTGGTCGGAGCGGACTTCCCGTAACAGCCGTCTTCTTGGGACTAAAATAATACTTAGCCTTTTCAAAACTTACTGCCACGCGAGTAGCAAACTTACCTGCAATCGCATTGGAAAGACCCGGGACAATATCAGATTCGTGAACAAGAATCGGAATCCGATAGAACCAACCCACCAAAACAACCGGCAAAGATCCGCTTCCCCCCTTGGAGAAGATGACGTCGGGCATAATCCAAAATAACTTCCACAGCGATTGAAAGAAACTAACAAAAAATCGAGGAATATCAAGCAAGTTCTGTAGCGCAGCGTAACGCCTCCACTTTCCACCAGCCAGCCCATAGATAGAAACCTTTGCCGATTCTAAAATCTTTACCTCCTCCCCCTTCGGTCCAAGATAATAAATCTTGGGCTCTATCATCTTCTCTGCGGCCATCTCTCGCAAAGACTCCACTACCGCCAAAAGCGGGTAGATATGACCACCGCTGCCTCCTCCGGCTAAAACCACTCTCATCTCATGGAGTAACTCCTCCTGTCCCTCCTGTTTTTTTTCTTCCGCACTGCTCTCAGTCATGACTAATAATTATCAAATTATATCACGAGTAAGCATGGTCTTAAGTATTATTTGACATAAACATAAAAAAACACTATAACAGTATCAGTCTCTACTCAGCTAACCTCATAGAAAGGAGGAACAGGCCATGGGGAAGCGGTTGGAGTTTCCAACACAAGAACACCGGGATCACGTGGATCTTCGTTCCGGAGAAGCAATCAAGCTTCACGGTTTCAGCCACGGAAAGACGGGAAGGACCAAGAGGAACTTGAGGATAATCACCTGCATCATCCTCGGCTTCTTCTTCCTCTCTCTCGTCATCTTCGGCGGCGTGGTCGTCATCGCCCACGAAGCACACGGCGTGGAGTCGCAGAGCAGCAGGTCCTCGCTCGTCGACTACAGCCTCCAAGCCGAGATCCTCGAGGTGAAGAAAGCCCTCTCCCGAGAGCATCAAAGAAGGTCCAACCTCACCGTGAACTGCGAGACGAGGGAAGAGTGCATCATGCAGTTTCCCTTCATCGACCGCATCATCGGGATCGGAACCAAGATCTCGATCGAGACCACCGAGGACGAGGCGAAGACCAGTTTCGTCGTCATCATGGAACATCCACTCGGGACGAAACCAGTTGGGATCATCCTGCACATCTGGAAGTTCTGCCCCTACGAACGCCCCCCGATCTAACGATCGTCTGGGCGTTTTTGTTTTATTGGCTCCGAGAAATATTGGCAACAATTCCGCTCATTGTTAGGAACACAGCCAAAGCCGTTCCTCCGTAGCTAATAAAAGGTAGCGGTACGCCTGTTGGTGGTAAAAGACCTGAAATAGCGGCCATATGAAGAAAAGCCTGCCCGCCAATAATCACGCCAAAACCGACCAGAATCGACTGAGCAAAGTGATCGCGAGACCGTTTGGCCATCCACAAGATTTTAAATGTCAGAATGGCAAATAGTACTATCAAAACCGACGATCCAATAAAACCAAGTTCCTCGGCAATCACCGCAAAGATAGAGTCCGCTAGCGGGTCAGGGAGTAGACTAATCTTCGCGATCGACTCTCCATATCCCACTCCGGTCAGTTGTCCCGAACCAATAGCAATCTGAGCCTGGGTAACATGGTAACCAATATCTAAGCTATCTTCTCCGCTCGAAATAAAACTTTTAATACGCTCTAGACGGTAAGGAGTAACTGCCACTAAGCCAGCCAAAACTACTACTCCCAAAATAAAGCTCACCACCATAAATCGCCAAGGAGCTCCGCTCACAAAATACATTAATGCTCCAGCCCCCAAAAGGATGGCTACCGTACTAGTCGCTGGCTGCATAATTAAAATTCCTCCGACAATTCCAGAGATAACTAGAAAGGGTATTAGCCCTTGACTGTAGTGGCGATGCCGTTGTACTCGGGCATTTGCTAACCACGCCGCCACATATAACACATAGGTAATCTTTAAAATTTCAGACGGTTGGAAGGTGATTGGCCCCAAAGCTACCCAACGATCCGCTCCCCCTCTAGCCACCCCAAAACTTGTAAAAACCATTAGCAACAATCCCAAACTAATAAGCAGTAGCCAGACCGCCCACTTTTTATAATTACGATAGTTGAGGTAGTAAGCTACAAAAAAACCGAGCAGGCCGACCATTAATCCCTTAATTAACTGTTGTTTTAGGTAGTAGTAAGCATCACCAAATCGAGCCTGACCCAAGTGAGAAGACGCACTCGTAAGCATCACCAATCCAAAAATGACGAGTAATATAATAATACCAAGGAAAAAATAGTCCGGCTGTCGCGCATTACGAGTAAAAATACGATTCATTTCTCGTTAACGATCATGATGACGCAAAACCTTTCCTGAACGACGCGGGAACTCCTTGCGAATCTCATCATCTCGATAGGCCACCTCTCCCCCAACCATCGTTAGCTTTATCTCACCTTCTTTAAAACAGGCTAGGTCCGCCACAAACCCCTCCTTCACCTCTCCCCTATCCTTAAGGCCATAAATGGAAGCCGGTAGCTGAGTGATCTTTCGCACCGCCTCTTCTAATGTCATTAAATTTTCTTTCTCTACCATTTTCAAAAATGTCGTAAAAGTTTTCGATGCTCGATCTGGCTTTTTAATATTCAAAGCTTCGCTAAAACTAGCGGCATTAGAAGCAACTATTGATTGAGAACTTTTTAAAGCCTCTTTAACTAATCCTAGATTAACGTTTCGAAAAAAGATTGAAGCTTTTAGCCTAGTCACCTGCATCAGCTTCAAAATAGCTTCAGCCCCCGTCTTCAAACCGTAGAGCTCCTGAATCTCGGTCAACGAGTATCCAACCAAAGGATGATTATCCCCCGCTCGAGCAACCGTAAAATTTGATCCTTCGATAGCTGGAAGGTCCTTTAATATTTTTTTAGAAAGCCATTCGTCACTAATGTTGGCGTTCATAACATCTATGCCGCCATTCTTAGCCCATTGCGGTAAAAAGGTGTAAAGAGGCAGAACACTCACATCAAAAGGATAAAGATCGAAATAAATCGATACCTGAGAAGAAGCTTCATGAATCATCTCAAGTGATTGACGATACTGATCTTCAAAACCTTGTAAAGGAAGGTGATGACTAATAATCGTAGGAATAGCACCCCCTCTGGCTAGAGCTATAGTATTTTGAACGCTTTCCGTAAGGTCAGCTCCAGTTTTTCTAAGATGAGTGGCATAAACTCCCTCTCTTTTTTTAATAGTTTGCAGCAATCTCTTAATCTCCTCTTCTGGGGTATCAAAACTATGAATATAAGCCAGACCAGTTGAGAAACCGAATGCTCCCTCAAGCATCGCCTGTTCAAGCACACTTTCAAAAACTTTAAATTCATTCTCGGTAAGAGGCCTGAGGGATTCTCCCAGAAGAGCACGACGAACCGTTGAGTGACCAACTAAAGTACCAAAGTTAACACCTAGCTTTTGTTTCTCTAGAGTTTCCAAAAACTCAGCCACTAGATGCCAGTTGGTGTTAACCTTATTAATGTCAACCCATTTTTGAATCGACTCCAGTGATCCGTAAAGCAGTGGCGCTAAAGATGCTCCACACTGTCCCCCAATAATTGTAGTTACTCCCTGGCGCAGAAAGTCATCCTGTTGAGGATTTGAGAATAAACTCAGATAGTGATCCGAGTCGGTATTAATATCAATAAAACCCGGTGCCAAATACGCTCCCTGCGCATCAATCACCTCGTCGGCAATTCTTTGCGGGAAAGATCCAATAGCTGAAATTTTATTACCACTTACAAAAACATCCTGTCGCTCCAAAGACCTCCGTCCACCGGAGACAATATAAACGTTACGAATAAGCGTCGTCATCTGACTTCTCCTTATTGTAGCGTTATTTTCTGAATGAGACTATCCCAAAAAATCACGAAATCACGAACCACACATCGCGGATAGAGACAACTACTATCAAGATAAGCAGTAGAGCCATTCCGCCCGCATTTACAAGAGCTTTAGTAGAGGTTCTGATAGGAGAACCCTTTATTTTTTCAATAAGAATAAAAAGTATTTGGCCGCCATCAAGTGCCGGAAAAGGAATAAGATTTAAAACTGCTAGATTGAGCGAGATCAATCCTAAAATCTGAACGAGATAGACCAACCCAATCTGACTCGACTGATAAGCGAAAGAAAAAATACCCACTGGACCAACAATCCCTTCTGGTACCTCTCCTGATGTGAAAAGTCCTTGGAATAAACTCCCCAGACCATAGAAAGTCATTACCACTACCTCTAGGGTCCTCCAAAATCCAAGACGCAAAGATTCTCCAATTGGTAAAGATTGAAAACCAATCTCTGTAAACCCAATCCCTAAGGCTCCTTCTCCCTCTGGGGGATTTACTCGTGGAATAATGTTAAAGAACAACTCCTCCCCTCCGCGAAGCACTCGCACCACCATCTCCTCCCCTTTACGCTTATCAACAAAATCGATAAAAGTGTCTGCCGCTATATTGGTCTCGATAACTTCATCAAAGGAAACTCCATATCCGGTAATAACATCATTACCTTTAACTCCAGAAAGAGCAGCTGGACCTCCTTCCCGCACCTCCTGAATATAAATTAAGGTTGGTGTCCCAATCATAAAAACCAAAGAAAGCAGTAGCCATCCAACAATAAAGTTCACCGCCACACCAGCCACAATTACTAGTGCCCTTCTATGGGGCGCTTGAAACATAAAAAGCTTTTCCTTTTCTTTTGTAGCTAAAGACATTAAATCTTCCGGTTCGCGATCCTCACCCTTAATCCGTACAAATCCACCAAAAGGCAACCAGTTAAGACTATAAACTGTTTCCCCTAAACGCCTTCCCCAGGCCCGTGGTGGAAGGCCAATACCAAACTCTTCGACCGGCATCCGGAAGTACTTGGCAACCAAAAAATGTCCCAATTCATGAACAAGAATTAAAAAAATAATTCCAACAACAATTAAAGCAATAAGCATCAACTAGGATTCTATTTCTGTTAATTTTTTAGTAACAATAGCCTCAATTTCAGCATTTGCCGCATCAACCGCCTTTTGCACCTGTTCTTTCAGTTTAAAAAGTTGATCTTCTGTAATTGCTTTTTCACTCTCCGCCGCCTTGAGTTGTTTATTATAATCATCTCTCACCGAACGCACTCCAATCCTCACCTCCTCCGCGTTCTTGCGAATCAACTTTTCCAGCTGTTCTTTTCTCTCAACTGTTAAGGCCGGAATCGAAACTCGTACTACATTTTCATCGCGACTAACCGTCACTCCCAACTTCGCATCCTCAATACCCTTAATTATTGCTGGAATACTAGCCACATCCCACGCCTGCACAATCAACTCGCGCGGCGGTCGAATACTAATCGATCCCAACTGTTGAACAGTCATCGGTTGGTCATAGTAGTTAAGCTTTATATGTTCTAAAAGCTCTGGCGTTGGTCGGTTACTGCGAATCCCAGCCAACTCCTGCTTCAAATTTTGAGAACGCTGAGCCAGCTCCTGATTCAATTCTTTAATAAGACTTTCTGGATTCATAGTTAAATTAGAGAAAATAAATACTCCAGTTGTAAACGATAGTTTAGATTAAAAGTAGCGGCTTCCCGGCGCATGGTCAAGGCAGTCGTCATAAATCGTCCATTCTTTTTTTCTTCTTGAACAATCACAATTAGCGCATCAAGAAAGGTTAAAACATCAAACTTATCCTCAACTACCATAGTCTTTAAAGTAGCCGCCACCTCAGAAGGAGAGGATCTTAGCAATCGATGAACCGCATCGTAAATAAAACGAAGGTCCTCATCAAATTCAAATCGCCAAGCAAGACCAGGAGCTCCCCTCGCCCTCCGCGCCAATTGCTCCGCTCGTCCTCTTTCCACTCCCTTCTCTAAAAGCCAAGATGAAACTTCAGAAATAGCTAGAGGAGCAAAATAAATTTTTGGTAGTCTCGAAAAGAGAGTCGGTAATAACAACTCATAGTCATGAGCAATCAATATGATAAAACTATGGGCCGGTGGTTCTTCTACAATTTTTAAAAGTGCATTCTGTGCCTGGGGAGTAAGTTTGTGAGCATCATCAACAACAATCATCTTACGAGAGGAACTCAGAGGAGTCTGAGATAGATAGCTTCTCACCTCTCGCGCCTCGTCAATACCAATAGTTTTTCCCTGAGGAGAAATGATCTTTAAATCAGTACACCATCCAACTGCTTCGTCGAAAACTCCACTTTCCAGATACTGCGCCAGAGCTAAAGCAAAAGTCTTTTTTCCTACGCCCTCTGGTCCAAAAAAAATAAAACCCTGCCCCAGGGTATCTTGTTCAATGAGGCTCTCCAAAGATTTTTGCAAAGATTTAAAACCGATCATGCACGAATATCGTGTTTGTTGAGTAGAGTACGTTTATAGGTATCGAGGTGATTCAAGATTAAACCTGTACCACGCGCCACACACAGCAGTGGTCGCTCAGCCAAATAGACCGGCACACCCAAAAATCTCTTAAAGAACTCGTCCAAGTAGTTAAGTTGGGCGCTTCCTCCTGAAATAATAATACCCTTTTCCATCACGTCGGCCACCAGTTCTGGTGGTGTCGAATTGAAAACATCCTGAACCGAGGTAGCAATTTCAAGCAATAGCGGGTGGAGTGCCTCAGCAATATCATTACTGGACAAAGTAATATCTTTAGGTAATCCGGTATCCAAATCACGCCCCCTAATTTGGCTAGTCATTTTATCTTTAATAGGTAGGGCTGATCCAATTTCAATTTTAGCCGTCTCCGCCGTCTGTTCACCAATCGCCAAGTTATATTTTTTCTTTACGAAATCAATAATCGCCTGATCAAATTTATTTCCCGCTACGCGCAAACTAGTCCAAGAAACGATGCTTCCCAAAGCAATGATTGCCACCTCCGATGTTCCACCACCAATGTTAATAATCATACTCCCGGAACGGGCATTGATGGGAATACCGGCACCCAGCGCCGCCAAAATCGGCTCACGCACCGGAAAGACATCTTTTGCTCCCCCTTCTCGTCCGGCGTTAACCACTGCCCTTCGTTCCGTCTGAGTAATGCCAGCTGGCACCGAGATAATTACCTCCGGCTTCACAATGTTGAATGGACCAACGGCTCGGGAAATAAAATAAGTAAGCATCGCCCGAGTAATGTAGTAGTCAGCAATCACTCCGTTTTTCAAAGGCCTGTAGGCAATAATCTCATCTGGTGTGCGACCAATCATCTCCTTTGCTTCGGCTCCTACGGCCAAAACCGTATTTCCGGGCTTACTCAAGGAAACAATCGTTGGCTCGTTAATAATAAAACCCTTACCCGGCACAAAGACGACGGTATTGGCTGTTCCTAAATCAATTCCAATGCGGCGAATAAACATAAAGGTATATGTAATCTACGAGAAAGAATACCCTGCGTCAAACTTGTCCGAATCACTAAAAAATGGCTAAATTAGCACTATGTTTGGCTACGATCTTGAATCCCTTCTCCTGGCCTTCAGTTATGGCGCAGTTTTTATTTTGATGATAACTAATGGTTTTATCACACTTCCCTCAAGCCAACTGTTATACATTATTGCTGGTTATTTTGTTGCCCAGGGTAGTCTTAATCTCTGGCTCACAGCCTTCATTGGAGCTCTTGGAAACACCTTCGGCACCATTCTCCTTTACGAGTTAGCTCGTCGCAAAGGCCTGGCGGCTATCTATAAGCTAAAACTTTTTCCTCAAGAGGAGGTGAGAAAAGTAATCAAAGTTTTTGAGAAAAAAGGATCCTGGTTTGCCTTTGTTGGAAAACTAATCCCCGCCTTGAAGGTTTTCGTTCCTATTCCTGCTGGACTAAGTAAGATGAATCGCGGACTATTTTTCTTTTTAATGTGTACATCCTCTTTCGTCTGGGCTGTCTTTTTTCTTTACCTAGGAGCAATCTTCGGCAAAAGTACCGACTTTCTAGGTAGGTATAGTCTTATCTTGCTAGCAATCGCTTTTTTGGTAGTTATTATTTTCCGTCGCGAGATGAATAAACTACCCTCGACGGAGAGTAATTAGAAAGATCGCAGAACCTTCACCTTGGCCCCTAGTTCACACAATCGTGCGCATAGATCTTCGTAGCCTCGATTAATTGAATAAACGTTACGAAGAATCGAGGTTCCTTCGGCCGCTAGCATCGCAATTAAGATAATAACTGCTGGACGAAGCGCTGGTGGGCAAACCACCTCCGCTCCTCGAAGCGGCGTCGGACCCTCCACATACACACGATGCGGATCAGCCAAAATAACATTCGCTCCTAACTTATTTAACTCCATGTAGTAGATCGCTCGATTCTCATACACCCAATCCTGAATCAACGTCCTTCCTTTGGCCTGAGTAGCAATCGGTACAAAAAAAGGTAGATTATCAATATTAATTCCGGCATTCGATGGCAAAGGATGAAGTTTTTCCTCAGGAGCGATCAACTTCGAAGGTAGGGTTTTAATATCAACCAGTCGAGTAAAGCCATTCGGTGACAGATATTCTTTCAAAATCTTATACCGGAAACCCATCGTCTTCAGTTTTAAAAGCTCTAATTCCAAATAATCAATTGGACATCCTTGGATTGTAATCTCTGACCGAGTAGTCGCTGCAATCGAAATAAAAAGCATCGCCTCTATCGGATCCTCTCCTGGCTGAAATTCAAGCGGGGTCTGGATTTGCTCCTTACCATGCACCACCAAGGTAGAGGTGCCAATCCCTTCAATTCGTACACCCAAAGCCACCAGAAAATGACAGAGATCTTGTACTTGATAGTTAGCCGAAGCAAACTTAATGACTGTCTTTCCTGGAATTTTTGCTGCCGCCATTAAGATATTTTCCGTAGTCGTATCTCCCATCTCGTAGAGAGGCACCGTCCTGGACCGAAGTTTATTTCTACGAATTTGATAAACCCCTCGTCGAGCTTCAATCTCTACTCCCAACTCCTTTAAAGCTAAAAGGTGGGGCAAGATAGTACGCTTTCCCAGCTTGCATCCTCCCGGATGGGGTAAGGAGAAGCGCGACAGAAGATGGATTAAAGGACCAATCATCATAATGACACTCCTGGTTTTCATTGCTGCCTCCACATCAATCTTCCCCAACTCAAACTTTTCCGGAGGCGTTAGCTCAACATCGCGTTCCGAAATCCAACGCACCCCCATGCCAATACTACTCAAAACCTCTAGGATGCGATTCACCTCTTCGATGCGAGCAATATTTTTAATGATGGTCTTTTCTCGATTAAGTAGCGAGGCACACAAAAGTCCCACCGCCGAATTTTTTGAAGTTTTAACCTTTGTAACACCATGTAACTTGTGCCCTCCTTCAATCTGAAAATTTATGGCCCTTGTCCCTAAAGAGATAATCTCTCGGTTAAGAATCTGGCTGATTTTAGAAAGCATCTCTGTCGTAAAGTTTTGCTCTCCTTTTTCCATTCGCGCTACAGCACTCTGGCTGGTATGAAGCGCTTCGGCCAATTCAGCCTGAGTTACTCCCCTCTCCTCTCGCAAGTTTGAAATAAAGCGACCAATTCTTTGTTGGTCGTTACGCAAAGATCTACTCATAATAAAAAGTATATCATATATGATATGTTGTACTCAAAACTCTATCGTGTCTAACAAGGCTTAAAAAGTAGTAGTACTTCTACTAATATCAGAGTGGTTGAACACATCTACCACTAGATTGCTTCTTTAACATATTGAATTAACCGATCAATCTCTATTCGATCCTGCATTCCCGTATCACGATTCCTAATAGTCACATCATTCTTCTCTAGACTATCAAAATCAACGGTGATACAGAAAGGTGTTCCGATCTCATCCTGCGCATAATAACGCTTACCGATATTACCTCGATCATCCCAAATAACCGGAAACTCCATTTTCAAATTATCAAAAATTTCCCGTGCCTTCTTCACCAATTCCGGCTTGTTCGCTAGAAGTGGAAAGACTGCCGCCTTATAGGGTGCGATTCGAGGAGGAAGAGCCAAATATACTCTCTCTCCGTCCTCCTTATAGGAAGATAACAAGACTGCCAAAATTGTTCGGTCTACTCCCCAGGTCGGTTCAATAACGTGCGGTAGATATTCCTCTCCGGTCTCTGGATCACGATACTTAAGATTCTCTCCAGAAACATTCTCGTGGTTGGTTAAATCAAAATTAGTTCGATAGGCCAAACCATACAACTCTTTTCTACCAAACGGATAGTCGAACTCGAAGTCAATCGTCCGCTTCGAATAGTGGGCTCGATCTCCGTCAGGAATTTCTAACTCGTGAACTTTATTTTCATCAATACCAACCGCCTTCATCCACTTCCACATCTCCTCTCTCCAGTGTTCAAAATTCTCGGCCCAGGTATTTTCATTGACAAAATACTCTATCTCCATCTGTTCAAACTCACGTGTCCGAAATATAAAATTGCCTGGAGTAATCTCGTTTCGAAAAGCCTTACCCATCTGTGCTATTCCAAAAGGTATCCGAACCCTAGTGCTCTGAATAACATTTTTAAAATCAACAAACATCGCCTGCGCCGTCTCCGGTCTAAAATAAACCACATTGGCCTGTTCTTCAGCTGGGCCCAAAAAAGTCTTGAGCATTAGGTTGAACTGCTTGGCCTCGGTAAAACTGTTCTTTTCTCCACAGTAAGGGCACTCATCGCCTTCTAATGTATCCGCCCGCATCCTCCCGTGACATTTCTTACACTCTACTAATGGATCAGAGAACTCTTTTAAGTGACCACTCGCCTCCCAAACCTTGGGGTTCATTAAAAGTGCCGCATCAATTCCCACCACATCCTCCCGACTCTCCACAAACATCCTCCACCACAAGTCCTTAATATTCTTCTTTAATTGTGCTCCCACCGGTCCATAGTCCCAAGTATTAGCCAGACCACCATAAATCTCCGAACTGGGAAAAACAAAGCCGCGCCGCTTGGCAAGACTCAGAACCTTATCCATCAAGTTTTGTTCTGTTTTTTCCATAATTATGGATGAACCCGCTTCTCCTTTCCTTGAATGCTTGTATCAAAGGGTAGGTTAGTGGTCAAGGCGCTGGCTTTTTTAGAGATGACCTGACCCACAAAAGCATCGGTTGCTTGAAAGGTAGCCTCGCCGATTAAGATCGCCTCACTCCCTACCTGAGATACAGAAGGAGTCATCTCCACCTGGAAGGTCAGTTCTGCTGGAGGGCCAATAACTCCCTGGTTAGCCTTCACTAAGGGAATCTTCCAAACGATTTGGCCGCTAGCCGGATTATAAATTGGATCAACCCCCACATTGCTATAAGAACGACCAGTAAATCGTGTTTGGGGTTGGAGAAAAGCAACTATTTCTATGTCACGCAAATCAACTGCCGTACTCTTCACTGCCCAATGAATCGTATATTGAGTTGGAGTATTGGCTTGTGGCGGAAAAGGACCGGAGTTTTCAATATCGGTATCTGGTTCAGCATAGTAAGCCTTAGCAGTAAAATCAGCACTACCCTTCACTCGCGACTGAAGTGATGTCTTGCTGCTAATCTTACTCCCGCTCGCTCCCGGAGGAATAGTTGGAGATTCAACCTCTGCCTCAGCTCTAATCACATAGTTCTTATCAGACAAAAGGGCTATCGGAAAATCAGGACGCAAGGCTAAGGTTACCGAAAGTTGCCTCGTCTCTCCTGGAGCCAAACGCAGTAATCCAGACTGATTACCAGCCGACCACAAAAATGAACTGTCGGTTGAGTTAAAAAAAGCATTGGTTTTAATTTGACGGTAATCAAAAAGTTCTCCAGCTAACCTCAACCTCGCCGTAAGGTTATCGAGAGGAATTTCCGAGTCGTTCTTGATAACCAAGCTATAATTCAGACCCTGTCCAATTTGTGGCGTGTACTGATCGCTACCATTCAAAAGAAGCTGGAGTGAAAGCGGTGCCGACGACAGCGGAAGAGTCGCTTGCTTATTCACAACTTCATATCGTTGATCATGATACTCAATAAAAATCTTACTACCTAGTGTCACAAAGTTTCCTGCCCGACCAGAAATAACTGTTCCTGTTACGTTGAATATAGCCTCTTCTCCGAAAGAAAAGTTGTCAATTGCCCAGGTGGCCGGCTTCTCCTGAGGTTCGGGACTAAGACTACCAATTTCAAAATTAGCTGGTTTTTCAAAGGTTATAAAGACTTTTGAAAAATCGACTCGACCCTGATGACGAGCCCGAATTTCAATTGGAAACTGCTGACCAAGCACAATTTTTTGCGGAACAACATAATCAACGCTAATGGTCGGTCGTCCAATCGTTACATCCACCCGACTCTCCTCTTTAAATTCAGCACTGGCGTTAGGACGACGATAACTTAAAGCTGACTTAATCTGAGCAACACTTTGAGTTCCATCAATGGCAATCAGTTCATATTCAAACTTCCTTACCGTCCCTGCTGGTATATCACCCACCTGCTCCTCGAAAACACTCTGTATATCTTCCCGTCCAACGAATACTACGGTTTTCGGAAGAAACAATCCCATCTTGGCTTCCTTAAGTAAATTTCCCGATTCATTCGTAATGGTTACCTCCAGCATGAATGGCTCGCCTACCAAAACATCTCGAGGGGCTTGGTACTGGAAGATTATGCCGCTAGCTGGACGAGAAAAGAAAGACAGCACCGTCATCAACGCAAAAACAATGAAAAGAAGCACAGCAATTCCTCCTCCGAAAATCTTTATAAAAAAAAGTATTTGCGGAGGGAAAATTGTCTTCTTTTTCTGAGCGTCAGCCGCCCAGGGAGTAGGAGTATTGACCATAAAACTAAAATCTGGCTATAGATTAACTTCTTTTAATAATAATCTATCCTCTCGTTTCACGTAACCAGAACACCGCCCACAAAGATAGGTGTGGGTACGCAAGTCAAACATCACCACGTTTTTCTGGTTACATTCGGCGCAAATAGCATACCGACTATCCCAACCAAGGCGCGATAAGATCAACTCCCATGAGAGCGTCTCCCCTGACAAATCATCCCATAGCTCACCATCAATCTCATCTTCAAAGAGAAGACGATCTAGTGCATAAAGATCAAATAGTGAGTATTCGGTTGCTCGAACTTTCAGGGCATCCACTAACTGTAAATCGTGTTTTTCGACACAGCGCATTCTGATAACATTACCAATCTCTAAGTGTGGCGAAAGTTTCGATAATGGCTTTCTTGAGCTGATCGTCTTTGCCTTAACCTTCCCCCACTCCTCAGTAAACAGCGTAATCCGTTCATCAAACTCACCAAGACTATCGCGTCGTAAGACCAATCCCTGACCAACAAGTTCACGCATGACGCAACATCTTCTTTAATTCATCCCGCACTACGCGACGATCATCCCAGGCTAACAACCTTCTTTTCTCAACAGCCATCGCCTGCTCCGAGCCCTTTCCAGTAATAAGCACCATATCTCCACTTTCCGCTAGGCTCAAAGCCTTATAAATTGCCTGACGTCGATCTAGTATCTTGAAAAGATTTTTATCCAAAATCTTTCCGGCTACCACTGCTCCACTAGCTACCTCATCCATAATCTCGTACGGATCATCGTCGTAAGGGTCCTCGTTGGTTGTAATAACATACTGGGCGTGGGTGCCAGCCATCTCACCTAAAACCTTCCTCCGGGAAACATCTCTTCCGCCTCCCGTCGCGCCTAAAACCTGAATTAATCTACCCTTAACTCGAGGCGCCAGGGTGGCATAGAGTGAAGTCATTGCTTTTGGTTCAAAAGCATAGTCAACTACCACATCAAAACTTTGCCCTTCATTAATAAATTCTAAACGACCTGGTATGGGTTGGATTGTCTTAACTCCTTCCTGCATCTCCTCCCATGTTAGTCCCAAAATGTATCCCACAATCACGGCTGCCAAAACATTCTGTAAATTATGCTCTCCTAAAAGAGGTGAATGAAAATCATGACCAGCGATCCGAAAAGAACCACCGCGAGCATCATGTTTTGGCTCTTCTGCCTTAATAATTTCTACTCCAGGAACCTCTTCGGGGTGAAATCCAAAAGCTACTCGACGATCCACCTGGAACTGCAAAAAATCTTTACCGTGTTCGCTATCAGTATTAGCCACAATAACTCGCGGTTGGCGCATTCCCTCTAAAACTTTTGGTTTTAACTTGGCCAGATAACGAAAAAGTTCAAGTTTCGCTTGTTTATAATTCTCAAAGTTACCATGTGCTTCAATATGTTCTGGCCAAAGGTTAGTAAATAACAAAAGGTCATAATGAATGCCTCGGTGTCGATGTTGAACAATTCCCTGTGAAGTCGTTTCGACAATCGCGTATTCACACCCCTCACGAAACATCTGGCGCAGTAGTCTCTGGGTTTGAAAACGACCAAGCATAGTCATTTTGCGATCGTTCAACTTAAAATGATTTCCAATCTTAAAACCAATTGTCCCAGCAAAACCACTCCGGTGACCAGCACTTTCTAAAAGGTGTGCTAAAACAGAAACGGTTGTTGATTTCCCTGAAGTACCAGTCACGCCAACTACCACCATTTTGCGTGAAGGATAACCAAAAAATAACGCTCCCAAAATAGCTAGTGAATAATGATAAAAGGACAACAGTGGCCGAGGAATAAACTTTTTAATCTCTTGTTTTGTTAAAAAAGACATATATTTGTTTAATATCTACCTTCTCAAACTACATTCTAGAATACCAGGAAGAGCTTTTCCACAGAAAACGGAAGATTATACCCAGCTTATGCACGTGAAACTATTGACTCCCCAAAAACCGATTTTTACGATAATAGTGGGTTTAGCTTTTGATAAGTAATTGTTCCGATCAAGTAATAACTCATCTGGGCCTAAATCGTCATTGCCCGAGGGCAATGCACTGCAGGTACCACATTACACTAAAGAGGCGGGACAGTTGCGATAAAGCAATCATAACCCTAAGGTCAACACACTAAAAACACATGCTGACCGATATAAACTAAAAACCTCCGATGTTATGGGCTCGGAGGTTTTTAGTTTGTCTATAAATTTTAAAGTTACAGATCATACTTCTCAGTTAGATCATATACTTTTTCCAAAATCTCCTCTCCTCTAGAAATTAGATCTTCCAGCTTCTTATCACTCCCTTCCGGAGATCCTTGGTGTAAAACCTCAAGCGCTTCAGTCGTAATCATCTTCATCGCCTCATCCGCCTCTGCCACTATCTGTAAATCTGTCTCGCTTGCCCCGTCATCTTCCATCGCGTACCGCATCAACTCAATCGTTCCAGAGACAGCTCCAAACCAAGCGCTTCTTCGCTTATTGTATTCAATATCAGGAGAAAGCTCTTTTTCAGTATAATCTCTATCTGTTAGACGGCTATTTGGTCTATCTTTCCAAACTTCGAAATGAAGTCGAGGAATCAATTCTTTAAAATGAGGCCTCTCTCCGCGTAACGATTCCTCTGATTTATGCATTGCCATCTTCCTTATTTTTGAACTTAAGTGAAACTGAATTTATACAGTAGCGCTGACCAGTCGGCTGCGGCCCATCATCAAAGACATGGCCTAGATGTGCCCCACACCGGTTACAAATCACCTCAGTTCGCCTCATGCCCAAACTATTATCTGGCATCTCTCCTACATTCTCATTTTTCACCGGCTGATAAAAACTAGGCCAACCCGACCCAGAATCATACTTTGTCTCCGACGAAAATAATTCATTCCCACAATTAGAGCAAACATACATCCCGTTTTCTTTGTGGGCGTAGTATTGGCCTGTAAACGGCGGCTCCGTACCTTTTTCTCTCGTCACATGATACTCCTCTGGCGTCAATTCTTTCTTCCACTCATCATTAGTTTTTTGAATCTTATCCATGGTTTTTTATTGATTATACATGACACACTCCACCACCGTTTTTTTGGAAGTATTTTTGATGGTATTCTTCGGCTCGATAAAACTCGCTCGCCTTAACAATTTCCGTCACAATCTTGTTGGGATAAATCTTCTTCTCATCTAATTCTTGTTTGACCTTTAGAGCAACATTTTTTTGTTCATCAGTCTTATAAAAAATTGCTGAGCGATACTGACTACCCACATCTGGACCCTGGCGGTTCATGGTTGTCGGATCATGAAGTTTAAAAAACTTCCGTACTAGTTCTTCATAAGAAATTTGTGTCGGATCAAAAACAACCATCACCGCCTCAGCATGACCGGTTCCATCTCCACAAACTTGCTCATAGGTTGGATTCTCGGTATGTCCGCCAGTGTAACCAACCTCAGTCTCTAAAACACCTTTCTCCTGAGAGAGAAGGTCTTCCACTCCCCAGAAACATCCGGCCGCAAAAACCGCCTCTTCTCTTTGATTATTCATGGACATAACTAGGATTCCACTTCTTCGGTTTCCATGGGAAAAAACTATTCGTCGTCCGTTGATACTCTTTATACTCAGGGTTTCCTTCGTATTTCTTTTCAAGCATCGAGATACCAGAAACAAATAGGATTAAGAATGTAATTGTCAGTGGACCAATAACGCTATACACGCCAAACGGCACCGAAAGAGCAATGATAAAAATCCCCCACCACTGTGTCACCTCTCCAAAATAATTGGGATGTCGTGTATATCGCCAAAGTTTATAACGCATCACTCGTCCCTTGTTTTGTGGTTTTCGAGTAAATCGAAGTAGTTCATAGTCACCCATTGCTTCAAAGAAAAAACCGATCGTCCAAATACTAAGCCCTAGATAATCTAGACAACAAATCGGCACACCAATATCAAACGCCCCAACCAACAGTATCGGTGCCGCCACCAAAAGTATTAATCCTCCCTGCAAAAGAAATACTTGAAAATAAGTTCTTAAAACAAACCATCTTCCCCATTCCTGACGCCATTTTTTGTATCGCCAGTCCTCAGCCTTTCCGCTATTCCTCGATCTAATGTGAAATACCAAGCGAAAACCCCAAATGGTTACCAAAACAGCCACCAAGGCCATACGTGGCGTTGGTTCGAGGGGCATAGTAAAGTAGGCTACCCAGGCTAAAAGAATAAAACCTAATCCCCAGGCAATATCAGCTACATCATTACGTTTCTTCCACAAGGCGATACCAAACCAGACTGTCATGTGCATAAAAACCGCTACCACTGCCAGCACAAATAAAACAGGAATCATAAGTAAAATCTATCAGAAATAAGAATTAAAACAAATAACTTGCCTTTAAATCCCCCTCAGTATTTTTTTACTCTCTGCCAACCGACATCATCCATCTCTTATAGCCATAAAAACCAGCTTCCCAACGTTTCTCAAAATCTTTCAGACTATATTTGATAACGGCAAGTCCCAGGGATCATGAATCTTTATTGATAATCTATCAATACTATGCACTATCCCAAAATGACCATCCTCTTATCTAAGTTACTCAGTAAAACTCACGCTCTCTACCACCTGAGCAAAATCTGTTCTGCGAGACTCCTCGGGGGTAAGGTACATCGCATAAAAAACATATGCTACAGAGCGATGTTTCACCACAGTCACATCGGCCGGGTAAAGACCATCGGCACGATATCGGTAGGCTTCTTCTCCCCCTACAAAAATAGGCTCCAATTCACTCACTCCCTCCATATACCCAGATAATGGATTGGTTTTTATGAAACTCTCTAGCGGGTCATCCCCTTCTATCGGAATCGCTGTAATGCTCAAGACTGGTGGTCCTTCACGCGGATCGGAACTGTTCTGCAGCTCTTCGTATTCCTCATTCTTAAATAGAGAGTAGCTGATTACCCCTCGTTCCTCAGTCGGCTGTGAAACCAAAAGATATCCATTCGGGATTTTACGATACTGAAAAGAAAGATCCAACCCATTCAGGGTGTGGGTTACCCACTCCTCATCTCCGTACAATGGTTGGGGAATAAACCTTCCCGACAAAACGAAAACCGCCCCCAAAATGCCAATAATTAAAACCAGTAGAACAAGCGAGGAAATTTTCTTAGTCATTTTCATAGCAGAAAAAATTCTGCTTGGATATTAACTCCCTTGAACTTCAGTAAATTTTATACCGGCCGGCAAGGTAAACATCCCTGGATCAGGATTCCAAGACTCACAATCATACTCTAACTCTTGTGCTAAGGGATCAAAAGAAGCCTGCCCGCTAAGTCCAACGCTTGAGTCGGTTCGAGAAATTGTCGCTGGAGCTTTAACTCCGATGTCAGTCCCATCAATCCAAGTATAAACACTTGCTCCATCACGAATGAGATGAGTCACCACCTTTCTACCTAAAGCAGAGACCTCTGTTTCAAAGTCACCCTTTAATTTTCCTCCAGAAACATAGACCACTCCCGTCGAGTCGGCCAGATCACTTTCATATACAAAATTACAGCGGTATGACTCTCCTTCCGCTAAAAGATCTTCAATTGACCCTGTTATCTTTCTCGCCTGGGAGTCCTGACTATCGTTCTCCACCTCTCCCTCCTGATTCACCACTCCTCCCTGAGGCATTCCTAAATACCACACCCCTCCTCCAATAACGACTACCGCCACAATCAACCATAGAATTAATTTAGAAGACATGAAAACATTATATATCAAAGAACCTGTTGCTCAAACTCGACTTCCCCACTCTCAAAAACTCCAACGTGGCGATCGTTTCTCATAGTACCAACGAATAAGGTAGAAAAATGGCGTATCGAAAGCAGCAATAATAATTTTTAATATAATCTCTCCGGCAATAATCGGTCCTATTGGAAAAACCCCATAGAAAGCAATAGTGGTAAAAATAATCGTATCAATCACCTGGCTTATCCAAGTCGAAGCGTTATTCCTAATCCATAAATGTTTTCGGCCAGTTTTTCCCATCCAAAAGTGATAGGCCCAAACATCGTGATGTTGAGCAATCACGTAAGCGATAAATGAAGCTAGAGCAATTCTTAAGGTATTCCCAAAAACTGCTGCAAACGCCTCCTGTCCCAGCCAGTAATCAGATGGAGTAAGCCTTAAGGAAAGCTGGGTAACAAGCACCATCATCACCAATCCCAAAAATCCTGCCCAAATTGCCTTTTGTGCCTCCTTTTTTCCCCAAAACTCAGAGATGGTATCGGTCAAAAGAAAAGTAATAGAATAGGCTACCACACCAGCCGATACCGCCAATGGTCCAATGGTGACAATCTTTGAAGCCACTACATTTGCCACTACCACCGCCGTTGTAAAAGTAGCGATTAAATACTCCACTCCATAATGTTTAGCCAAAAAAGCCGCACCCGTCGCTAAAAGAAGTGTTCCCAAGAACCAAATAAATATTTCGATCATTGGTTAGCCCAAAACAAATCCAAAGATAACAAAAATTACTAACTGATATCCCGCCTGAAGCAAAAAGCGTGTCCACGCCACCTTCTTGGAATCGTTATTCCACATCGCTCCTCCGGCCACGATTGGAATAATGAATGCCGCCCACACCCACAAAGCTATCTCTAAGCCAGAAACATTAGTCCAAACGTTAATAATCATCGCTAACACCCATACCTGAAAAATAGTCAGAATAAACTGCACCACATAAAGTGGCCCTGCCGCCTTCTGCATCTCTTTGCGCTTCTCCATATCCATCGTCGTTGCCCCGATTACCTCTAACCACTTATTTCCAAAGAGCGGCCCATACCACACGTACCCCACTACCATCGCTAAAACGGCACTCACCCCAATTGCCAAATAGTCAGTTCCTAACATAAAAATTGTTTGCTATTAAAAAACGACCTTATGTTAAAGTATACCGTATTCAATAAAAAACTGCCCTTGGGGGCAGTTTTTTAATCCGAAATATAAAAGCCTTATTAACGAATATTCTGGATGGCGTTTTTGACGGTGTCGTGTTTAGTTTTCAAAACATCTGCAATCGCCCCTGATACTCGCTGACCCAAGTTATCACCATCCTTGCCAGTCGCTAAAAACGACCACCACGGAAATTGAACTTTAACCTGACTCTCTGCGTCAATTTCCACATCAGCGTTTACTGTCATTGGAATAAAACCAAAAAGTTTAACTGGTTGAGCTACTCTTGCCTGGATCTTCTCGAAGTTAAAAGAAATACTTTCCATAGGCATACCCTTCTCTTTCACACCATCAAGCAGAATGGCTGCTACTGCAGTTCTTACCTCCTCTCCAAGATTAGTTGTCTCCTTCTCTGCCTCTCCATCATCACCGCTACCTCCTCCAAGCAAAATTGAAAAATCTGGAGTCAAAGGCTGGGCCTCGCCGTCATAATCAATCTCGTCTGGCTCAACGCCTTCCATCTTCTCTCCCTCCTCAACCTTCCAATTGTATTCAACATTACCCTTTGATTTAGATGATGAAGTAGAACTACCGGTCGATTCTCCAGCTTGGGTCGTTCCACCCACACTCGCATCAACCACCACCTCAACTGAACCATCGGCCGACGTGTTGCCGGTCGCTCGATCAGGAGCAGTCTTCCCTGTTGATTGGACCTTAACGTTGGTCGTAGCACTAGCTGTCGCTTTTGATTCTCCATCAACACCGTCAATTTTAAGGTAGTAGTCAGTAGCTGCGTTCGCTACACCAACCGAAAACAAACTAAGCATTAACCCTGCCGCAATAAGTTTTTTCATAGGAAAAATATACAAAAAATAGATGATAAAAACAAGGACCATCTACCATCGTCCACTCGCCCCTCCACCTCCAGAACCACCCCCGCCAAAACCACCAAACCCTCCTCCACCACCCCAAGAGCTACCGCCTGATCCCCCACGACCACCAATCCACCAGGGGTAGTGCCCCGTCTTCTGGGCCTTGGAGTACCCACTGGAAACAACATAATCAAGAATAAGACCGAGCGGAATTAGTAAGGCCGAGGCAATAAGACCAAAATAAAAGAATTCAAAAAATACTCCCAGAACGACACCTATCAATCCACCAATAATACCTCCTGCCCACCACGATTTCGATCGGGCCAAGACGCTCGCTAACCACACCGGTATAAAAAACACCACCCATACCCAATCAAATAAATTATCCAAACCGATTGGTATCTGGAAATTACCATCCTCTGCCGCTGGCACATACTCCCCTCTAGTCGCCTTAATAATTTCACCAATACCACCCTGTATACCACTCATATAATCTCCCTCACGAAAGGCCGGGAGAATCTTCTCCTGTATAATCCAATAACTCTGAGCATCGGTTAGCGCTCCCTCCAACCCATATCCCACTTCAATCCTCACCTCTCGTTCGTTGGGTGCCACCAAGATCAAAACTCCATTGTCCTTGTCCGCCTTTCCAATCTTCCACTCCTCGAAAAGCTGGACAGCGTAGTTCTCGATCGTATCGCCATCTAAAGAAGAAATGGTGACAACTGCAATCTCGTTACTAGTATCAGTTCGGAATTGCTCCAACTCAGAATTTAAAACCCGCTCTGCATCGTCAGACAAAATATTAGCAAAATCATTCACATGACCCGTAGGGCTTCCCGGACTCACATAAGCCATCACCAAAAGTGGCAGACCAAAAATGGCTGCCACTATAAGTAAGCTCCAACGACTAGAAAGATTAATCATTCCTTAGAGAGTAAAATCAACCTCTGGCGCCTCTTCGGATCCTTCAGCTGATTCAAAAAATTCACGCTCTCCAAATCCAAACATTCCAGCAATTAAACTTCCCGGAAAACGCTTCACAATCAAGTTATAACCCTGCACCGCCTCATTAAAGCGTTGCCTTTCTACACTAATTCGATTCTCTGCTCCCTCATACTGCGCCATAAAGGTCTGGACGGTTTCGGTTGAGCGAAGTTGAGGGTAGTTTTCAACAATCACTAATAGCCTTGCTAAAGCACTTTCTAGTTCATTGGCTGCTTGCACCTTCTCATTAACAGTTCCCGCTCCACTGTAACGAGTACGTGCCTCAGCAATCGCCCCAAACACCTCCTGCTCCTGTGTCAAAACTGCTTTGGTCGCCTCAACCAATCCTGGAACAAGATCAAAACGTCGCTGATACTGTGTCTCAACCTGAGCCCACTGCGTATCAACCGCCTCATTCTGAGTAATTAAATTGTTATATACCCCCAAACCATACACCCCGAAAAGTACCAACAAAACCACTAACGCTCCGATAAAAATTTTCATAGTACAAAAATTATAAAAGACTTTTTTATATTATAGCAAGAATCTACCTCAATAATAAAAAAGAGGGGTCCTCCACTTATTCAGTGAAGAACCCCTCTGGTTCAGGGTTGAAAATCAGGAATCGGAGGAACCGGCGAAACCTTGGCTAGTGAGCCGCGGCGGAAGCCGGGTTGCGGTTCGAGCCGTTCATGCCGGCGCGCATGGCGTCAGCCGCTTGCTCGAACCCGTCGGCGATGACGCCGAGTGCGGGATCCTTCTTCTGCTCATTGCGCGCGAAGAGCTGGCCCTCGGCCACGACCTCTTCCGCCACCTGAACCAGATCGGTTCCGGTGATCTTGCTGCCGGCCTTTCCGGTCCGGCGCAAAGCCTCGAGCTTGGAGCGGCCGACGGTCTCGCGCACGCGAGCCGGAGTCTGCCCCGCGAGGATCTTCGAAGCCTGTCGGAGATCGGTCCGCGCGGCGAGATTGTCCTTGGCGAAGGACTTAATCATGCGGACCACCGTGTCGGCGTCGGGCGGCTGCACCTCGAGCACCATATCCACCCGACCCGGGCGAAGCATCGCCTTGTTGACCTGGTCGGGGTGGTTGGTCGTGAGGATGGTCATGATCTCAGCCGCCTTGGAATCGATGCCGTCGAGCTGGTTGAGGAGCTCGTTGACGGCGTTGGTCCGTTCCGGACCGGCCACCCGATCGACGTCCTCGGCGAAGACGACGACGGGCTGGAACTGCTTGGCGTAGCGGAGAGCGAGCGGCAACTGCTTGGCGTCCTTCACGTAGATGAAGGTCCAGCCGTTGGCCGTCGCGATCCGCGCGATGTAGCTGGCGAGGAGAGTCTTCCCCACGCCGTACTCGCCGGCGAAGAGCAGGCCGCGCTTCAGGGACTCGCCCGTGGCGCGGACACCTTGCGGGTTCTCGATCGGAACGATGATGTTCCGCGCGATAGCCGCCTCGAGCTTCGAGTTGAAGATCGGGTCGTCGTTGACGATCTCGAAGAACTTCGGCGTCGGAATTCTCACCGGACGCCCCTCCTCGTCGAAGAAGGCGATGCTGAAGGCCTTGCCGCGGTGGAGGCTCTCCTTCGTGGCGATCTCGCGAACGGTCGCGAGGAGACGCCGCACCCGATCCTCGTACTTGCGCTTGCAGGTGACGGTGCACTGGAAGACGAGCCGGCCGTCCTCGGGGACGGTGTCCATCTCAACCTCGGCCTCGTCCATCCCAGGAAGCTCGAACGAGCCCCAGGGTACCTGGATCGTCTGGCCGAGAGCGACCTCGACGTCCATCTGGTGGGCGGCACCGAAGTGACTCTGCTGGATCACGATGCCCAGGTTCTCCTTGATCGCCTTCATGAGAGCGATCGCACCGTCCCAGGGAGAGACCGGGATCGTCACGTGAATCTGCGTCACCTGCTCCTCGTAGTCGTACTGACGCTCGAGAGCGCGAATGACCTCTGGCAGGTTGGCGCCGTCGGGGATGATCACCTTGTCACCGGTCCTGACGACGGTCGGGTCGTAGACCGTGGTGCCGTTCACACTGGTGAGGCCGCTGATCGCCTGCATGAGGAGATCGATGCGTGGATCACCCGTGCGCTCCTGTTTCTTTCTGCGTTCGTGATGCATGACGTCTCTACTCCTTCTGTTTGAGGTTGTTGAAGTTCTAAGAAAGTTACACTGTAACTTCTTCTTCCTTCCCTGCTCTTTGCTGTGCTCCTCTTCTGCCTCCTTTCTGTTGATTTTCTATGCGGTTGTCAATGATCAGATACTGACCACCAATTTCTTGGTTGGCATATTTTATAACTAAAATATACTTTTGTCAAATATAAATGCGGAGGGTGGAGGATTCGAACCTCCGAGGGGATTTCTCCCCAACCGCATTTCGAGTGCGGCGCGTTAGACCACTCTGCCAACCCTCCTAGTATCAATAAATCTAGCAAATCCCATAAAAAAAAGAAGCGGGTGGCAGACTGTCGTAGTCCACCACCCGCCCGTGATTCAGGGAGTTACAGCCCCCGTCAGGCTTTCAGGGTTCTCCGTCCCTGAGAAGCGACTGATGGCATTCGTACGAACGCGATCAGCCCGGCAACTGCAACCTCCTGCTCGCCCCCTGTGCGAGAGAACGGAGGGGATTCTATTGCCCCTCCAGGGTTTCCTTTTTGACCGCAAGTTCACAGCTTACAGGGTCCATCGCCCTGTGCCTCCCCTTTTGGCCTAGTGGGGCCGCCTACCAGCTAGGTCTGGCGACCACGTGAAAGGAATCAAAGTATCTAGGGCATATTTTACTCTTTTATAAAAATTTGTCAAGGCCTATAGAAAACCCGACAAAACCAGTAGTTAATAGTGCCTACTACTAAGCACACCAAAAGTAATCCCTGTCCAGATAGAAACCAATCCAAAAAATAGAATAAGTGCCGAAAAGGCGTAGGTTAGGATGCCTAAATTTAGCGCAGTAGTTAGAGTTGTCGCCGTAACCCAAATATTTCGAGCCTCATTTGGAATCATTACCGGATTCCCTTCTGCATCAACCACCCTATTACCAAGCTCGTCAGTTTTTGGAACCTGTCGTGGCATCTCAGCATAGACCTGACCATTAGTAGAATTTAACGTATGTTTACGAATTACATCCGCTTGCGCTTTTAGCGTAAATGGACCGCGCACAGGACTGTTGGGAATCGACGCATCCTCCGAAGTTACTATCTTTTCCTGAATAATATTTTGGTAGGTAAAATAAATCCCCCATCCTCCACCGATCACCATCGCCACCCCAGCCACTACGGCTAGAACTGCTGAAACCATAAGCATTTTTTTCATACACCTATTATACATTTTTATTAATAAACTCTCCTACTGATAAATAATAAAAAAGGGGCAGACAGGAGTTCGTCTCCGTCTGCCCCTCACACCTGTCGCGGGTCTTGCCCGCTAACCCCCAGCAAAGAAGGGGGCTCCCCCGCGCGCCCTTGCCGCGGTCACGGTCAACAAGCTGTTCGACGTGGCCAGGGTCCTCATTCCCTGCGTCTCCTCCGCTTGTACCGGTTATGGGCAGTCGCTCCGTAGAGCGCCACCATGGTGAACCGTCAACTAATATACTCCTAACCAACACACCCGTCAATCGTCTACTTTATTAAATCCCAAAAAGCTTCGAATAGTGTGCGCTGACTCTTGGCAAACGATTCACTTTCAATAATCAGCATGATGTTTTCCGGAGACGGGGAAATAAACGCCACCTTATTCCCAAAAATAATAGTCGTACAGGAAACCCGATAGGTATGTGGCAAAATTTTTGATTGACGGTTTTCTTTGGCGTCATCTTCCATCACCTTTTTCCCATACTCCGAAAAAGAAAGTAGTTGTCTGCTTTTAATACCCTTCTTCAACTTCTCCTTGATAATAGTTCCCTTGATATATCCCCGCTTCACAAAACCCAACATCTCTCTCGGATCGGTAATGATTAGATACTCTTTTTCTTTTGAATCAAAAACTGACCTCCAAATTTTCTTAAAACCTTCTGACCCGCTCAAAAAGTAGATGCGCGGTTTAGTGCTCGATTCAGGATAGACTGGCACAAAAGATGGCAAGATCTTCGCAAAATGCTCGGTGCGGTTTCGTAGGTCTTCTAAAATATGTTGCGGATCAGTTGGAATAAAGTAGGTATGCTTCTTTCTAACCGTCTTAAAAACTAGATTTCTTTTTTCTAACTTTTTCAAAATGGAATAGAGGCTGGTTCGTTGAAGTGAAGCTCGTTCTGCCAACTGCTGCACTGTCGCCTCTCCCACCTCCCATAAAGCCAAATAGGCTTTCGCTTCTGGAATAGTTAAGTGCGCTGTCTGAAGTGCCTTGATTAACCTTGAATCCATAACCATTATTGTCTACGAAATATTTGTTTTAAGAAAGTTTTTATGTTGTCAAAACCGTCGACAAAATCTATTCTAATGGCTGGTATTTTTTTCTACGATACCAGCCAGTACGTTGAAAACCCTAACCAAAGGAGGCAGCAATGACCCACCTCACCATCTTCGAGGTGCTGGTACTCTGTCACCTCGTTGGTGACTGGCTGTGCCAGACCGAGTTCGAGGCCATGAACAAGGCCAAGGGCAGGTTCCTGAACTTCGCCATCATCAAGCACTGCTTCACCTACACCCTGTCCTTCATCCCGGCCTACCTCTACTTCGGCTTCCCGGCGTGGTGGCTCGGAGTAATCTACATAACCCACCACCTCCTGGACCGCCGCTGGCCGGTCATCTGGTTCATACGCACCATGAAGTGCACCGATCAGAGGACGATCGATGCTCTCTTCTGGCTTGTCATCGCCGTAGACCAGATCTTTCACCTCCTCGTCCTCGTCGGCCTCATCTTCACCTTCTAACCAGTGGGGAAACGGCCAAAAAGCTCTCGACCACCATCGAGAGCTTTTGTTTTTGAAATAATCTTGAATGTCTATCAATTGACACCTGAATTCATAAATGATAAAAATTCACCCGGCACTCTAACCATAGATGGGAGGAAGAAGGGATGAGAAACTATTTATGCCTGATGACCAAGGGTCGACTGACCGATGAAATGCGGGACGCGATCCTCCGGATCGCCCTCGAAATGGCCCAGAAGGGTCAGTGGCGTAGGCGCTTTCGCCGAGGTGGGATCTGCGAGGGTCTCATCACGACCGAGGGAAAGACCTCAGGAGTCGGCTACTTCTTCGGGGTAGTCTACGAAGCCGAGGTTGAATCCGATTTCGGCACTACCAAGATCAGGTTTCTGGTAGACACCGACTTCGGTCCAGAGGATGTCGACGACAGCCCCTGGACCGAAAGGAACATCGCTCGCGATCTAGAGCGGGCCAGAACCGCCATGCTGAACTAGCCTATCCCCACCCCTCCGCAACATTCAAAGAGTCTTCCCTGAAGACTCTTTTGTCTTTTTATTTTTCTAAGTTTGGATGCCAATACATTGCCTCCACTTTTCTTTTTGGTTTTCCTTTAACCACACCGAACGTCCAGTGATGTTCAATTGGAAACAGTTTCTTATCATTATTACTAATCGCTTTTTCGCTACCTGTATAAAAACCAATGTGCCGATGAGCACCATCAGCAAACTGCTTACTCTCCCAAACCAAAACACATCCCAAGCGCGGTTTCTTAATCTTTTTCCAACCGCTGCTTTCCATATTAACTACCGTACTTTTTACCGTTGTGTGGGTTATGGATATTAAATTAAACACAGCCAATACCGACGATACATAAAAAGCACACGATAAATTTCCATTCTCCAGAACATCCAACTTCTTTCCGTTAATGAAATAGTAATCGTGCTGATAACTTTTAGAACCGACACTACCCTTAATAAAAGAAAGATAGGTGTCAAAAATAAATCTAATAATTTTCTTCTTCATCTGATGTTTTTTCTTAATATTTAGAATAAACCTCTTTCTCAAATAAACAAAAGTCGTTTCCCTCAAAAGGGAAACGACTTGAGATTTAGCTCACCCTAGGCGAGCTCACCATTCGGGTGAATGAGTAGATAGGGATGGCCGTCCTGAGGGTCGAACGCGCGATTGAGCGCTCCGACCAAGATCAGGCTGGAACTCAAGATGTTGGCGTGAGCGATTCCTCCGGGGATGGTGATGACTGTCCCCGCCCCCAGGTTGTGCCAAATTCGCTTCTCGTCTGTCTTGCGGTCCAAGAGAATCAGAAGCGGCATCTCACCCGCGACGATGAGAAAACGCTCAGAAGCATTGTGCCAGTGATTGCCGCCGACATTCGGCATCAGCCCTTGATTCTTGAAGCGAAACACGTTGATGTGTTCCGCCATCGGAAAGTCGGGATCGAGCAGATCGTAGATGTCACGCCTTTCGTTGCTCGAACTAGGACCTATGCTTCTCACGCACTCTTTCAACTTCATATGGTACCGTCCCTCCTCCTTCTCGATTTATGGAAAAACTTGAAACACTATGAAAAAAATAAATAACTTCGTCAATAGAGATAACAAAAAGGAGCATGCGAGTTTTTCGCACACTCCTTTAAAGCTTCCACTGCATCACGGACAAAAACGGATCCGCGTTGTGGCGAGGAGAGGAAGTGCCAGTATGGAAATGGCCATCACCTTGCCGTCGTTGATCTGACCGTTGAAGACCTTGTCGTACCAATCCTCGACCGGCACAAGTACCGTCTCCATCACTTCTGTTCGATCGAGCTTCGGCTCGGCCACCTTCACACAGTTGGTGGCGAAAAAAGCACGGAAGCGAAGGTTGTGCGCCGCCGCATCAACCCAAAAGTCATGGCCAATGCGAACAATCAGGTCAGCCTCGTACCCTGTCTCCTCCAGAAGCTCCTGACGAACAACTTCGATCGGATCCTGCTCTCCCTTCGGTAGTCCTCCTGGTGTCTCGAGGTGCAGGGCATTGGAACCGTGGCGGTACTGACGAACAGCGACCACCTGACGATCCTTCGTGACAGGGAAAACGAGGCAGGGCATCCCCTTCTCGTAGGCCCACATCGAGTAGACCTCGACCCTTTCCTCGCTGTCCCAGTCAGAGTACAGGAACTCCTGTTCGTAGAGCGCTCGTCCGAAACGCTCTGCGACCTTCGTCCTCTTTCCGGCCTTCGGTATCTTCACCGTCTCTTCCTCCTCTCTTATATTCAGAAAAATTAAATCAAAGAGCCGGTATATATAAATAAAAAAAGACTATTTTGTCAATTAATTTATTCTTTGATTGAATTGGTGCGCGGGAGAGGATTTGAACCTCCAAGCCCTTGCGGGCGCTACCACCTCAAGGTAGTGCGTCTGCCAGTTTCGCCACCCGCGCATAATCTACAAACTGTTGCCCCGAGTGCCCAGCCGAGGGGCCACCCGCGCTTATTGAAACCCACTATACCATTCGTTTCTAAAATATTAAAGCCAAAGCCCCACTCTCGTGGGGCCTGCATGTACTTAAAATTTTCTATAAAAAACTAAAGAGATACCTTAAGCTTCTTTCTAATATTGCGCCCTGAAAGTTCACGGACAAAATAGAGTTTTGAACGATGCACTTTTTTAGGAGAAGACAAAACGTCAACCTTATTAATCGCTGGAGAATGAACCGGGTAAACTTTCTCCACTGCCACATCAGCCACGATAGCACGCACCGTAAAAGTCGCGCCCTTTTCGGCGCCGTGTTTTCTAGCAATTACCAGACCCTCAAAGTTGCCTCCAGTTTTTTCATGGACGCGAACACGAGCGCCTGCTTTAATTTTCGGTAAAATTGCTTCAGCAATCATGGAAATAATTAGGCTGTCGGAGTAGCCGTCTGAACCGCCTTCTCCTTGGCCAGTTTCACCAGCTCATCGATTGATGCATGTACTTTGACGAAGTAAGCAATCGCTCCCAAGCTCTTCGCCTTCTCGATATCGCTATCCTGACTGAGGTTGGAAAGAATGATAATCGGAATTTGATTCAATTTTGGATCCTTAGCAATCATCTCCAAAAGTTCAAAACCTGATACTCTTGGCATGATCAGATCCAAAATGATGATTCCCGGAACCATCCCACCCTCCAAAGCCCTTAAAGCCTCCTCTCCATCAAACGCCTGATGAACAGTTAAATGCTCTCGCTCAAAACGAGTCTTGAGGAGTGGTGAAAGAAAACGATCGTCCTCCACAATTAGTACATCTACTTTTTGTTCAGGCATATTTAGATAAAAATCAAAACGAATATTTTCGTTTCTCCTTATCTAGTATAGAAGAGAAGTGATATCTCGACAAAAGTACATCTCATCAAAGAGCTTATTAGTTGCCCCAAAAACGTTCCATAGAGAGTGCCGTAGATTCGAATGTCTACGCCACCCCATCGGCCTAACGAATAAAACCAATTTGTTTTTTCGTGTGTAATTGATCCACGCACAGCTTCCGCTACGCGTGCCTTGTTACGACTTAGCCCATGTCACCGAGTTAAGATTAAATCCACCGAAGTGAATCTTCACCTCCTCCCGGCTCCCTTGGCTTGACGGGCAGTGAGTACAGGACTCGAGAACGTATTCACCGCATCGTAGCTGATATGCGATTACTAGCAATTCCAACTTCATGAGGGCGAGTTGCAGCCCTCAATCCGAACTGAGGCCAGCTTTTTGGGATTAGCTCCGCCTTGCGGCTTGGCAACCCTTTGTACTGACCATTGTATCATGAGTGTGGCCCAGGGTATCAGAGGGCCATGCGGATTTGACGTCGTCCCCTCCTTCCTCCCCCGCTTAAATTTTCGAACCATTTCAAAAACTTAAGCGGGGGCAGTTTCGAGTGACACTTGTAACACCCGATAGGGGTTGCGCTCGTTACCCCAATTAAGGGAACATCTCACGACACGAGCTGACGACAACCATGCAGCACCTGTCCTAGGTGTCCTTGTGAGAGGGCCAGTGTTTCCACCGGCTTTCACCTAAGATTTCTAACCCTGGTAAGGTTCCCCGCTTATCGTCGAATTAAACCTCATGATCCACTGCTTGTGCGAGTCCCCGTCTATTCCTTTGAGTTTTAAGCTTGCGCTCGTACTTCCCAGGCGGCCGATTTAACGCGTTAGCTTCGCCACTCCTAGGGTCGATACTAGGAACAGCTAATCGGCATCGTTTAGGGCGTGGACTACAAGGGTATCTAATCCTTTTTGCTCCCCACGCTTTCGCATCTCAGAGTCAGGAAAGCCCCAGCAAGCTGCCTTCGCCTTTGGTATTCCGCACGATATCAACGGATTTCACCCCTACACCGTGCGTTCTACTTGCCTCTAGCTCCCTCCAGTTTGATCGTATCCGTAGCAGATCCGCCGTTGAGCAGCGGGCTTTAACCACAGACGCACCAAACCTCCTACATGCTCTTTACGCCCAATAAATCCGGATAACGCTCGAGGTCTACGTATTACCGCTGGTGCTGGCACGTAGTTACCCACCTCTTTCCGTTTAGTACGGTCAACGAGATCCTTGCGAATCTCGCTTCTTCCCAAACTACCGCAGTTTACGACCCGAAGGCCTTCATCCTGCACGCGGTGTCGCTCCATCAGGCTTTCGCCCATTGTGGAATATTCTCGACTGCTGCCTCCCGTAGGAGTACGGACCGTGTCTCAGTTCCGTCGTTGGAGGTCGGGCTCTCACCCCTCCTACCGGTCATAGCCTTGGTGAGCCATTACCTCACCAACTAGCTGATCGGGCCTAGGCCAATCTCAAAGCGGCTTGCGCCTTTACTCTTGCGAGACTATCAGACATTACCCAATCTTTCGACTGGTTATTTCTGACTTCGAGGTATGTACCAAGGTGTTACTAACTCGTTCGCCACTAAACTAAGACATCCCAAACTCATCGACACAAATCGTATTGCTACTCTCCATGTTTCAGAAAAAGTTCAGTCTAAGTTCCGTTCGACTTGCATGCCTTATCCACACCGCCAGCGTTCATCCTGGACCAGGATCAAATCCTCTAAAAAAAGTCACTAAGATTAGTGGCTTGGCCCTGGGAATTACCCCACGGCCAATCACCCATCACTAGAGACTCAGATAAAATAAAAAGTACTTACGCTTTTAGGACAACTAATAAACTCTTTGTTTTGCATGTACTGCTATTCATTTATCAAAAAAACAGACCTCCTAAAGAGGTTCGTCCATTATAGAAAATAGACCCATAAAGTCAAGTTAAAACAAAAGCTGGTCATCCAGGGGACGCCAGCTATTTTCGAGAGTAGGTTACCCGCACCACCTCCTGCAGCCGGAAGTAGTGTAGACGATCCACCTTGTTCCATCTCCTGAGGATCCTGCGAGCCAGGAGCAAGGCCTCAGCATCTCCCTCAATCGGCTTGTTGAGAGTATAGAAATCGAGAACCATCGTCGTCTCCCTGATGAAGGTTGCGTCACTTCTCAGGAACTCACTGACTCTCGCCCTGTAGGTTGGGCCCTTCTTCTTTCTCTGATCGCTCATCCCTGTCTCTCCTGCTCTACTAGTGATCGAGCTCCGAGTCGATGAAGTAACACCGCTCCTGACAACCCCTGCATCCCCAAACATGCTTCCGGACATCTCCTTGCTCTGGAGCCTCGATGTCAGCCAGATATTGCACCAACCGCTCCCGCGATGGACATTCTTCTTGTGCCATCCGAACCCTCTCTCCTTTCCTCAGAAAATACTGCGAAAAATCTGACCCTAAGATAGAATACCGACCCTTTCTTGTCAAAATAAAAAATATCATTATAATGTGTCTATTATCTATGTCTAAAGCAGATATTCACCCAACCTATTTCCCGAAAGCCACCGTTACCTGTGGATGTGGTAATTCCTTTGTTGTTGGCGCTACCCGCGAAAAGATCGAGGTAGAAATTTGTAGCAAGTGCCATCCTTTCTACACCGGTGAGGAAAAACTCATCGATACTGCCGGAAAAGTAGAGAAGTTCAAATCCCGCCAAGCCAAAGCAGCCGCCGCTCCCAAAAAAGAAAAGAAAACGAGGAGCAAGAAACCTCAAGCCTCAGCTACTAAGAAAATCAAGTAAACTAAAAAACCGCCATCAGCGGTTTTTTAGTTGAGCGTATATTGCCATAGTTTTTGACAACCAAAAAATAAAATACTATATAAATCAACAGTGCATTATATCAAGTGACGCTAGTTCAGAAGGGAGGATGAGGTGCAAAGAACGATAACCATACTACTGCTCTGGAAAGATCCAGAGAGTCTCACCCTACAAGAGGTTGATCGATTCCGGGCCTGCTTTCCTGAGGCAAAGATCAACTGGATACGAACCGACCCTAGAAACTGGCGAGAGCACAGAGACAACTGTCGACGCCTGCAAGCCGACCTCGTCGTCCATCCGTTGGTTCACCCCGTAGTCGATGCGGAACGCCATGTTCCACACGTCGCCATCTTGCCAAACGGCACGGTCGGACTCATGAAGCCATTGGAGTTCGAGAAGTTCGAACCCCGAGAGTAGCCACCCACTCCCCACAACCAAAAACCTGCCCAGTAACCAAAGAAAGGAGAAATAATCTGGGCAGCTTACCTGAGAATTAATTATCAACTCGATAGTTTTCTGAGATAAGCTAAACAAAAGGCGCCACTAGATGATGGCGCCTTAGGCTTTCGCCTTACCTTTTCTTGATCGACTCGACCATCTCTCTTAGGTCGGTGAGAAACCGATGAGATGGACATTGCACCCTCGTCAGTCGATCACGAGGAATGTCGTAGATGACGAGCACGCTCTCCACTGGCGGATCACCAGCCGGAAGAAGCGTACGAAGAAAGCAGGATCCGTCCCCTCGAAACTGAGTCATCGCATACGACCCGACATTGTGATGACCCAATCGGCTGAGAACCGACCGAGGAATGCTCCAGAGGATTCTGACCGTCTCGTGTCCCACCTCCTGAATCACTCCCATCGTTCCCGGTGGGAGGTCTCCCAACTCGGTTATCGTTGACGATGTTAGAACCACCGCCGTACCTACAGATGTTGCCATAGGTATTCCTCCTCCTCGCTGTCGTGATTGTAAAAACTAAAAATCTTATATAATAAATCTGCTTAAACGTAAAGCTTATGGAAAAACTAAACAAAAAGGATCTGCTCAAAACCGTCCACAGTTGGAATATTAAAAAAGATCCGGAATACCGAGGTTTTCGTTGTGCTTCCTGTCAAAACTATCTCCGAAAAGCGTGGCACATCTGGTTTAACTCTGACCACTACCAGTGCGAAATACACCTTTGTCGTAGATGCTATCAAAAAATAAAAAAATCTTCCTAACTGCTGTCTGCCTTTCTGATCTTTAGGTAAAAAGTACTTCCCTTATTCTCCCCCTCCGACTCAGCCCAAATAGTTCCTCCATGAGCCTCAGCAATCTTCCTGGCAATAAACAGTCCAAAACCAGTTCCTCGAATCTGGTTTTTAATTCGGTCATCTCGCACGTACTCTTCAAAGAGGTGAGGAATCAAACTAGCTGGAATACCATAACCGCTATCCTTCACCGAAAAAATAGTATACCCTCCCTCCTCACGCAGATTAATCTCCACCTTCCCCTGAGGAGTATATTTAATCGCGTTATCAATAAAGTTTTGTAAAACCTGTTGCAACTTTTGCGAATCAGCGTTGATCATAATTGGATGTTCTGGCAGATGAACCTCGTATCCCAAGTTCTTATTTTGAGTCAAAGGTTGAAGCTCTTCTGCTTTCTGTCTAACCAGCTCCACTAGATCAACCCTCTGCATTGTGTAGTCCATCCTCCCCTCCTCCACCTTCCTCAAATTCAAAAAGGTATCGATCAAACTCAAGAGTTCATCTGCCGCTAGCATTATCTTGTTCAATTTATCTTTAATCTGATCATTCACTGGCCCAAACAATCCTTGAACCAGAAGCGAAGCGTAGCTCTTTATAGCGGAAAGGGGCGACTTGGTCTGATGCGAGGCCAAAGACAAAAGCTGTGTTTTGTAGGCACTAAGTTCTTCCAACTTCTTATTGGCTACCTGTAACTGCTTGGTAAGCTCCTCCAACTGCTCTCTCTGCTCAACTTCTTTCCTAACGCTTTTAATGAGAAGGATTCCAAACGCCAATATCAAAACAAATATTCCGGATCTAAAAATTATTATTAATACCTCTCTGGATATGACGACTTCAAATAAAGCCACCATGGCTAAAGTAAAAGTCAGAATCTCAGTCGTTATTATTTTCACATTCAATAGCCTATGCTTATAAATTGCATACGCAGCTAAAACAACAAAAGGCAATGTAAAAACAGCACTTAAAGGAATAAACCTAGTTGTATTCCAAATAGTAGTGGCAAAAAAATTAAAAAATATTATCAAAGAGAACATCAATATTATCCCTGCTAATAACTCCAAGTAAGGAAGTCTTTCTTTACCTGAACTTTTTATCGTCTTTGATATCAGTGTTGTAATGCCTAATAAAACCAAAGATATAGATAGCAATCCAAATGGTACTATTCCCCAAGCTGCTACCGGCTGAGACACTGAACCTATGGAAACATTTTCAACTCCTGAAAACACCCAGGGAGTGAGAGTTAAAATAGCCACTGCAATTACAAAAGGAAACAAAAATGTTTTATACCATTTAGGAAAACTGTAGCTCGGTCCAGGAAATACTTTTACTAACAAAAAAAACGTAGCGGCCTGCAAAACAGCAAAAAACATAACCAACCTTATAAACCATAGGACAATAATTGGATCACTAACTTGGTAATTCAGGTAATTAAAAATACTCCAGCCAGCATTAACAAATGTGAATGCCAAAAAAAGTCTACTGGTTGCACTTTTAGAATCGCTATAAAAAATAGAAAATCCCAAAATTAGACTAGCAGCAACAGCTATTCCAACAGATAACAAATCAACATTAGAGTAAGCGAACATCTAGGTTTTGCTTATTAATAATAAACTATTCCACATAGAAATTTACAATCCGATCATTTTCAAAATATCCCCCCTCTTCTTATTCATATTTGTCAGTTGATGTTTATCAGAAAACATAGGGTTAAAGAGTGTGTCTATATTTACGGGATATCGCCCAGACTTAATCTTGGTCTTTAGAACTAACTCTCGGGCCAAGTAAGCCAAAACAGATCCACAAAGATTAGCTGCCGTACCTAACTGAGGCCAAGAGTATATAGTCTTACCAACCTTAGTTACAGATTCCAACATTCTAATGGTGGCAATATTAGCTCCTGCCATCTTGGCTATAGTTCGAGGCAAATCCATCGGGTGAACTTTCTTAAAATCTACCGATGTCATATCGCCAAGTATTCCGTGAAGAATTGGGAGCTTCTTATTTAAATCGTATCTCTCTACATCAACAATGATGTTATCTCCGTTATCCGCGGCCATAATAACTGGTATACCTTTTGGTCTTGCAAGTTCTCTTACTTTAATCTTCAAGTAAGGATTATCCATTTCTTCAATCAACACATCTAGTTTGTTATCACCACTTCCCAAAAAGGAATTCATATTCTCTTTCGTAAGACCATCCAAATACGTTTCCACTTTCGCAAAAGGATTCAATTCATAGATTTGTCTAGCAACAGCCAAGGCTTTGGGTAATCCTACTTGATAAAAACCACCACGAATCCTATTTAGATTATCCCCAGATAAAGTATCTGGATCTGCTAATTTAATATGTTTTGCTCCTCCAGTAACAGCAATCATAACCGCCACATGACTCCCTACACTCATACCTAAAATCCCAACCCTTGCCTCATAAAATTTATACTGCTCTTCTTCAGTTATAAGATAACGATTTCTACCAGTTCTTAGCTCCTGATGCATCTTATCTGGCAGAAAGTGAACCAAAGTCCTGTTCCAAGGATATAGAAACCAAACTCCAGCATTGTATTTAGGTTCTCCTTTATAGTGTTTTTTCAAGAAACCACTAAAATCACCCGCGTACTCTGGGTTAAAACGGTACCGTGGATTCCTTAGTAAAAATAATTCTTCTAAATTAATTTCGTACTGATCAACAATTTGTAACCCAGGGTATTTAGATTCAAGTTTTTTAACAGTACTTAAAAATCTCTTGTCATTTTTAACTTGAATTGGCTTCCACGTTTTGCGATCAACTTTCTCTTTTATATTTATCATTATTTCTTATCAGTACTCTTAACAGACCATTTTTGTTTACCACCCCCACTAAAATACTTACCATTACCATATGTCCAAAACTTCAACCTTGGAGAAACTTTCTTCTTCTTCTCTTGATATATAATTCTAAACTCTGAATTCTCTTTCAGTAAGGTTCCTGTAATTATTTTCTCGGTCATTTTAATTAAAGACTTATTGGGTCTAGGTAAACCATGCTTCATTTCAATATTAATTTCTAAGTATTGATCCTGTTTTGCGTCATTATGAACAAGCATCGTAAACTTTCCTGAGTAAAATTGAGACAATGATCTATTCTGTAACGCCCGTTTAACATTTTCTGGATATACATTAGCTCCAGATAAAGTCACACTCATATCCTTTCTTTCGTAAACATACACAAAGGGAAGTTTCCAAGTTCTACCATCAATCTTAGCCCTACTAATTTCTTTATCAATATTAATCCCATTTGAATTACACCTATTTACCATCTCTTCATAAGTAAGTACCCCTCCATGATCTTTAAGATCATATCTGACCAGGGGCAGACCACTGTAAGATGAGCAAACAACACCCCCGTGAAACTCTTCGAAGTAAAAAAGCTCTGGGTCATACTGAGCCAAGGTTGGTAAATGGCTTATATCATCAGTAAAGATAGAATTAAAAAATGCAGGTTTTTGTAAAGATATCTTCCTTAATAATATAGACAGCGGTGTTTCGTGGGCTATAGTTCCCTGGTCTACAGTCCCATAATGATTAAGTGTTCTTAATACGGAATTCTTGATACCAGCTTTTTTAGAAATGTGCTTCCTGAATTCCTCTGAAAAACCTTCTGCTGAAAAAATAATTCCAAGGTTGTAGTTACTCCATTTAATACCAGCTTCCAAACCTTCATCAATAACGTCTTTAACAAAGGGAGGGTAACCGCCAATGATTACCTGGTCATAAAGATAACCCAGGTTTTTAACTGATTTTAAAATCTCTACCTTATTTAACCCTGGGTTTATAAGAGTAATTGGATAGTGTCCCCTACTGGAAAGTATCCTCACTGCTTCATATGTGTATAGACCACCTATCCAGACACCCAAAGCAAAACAATTAACATAAAGGGTTGTCTTCTTATCAATATCAAAATTATTTAACAAATAAAGCTCGGCGGTTGCAGCATACTGATAGTTTTGAGAGTCTTCTCTGGGAAAATAGAAAGGTACACCAGTAGATCCAGAAGTTGCAGCAATCTCCCAAGATTTTCTTTGATATTCTCCATCCCAGCAAAGCTTCTCTATAGGATACTTACGCAAATAGTTATCCTTATCTAATAAAGGTACATTGGAAAAATCCTTAATGTTCTTTATTTTTTCTGGGTTTAATTTGTGTTTTTTTAAAAAATCCTTATACGCAGGAACTCTATTAGCCATAGACCTAAAAAGGTTCAATGCTCTATTCTCTCCAGCTCTTATAAAACTTTTTTCAGATCCGTTCCTAAAGTCTTTCAGTAATTTCAGTATATTGTTGTACTTATTAGGAAGGTATAAATTTCTCATTTTTTAGCTGGCGTTATTGAATATATTCTCCGCTATCCTATTTGCTATAAAGTTAGTTGGCTTTTTTTGCCTCCTGCTGGTTGTAATAATTTTACGTATATTAACACCTATGTTTTTTATTTTTTCTTCCAAAGCTTCCTGTCTATTAGATTCATATTCGTTAATTACACTAATCAAACCTCCAGCATTAACGATATAGTCAGGCGCATAAAGTATTCCCTTCACCATAAGCTGTACGCCCAAATCCTCGTTTTCCAATTGATTATTAGCAGAACCAGCAATGATTTTAACTCTTAATCTCTTTATGCTCTTCTTATTTATCGAGTGACTAAGTGCGCAGGGAACAAACACGTCAACATTCTTACTATATATAGACTCTGGGGAACAAATATTTATTTTAGGAAAAGATCTACTAATCTCGCTGATTTTTTTCTTATTTATATCCGTTGCAAAAATAGTGGCTCCTTGTTCATATAATTTTTCAATTATTCCCACGCCTGTTTTACCAAGTCCTTGTACTGAAAAACTTCTCTTAGATAAATCGATATCGTTAAATACTTCCTGTATACAAACCTTCAAAGCCTCACAAACTCCATCAACGGTTGATTTTTCTGGATTAGCTTTTAGTCCAACGAAATTATCACTAACCCTAGCCATAACGAGTAAATCCTCTTTTGTCATTCCCACATCAGTACCAGTAACAAAATGTCCAGTAAGATAATTAAGTTTTTCAGCATACGCTCTTAAAACAGCTTTTTTATCTTTTACTAAACCAGCCATAATAACAGCCTTAGCGCCGCCATATATTAAACCAGCCATAGCTGATTTATAAGACATTCCTCTGGAAAGACGTAAGACGTCTCTAATGGCCTCCTCTTCATTTTTGTACTCCCAATATCTCGTTGCACCGAAAGATGGATAATTAATGCCTCCTCTGTGTATAGCAACAAATGCTCTTAATCCAGTACTTTTATCTTGTAGAAAATGAATGCTTCTATGGTTATCAAATTCAGGAAATTCTTCAATATTCATAGTTATTAATTGTAACAGTTCTAATATTTCTAAATTTTACTTTGTATGTTTACATTAAAAATTCTAGGACTATGTTCGGTTATCTTTTCTGGTCTACCGAGTCTAAAAAACATCTGTGGCCTACTCAAAATATTCAGACACCTCTGTAAATCCTGGTAGAAATTGTCTATTTGTATTGGTGCTGCCCACACTGCGGTAGATAATCCAACACTAGTCGCCTCTAACGCAATCCTCTCATAAACTCTTCCCACATCCATCCAGGTCCTAGGGTCATCTTTATCCATACTTATCACGACTAAAACTGGGGTATGTTCACTCAAGAGTTTTAAATCTGATTTTTTAGATAAAGCATTCATATTGAACATTTTCACCATAAATGGTGCAAAAAAAGAAATTGGTGTCGGTATACCCATACCAAAACCGGGCATACCAATCTCAGACTTAGTCATATTATTTTTCACATAATGCGACAACTCTTCTCTAAATTGATCATATTCCATAGCTCTAATGCCTGCCTTAATTGCTATCTTTGCTAAATATTTTTTTCTCTCGTCGCTTACAAAATCAATCCTCATACCTTCTTTTATATAACCTTTGAATTTGCTTAATAATTCATTAGAAATAATCTCTTTTTTATACTTGTTTCTATTATTAACTCTCTTTGGTATAAGAAATATTAAGTGTTTACTATCACCATTCTTCTTGTCACCTACCTTGTCAAAATAAATCCTCGCGTACATATCTCCATCGTGGTCTACATATTGAACATTCGCAGAGTATTCGCAGTAATCAGCAGCTATCACAATATTCTCTATCGCACACCCTAAGCTAATATAAAGCTGTCTGTCATCACTATCACTAAATGGCAACTTTCTTTCTCTATTCTTATGAATTTCTAAAACACCATCCTGAATCTTAAAACTCCATGGCTGACTGTTATGACTAGAAGGGGCTAAAACACCAAACTTGAGAAAAAACTTTATCTTATCGTTAATAGATAGTTCTTCCGAATAATCAGCAAAATTTATTTCCCAAGCTCGATAGTTTCTCTTCATTTAAACTACTTTTTATTCTTCAAAACCTTCTCTAATTCAGAAACTTCCCGTAATAAGCGTTTTATTTTTTGTTCAATTTTAACTTTAGGCGTATCAGTTTCAGGCGCCACACTCGCATATTGTTTCTTCAATTCCGGAAGCATTTTTTTAATTGCCCCAGCAAACTCGCCATATTCCTTCTCCTGATTTTCAAAGTACCTAACTAAATTTTCTGGTGAGTTAGCTACATACATTTTTGCTCCACGACGTTCACTGACCTTAATCAAATCTCGCTCCATCAAGGTTCCCAAAATCACATAGGTGGTACTACGATTTATCTTGGCCGTCTTGGCAATATCACTCGCAATCGAAGAACCAAGTTTCAACAAACTAGAATAGACTTCAATCTCCTTCTCTGAAAATTTGGCCTTCTTTAAAATACTTTTTAAATCATCCACTGCTACCATATGTGTTAATAATAAATAACAACTACAACTTGGTCAATTAAACAAAAAGCAGCACGCAAAAGCGCACTGCTTTATTTATTAGGGCTGATCAGCCAAAAAACCTTCAACCTGGAGATCAACCATTGTCTTGTAGGTTGGACAAGTTTTAAGGAGTTCTCGATGCGACCCTTGCCCAATAATCTTTCCGTTCTCCAACACTAAAATCACATCAGCGTTGCGGACAGTTGAGAGTCGATGAGCAATAATGAGAGTCGTCCTTCCTTTTACTAGTTCGTTAATCCCCTCCTGAACCTTCTTTTCGGTAATACTATCAAGAGCACTAGTTGGTTCGTCGAGCACCACAATCTTAGGGTTCTTAAGAATGGCTCTAGCAATCGCTACTCGCTGCTTCTCTCCACCAGAGAGTCTAACGCCACGTTCACCAATCAGGGTATCGTACCCTTTCGGAAGCTTCTTAATGAAATCATGGGCATGAGCCTGCTTAGCTGCACTCACAATTTCTTCTCGCGTGGCATGTGGATTACCGTAAGCGATATTCTCGGCAACTGTTTCGTCATACATCGCATTCTCTTGAAGAACCGTTCCGACATGACGCTTAATCTCCTCCGCGTCGAAGTTACGGATATCGGTTCCATCGATGTTGATGATGCCGCTCGTCGGGTCAACCAATCTTACCAAAAGAGTCATGATAGTTGTCTTTCCCGAGCCAGAGTGACCAACTAAAGCCACAGTTTGTCCCGACTTAATGTGGAAGGAGGCATTTTTCAAAGCAAAACTATTCTTCTCTCGAGTATAAGAGAAGGAGACCCGATCAAAGGCAATTTCTCCTTGTATCTCTTTTACTGGAGTTGGTTTTACTGGATTTACAACACTATCCTCCTTGGCCATTAGATCTAAAAGCCGCTCTATCTGTTGGGATCGTCTCGTATACTGGGGCAATATATCTCCCAGTAAGTGCAGTGGCGTCAAAATCTCCGAAAGCAATCCCATAAACATAAAGAGTGTTCCCAAAGAAATCGACCCATTCTGAACCAAAAAGATTCCCATTCCCAAAACCAAGAAGCGAGCAAAAGCATCTGGATTCAAAACCTCTACTAATCGCCACTTCTTGTTTAGCTCAAGCTGCGCCAAGCTAGCTCGTTCAGTAAAAGCTGCGTGACGACTAAGGAAAATATCTTCGTGAGGATTGAGTTTATAGGTCACAATATTGCTAACCTGATCGCTCAAGTGCTCACTCTTCTCTTCCCACATCTTATTCACCATCCGCTGCTGACTTTCATACTTTTTGACATGTCGGATGATAAACCACAGGGTTGGCGGAATCACCGATACTGCCACAAGCGTCATCTGCCAACTCACAGAAAGAGCAATGGCAAGCATTCCGAAAAATCCCAAAATGGCAGAAGAAAACCTTCCCAGCCACCAATTGGTCATCTCCCATGTACTCACATCAGCATCGTCTACAATCTTGGAATACCGACTAGAGTGTTCTGACATATGTTTGGCGTAATCAAGACGTAGAAGCCGACGATAACCAGACATGTGAATCTTTTGTGAGCTGACATTTCCAATATGCCAAATGAGAAATGACATCTGCGCGCTAGCGACATTAAGAATCACGGCCAAAAGAAACCAGATCGCTACCGCTATACCAAGAGTCTGAACTTGAGAAGCAAGGAAACTGCCTGCAACTAGTCCATCAGTCAGAGTATCAACCACCACCTTATAGAGGTATGGTTCGGTCAAACGTGCGCTAACACTCACCACAAGCACCAATCCTAAAAGACGGATCGATTTCTTCTGTTCAAAAGCGAGCGCAAAAACATAGCGCAGGTAGTTAGGGACTACCCCTTTCTGTCGTTTCATACTTTCCATTGTACCCTCCCTTGTTATTGGTTTCATCTTTTTCTCCTTTCTTTTCAAAGAACTTTAATTTTTAGACAAAGTAAAAAATGCCTCAGTTTGTCTAACCGAGGCGTCCTTTGATCGACATGAAGCGAATTTTACTATCCGCCCTGGTTAAACAGACTAGCTGTAGTTACTGGATGAGAATCTCCCTTAAAACGACCACGAATACGCGCCAGCGTGGTGGCGTGGAGAAATAACTTCTGATTGATAAACTTTTTCATGTTTTTAACTATAAATAATTTAAGTATTTATGTCAATAGAGAGAAACAAACTACATTGAGCGATTGAATTTCAACCACACAACCCTCGTCAAAGCTTTGACAGCGTGCTATTCTTGTGGTCATGACAAGTAAAAAACGCATCTTAACAGGTGATCGCCCAACAGGCCCATTACATTTGGGTCACTTTGTCGGCTCCCTTCAAAATCGCGTCACCCTTCAAGAAAATTATGACCAGTTCATCATGATTGCCGACATGCAGGCCCTTACCGATAATTTCAAAACTCCAGAAAAAGTTAGCCACAATATTTTGGAAGTGGCCCTCGACTACCTAGCTGTTGGCCTTGATCCCAAAAAAAATACCATCTTTATCCAATCTCAAATTCCTGAAATTGCTGAACTAGCCCTCTATCTTTTAAATCTCACCACCCTTGCTCAGCTCCAACAGAACCCAACCATTAAAGATGAGATTCGTCAGCGCGGTTTTAATAAGGAACTTCCCATGGGCTTTCTCGCCTACCCCGTTAGCCAAGCCGCTGACATCACCGCCTTTGATGCGAACCTAGTCCCCGTTGGTGAAGATCAGTTGCCAGTCATCGAACTGACCCGCGATATCGTTCGTAAATTTAACCAACTCTACGGCAACACTCTCGTTCTTCCTGAGGCCAAACTTTCAACCACTCCCCGCCTCCCCGGTGTCGATGGTAAAGAAAAAATGTCCAAGTCCCTAGCAAACACTATTAATCTTTCCGACGACTCCGAAACAGTCCGAAAAAAAGTAATGAAGATGTATACCGATCCCACTCGAGTACGAGCAACTGACCCCGGGCATCTCGAAGGGAATGTCGTTTTCATGTATCTCGACGTCTTCGACTCAAACAAAAAAGAATTAAACGACTTAAAGAAAAAATATCAAAAAGGAGGGGTTGGGGATGTTGAAGTAAAAAATAGACTCACTAATATTTTAAATGATCTTCTTGAACCAATGCGTGAACGCCGTGCCAAATATGCCAAAGACAAAAAGAAGGTTATGAAAATCCTGGAAACCGGCACCAAGAAGGCTCGCCGAGTAGCCCAAGAAACTCTAACGCGAGTCCAAAAAGCCATCGGTAATCGCTACTTCTAAAAAAGCTTTGACAAAATATTCTTAGAGTTGTAATAGTGTGGTTAGTTGTCTTGCAAAACCCTAAAAGCGCGGAGGAGGAAGGAAGAATGTCCCCAAACTTAGGGAAGAAAAGGAAGGAGTACGGATACGGTTCGAAGGGAGGTAGTGAGCAAGATCCCACAAGCTCTTTTACCCCTTTCGATCCAACCATCATGGCCGGGCTTTTCGAAAAGCATCGCTCAGAAACACCACAGCGCAGCCTCTGTCGAGCCGTGCTCACTCAAGCCATAAAGAACATCCTGAAGGGCATGAGGAGCACCAAGACCAACGATCGAAGGATCGCCGCAGAAGAAATGCTCTGGGTTGAGGATGGTAGCACAGAAAACCCATTCTCGTTCGTCAATACATGTATTGGACTAGACATCGACCCCAACTATCTGCGACAAGGAGTTCGAATTCTTCTAGCGAGGAACAATCATCTGGCAAATCCTCGAAGCCTTCCCAAGTCGACCCACGTCACGCGCTCGTAACATCGCCAAAAAGCCCCACACTTTCAAGTTGTCGGGGCTTTTGTTGATCTTGTCTAATATCAATAAATAAAGCATTCTGTAGAAAGTTATCTACATTAACCAGAAAGGAGCCTCCCGTGAATAACGAAGGAAAAGTTAATTGGGATGGACTCCTTGAACCAGGAATAGTCCTTCCCAGCCAGCTTGGATCGAAACGACAAGATCCGCCTAGCATAATTGGCTGCAAAAAGCTCCTGGTCGCCGTCCTCGAAGACGCGATCGATGCCTACTCCAGGGGAGCGCTAGCAAAAAGTGTTTATGCTCGTTTAGCCCATCATGAAGCCTACGCCTGGTTTATGAGTAGGGAAGAAAAGTTCATTTTCTCTTTCATGGGCATCTGCCACATCCTGGACATCGACCCAAGCTGGCTCAGAAAAGCTGTCTTGAAAAAGTTTGGGGCACCATTAACACTAGACGAACAGGATGAACAATCGCTAAAGAGAAGAGATAGGGTTTTCAAAAAAGCCTTTCGTCGTGACTATCCCAGTCACCGCTCTCGAATGGTTCCTAGTCGTCGCCCCCTGAGATAAACTGGGGGCTTTTGTTTTATTATAAATCTTTAAACCTTATTCGCCTCTGTCTCTACCGCTAAAATCTTTTTAATCTTTTCTAAGTTCACCTGAGGATCATCGGTCTTTGATAAAAAATCCACCATCCCAATCTCCTTTGCTACCGTTGAGTTATCTCCAACAAAACCAGGCCAAGGATCTTTCATGTTGCTCAGAAAAGCAATTCTAGTATTTTTTGTTTTTTCATTTTGACGAATCTCAAGCGCCACATCGGTACCCGTCTCTCCTCCACCGATGTGAATATCCATCAGAACCAAATCTGGATTAAGTTGCTCTGTTTTTTGAAGTGCCTCCTGTGGAGTCGAAGCGGTCGCTACACCAAAACCACCCGCTTCTAGCTGAACGGTCATAATCTCTCTGAATACTGCTTCATCGTCTACCACTAGTACCAACTTTTTGTCACTCATTTTCCCAAAATCTTGTTTACTCTCGGAAGAAGATCATCGGCTAACCTGGCCTTACTTACAAAATCATTTGCCCCAACCTCTCCTGCGAAATGACGATCGGATTCAAAATCAACTCGTGCGTCACCAAAACTAGTCAAGAAAACAACTGGAATATTTTTAGTCTCTTCTGTTTCTCTTAACTTTTGTATGGTGTCAGACCCAGTCCACCCCGGCATCTTCATATCTAAGAGAATGAGGGCTGGTCGAAGCTCTTTGGCCATTTGCAATCCCTTCTCCCCATTATCTGCTTCCTCCACGCGATAGTGGTTTGATTCAAGAATAACTCGCCCAATCTCTCGAAACGGAGCCTCGTCGTCCACCATTAAAATTAGTGGTCCTTCCTCATTCATGGATTGAATTATATCACATACCAAGTACAATATAACCGCTATGAATAAAGTAATTTTAGAAGTGCGAGCAGGAACCGGTGGCGACGAAGCTGCCATCTTTGCTGGCGACCTAGCACGTATGTACCAACGCTATGCCGGAAACCGCGGTTGGAGCTTTCAAATTTTAGATAGCAATGAGACATCACTCAATGGTTATAAAACTCTGATTGCTGAAATCTCTGGAGATGGTGCTTACGAGGAGTTAAAGCAGGAATCCGGTGTCCACCGTGTTCAGCGGGTTCCTCATACGGAGCGCTCTGGCCGAGTCCACACCTCAACCGCCTCCGTAGCCATTCTTCCTGAAGTTGAAGCCAAAGAAGTTCAAATCAAAGAAAGCGACCTGGAGGTTACCTTCTCTCGCGCTGGTGGTCCCGGCGGTCAAAACGTCAACAAGATCGAAAGCGCTGTTCGCATTCATCATAAACCAACGGGTATTGTTGTTGGTTGCCGCACCGAGCGCCATCAACACGCCAACCGAGAAAAAGCAATGAACATCTTGCGCGCCAAGCTCTATGAACACGAACAAGCCGAGGCTGCTGGATCAGTTGGTAGTATGCGCAAAGAACAAATCGGCACCGCCGACCGCTCCGAAAAGATTCGCACCTATAACTTCCCTGATGACCGCATTACCGATCATCGCATCGGAAAAAAATGGCACAATATTGAAAAAATTTTAGATGGTAATCTGGAGCCAATCATTAAAGCCTTTGCTAAAAATAGTCAGTAATTGATTGACAGATTCTTATAAAAAAACTATAAGAGGATTAGCAAATCGGAAAGGAGACCTAATCAGTGAAGGATGATAAAACGCAGCTCGTCTGTCGATTCACCATCACCACCGAGTCGGGAACAAACGGCGAAGACGACGAGTACCCCTGGGAAATCGTCATCATCGATCGCCCTCTCGCCTACCTGCCACCACAGGGTTTCAAGTACTTTCATCCGGTACTAGAGAAGGAGCTCGAAGTGTTGGGTGAGTACTATGCCGATTTCGAGGAACCCAACCTCGTCACCGTCATCATCGACGTAGCCGGCGGCATCAGCGACAACGAGGTTCTCATCCTCGAAGCCAACGGCTGGACCATCAAAAAGCCCCGGAGCTAAAAATGTTCGGGGCTTTTGTCTACTTTACTACCCCTCTAATTCTACGCACTCCCGAAGAAACTGCCTCCTCCTTAGCAAGATGAAACTCTCCAATCTCTCCCGTGTGTGTCACATGCGGACCACCACAGAACTCCTTACTCCAAGCACTTTCTAAATCTTTGCCAATAAAATAAACATTAACCGGATCAGGATATTTTTCTTTAAAGAAGTAGAGGGCACCAGTTTTTTCTGCCTCTGCTCGCGGTAAAACTACCTTTTGCATTGGTAAATCTTCTTTAATCTTTTGATTCACTAGATCTTCCACCTTCTTTTTTTCATCATCAGTCAATTTTCGCGGAAAGGTAAAATCAAATCGCGTTCGCTCTACGGTGATATCTGATCCTGCCTGAGTTACCTCCGGCCCCAAAACTTCTCGCAAGGCTCGCTGAAGCATATGGGTCGCAGTATGAAGTCGGGTGACTATTTTCAATTCTTCTTCGTCTTTTGCTTTAAGTTCACCGGTGTCTAAAAGTAAGCCATGCCCACCGAACTTCTTCTCTTGACCAGCTCGAGATTTATGTTGGTGTTTCTCAAACTCTTCTTCAAAATTTTTTCTAGACAACTCACCAGCCTTATCCCCTCCTAACTCCTTAACTATTTCAAAAGGCAAACCGAAGGTCTGGAAGAGATTAAAAGCTTCAACCGCTCCAATCTTTTCCAACTTCGCCATCTCTCTCAAACCCTTGTCTAAAGTTTTCTCAAACTTCTCATACTCTTCTTCAAACACCTCAGCCACCACGTCAGCCTCAAGCTCTGGATAAAAGTATCCATAATGAAGAGCTACAGCTCCAATCAACCTCTCCATATCCCCTTCGCTCAGATTGGCACGTTTTCCATGAACAATTACTCGTCGCATCAAACGACGCAACACATACCCCGCCTCCTTATTTGAGGGTCGCACTCCATCACAAATCAAAAAAGTCATCGCCCGAAGATGATCGGCCATAATGCGCTTAACACGATCGTCCATCTCGTTCGGTAATAATTCGATAATCGGTTGAAATAAGTCTGTTTCAAAAATATTTCCTTTATTTTGAACGATCATTAGCAATCTCTCCAAGCCCATACCGGTATCCACTCCTGGAGTTTCAAGTGGTTTCAATTGTTTTCCTGAAGCCCCCGCTAAAAGTTCTTCACGCGATCCTGGATAAAAATACTGATTGAAAACAATGTTCCAAATCTCTACATCCTTACCGGAAGCATTCTTGCAATAGACCTCGGTCGTTGGCCCACATGGCCCCTCATTCCCCGTCGGCCCCCAAAAAACATCCTCCATCCCCTCCTCGCGAACATCACTTACGCCTAACTCATTCCAAATCGCCCGCGACTCTTCATCCTTCGGTACCACCTCCGACCCCTTGAAGATCGTCACATACGAAATAGGTAGACCCAACTCCTTAGTGATAAATTCATAAGCGTAGGTAATCGCCTCCTTTTTAAAATATCCACCAAAACTAAAATTACCCACCATCTCAAAGAGTGTCAGATGAGTTGTATCTCCCACCTCATCAATATCCGAGGTGCGGAAACTTTTCTGGATTGAAGCAGCACTTTTAGCACCCAACGGTTTTCCCAAATTGGGATGAACTGTTGTTAAGGGATCTGCCTCACCAGTGTAGTATTTCTTGAACTGCTGCATCCCGGCCGTCGTTAAAAGCACCGATGGATCGTCGGGTATTAAAGATGATGGTAGAACAACAGTGTGCCCTTGTCGCTCAAAATACTTCAGAAACCTCTCGCGAACCTCTTTAGCATCCATAGAGATTCAGCTTACCGCAAAACCCCAAAAAAATGTAGATCTTTGACATCTCAAGGTTTCTATTTTATGAAAGAGTAAGTATTAGAAAAGAGGGGAAAACATGTTCGGATCACCAATCGAGTTTGCTATCCTCGCTCTCGCTGTGGTCATCGTCGGCATCTACAAACTGACCAAGTGAAAACTCCCGCCCTAACCCGTTGCGGGAGTTTTGTTTTATGGTAAATCTTCAAATCCCTCCAAGGCTTTGGCGTGACGATGATCGCGAATTTTTTCTAAAGCCTTAGCTTCAATCTGACGAATACGTTCTCGCGTTACTCCAAAAACCTTACCCACCTCTTCTAGGGTGTGTGTTACCCCGTCCTCCAAACCAAAACGCATCGAAAGAATCTTCTGTTCGCGCTCAGAAAGATCAATCATAATGTCCTTGATTAGATCTTGAAGCAATGAACGAGCGGCACTCTGCGAAGGCGTAATGGTTCTTTCATCAGGAATAAAATCGGAAAGAGTTGAATCCTCCTCATCTCCAACCGGCGCCTCAATTGACAACACCTCCTGCGAAATCTTCTGAATCTGATGCACCTTCTCTACGTCAATCTCCATTTCTACTGCAATCTCTTCCGGTAAAGGATCACGACCCAACTCCTGCAAAAGTTGGCGACGAGCCTGAGTATATTTCGACATCGTCTCCACCATGTGCACCGGAATACGAATCGTTCGCGAAAAATCTGCCAGAGCACGAGTAATCGCCTGACGAATCCACCAGGTAGCATAGGTTGAAAACTTAAAACCTTTACGATAGTCAAACTTATCTACCGCTCGAGATAAACCAATATTCCCTTCCTGAATCAAATCCAAAATACTCAAGTTCGGCGTACGGTTCACATAACGCTTGGCAATCGAAACCACCAGACGCAAGTTGGCCTTCATTAAAGCCTGTCGTGCCTCCTCATCCCCTGCCTCAGCTCGCTTAGCGAGATCCCGCTCCTCATCTTTAGTGAGAAGTGGCGTCTTTCCAATCTCTTTCAAATACACCTGCACCGCATCCGGTACATCTCCATCCATATGAAGTGCTCCTTCAAGCTCCTTCTGGCTAACCTCCCCTTCACCTTTTACATCCAATAAGCTTCCTGTCTCAACCACTTTAATATTTGCCTTCTCTAAACGGTCATAGATCTGATCAAGAGCGCTAACGTCTTCCTCAATATTAGGGAAGTGATAAAGAATTTCGTTATCGGTCACAAAACCACGCGGGCGACCTCGCTCAACTAGGTCATTCAAAATCTTCTCGTCTAAAACAAATTTACCTTTTTTACCGCCAGATTTTTTGGAAACAGATAATTTTTCTTTTAGAACCTTTCTCGGTTTTACCACCTTGCTTTTCTTGGATGCTAATTTCTTAACAGGTTTTTTCTTAAGAATCTTCTTTTTTCCTCCCCGAACCTTATGTGGCGGTTTCTTTTTCTGAACTTTTTTATTTTTTGGCATACTTATATATTTTTATGAATTCCAAGAAGCATTAAGCTCCATCATAATTTTTTCCACCTCCTCTTCGTCGCCTGCTTGCTCTGCCTCCTGAATGCGTCGAGTAAGAAACGAGCGACGTTCTTTAAGATACTCTTCTCTAAGCTGTGTCTGGAGAGATTGAAACTCTTCCTCCTCAAAGTCACGATCGGCCCTCATGAAAACAGCTTGCAACACTTCATCCAATCCAGGGTCAGACGAGGTCGCCTTCCCTGATTGCAGATGATTATATAAATCTTGATACACCGGCGTGGCGTACTCTAAGTTTTTTTGTACTTCGTCGATCTTCTTCCCGGAAAGCGCCACAGCGAAAAGATGAAGAAGAATAAGCTCTCGTCTTGTCATTGTCTGACTCATACTATTGTCAGACACCAACTCCCTCTCTTCCAAATAAGAACGAGTAACAGACCCTCCTTCGGCTAAACGGGCCAACTCCTCCTGAAGAGTTGAAATAGCCACTCCAGTGCGCCGACTCAATTCCTTAAGCCAAGCTTCCTTCTCGATAGCGCTTACCAAATTATGTAGTTTAGAAAGAACAAAGCGTAGCTGATTTTTTAACTCTGGAAGAATCTTGGTCGATGCTCCGTGAAGGGCTTGTGGTAGATGGCGGTCAAAGTAGAAGGCCATAGCCGCTACTCCATTTTGGAGGGACTGTTTGAGGGCTTCTGGATTTTTGAGCGCTGCTTCTGCCGGATCTTGTCCAACCTCCGGAGGCAAAACGACAACCTTTACATTAAAGTCATTTTGCGACGCTAAGTCAATGGCCCGCTCTCCCGCCGTCTGTCCGGCCTCATCGGTATCAAAAGTTAAAACAATATTATCGGTCAATCTTTGAATCATCTTTAAATGATCTAAAGTCAGCGCCGTCCCAGAACTGGCCACCACATTACGAAAACCACTCTGCCATAAGGCTAGAAAATCCATCTGCCCCTCAACCACAATAATCTCTCCCGCCTCGCGGATATTCTTTTTGCTCTCATGAAAACCATAGAGTAAGCGCGACTTACTGAAAATTGGTGTCTCCGGCGTATTCACATACTTTCCCATCTCTCCAGTGTCATATTTTGGAAGTAAGCGCCCCGTAAATCCCACCACTTTGCCAATGTGGTTATGAAGAGGAAACATAATTCTTCCTCGGAAACGGTCAGTCAGTAATCCACTCTGATTACGTAGCGACATTCCCGACCTAATCAAAATCTCCGGTTGATATCCTTTTTTTAAAAGATGTTGGGTAAGATGCTCTGTTCCTGGTGGAGACCATCCCAATTCAAAGACATTAATAGTTTCTTCATCTAGGCCACGCTCTTCTAAATATTTTCTCGCCTCAGCTGATTTTTTAAGTTCACTAGCATAAAAATTTTTAGCCGCCTCAACAACCTCATAAAGAGCAGCTTGCTCGTTGTACTCGCTCGACGAAATTCTTCTTAACTCTACCCCAGATTTTTCTGCCAATATACGAAGAGCGTCACTAAAATCAACATGCTCATGTTGCATCACAAAAGTAAAAACATCTCCTCCTAATCCACACCCAAAACATCGCCAACTCTGACGGTCAGGAGAAATCATAAATGACGGAGTCTTCTCCCGATGGAAAGGACATCGCGCCTTAAAATTCCGGCCGGCCGGCTGAACCTCAAGATAGCCGCGCAAAAACTCAACAATATCAAGTTTTTGCTTTATTTCTTCGGCCGGAGAGTTTGCCATAGTGCCCTCATTCTACGACCTCTGAAGAGGTGCCGCAAACCAACTGGTTACTCTGGAAAATAGACTCCCATCCCCCAAATAATCAAGACACCCAAAACAATACTTATTAAGTGGAAAATCTCAATCTTGCCTGACTTGTGTCGTAGCTCCGGCAAAAGGTCAGAAACTGAAATATAGATAAACGACCCTGCCGCCCAAGCAAGCAGAACTCCAACGAATGGTCCGATAGAGTGGAAAAGAAAATACCCAACCACTCCACCAACTACTGCCATCAACGCCGAAAAGGCATTATAAAGAACTACCTTCTTACGAGAGTATCCAGCATGATAAAGCACTCCAAAGTCGCCAATCTCCTGAGGAATCTCATGGGCAAAAACGGCTAAGGTGGTAGGAATGCCAACCTGTGGTCCACCTACTCCAAAACTCAAAGCAATAATAACTCCATCGATAAAGTTATGAAGACTATCTCCAAAAAGAACTGTCCCTGAGAATGAGTGATAATCGCATGTTTCTTGATCATGACAGTGATACCACTCCAAAACTTTTTCAAAAAGAAAGAGGGCTAGTATACCTAAAATTACTGCCACTCCAACCGTAGTCATATTTCCAATCTCTTCAATCGCTTCTGGCAACAACTCTAAAAACGCGGCACCCAATAAACTGCCAGCTGCAAAACTTACCAAAACCAAAGAAAAGCGTCTAATAAAACTCTCCTTCCAGAGAAGGAGAACTCCACCCGCCATCGAGATTGCACTTCCTAAAAGTGTAGCTAATAGAATACTGAGAAACATAAAAGATGTAGTCATTCTACTCTTAAGTGGATACTTTATCAAAGTTGTTTTTTTGATATACTCCTTTCTAGAACCATCACCCTAAAACAAAGGAGGCTTGCCGTGTACTGCCACTGTCTGTGTCATCAGAAGCTTCAAGATGGAAGGCCGCTCGCCAATCACATCACAGCCTGCTGCCACACCTGCATGAAGTGTGGACGCCACGTCCACTTTTCCTACGTCAAGAAACACCAGGAAGAGTGTGGGCTACCAGCCTCATCCGACACCCCTCTCGAGCTACTCGCCGAAGAGCTCCTCGACTAAACCGCCTCAGCCACAGCTGTCGCGGTTTTTGTTGACTTAAAGAAAATATAAATATATAAAATCCCTTAGCCCATCAAGGAAAGGATGACGAGACGTCCAACCCCAAACTGGAGGATGAGCTCGCCAAACTCGACAACGCCGGCGTGGTACGCCGCCTCAAGAAGGCCTTACCCGCCCATTTTCTGAGTCAGGAAGGTCCGGCACTCGCCGAAGCTCTCGAGGATCTAGGGAGAAATCCCAAGAGCATCGAGGGGGAGGCCGGAAAGATCTACCGCTATCTGGTCCACGAGCGACGATTGATCGCCCACTTCATCGCCGCCTACCTCAAGAGCGTATAATCAGACAACCATCAAAACCATTGAAACTCCATCAAGCTTCAATGGTTTTTGTTTTTTAAAGAATAGATAGGTAAGCCAAGTAGGCCAAGATTGTTGAAAGCGCTGCCGAAGCCAGACACCAAGTACACCAAGCACGAATAATAAAAGCCTGCACAAAAATCAGATAAAGCGAAAAAATAAACGCTCCCAAAGAAACCACTCCAACAAAATAAAAAACTTCTTGGAATCCTAAAGAGGGAGCGATTGTTAAAACTAGGTAAACTGCGGTAATAAAACCATAGTAGAGCATTCCTAACCCCTCAACCGGATACCCCAAGAATTTAGAGTAGTCGCTATGCACGACCGAATCACAATCAGCTCCCACCGGACACACCAGAGGCCGACCACGTTTCTTTGTCTTACTAATATGGTAGGCGATCTCAAACCCAATCGCCGCCACAATAATCGGTAAGAAGTAAAAACTCATATCGCTTCATCATATCGTATTTTTTCAATTTGAAAAACAAAAGCCGTTCCAAGTGATGCTTCACTCAGAACGGCCAGCATGTCGGGACAGTACAGAATCCCCGCTTCTTTAATTTCCTTCTGATTCGAGCCAGGGCGGCTTCTTTCAAGAGTCGGGCCTTCTCCAGCTTCACACCCAGATCTCTTGCTAGATCGCTCTCCGATTCTTCAAGAATCAGATGGAGCAAGACTCTCTTCTCCTGCCGAGTCAGACCGCGAAGAATTATTTGCATAATCTTCACCAGTTCCAGCTCGGCACATTCTTCCTCGGCGGAAGGAGTTGCCCAGTCAGTTCTCCTTTGAGAGAGATGTTGTAGATCGGAGGGAGCCATGACCAAGAGGACAATCTTCACGCCACCGCGACACCGATACCGACTCATTCAAAGTCCTCCTCTATCTATCCGGCTGCCAACACCATAGGTCAAAATAAAAAAACCGTCAATTCAGTTATTTAAAAAGTTGCGTCACATACACCGCCACTCCACTCACCACGCCAGTCAAGATCGTTCCCCAGATAATATCAACGACCGTCACGATCACCGGCCAATCACGCAAAGTCGCTTGATTGGTTAAGTCATAGGTCGCATACGCCACCATCCCAAAAACTGCTCCCCAAAGAAGAACCTTTGGGTAGTCAAAATTATTTTGAAGTGCTGGCTGTAAAACCAAGATAGTCAAACCCAAAATATAGATAATGTAGAAAATCGCCGCCGGTCCCAACTTGGGCGTCTCACTCATTAAATGTCCAATCTGTGTTGCGTAAAACTTCTTCGACATCACCGAGAGCCAAATCGCATCAACTCCTAACATCACCACCGCCGCTACCACATAGGAAATAATAAACTGTTTCATATCTTAACTATACCAGATAAAAAAACGCCCCTCTTATCACCGAAGTGAGTCTGAGGGGGCAAAGATGGAGACGTAGTCTCCCTTGATAGAGACATTCGGGTCTCGAGCCTAGATAGGTTATGAAAGAGCTGTTATTTCAGGTCCGGTGGCGGTTCCTGACTGCCTATCTCAGTCTGGATGTCGCTGGACCACCCTTAGCATAGCTCTGTCTCCTCCCCTGTCAAGCTTCCTCTAAACAAGAACTCTCACCTTGAAACCAACCATGTCCCCTGCTCCAATCTTCTCCTTTTTACGAACTTCAGCCTTAACCGGAAATAGATAACTCTCCGATTTCTTATCAGGAAATATTGAAGTCTTCCACTTTGTTTTACCCAGAACCACCTCTACCGGCAAAGATCCCCAACCGCGCGCCTTTTTCCCGAAACTAGATTTTATATCCGCTGCAGTTTTTTTAGGCAAGGTTACAAAATGCCATCCTGCCATCCCCGGATAAAGCCATACCTCTGCCTTAACTGAAAAAACCTTACTAACCATATCATTCCTCGATAGTTTTCAAGTTCCTCACATAAACCATCTCTCCTTCTTTTGTGCCCTCTAAGGACATTCTTCTCCCTTCAGTTGCCGTATCAATCGTCACACTCAAAGCCATACAAAGAATGCTCTGCTCACCAAAAGTACAATAACTCTTTTCATCAAAAACAAGCTTGACCGATAGAGCTGGCGCCCCCGGCTCCTCATAAACAAAGTACAAGCCTTCATTAAAATTCTCTGGTTCTCGATCTGAAACATAACCTAATTTACTAAAATTAACACCACTCAAATCTATGTTAGTAGCCAGCTTCTGAAGACAGGGGCATTGCAATCCAAAATAAATCGCTGCTGCTGCCGACAAAATAAGCACCGCAATCAAAATTGTCTTTTTATTCATACCCACCATCATACATCAATAACAAAAAACAAAAAGCTGTTCACTAAAATTGGGAACAGCTCTAGGTGAAGAAGGTGTGGGCAATCCTGCCCAACCGAACAAAGAAGAGGTACGTGGCATTCCTCAGCCTTCTGAACCAACGGAGCCGACGAATCCTATTCTCCTTCTCTAGTCTTCGTTGCTCCTCATTCATGCAAGCCACGACCTTTCCCCAGTTGTGCCACTGACCACATCTCCGACAAAGATATACCGACATCGCTCCACCCTCCGCGTTTAGCTGGTCTGATTCTATGTTTAATCAATACCGACGTCAAAAAAATAAAAAACTATCTATTCGCTAGTCACCTCATCGATACCAATTGGCTATGCTTGCCGGTATACAAAACCTTCCGAAAATTATCATTTTCCAAAGTTTCTTTCTCAATATTCAATCTAAATCCTTTCATGGTAGACTTTTTATCTCTAGTCACTTCTCGACTTTAGATTGCTTCTGAACAGAAAATATAAAACGATGGCATTAATAATCGCTCCGGGTAATAACCCTAGAACTGCAAAGATACCATAGACTGCCGGACTACTAGCAAATTGAGTATACCAATCAATATATCCAAAAGAACTCAAAACTGGAGAAAAAATCACACTCCAAGGTAAGGTTACTAGCAACGCCACCATGCCCGAAAATTCCGAATTGGCTGTATTAAAAACTAAAAGATAAATAGCGTATAACCCGCTCAAAACAAATACTCCAAAATAAGTTAAACTTGCTATTAATCCTCTTCTCGATAACTTCATGATTTTTATTTATTATCCCTCTCCAATTCGTCCATCTTAGCCTCAATCTTTACAAATAACTCATCATCACCAGCACCATGCGCTGCCATCCTCGCATCCTGTAACGTATCCCACGCTTGCTGCTTCAGTCCAGCCTCGGTTAAAAGTTCAGCCTGCTCAACCAGGAAGTGAATAACGGCCATCGGGTCATTCTCAATATCAATTTCGGCCTCTCTAGACTCCAACCACCTCCTGTAAAGCTCCAAGACTTCTGGGTCTTCTGGTCCTCTTTCCTTGAAGGCTGCTTCAACCACACTCCTCTCCGGCGCAGCTTCTGAGTTCTCAAATTTACTCATACTCAAACTATATCATAGTTAATCTAGACAGCCTTTTGCGAGAATGATAAATATAAAAACAGCTATCAGGAAAGGAAAAGTGATGCACAAGCCCTCTAAGATTATCCAGGATCTTTTCAGGGATGGCCGTGAAGCTGGTCTCGCGAAAATGCGACAAGGTTTTCCCGATGTCATCGACTTCGACTGCCCACACCCCAGCTGCAACGGCTTCGTATACTTCCCCAGTCCAAAGAAGTTTCGAACCAACTCCTGCGTCGGCTGTGGTCGGGGTTATCGTCTTCTCGATAACTTCCAATCCATCGAGAAAATCAATGAACCGCTCCTACCATAAGAGTCGCACCACGGTCCGGCTCTTTTTGTTTCTAGATAATTCCCAAATAAACTACCAACACCACCAAGACAGTCAGCACCCCGAAGCTAAGTATTGTCTTCCCTAAAAAAGTCATCGCCTCCTTCTTCTTTCCATCGAGATACAAAACTACCGGCTCCAAGAAAAATAAGTACCCCATCACCGCTACCGACAAGGTTAGCATCGAAAGAAAAGCAACCGGCGCCAAAGCCGAATCCTCTGGCCCTCCTGCCTTCATTAAGTTATTCATCACAAACACTACCAGCAGTATATAAGCAGCTGCCAAGAAAGCATTTAAATATGGGTTTTTCTGTTGCATGGTCGTATTATACCAACCTTAAGCCTCAGCTTGGCTATAGTCAAACCAAACCACCTCAATATTGTGTCCATCAAGATCATGGACAAACGCCGCATAGTATCCCGGCCAATATTCTTTGCGGTATCCCGGACCTCCATTATCTTTCGCCCCGACTTCTAGCGCTGTCTTATAAAAAGCTTCCACCTCCTCTTTATTTTTCGCTTCAAAAGCGACGTGCGCCGGATTCACCTTTTCTTTAGATCCGTTTATCCAAAAATCCGTATTCTTGCCATCATTAAACCCGGCCGCCTCACCATACTCCATATTATTGATATAACCCAAGGTAGCGAGCACCTTCACATAAAACTCCTTTGACTTCTGGTAGTCACTAACCGCTAACGATGTATGAGCAATCATGTTTTTATTTATTTTGATACGCCTTCTCCAACTCTGCAATATCAAACTTCTTCATCTTCAAAAATGCCTGTGTCACCCTTTTCAAAGCCTCCTTGTCCTTGGTGGCCATCATCTCATTCATCATCGTCGGCACAATCTGCCACGAAACGCCATACTTATCTTTGAGCCACCCACACTGTTCTGCTTCTGGCACCGCCGACAACTTCCCCCAATAATGATCAATCTCCTCTTGTGTGTCGCAGTGCACAATAAACGAAATCGCTTCGCTAAATTTAAAATACGGTCCGGCACTAATCGCCATAAAATCCTGCCTATCGAGCACGAATGACACGGTATCACAGTCACCAGAAGGCGTATCAGTAATAGTGCTTACATTCTCTATCTTCGAGTTTGGAAAAATAGACACATAAAACTCCGCCGCCTCCTTCGCCTCCTTATCAAACCATAGATGTGGAACAATTTTTTGCATTTACCCATTATACCACCACTCTAATCTCGAAACCGCACTACAATATTCCTCAACTCTTTCCGCCGTTTCAAATAATCCGGCACCATTTTCGCCACTAAGTTCCAAAAAACTTTGGAGTGATTGTGTTCTATTAGGTGGCAGATCTCATGCACAATCACAAACTCCTGTAACTCCGGCGGAAGTAAGGCGATTTGATAGCTAAATTTAATCCTCCCATCTTTAGAACAACTCCCCCATTGCGACCGAAACACCCGTACGTTAACACTTTTATATTTAGCCCCATACACCTCGGCAAAATATTCACATTGCTCCTCGACCAATGTCTCAGTCTGTTTTTTATACTGCGAGATGAGCTTCTTCTCCGCCCAAATCACCTTTTTACTATTGGCCTTCTTGATGTGTTGCCGAATCCAATCAGTTTTACCCTCCACAAATTTTAAAACCGCCTCTCGTGCTAGGAGCCGTGGCGCCACCACCTCAACACTCCCATCCGGATGTACCGAAATCCGCAAATTTCTCGCCCGCAAACTTCGCTTTAGGGTGTAAGAAATACTGCTCATTGATATTAAATTGTATCACCCCACCTTACTGTTCTAATTTCTTAAGCTTGTCCTGAAGTCTCTCAAATTGAGCCCTAGAAATTGGAAAAGGTGTGCCCCCTCCATGGTTGAATGAATCAGCAAAGGCCTCTCCAAATTCGCTCTGTTTGCCAAAATCTATATCAGCAATCTCCTTTGATTTCCTCTTGATTTCAAAATCAATAAAATGCGGCCACCTCCTATTACTTATCGAAGGTCTTTTAACTTGATCTTCAAAAAATAATCCTCGAACATCATCTAAGGCCATATAGTATGGCTCAATTATGTCGCAAATATAATACCTATGAACCTTAATATTGATATTAGGATTTTTAGATTGAGCCATAGATCTTCCACCAGTCGCAAACAAGAAGATAATCTTGTCTCCTTTCTGCATATCTAGTATGCGCGGTAGAGCCTTTGCGTGTTGTCGAAATGCCCAAAAAGTATTCTTTGGCTTGCTAAGCAGCATTCGATCAAAATTATTTAAAGCAGAACCACTTGGCCCACCCTTTAGAAAAACCACCCAATACTGACTCTTGCTAGATAAATTTTTACTATCAGCTTGGTAAATCAATGACTCTCTAGATAATCGAGAAATATTCTCTGCAATCCAATCAGCAAAATCTTCATGGTCTATAACCACCACATCTATGTCATCAATCTCCTCTTTTTTGGTTTCTCCTAATACCACGACAAAACCGCCTTCTCTTTTTATATAATTCTTCTGGTTATCTTTTTTAAAATCGCTAAGGTGCCACTTTACTTCAACCGGCACACCCTTATCTAGGTTTTTAAAAAATATCTCTAAATCAACTCTGTATCTATCCTCCGATTTTGAACCCTCTGGAACTATCAAATTTATCTGGTGCTTATGAAGTCTCTCGGGAAAAAGTCTTTTTCTCTGTTTAGAATCACCAAAATAATATCTCTCAAATAAGTAACGATGAATAAGCTTTTCATTAAAAGCATTTCTATTTATTTTTTTGAAAATATTAATATGAGACATTGTGCAGTTAAACTATATGAGCCGATTTTTGCAGATTGTGCTTACCACACAAAATCTGAATATTCTTAGGGTCAGTACTTGAACCACCCTTAGAAAATGGGATTACATGATCAAAATGTAAATTTTCCCTAACACCACAATCTACACATTTTCCATTATCACGTTCCCAAACTAGTTTTTTTATATTCGTTGGTATTCTTCTAGAAAATTCAAAATCCTCTACAATCTCCTTGGAGCCCACTTTTACCTCTATGGGTTGTAAAAGAAATTTAAAAACTTTTCTGTTTTCTTTCTCGCTAAAATTATACTTAGCGTCTATTAGATTAAAGAATCCCTTGTCTGCCCAAACATTTCTATCAATCTTTTCATAAACTTTTACCTTTTCAGGTTTAGATTTGCGATTTAATTTATATTCTTCAGCTGCTTTAAAAAAAATGCCATTATTCGTTAAAGTGCCGCTTTTCTTAAAAAAGGGTTGATCAAATTTTTTGGGTGTATCATGTTCAGTACGACTAACATCTTCTCCTTCGTAATAAAGAATTTTCTCTTTCTCGTCAAAAGTATCGTTATATGGAGAGTCCTCTCTGACGGACATTAATAAAATTGAATAATTCTTGTTCTTGGGACGAAAATTCATCCCTCTTTGAATGTTAATTTTCTCCTTCAAAACTAACTCGTTATAAGACAATATATCTTTCATTTTTAAAATAATATCCCAAAAATCAGGCCTTTTGAAGCCAGAAAACCACACCCCGCCCAACAAACCCTAAATACTTAAAACAATATTGGGCTGTGCGTTTATAACATCCATCAAAATAGCCAAGTTATACAAAAGCGCAAAGAATAGGGCTGCAAATATCGCCACCACAATAATCCATTTATTACTAGATATCACTTCAATTTTCTCATCACCCTCCATATAAACATTCTACCCAAAAACCACCCCATCTCCTAAATCAGCTTTTCACCAGCCCTGGTTTTTTGGCGGCTATCTGGATCACCTTTTTCAAGGTGTCTAGATTAACGTCGTCAAGATTTTTAAACCGAATACAACTCTTCCCCACGCTCACCTTTCCTAACTTATCTTTATATTTCTCCGCCACATACTCCTTTCCATCAACCGCGCAAACATAGACACTAATATAATTTTTCTGACTGGCCATCGCTACAATCGGCCAACTAATTTTTTCTTTTTTGTAGTTCAGGTACGGAAAACTCCCATAGCCAATCATGTTATAGGCAAAATGACGTTTCAACTTCGGAGCTGCTTTTCTAACCAGTCCATCCACCTTTTCTAAAATCTTCCGTCGCTCGGGAGTGAGCGCTTTGAAATACTCCTCGACCGACTTCACCTTCACCGGCTTAAACATATTCATAGCTAAATTATAAACCATGCCTCTGATGAAGCTAGTTTTATTTATAATCGGGATACCGGAATGTCGCTTCGCTCTGTCCGCAAAAATTTTGGGAAAACTGACTTCACTTTACTTATGGAGCGGGATACCGGAATCGGACCGGCGCCTTAACCTTGGGAAGGTCACGTACTGCCACTATACTAATCCCGCAAAAGCTACTTTTTACCTGCCTCTACCAAATCTCCATTCCAGAAATAGCTTGAGGAAAATATCTGAATATCAGCCCTCCCCTTCTCTGATCTCAACCAATCATCGAGGGTGCTGGAATTCACATACAACCTGCTCTCTAAAATATCAGCTCGCACACTAGGACTCAAGACCTCTCGCACAAAATCATCATAACTCAAACCATAGAGCGCCATCCCCGCCTGCAGAAGCTCTTCGTCATTCAGTTGCTCAGCTAAACGTGATTGAAAAACCTCCTCGTAGTTATTCCCCGTCTCGCGCCGAACTCCCTCGCTGATTAACTGATCTTCGATGAGAGAAGTAAGAACCTCCGCCTGTAGATCCTCTTTGGTCGGCTTCTCCTCTGGGTCTTTCAAGCCATAGGCCTGTTGAATAGCCCGATAGTAGTAGTCGGCAATCTGCATCGTTCGGTCGAGATCTTTCGCTAAAACCCAACTACTATTCACTCGAGCAATCGGGAAAAACCCCGCAAAAAGAATCGCTCCAATCGCCATAAAAAGAACTAAAAAGAAAAAGGCGATCAAACGCGGGTAGGTTCTTAAAGGATTAAGATGAAGTTTCATTTTCAGGAATAATGACCATCATTCTTTCATCAGGCAAGCGGTAGTTGTAGCGACGACGCAACTCCTTCTCAATTAATTCCGGATCTTTAAATATTCCTAGCTCCGCCTGTAGACTTTCTCTGGTTTCGATAGCTCCCTGCAATCGCTCCTCGGCCGTCTGTTTTTCCTTTGAAAGATTATCCTCTTTCTTACGCAACTCAAAAACCTGATAGGTGACAAGCCCAACAATCAAAACCAGGACAATAAGCCATACCCAGCGCATACCCTAAGCATAGAAGAAAACGGTCGAAGCTCAAATACTCTTCTTTAAAATCTCTCGAATTACCTCTGGGCTAATTGATACCCTGCCTAAATCCTGCAACTTTTCCTTGCCTCTTTTCTGCTTACGCCATAACTTCATCTTGCGTGTCACATCTCCTCCATTTTTTCCAAAGTCACCAAGCTTCTTAGTAAGAGCCGGGATAGTCTCTCTAGCAATAATCCTCCCCCAAGCCTTAGCTTGAATCGGTTGTTTAAACTGTTGTTTTGGTAAAAGATCGCGTAACCGCTCGACCATCTCCCTCCCCTCCCGCTCAGCATCATCCCGTGGCACCACTCGCGCCAGAGCCGGAATAGATTCTTCATTCACCAAAATCTCCAGTTTCTCCACCTCTGCCGACTCCTCTTCAATTAGCTCATAAGAAAACGAGGCATACCCGGCCGTCACCGACTTAATCGTGTTATCAAAGCCTCGCATCAATTCCGCCAAAGGCATTGTGCCAACGAGCAGTAGGTCGTCACCAAAGTTTTTAGTCTCATTAATCTGAAACTTATAGGTCTTGGTTAATCCCAAAACACCATTCAAGTATTCAGGGGGTGTCACAATATCAAGCTGAATCATTGGCTGAAATACCTTGTCTGGTTTTTCGGGAAATTCAGCCGGTTGTTTAATAATTCGTTCTACTCCTCGCTCTATGATGCGATAAGCTACCGAGGGTAAGCTCGTCGAAAAATCAGCTCCAAACTCATCTCGTAAACGGCTAGCAGTAATTTCGAAGTGCAACTGTCCCAAAAAACCAACTTTAAAACCACGCCCCAATAGTTCGTTAGACTCTGGTTCAAAACTCAGAGCGGCATCATTCAATCTCAATTTTCCCAAAGCCTGACGCAGATCCTCAAAAACAGTTGTCCCCAAAGGATAGAAGGAGACGAAAACTACCGGCTTTGGTTCACGATACCCCTTCAAAGCACCGATCGACGATCCAGAAAGAACCAATGTATCACCAATATTTACTAAGGCTGGCTCTTTAAGACCAGTTGCCACATAACCAATCTCTCCCGCGGCCAGCTCTTTTCCAGGAGCCAACCTTGGACTAAACGACCCCACCTCCTTCACCTCAAAAACCTTCCCATTGGAAGACAGCTGAACCTTATCTCCCGCCTTCATCTTGCCGCCCATAATCCGCACATAGGCGATAATTCCCTTGTGGTCATCATACTGTGAGTCAAAGATCAATCCCTGCAGATCATTGCCTGAGGAAACTGGTGGTGGCACATCAGCTACCACCTTCTTTAATACCTCCTCCACCCCCTCTCCGGTCTTCGCCGAGACACGGACAATATTCTCCGGTTCCTGATCGATTAACTTTGCCAGAAGGGAAATAATCTTTTCGGCATTGGGCGATGGCATATCAATCTTATTAACCGCTCCTACCACCCTTAGTCCCAAACTTTTTGCGAAACGAAAATTGGCCAAAGTCTGAGCCTGAATACCCTTTGTGATATCCACCAGGAGTAGTGCTCCCTCAACCGCCTTTAGGGCACGCGAAACTTCGTAGGAAAAGTCGGAGTGTCCTGGAGTATCAATTAAGTGCAACTGATATCCTTCATACTGCATCTTAACCGGCGCCATCTTGATCGTAATTCCCCTCTCCCGCTCCAAAGAAAGCTGGTCCAGATACTGGGGTTTCATTAGTCGGGTCTCTACCGTCTTCGTCACCTCTAATAATCGGTCAGCTAAGGTAGACTTCCCAGAATCGATATGGGCAATGATGACAAAGTTTCGGATATGATTCATTGGCTCTCGCTTAACGATCCGTCTCGAGAGTCAAAGCAAAAGTCACTCTGCCTGGAGGATCGTCTGATTGGTAATTAAAAACGGCTAACTTGTTTTCTCGCCAACGATACCCGACTGGCGCCACAATTTCAAATGAATAGTCTCCTCGCGCTCCCGATTGTTTTTCGAAGGCAAATTCGTAGGTCATTCCTTCATGAACCTCAGTTGGAAGTTTATGAACATAATCAAGGATAACTTTTTTTGATGCCTGCGGTGGAGTTGAAAGCCAAAATGCAAAACCTCGCTTTCCGCTCTCCTCTAGTTCGGTTACAGAGCTAGAAACTTCACTTGCCTTGTAGGTCCTCTCCAGTATCTCGAGATCAAAATCAGTTTTATAGGTTGAATTATAGGTCTTACTACTAATTCGTGGACGATCCATTCCCTCTGCCAGTTCTAAAACAGCACTCTTCGGAGTAAGCACTCGCAGACGAGAAAGATTTGTTGCTCGGTGCCAAGGATCATTACCTTCCTTACCTTCATGAATCCTCTCGATAACCAAGTGGTTACGAACACTGCCATCCGTATCAAGTTGACTCTGTAAGGCAACTTTTTGCTTCATCACTAGGTCAGTTTTCTCTCCGCCCAAGTTAGCATTCACTATTGCTAAATAGTCATGTGGTTGTTGATCTTGTAGGGTAGCAATCTTACCCGAAGCTTGAACGCTGTCTAAAAATCCAGCCAAGGACGCATCTCTGGCATAGACAACCACGTCCTTCTTTTCAATCCAAGAGAAAAACTCCTGCGCCAAGATAGCCTTCTCATCCGCTCCTAAAACCTTCCACTGCTCTCCAACTGCGTCATACAGATCACTCAAAACCCCTTTTGGTAGACGCTCGCCTTCTGCTCGCTCTTCTTGAATATCACGCTGAATCTCATAAACAACATTATCACTAGTCATGGTCACTCCCCGCTCTTTAAGTTCGATTGGTCCAGTAACCGCTAAGATATCCTTCAAAATCTCAGGAGTCACACCAATTGCCCCGTCGAAACGAACGGTCGTTGACCCCTGATAAAACTCTGACATCTCTAGAAACTGAAGAATCTTTTCAGCAGACAATGTGTAATCAAACCACCAGTTAGCATCGGCCGCTCGCCAATTTCTAGAGATGGTTCGCACCTCAAGTGGCGGGATAACACTCTCCTCTAACAACCGGTCTGGTTCGTTAATATCGTGAATAGTCATCGACTGGACCTTACCGTCTACAACTCTCAAATGAGCATAACTTCCAACAAATCCTCCTCCGGGACGAAGCTCTGAAGTATTCATAAATAAAACAATCATGTTTCTTTCTCCACCCTGTAGCCAGGTTGTCAGTGATTCAAGGAACTGCCGAATACGAGTCAAATCATATCCGCTTCCAAAGAGTGATCCACCAGCCGCTAAAGTTGAATCGCTATCGAGCGAAGAAAGAAGGGAGCGGTGAGAATCCTCTAGTTTATTCAATACGCCAATCGCCTTTTCCAAAAGAGGCAGAGGAGCAACAGTGCTTGAAGCGTTGAAAAAATCTGGCCACTGATTATTAAGCTCAGCCAACACACCCGCAAATTCAGCATATCCTCCTAATAAATTTCCAATGCCACTTATTGCCGACCAGCCACGCGTCGCTGGACTCAAAGAACCAAAGACGCCACCCTGGGAGGAAGAAGATATTTCTAAAGACAGTGACTGAAAACGACTCTGAGCTTCCATGAAGTTCAAACTGCGCAATGACTCAATCCCCTGTTCGATACCCAACGAAGCCCTAGCAATAATCGAGGATGAAGTTTCTGTTAAAGATGATTGGGGACGGTAGTACAAAAACAAACCGATCGTCACTGCCGAAAGTAGTAGAAAGATAGGAATCAACTTCCAGCCGATAGCTCTATTAAAATTATTTTTTTGCTTAGGGGCTGGTCTCTCTTCGTAATTTTCAATAATTTGCTCAGGGGTTGTATCACGAAAAGTTTTTTTCTTAATGGGTGTCAAAACTTTCCACGAAGGAGCATTCGCTCCATGATCGGGTTTCTGCACGTCAACCAAACGAGGTACATTTTTAAACGGCCGCTTCAACGCCATGTTCCTTAAGAATAAAACCTAACACCAACACCCACAAGCAAAGATGTTTATGACTTGTTAATACTAATCCTCTTCGCGCGATCGAACTGCTGGGAAGAAAATTGTTTCTCGCACTGGGCGATCTGCTAAAACAGCAAATAAACGCTCAGAGTAAGCAAATCCCGCCACTGGAGGCATTCCGTACTCCATCGCCTCAACATAATCATGATCAAACATCTGTGCCTCCTTGTCTCCCGCCTGACGTAGTTTCTGTTGTTCTTCAAAACGAGCTCGTTGGTCATGTGGATCGTTAAGCTCCGAAAAACCCTTTCCCAACTCCGTTCCCCCCGCCACAACCTGAAAACGCTCTACTCGATTATTTTTACTGGACATTCGCTTTGCTAAAGGTTCTATCTCCACTGGAGGGTTTATCAAAAATCCTGGTTGAACTAATTTTGGTCTAACCGTTTTTTTATAGATTAAATCAATCACTCGTCCTTTTCCTAGGTGGGGTGTGAACTGAGAAATTTTTAAATCCTTTGCCTTCTCCTGAAGATCCCGAAGACTACTCTCAAGTTCCAAACCCGTCTCCTTCTTGAATAAAGCCCCGTAGTCGTAACGCACCCATTTCTTCCCCCAGTTAATCTTCTGGCCGTCATAGGTAGTATTGAGCGATCCAAAAGTTTCTTTAATGACCTTCTTTACCATCTTCTCCAGAAACTGCATCAATCCCTCATAATCCTGGTAGGCCCAATACATCTCCATCTGAGTGTAGTCTTGCAAATGTTCAGCGTCGATTCCCTCGTTTCTAAAGATTCTTCCAATTTCAAAAACCTTTTCAAAACCACCAACCATCAAGCGTTTTAGATTTAGTTCTGGAGAAATTCGTAGATAAAAGTCACGCTTCAAAGCGTTATAGTGGGTAATAAAGGGCTCAGCCTCCGCTCCTCCTGGGATCGCCTCCAGAATAGGCGTCTCTACCTCCAAAAAACCCTCGTTCAAAAGATAACTCCGGGTAGCCTGCCAGAATTTTGATTTTTTATAGAACAACTCCTTCAACTCAGGATTAGCAATCAAGTCTAAGTAGCGTTGTCTTAGTAAGACCTCTGTGTCTTTTAACCCATAAAACGTAGTCGGTACGGGACGCAGTGCCTTAGAGAGTATATCGATCGATTTCGCCTCAATACTCTTCACTCCACGTTTAGTAGTGAAAGCCTTTCCCTTAACTGCCACAAAATCTCCTCGATCCAAAACCTCCTGCCATAAAGAAAAATTTTTAGTTACCTCCTTCTTCGCTACCACCTGAGTAGCAGATGACTCATCACGCAGGTCAAAGAAAATTACACCCCCTTGATCACGGTAAGCAACAATTCTTCCCTTCACAGTCACCGCTTTAGCGCTCTTTGCTAAAACATTAAAGTCAGCCAAAAAATCAGCAATCGAAATGCTCTTGGGAGTCTTCGCTGGATAAGGATCGATGCCTGCTTCCCGCAGTCGTCGCAACTTTCGTTCGCGCTCGACAATCAAATCCTCAAGCATTCGTTATTGTACTTTCGTTATCGTGTAGACGACCTCGCCTCCCGGAGTAGTCACCATCACCTTGTCTCCTGCCTGATGTCCCAGAAAAGCCGCTCCGAGTGGTGATTCATTTGATATCTTTCCCTCAGCCGGACTAGCTTCGTTAGATCCCACAATCCGGTAGACAAACTCTCCCTTGTCGCTCTTAACATGAACAGTTGAGCCAACACTAATGCCATCTCGTTTCGTTCCTTCGCCAATAATCACCGCCTTTGTCACCATATCCTCCAACTCGACAATGCGGCGTTCTAAGTTGCTCTGCTCCTCTTTAGCTTCGGTGTACTCAGAGTTCTCAGATAGATCTCCATACTCCTTCGCTCGTCGTAGGCGGTCGGCCACTCGGCGACGACCCTCTCCTTTTAGCTCCTCCAATTCAGCTTTTAATTCTGCGAGGCGCTCCTCGCTAACGTAATAATCCATGGTATAACTTTACGGAGAAGCCTTAAAAAAGCAACTCCTAAGACCGGCGCCTCAAAAAATAGGCCTTAATACTTCGATTTAAGAATCCTAAAGCACTGTTAGAAAAACCGAACAAGGGAGCTCCCGCTACGACATGTGTTTTGGAAACTGCACCAACATTTACTAAGGATTGTTGCAATACCTGAAGATTGTTAACTCCAGGAGGCCAGTTTTTTACTAGATCGTCAGCCATTGGTTTGTGCAATAAAACCCCAAAGGTTCGTAAACGTAAGATGTTGCGTGGATGAATCCAGTCGGCCAACTTGAGTGTTATGATAGAAAACCAGCGCTCGGGTCTATGAAAACTAAGACGAGGAACTTCTCCGACGAATGATGAAAACTGTTGCCCTCCCGTCTCTCGAAAGTAACTTTCAAGATTAAACGGAACAGCTCCAGGACTAATAAAAAGTAGCAGATACTCTCCCTGGACTTCAGAAAGAGCTCGATTGACCAGCTCGGCCGGAGAAAGAGCAGTTTCAAAACGAATTAGTTTGAGGGAGTGGATAGTCTTCGCCATCGTTTCAACAATTTCATCACTGCCATCATGAGAAGCATTATCAATTACCGTCACAGATACCTTCTGCACTCCCATCTCTTCCGAAGCATGGATAACCTCTAAAACAGAGATCGGTAGACGTTGCCGCTCGTTTTGAGAAATAATAACCACATCGAGTTGCTTTAAAGAGGTCATTTAAATATTGTACCGCATCCCCTCGACTCAAAGAGCCGAGGGTCTTTTTGTAAGAACTACTGGACCCTGCTTTGTAATCGCCACCGTATGCTCAAAATGAGCGGCCAAGCTTCCATCGGCTGTCACATAAGCATCATCTTCCCGTTGGGTAATATCACCTTTTCCTAGGGTAGTGATTGGCTCAAGAGCCAAAACCATGCCTGGAACAATCTCCTGTCCAGATCCTTTTTTCCCATAGTTAAAAACGTGCGGATCTTCATGAACCTCGCGGCCAATACCATGGCCAGTTAGAGTTTTCACAATTGATAGTCCGGCTGATTCCACAATTCCCTGCACCACTGCGCCGATATCGCCCAAACGTTTACCTGGTTGAGCCTCATTAATGGCCGCTTCAAGAGCAGTTTCCGTTGTACCGATCAACTTCTTAATCTGATTCGAAGCCTCGCCTACCACCACCGTCAATGCCGAATCAACACACCATCCCTGTAGTCGTAATCCCAAATCAAGCTTCACTACATCACCATTTTGAATGACGTAGGATGATGGTGGCGTATGCACTACCTCACTATTTATCGACACACACAAACTTGCTGGGTACGGCCTATCCGCCCCTGCTGGCTGGTAGTTTAAAAAAGCTGGCTCAGCCCCGCTCTCCTTAATCCGACGTAAACTAAAATCCTCTAAACTCTGAGTGGTAATCCCCGGACGAACTAATCTAGATAACTCGTCCAAAATAATTCCGAGGCGTTTTCCCGCCTCAGCCATAATTTTAACTTCCGCCTCACTTTTTAAAGCCACCATAAATTTTATTGAAAATCTCAAATGGCGCCGGTCGGCCATCAACGACATGAATGGTATACCCCCGCTTCCTCAAATAGTCAAAAATCGGCCTGGTCCGTTCCTGGTATTCTTTAAGACGAACCTTAATCACCTCCGGATTATCCAAGGACCTCTTATAAAACGGTCCACCGCAAACCGGACAGTGTTTTGGTTTTTTAGAGGGGTAGAAGTTGGTTAAAAGCGGCGATTCGCATACCTTACATACCAAGCGTTTACTGTTTCGTTTCAGGGATTCCTTTTCATCAACATTAATCTCAAACACATTGATGTTCTTTTTTCCGTAGAGTTTTTCCAAAAGAGGAATCAGTCCCTTAGCCTCAAACATCGTTCGAGGTGAACCACTAAAAACAATTCCCAAACCAATCTTGGCTACCGTTTTCGTTTCTCGTGTTACCTCCTTGAGCACAAAACTTGGCGTTACCAATTTTCCTGATTCAAAATTTTTACGCTCAGCAATAATTTTGGGATCCTTGGCTCGAGTCGGATCATATACCACACCTTCCAAAAAACGGCCGGTATCAAACAGGAATAAGTGTAGACGAATACCCAAAAGACGGGCTTGCGTTGTTTTACCGCTTCCCGGAGGACCGTACAAAACCACCACCTGCGGTGTCTTCATTTCTACCTAATACTATCATACTCACGCACCGTCAGTTGCGAATCAATCTGGCGCATCGTATCCAACGCCACTGCCACCACAATCAAAAGTGCTGTTCCACTAAGTTCCAAAGCCGTCAAACCTGTCAGAGCCTGAACAATAAATGGTAGGACGGCAATTAGTCCTAAGAAGGTCGCTCCCCAAAAAGTAATGCGGCTAATCACTTTCGCGAAATAAGCGCCTGTCGCCTCTCCCGGGCGGATCCCCGGAATAAATCCACCACTTCGCTGCAGATTCTTAGAGATTTCTTGTGGGTCAAATGTCACCGCCGTGTAAAAGTAGGTGAAAACGAAAACCAGCAGGAAATAGATCGTGCCATACAAAAGTTGATTTGCTAAAAATCCATTTACCCAATTATTCAAAGTGATAGACAGTTGCGGAGAAAAAACCGCCGAAATCTGAGCTATAAACTGAGGAAATAGAAGCACCGAAACGGCAAAGATTAATGGAATCATTCCGGCCTGGTTAACTTTTAATGGTAGATAACTCGAAGATCCGCCATACATTTTATTGCCACGAACACGACGAGCATAAGCGATTGGAATCTTTCTTTCTCCCTCGTTCAAGAGCACCACTCCCAAAACTGTTAAAATACCAATAATGGTAAAGCCAATATAAGTTGGTAGGAGGTTTGGAGTATAAACCTCAAAAGCCTGAAAAATAGCACTTGGAAAACCAGCCATGATACCAGCAAAAATAATTAGAGAAATTCCATTTCCAATCTTTTGTTCCCCAATCAACTCACCCAACCATAAAGCCACCATCGATCCAGCTGTAATAACCAGAACATTTAGGAAAAGTTCAAACCCTCCCGGGTAAGCCAACACCCCCTGTGAAGCTAGAAGATTCAAAAAACCATAGGCCTGAAGAGCGGCCAGTGGCACGGTAATCATCCTGGAATACTGGTTGAATTTGGCTCTTCCTCTCTCTCCATCCTCATAGTACATCTCTTTAAATTTCGGGAAGATGATTGTTAAAAGCTGCATAATAATCGTCGCTGTAATGTAGGGTCCCACTCCCAACATCACGATCGATAAGTTAGCAAAACCACCCCCAGAAAAGAGGTTGAAAAGTCCCAGGAGTTGGCTGCTCTCAAAAAAGGCCCGTAGACTTTCTGAATCAACACCTGGTGTTGGAATGGCTGCTAGCAGACGGTAGACCAAAAGAAGTCCAAGGACAATAAACACCTTCTGCCTCAACTCGGGCAAACGAAAAATGTTTAAGTAGCGATTCATTATTCAATAGTTGCCCCAGCCTCGAGAACCTTTGTCCGAGCCTGAGACGAAAATTTAAGCCCTTTAAATGTAGCCTTCTTGGGAGCCTCTCCCTTACTCAAAATCTTAACACTTCCTTTATAACGGCGATTAACCACTCCAGCCTCCTTTAGAGCTCCCAAATCAATCATGCCAGACAACTTTGCAATATCGCGTAGGTTTAAAATTAAGGTCGGGCTTCCTACCGGCTTATGTTTAATACCACGTAACTTTGGTAAGCGACTAATCAGATCGCGTACTGCTGGACGAATCTTATGGCCCGCTCGAGACTTTTGTCCCTTTTGTCCACGACCACCAGTCGTTCCTCGGCTACCACCGCGCGCTACTCGCTGCTTCTTCGATTTAGTTTTATACAGTTCGTGAAGTTTCATAAATAAGATTATTCCTCCTTCCCTTTTCCAGTCGGAATAGCCACCGGCAGTCTCTTTACATTACGCAACGTCTTCAAAGCCTCTAGGGTTGCCATCGCGTTAGTAAGTTTGTTGGTCGTTCGACCAACACACTTAGCAGTCGCATCTTTAATGCCAGCTAACTCCAGTACCGCTCGCACGCTACCTCCGGCACGTAGACCATGATCCAGTGATGCTGGACGAATCAAAACCCTAGCAGCACTGTACTTAGCCTCTACCTCATGTGAAATAGTTCGAGAATCAACGCGCTCAATTGTTAATAGATGTTTCTTAGCTTGTGATTTAGCTTTATTAACAGCCTGAGGAACATCTAACCCTTTAGCGACACCCACTCCCACCCGACCAGCCTTGTCACCAACCACTACCGTCGCTCGGAAACGAAAGCGTTTTCCTCCGGCCATAACACGAGTAACGCGGCGCAAATCAAGCAACTTCTCGTCGAATTCATCTCTAATCCGTTGTGGTATAGCTCGGCGCATAGTTTAAATCTTTAATCCCGCTTTTCTTGCTCCTTCAGCCACCGCTCGTACTCGACCATGATATAGATAGGAACGCCTATCAAAAACCGCTTGATCAACCTTCAGCTTTTTGGCCTGGGCACCAATCTCTAAACCAATCTGATAAGCTTGCTCAGTCTTATTTTTTTTCTGGTCCGCCTGCCCCAAACTCTTAGTAGAAATACTAGCGAGGGTTTGATGCTTAGAATCATCAATTAACTGAACACTGGTGTAGTAATTGCTTCGAAAGACAACGAGGCGGGGGTGAGCACCACCACGAAGACGCACACCTGTTCGATGAGCTCGTCTTAATTTTTTTTGTCTGGTAGCAATAATCGCTTTCATATTATTTCAATAGTTAGGCGGCCGCCGCTTTCTTACCAGCCTTGCGACGAATAATCTCACCTTCGTACTTAATACCCTTTCCTTTGTATGGTTCTGGTTTCTTTAGGGCGCGCACCTCGGCCGCAAACTGACCAACCTGCTCCTTGTTAATGCCGCTCACTTTAATGTATTTCTTCTCAACTGTCACGTTTATTCCTTCTGGAATTTGCATTTTAATCGGGTGAGAAAAACCAAGATTGAGCACCAAGGTGCTTCCCTCAACCGCTGCCTTAAAACCAATTCCTTCAATTTCTAGTGTCTTAGCATACCCTTGAGCAACACCCTGAATAGCATTACGTAATAGAGACCACATCGTCCCTTCATTCATTTTTGCTTGGCGATGATTACCCTTAGCTCGAATCAGAAAACCACCCTCCTCTTCGGTAATATTGATATATGGCAGCCGCTTAACTGTTTGAGTCCCTTGAGCGCCTTTCACCGTTAACTCGTCATCCTTCATGGTAACGGTTACACCTTCCAAAACTGCCACTGGTTTTTTGCTAAAAGATGACATGGTCGATAATTACCAAATTTCAAATAATACCTCTCCGCCCAAACGACGCTTTTTGGCTTCTCCGATTGTCATTACTCCCTGCGAGGTAGAAACTACCGCATGACCAAAACCCTGGCGGACAGGCCGAAACTCGTGAACCTTGCGGTAAACGTGCCTTCCTGGTTTGCTAATAATCTTAAATTGAATCACGCTCCCTTCCTGCTCCGGATTTAAAAGCTCGAGGTCAATGAATTTCTTCTTGCCTACTAATTTTTTCTTGGCGTCCTTTAGGTAGCCATTTTTAACAAGCACCTGCGCCACCGCTACATCAAGATTAGAATATGAAGTCCGCACCGTTTTCTTGCGGGCTGCTCCAGCATTTTTAACTTTGGTTAGTAAGTCCCAGTACATATAAAATTTACCAGCTGGATTTTTTAACTCCTGGCAGATGACCTAAGGTTGCCATTTCTCTAAAACAAATTCGACACAAGTTGAACGATCTCATATATCCGCGACGACGACCGCAGCGAAAACAGCGCCTCACAATTCGTGTGCTGAATTTCGGCTTCTTTTTGCTGCGTGCAATAACGGATTCTTTAGCCATAGTTTTATTTCTTCAAAGGCACCCCTAACGTTCGATACATCTCTAAAGCGGCCTTTCGATCCTTACTCTTCGGGACAATCGTCACCTGAAGAGAAAAGTAATGCTGAGTAGTGTCAGGGTTAATCTCCGGAAATACCAAGTGCTCTCGAAGACCAATATTTAAAACGCCTCCCTGATCGATATTCTTTAGATCGAGGCCAGCAAAGTCGCGTACGCGAGGCAGGACTATCTTAACCAGCCGATTGAAAAAATCAACCATCTTCTGACCACGAAGCGTAGTACGAACTCCCACAATCTGTCCCTCTCGAATCTTGAAACCAGCAATTGATTTCTTGGCACGACAGACCTGAGCTGATTGTCCAGCTATCGAAGCTACGTCTTTACGAATTTCAGGTAAAATCTTGTCTTCAAAATTCTGAAGCTGACTAGTACGCCCTACCCCAACGTTAATGACCACCTTATCTAAAAATTGACGTAGAATTTGGTCTTCTTTGTTAATCACCGATTTTGTCTGAGTTTGAGTAGTCATACTTTTAGTTTTCCGCCTGGCACTTCTTACAAATTCTTAATTTGCGATCACCATCAACTCGATGCCCAACCCGAGTCGCCTTTTTACAACTCTTACAAACTAACATTACATTGCTAACAGTAAGAGGTCGCGGCAGATCAACCACCTGACCTTTTTCTCCCTGGCGGCGAGGGCGGATGCGTCTCTTATAGACATTCAAACCCTCCACCAGCACTCGTCCCTCTTTGGGATGAACGCGTAATACGCGGCCTTCCTTCCCTTTATCTTTGCCAGTGAGGATCTTTACCTGATCGCCTTTTTTGATAGTAAGAGTTGTCATGGTAGTTTAGACGATTTCTTGAGCCATCGTCATTAATTTATCGTGCCCCATCTCTTTTAACTCTCGAGGGAATGGACCAAAGATACGAGTAGCAATCGGCTCCTTCTTGGCGTCAATCAAAACCACAGCGTTATCGCCAAAACGGACATAAGAACCATCAGTGCGACGCCAGGCATTGCGCTGACGAACCACCAACGCCTTTACTACATCCTTTTTCTTAACGTTCTTGCGGGGCTCGGCTGCTTGTACCGAAGCTACAATCACATCCCCTAGCTGAGCATAGCGGCGGCGGGTTCCTCCGAGAATTCGAAAACAACGGACAGTTTTTGCTCCAGAGTTATCGGCTACCTGCAGAATGGATCGTTCTTGAATCATGTTAAATAGTTATCTTTTCGATAATTGTCCAACGCTTATCTTTCGATAATGGTTTGGACTCTCGAATCTTTACTTTGTCTCCAGTATGATAGGTATTTTCCTCATCATGAGCCTTGAACTTCTTTGTCACACGGAAAAACTTTCCGTATTTAGGATGACGCTTGGTGCGATGAACAGCGACTACTCGAGTCTTCATCATCTTATCGCTTACCACCTCTCCGATTAAAACTCGAGGTTGAATTTTCTTGGTCTCTGATTTCATGGTCATATCTATTTAGCTTGTTTTATAAAAGTAAGCAAGCGAGCGATTAGTTTTCTTTGCTCTCTAATCTGAAGCACATTCTTAACCTTGCCAGCATAAAGTTCAAAACGAAGTTGCTCGAGTTGAGTTCTCGCTTCTCCCAGCTCCTTGGTAAGCTCGGTGGCTGATTTTGATTGTAGGGCTTCAATATCTTTGCGTTTCATAATAATTAAGAATGTCGTCCCACCACCTTTGTTTTGAAAGGAAGTTTATGGCCGGCTACTCGAAACGCCTCTTTAGCTTTGGCTTCGCTCACACCATCAAGCTCAAAGATAATTCTGCCTGGACGAACCGGGAAAACATAATGATCAACACTTCCCTTTCCGCCTCCCATGGTAACCTCCGGTGGTCGTTCTGTGACCGGCTTGTCAGGAAAAACCCGAATAAACAAACGTCCTTCTCTTTTCAAAAAGTTGGTAACCGATTTACGAGCTGCTTCAATCTGACGAGAGTTTAACCACGCTGAACCCATCGCCTTCAGGCCATATGACCCATAAGACACCTCTAAGCCACGTGTCTCCACTTGGCGTTTGCGAGAACGTCCCTTATGCCACTTGCGATGTTTTACCTTCTTTGGAATCAACATGATTATTCTTCAAAAACTTCTCCTTTATTTACCCAAACCTTCACCCCGACTGTTCCATAGGTGGTATTGGCTGTCGCTTGTCCATACTCTACATTGGCCCGCAAAGTCTGAAGAGGAAGTTGTCCCAGCTTGAGCCATTCTGTTCGAGCAATCTCAGCACCGTTCAATCTTCCAGCAACCATAATCTTTGCTCCTTTCACGTCTTTGTTTTGCATCAACTGCTCCAAGTATTTCTTTAGAAGACGACGAAATGGGAGACGACGCTCAATGTCCCAAGCAATCTGCTGGGCCACATAAGAAGCCGAGGCTTCGGTACGTTTCAACTCCTCCACATTAATACTAAGTAGTGATTTTCCCTGTTTCTTTATGTCGTTTGTATTAATCTCTTTTTCAATAGTTTTAGATAACTCTTCAATACCTTTCCCACCACGGCCGATTACAAAACCAGGTCGAGCCACCTTAACCGTTACCGTAATTTTGTTGTGAGTTCTCTCGATCTCCACTCCGGCGATACCAGCCTGACCAATCTTTTTATTGATAATTTTTCTAATCTTTTCGTCTTGCTCTAAAAGTTTGGGATAGTCACCCCTAAGAAACCAGCGTACTGGCCACTTCTTACTAACTCCTATTCTTAATGCGTGAGGGTGTATCTTGTGTCCCATAGTATCTTTTAACTTCCCATATTAGAACGACGCGTAAAAACTCTCTTTAAAAGACCTCCGTCCTTGCCGGTTACCGGCACCTCTGAAGTCTTAGTAGCTTCACGGTCGTGCTTAGGACTCGCCACTTTCGGAGTGCGAGGCCGATCACCTTCAACCTTTTTAGCCTTCTTCTTTTTCACAATGGTAAAACGAGGAGCTTTTCCCTCTTTCGCTTCAGCCAAAATAAGAGTGACGTGGCTCATCTTCTTTTGGATAGGGGTAGCCATCCCGCGAGCTCGCGGAAGATAGCGTTTCAACATCGGACCCCCATCCACTCGGACACTTTCCACCACCAAAGAAGAGGTTGAATGTCCACTATTTTTAGCATTGGCCATCGCCGAACGCAAGAGTTTCAAAAGAGAAACTGAAGGACGTCGAGTCATATGTATTAGTTGCGCCTCTGCTTGATCAACCGGCAAACCTTTTATGAGATCACCAACCGCCCTCACCTTTCGGGGGGCAATTTGAAGATATCTTAATGTGGCTCGAGTCTTTTCCATGGTTTATTTCTTGGGAGCTGGGGCTTTTGGCGCAGCTGTTGCTTTTTGCTCTAACTCTTTCTGCATCTTTCCTCCGTGACGAATGAACTTTTTAGTCAGCGCAAACTCACCCAAACGATGTCCGACCATTTCCTCAGCAATTCTAACCTCAATAAAATCCTTTCCATTATGAATAGCAAATAGATAGCCAACCATTTCTGGTGCAATTTCCGATGAACGAGACCAAGTCTTAATAGCCCCTCCATCTGGTTTTTGAGCGGCCACTTTTTTCAAAAGCCGCGGGTCAACGTATGGTCCTTTTTTAGTACTGCGTGACATGTTTTATTTTCTACGTTTTACAATAAATCGAGTCGACCACTTCTTCTTGTTGCGAGTCTTTCTGCCTCCAGTCACCTTACCCCATAAGGTCTTTGGACGTTTGGTGCCGCGTGGTTGTCGTCCCTCACCTCCTCCGTATGGATGATCCACTGGATTCATGACTGTACCTCGAACTGTCGGGCGTACTCCTAACCAACGCGATCGTCCCGCCTTACCAATCACTCGTAGGTTGTAATCAGGATTTGATACCTGACCCAAAGAAGCGTAGCCGGTCCAAGGAACGCGACGCACTTCTCCTGATCCCATTTTCAAATCGGTGTAACCATCGGCATTAGCCAAAATCTCAACGGCTATTCCAGCTGAACGTCCCAAGATACCACCAGCACCCGGCCTCATCTCTACATTGTGCACCTGGTATCCAACAGGAACATTTTTTAGTTGTAAGCGGTTACCAATCTTCAGTGGAGCCGATTCAGAGGTTACAATCTTTGATCCCACCTTTAGGGTGTGGGGAGCAAGAATGTAGGCTTTTTCACCATCTTCATAGCTAATCAGAGCAATAAAGGCCGATCGGTATGGATCATATTCGATCGTTTCTACTTTAGCCGGAATATCGAAACGCTTCTGCTTAAAATCAACCAAACGGTAGAGTTTTTTATTTCCTCCTCCTTGATGACGAACCGTAATTCTGCCCTGAGAGTTTCGTCCGGCATGTGATTTAAGACGAACCGTCAACTTACGATGTGGTTTTGAAGTCGTTAAAACCTCCCGATAAGAAACGGTGGACATATGACGACGCGATGGAGTTGTTGGCGCAAATTTTTTCATAATATCTTAGACGTTAATTTGCTCGCCTTCTTTCAAGGTAACAACCGCCTTTTTAATCAAACTCGTAGCGTAAGCTCTACCGCGAGATCTCTTTGGTTTCGCCGGAAGATTAACAATATTCACGCTAACAACATGAACGTTATAGCGTTTTTCAACCGCCTTCTTCACCTCTGGCTTTGTCGCTTTATTATCCACTTCAAAGACGTACTTACCCAACGGGGCAATAGCCGTTCCTTTCTCTGTTATTCGAGGTTGTCTAATTAAATGAGCGCGCATCATAGTAGTTTACTTGGCTTTCGCATAACGCTCTTTAATTACACCGACCGCCTCCTCACCGAGGATAATGTGCTTATAGTTCACTAAATCATAAATATTCAAACTAGTGGCTGGAGTAACTTTTACCTTACCCAAGTTAGAAGCCGCTCGAGCCAAGCCGGTCTGCGGAGCCGCTGGAATTAAAAGGACATCCAATTTTTTAGAACGAGGCTTAGCCTCAACCATGCCACGGATCTGCTTATCTAAAGTCTTAGTCTTGGGAGTTTCCAAGTTAAAGTTCTCGTAAATCTTCATCTCGTTATTTCGTACCCTTCTTGATAGTAAGGATAGTATCGCTAAGCGGCGCATCTTCTTATTGATCTTCTGCGAGTAATCTCGATCATTTCTTGGACCATGTGCCTTACCACCACCCACCCAGATCGGTGAACGGGTTGAACCGTGTCGTGCTCGACCGGTTCCTTTTTGCCTCCATGGTTTTCGTCCACCACCACGAACCTCGCCTCGTGTCCGAGCGTGTGCCCAAGGACGACGCTTATTGTTAAGTTGTGCCTCTAAAGCCTGTTTTACTAAACTTGGTTTCCAAGCTACGCCAAAAACCTCCTCTGGTAGAGAGATTTCTTTAATAGCTTTGTGTTCCTCGTTGTAAACAGACGTTTTCATAAATAAATTATTTAGCTGATCGAATCTCGACGATCGCACCGGGCGCACCAGGTACAGCTCCTCTGAGCATAATTAAATTCGCCTCAGCATCGACTGCTGCCACTCGAAGATTCTTGGTTGTCACCCGATTTGTACCCATGTGTCCGGCCATCCTTCTTCCCGGAACAACTCGCTGTGGCGCAGTGCTACCAATAGAACCAGGAGCTCGCAAACGATTTTTCTGACCATGAGTCTGAGGACCGCCACCAAAACCGTGGCGCTTCACTACTCCGGCAAATCCACGACCCTTGGAATACCCACTGATAGTGACAATATCTCCCTCTTTAAAAGCAGAAACGGTCACCTCGTCACCAAGCTTTACCGCCGCCCCCTCCATTAGACGAAACTCCTTCTTTTTCTTACCTAGAGATACCTGAACCGCCTCATATCCTTCTTTCGCCTTAGAGCGAATCGAAGTCACCTTATTTGGTAAGGCTTGAACAATCGTCACTGGCACAATTTTATCGTCGCGCCAGATCTGAGACATCTTCACTTTTGTTCCTAAAATGTAGTTCATGGTACCCAAAGCTTTTTATAAAAAGGTCCTCACGAAAAACGATCCAGGCATCGCTGGACCGTCTTTCTAAAAACGTTATCAACGAAAACCTTTCGTAACTTCAAGTGAGGGACATTGTATATCAAAACTCCTTTTCTGTCCATCTGGGGTTTTCATCGAAAGATCATTAGACCATCTTGATCTCGATATCAACTCCAGCCGGCAAGTTCAAACTGGACAGTGATTCAATAATACGTGGATTGGGGTTTAAAATGTCCAACAATCGCTTATGGATTCGGAGCTCAAACTGCTCCCGTGAATCCTTGTGGACGAAGGTCGACCGATTGACTGTGTAACGCTTAATCTCAGTTGGCAAAGGAACCGGCCCCACAACTTTCGAATCATGACGCTCGGCTGTTTCAATAATTTGACGAGCTGAATTATCAATCAATTTATGATCATGAGCTCGAATCTTGATTCGAAGTTTCGCTGCGACACCGGTTTCCTTTTTGGTAGCCATACTGAAAGTCGTTACTTAATAATCTTAGTTACTACTCCAGCACCGACGGTCTTACCTCCTTCGCGGATAGCAAAACGCTGTTTCTCTTCCAATGCTACTGGAGCAATTAGTTTAACCGTCATCTTAATCGTATCTCCGGGCATAACCATCTCCGTTCCTTCTGGTAGAGTAATCTCACCAGTAACGTCAGTTGTACGAATGTAGAACTGTGGTTTATATCCTTTGAAAAACGGTTTATGACGTCCACCTTCCTCCTTAGAAAGAACGTAGACTTCGGTTTCAAACTCGGTGTGGGGGTTAACTGATCCAGGTTTTACAATAACCTGACCGCGCTCAACATCTTCCTTCTTCAAACCACGAAGAAGGATACCGACGTTATCGCCAGCCTGTCCCTCATCAAGAAGCTTGTTAAACATCTCGATACCAGTCACTACCGTTTTCTGGGTAGGACGAATACCGACAATCTCTACCTCCTCGTTCACTTTAACGATACCGCGCTCAACACGTCCGGTAACAACCGTTCCGCGTCCTTCAATAGAGAAGACATCCTCCACCGGCATCAATACTGGCTTATCAGTCTCACGAACCGGATCAGGGATGTAGGTATCCAAAGCATTGATCAACTCTAAGATTGGCTTAGCTGCTTCATCATCAGCGGACTTAGCTTCTAAAGCTTTCAATCCGGAACCACGAATAATCGGGGTCGCATCACCATCAAAGTTATATTTCTTAAGTAGTTCGCGAATTTCAGATTCAACAAGGTCAATCAATTCTGGGTCGGAAACCATATCAACCTTATTCAAAAATACGACAATTCTCGGTACACCAACCTGGTAGGCCAAGAGAATGTGCTCGCGAGTCTGAGGCATTGGACCGTCAGTTGCAGCTACAACAAGAATCGCACCGTCCATCTGGGCGGCACCAGTAATCATGTTCTTGATATAGTCAGCGTGTCCCGGAGCATCAATATGAGCATAGTGACGCTTCTCGCTCTCGTACTCCGAGTGGTGTAAAGCAATCGTAATACCACGCGCCTTCTCCTCGGGGGCGTTGTCTATTTGATCGACACTTTCCGCTTTTTTGGCCAAACCCTTCAAATGAAGGACATTAGTAATTGCCGCGGTTAAAGTAGTCTTCCCGTGGTCGACGTGGCCAATCGTCCCCACGTTCACGTGCGGCTTAACTCTGCTAAATTTTTCCTTTTCTGCCATTTTGTGGAAACGAAGACAAGGCAATAAAAAAAGCCCGTCTTTCTTATTTAATTTTGCTTCGACGTGGACTTATCTTATACGAAGAGGGTTAAAAGTGTCAAGTCAGTGGACAGAATAAAAAACACCTCTGAGACACTGCTATATATGAGACACTGCTATATAATAGAAAGGACAAATGTCTCGTTTTTTAATCCTAGCAACAACCCTGACTTTGGCTATTATCCTTATCGGAGTAGGCCTTGGTTGGTATATCTATCAAAATCTTCTTCAGGACGTAGTTCCTTTAGAAAAAAAACCGCCTCAGACAGCTTCGGTAAAAACAGTCATCGAAATCTACAAAGAAAAAGAGGAGAAACCTTCAGTTAATATCAAAAACAACGCCTTTCAAGAAATTCCCCAAGAGCAGTAACAAAATTAGAAACTAAGAACACCGTTCGTAAACTTTTCTAGCAATTTTTCGGTAGCCTCAGCATCTCCACCAACATACTCTCTGAAGATCTTTGTCCATAAAGCCTCCCGTTGATGATAGCTGTGATGCTCGGTCCGACCCTCAATATAATTCACTGCCGACATGGCATTATCTTCTAAATCAAAACTAACCAGTCGTCCATCATCCTCGGCGATTGCTCCTACCCAATCTAAATCACCCCACATTGCCAACCCCATCTTTTGTTCTTTTCCATAAGCAGCTAAATCTAACTCTCCCTTTCTCCAGTGGATCGACTCTGGGTTAACACGCGGCACAAAAAGTCTTGGATCCATTGGGTCTTCTTTGAAAAGATAGCGCTGCACAATCAACCATTCGCCTGGCGCAGCAGCGGCTGCTTCCCGAACATCGCCTCGAAGTAACGCTTTGAGATGATGTGAAAAATTCTCCTCCTTAGCATACCTCCGGAAAAGCCTTGAATAGAATTCAATCTCGTGAAAATAGTGAAGTAAAAGTGCAAAGTCACGCAAAAACTTGGCCGGCACATGTTCACCAATTGGATTCAAAAAAATCACCCCAAATTCTTTCAGGTGACTAACGTTGTGATGTTTTTTGGCTACATACTTCGCTGCTACCTCGTGCCACTCTGGACCAAGCACCTTTATTTCTACCTCCCTTTCTTCAAAGTCATCGGGGGTAAATCGACTATAGGCCTCATCAAATGTCTCGTGCATCCATTCGTTGGTCTCCATAAACCGCAAAACACTAAATATTTCAGTAATATCATGTCTATCTAGAAGTTCCTGCACATTTGAAATCTTTAAGAACGCAAGTAAATTTTCCGGTTTACGATTTTCCAAAATAGCTGCACCTCGATCACGTTTTAAAAAGAATCCTGGACCAGTTCTAGCAATCAATCGTGATAGATTAGCTGCTTTCTCAAACTCATCCTTTCCGGCTGTTTCATTTAATTTCACTAAAAGCTCCTTCTCGTGAGCAAAAATGGCTTCGCGCAGTGCACTGCGCATTACCTCTGAAGTACGGCTCTTTACTCCCAGATCACGACAAACATCATTTACCTTTGCCTGAATCTCTGCTGCTACCCTATCAAGCACACCGCTTTTTCCGGTGTGACGAGCATTTAGTTCTTCGAAAAATTTTAGGATTTGTGAATCAGTTCTAGTTAGTTGCGCTAAAAGTTCTCTATCGGACATAAAAAATTAAAGAAGTTTTTTTGTAATTTTAAGCTTCGCTCTTTGTTTATAGAATAACTGTAGTTGTCTTTTATCCAAAATTCCTGGCTTAGCTCCAATATGCTCCACTACCGATGTAGCATTAGCTGAAGCCAATCGAACTGCCTCTCCCATAATCCCCTCCTTTATATCTTTTACATTTAACGAAGTTACACCCCTTTTTATTAGGCCGGCTAAAAAACCACTTCCGAAAGCATCTCCTGCTCCTGTTCTATCAATAACTTTCTTTTCTTTATATATACCAGCCCGATATAAGTAACGCCCATCAGACACCACAACACCCTTTGATCCTTCAGTCATAACTGCTAACCCCGGAACAAGTTTATCAAACTTCTTAAAAATATCTCTCTCCTCGCTGTACGGTACACCGGTAAAACTAGCAGCTTCCTCACGATTCATTACAACTATATCAGTATCCCTTAGTAATGAGTGAATCTTCTTCCCCATATCTAGATAATGTGACGATGGATTAATCGCAATCATGGCTCCTTGTTTCTTGAAGTAACTCACCGCTTTTTTAATAGTATTTAAAGCAATAGTTCCGGGGACAATATAAACAGCCCTTGTCCTAATTTTTTTCAGAGGCAAATCCTTTTCTTTCATTAGTCCTGAGGCTCCACGATAGTTCAAAATTGTTCTCTCCCCATTTGGAGAAAGAAGTACTACCGAATAAGACGTCTTGATCTTGTCAGCATACGTTGGAAAGGTAGTAACTTTTTCCTTTTTCATTTCCGCTAAAATTTGTTCGCTGCTAGAGTCTTTTCCTAAATTAAAAATACAAGCCGTCTTAAAACCTTGACGAGAAAAGGTTATCGCCGCATTGGTTGCCCCTCCGCCAGTCGTAATATGAACATCCGATACTTCTAGCTTAGCCCCCAGTGCAAAACATTGTGCTTCCCCTGTTGGAAACCCCATCTTCTCTAGATGGACTGGATCGCGTACCACCTTAAAATACGGACTTTCTAAAAAGACGTCTCGCACCGCTGAACCAATTGTCACAACATCATACATCTCTTACTTTCTTTTTATAACTTTTTGTACTGCCGCCTTAATATGCCGAGCACTAAGACAATATTTTTCCATCAATTCATAGGGACTACCGGACTCAGCGTACGTATCATGAAGACCAACCATCTCAATGGGTAAAGGTTCATACTGAGCCAAAAGTTCAGCTACTGCTCCGCCTAATCCTCCCGCCTTCTGATGTTCCTCCACGGTCACTACCGCTCCACACAACTTTGCCTTCTCTAAAATAAAGCGCTCATCCAGCGGCTTCACTGTATGACTGTTCACTACCATTACTCCAATTCCACGCTTATCCTCTAGTTCTTTTGCCACCTTTAAAGCCTCATATAAAATCGGCCCACAACCAACAATCAAAACTTCTGGGTCCTCTTTTTTCCTTCCTTTACTTCTAATACCATCCCACATCACATAAGATCGCCCGGGAGCAAAAGGAGCTTCTTCGGTTGTCATAACTGGTGTCTTTTCACGTGTAAATCTTAAATAGACAGGACCAAAAATGTGCGCTGCTGCCATTGTTGCCTTTCTCGCTTCAATCGCATCACAAGGCACAATCACCTTCATATTCGGCATCACTCGCATAATGGCGATATCCTCTGTCGCCTGATGGGTCGCACCGTCTGGTCCGGTTGATATTCCAGCATGATGACCAGCAATCTTTACGTTGGAATTATTGTAAGCAATTGTCGTTCGAATCTGTTCATAGTTTCTTCCTGGAGAAAAAGTGGCATAGGAAGATATGAATGGAATCTTCCCTGAAACTCCCATGCCTGCCGCTACTGTTGCCATATTCTGTTCTGCTACTCCCATCTCAAAAAATCGCTCCGGGAATTTTTGAGCAAACTTCATCACCTGAGTTGAGTCGGTGAGGTCGGCACACAAAGCCACAACATTTTTATTGTGTTCACCTAAAAGTACTAACCCTTCACCATAACCCTCGCGCGTGGCTTTCTGCTCCATTTCTTTATCGAAGACTTTTTTATTCAAAAATTCCTTAATCATACATGGTTTATTATAAAGCCCAGAACACCCCACTAACCAGATAGGAAAAAACGACTAAAAGCAAAGCACTAATTACAGCACCAGCCATAAAAAAAGACTTATAAAAAATATTCTCAAGCCTCATGGCAACCAATAAACAAACAACAAAGGAAAGCACAACAATCAATAAGCTCTCAAAAGAGAGAAGGCTTTTAAAAGCAAAAAACAAAAAAACTTCCAACAAAAATCCTAGAGTAAGATTAACTAAAGATAGTAGAGTAATTTTCATCTCTTCAACTCATCTAACGCCGCCTTGACCTGTTTATTCTTAGGCGGTGCACCAGAAACATCTTTAATCCCCGGCGGCATTCCATGCCACAAATAATTATTTTCCATATAGCTCACCCCCTTCCCAGGAATAGTATGTGCGATAATGACTGTCGGTTTCTCATAAATCGCCTTAGCCTCAGCAATGGCCGAAGTAATCTGCTCAAAGCTATGACCATCAACATCGATCACGTGCCAATTAAAGGCTTCGTACTTTCGACGCAAAGGCTCCAGGGGCATAATATCTTCGGTGTAACCATCAATCTGAATGTTGTTCCGGTCAATAATGGCTGTGATATTTTGTAACTTTTCTTTTCCGGCCAACATTACCGCCTCCCACAAGTTCCCCTCCTGGTGCTCTCCATCGGACATCAAACAAAAAATTCGATGCTTTCTGTGATCCATCCTTGCCACCAACGCCATTCCGATTGCCTGCGATAAACCAGAACCCAACGGCCCCGAGGTCGATTCCAAACCAGGCAGGGTTTCACGGTGCGGATGTCCTTGTAGGCGTGAGTTAATTTTACGCAAAGTCTTGAGTTCCTTTACGGGAAAATATCCAGCATGAGCTAAAGTTGCATAAAGAATCGGACAAATATGTCCATTCGACAAAACTACTCGATCGCGGTCTGGCCAATTTGGTTTCTTCGGATCATGTTTCAAAATATGAAAATAGAGTGCGGTAAAAATATCAGCCATCCCTAACGGCCCAGCTGAGTGTCCCGATCCTGCTTCTGAAACCATCTTAACTACCTCCTGGCGCAGGATGGCCGCCGTTGCTTCAAGATGTCTTAGTTTTTTTTCGTAGAGCAATTCCATTATTACAAGTGCATTAAGTGTTCATACATAATTCTCGGATCATGACTTTCAAAAATAGCAGAAGCCGATATCAATATGTTGGCTCCATGAGTTTTGGCTTTAATTCCGGTTTCAACATTTACTCCACCGTCTACTTCAATTGTAGCATCAGGTAACCGCTCTCTCAAAAACTTTATCTTTTCTAAGGCGACTGGCAAAAACTTTTGTCCAGCTAATCCCGGATGAACTGCTAAAACCTGATAGGCTTTGCATTTTTCGAAGTATGATTCGAGTTTTTGAACAGGCGTCTCTGGAATTAAAGAAATCATTAACTCTGTCCCTTTTTCATCACACCTACTTTTAAGATAGTTGAAATCCTGAATAGCCTCTACGTGAACAACTACTCGTCTTGCTCCAGCCTCAAGCCACTCTTCAATAACTTTCTCTGGATGCTCCACCATCAGATGAACCTCAAGTTTAATATCTCTAAGCGGAATATGATCAACTACCTCCCGCCACACACGAGCTACTCCCCAAGTGCGATTGTAGGTGAAAGCAGCATCCGCAACATCAAGATGAATCCAACCATCATTGGGTAAGTATTTCTGAACAATGTGAAGTTTATCAATAATACAATGCACATCCTGACAATTAAGTGCTGGAATTACCTGCATGCTAATTTAATAACGAGGAACAAAATTCTGTTCCTCAATCTCATCGATTTTTCTTAATCGCCTTACATGTCTTTCTTTTTCATCGAACTTCGTCTCCAAGAAGTTCTTCACCATCTCCTTAGCATCGTTCTCGTTGGCAAAATCAGCGGCAATACACAAGATGTTAATATCATCATCGCGCTTAGCTTCATACACTTGATCGGCATTTACAGCCTGTGCCGCCCTTACTCCCAAAAACTTATTCGCCGTAACCACTACTCCCGCCCCCGATCCACAAACCAATACTCCTTTCGACCCCTCCGGGTCCCTCCCCACTCCTTGTCCAACCGCTGCCGCAAACTCAGTATAGTCATCTCCCTCATCATACCGATCATTGCCTGCATCATAAATCTCGTAACCAAGATCATTAACGTAATTTTTCAACTGTTCTTTGAGTTCAAAACCTCGATGGTCTGCTCCAAAATAGATAAGCATTTTAAATTTTTTCCCATCTAAAAATCATCTTAGCTGGCCCAGTAAATTGTCTGTAATCTATCTGAATAAGAATCTCTTGGGCCTCTTTCAGTTCAACAGGAAAAGACGATTCTCCATACGGTCCACGAGCTAACCAGTCATTAACTTGTAGTACACCGTTAAAATAAACTCGAACACCATCATCAGAGCCAACAGTAAACTTATATTTTCCAACGTCAAATAAAAACTTGCCTCTCCAGCGAGCGGAATAGTGTTCGTGTCCAACGTAAACACTCGGAGCCTTGCTGCTCCAATCATAATTCAAGGCACTAGCGTTAGTTCTTATATAACCAGAAAACTTTTGGCCGGAAGGAGCAGCGCCAGCCGGTGAACCTTGAAGGATTTCACTTGATCGGGTCCACATGCATCCCTCAAACTGGTTCTCTCCAATGGTTGAACTAGAAAAAATATCACAACTTGGAGGCAGAGCCGGGGGTTTCGGGGTACTAGTCGTCTGAGTCAAATCGATAGGTTTTGCTCCACAACCATAGATCGAATTCACCTTTTCTCTAGTTAGTTTACCGAAGTAGCCAGTTCCATATTGTAATCCAATGGGCTCCAAAACATCCTTAGCATACTTCTGCTGGAAACCAACTACCGCCGAAGCGGTTTTCTCTCCAAAGATTTTAGAACTTTTCTCAAGACCCAACTCGAATCCTTCCTGCTCTAGGGCGCGATGAAGGCCAGACACCTCATCACCACTTGCCCCCAAACTCAAGTCTCTAGTTAAGGTATAACAGGGAAGATTACTTACCTTCTGAGCATTACTAAGTTCAGCCTGAAGTCTTACTACCTGCTCAATCAGTTGTAATAGCTGCTCCTGCAAAACACTCAGCTCACTAGCAGCCACTACCCCAGGAAAAAGCATTAAAAAAGCAACTACAGAAACAAAAAATCTCATATCACTATTGTACAACGAAGCACCCCCAAACTCACCGAATCCTCTGGGGATTACCAAAACTTGGCTGAAAAGAAGAGGGGATCTGAACCGGAATACTTTCTAGGGAAACTATTCTCCCCCCTCGAACCCTAGCTCGCACCGCCAAACCACGCATCGTCTCCTCTGACTGCGTCTGATCGAAAACAAAATTCCCTAAACTATAAAAAATCCAGCCGCCCCGATACTCCTCCCACTCCTGAACAACGTGGGGGTGGTGACCAATCACCATATCTGCCCCTGCTTCAACTATCCTCCTCCCCCATGTTTTTTGAGTCTCATTAGACTGAGGTTTATACTCCTCTCCCCAGTGAACCGAAACTATCACCAAATCATTACTCTCTTTAGCTTTTTCAACCGCCATCATCACCTGTTCCTCCTCAAATGAACTAATTCCAGGAGTGCTACTCTCAGCCCATAAGCTTTTCGGATAAAAATTAGAGTATCCCAAAAAAGCAATCTTTGTTCCATAAAGATCGAAGGTTGCTGAAGCATTAGCCTCTTCGTAATTCTTCCCGGCACCAATCGTTTTAATCCCTGCTCCTTGAAGATGGGAGATTGTATCAAGTAGCGCCTCTCTTCCATAATCCCAAATATGATTATTCGCCAATGATAAAACATCAAACCCTGCCATCTTTAGACCATCCACCATCCTTGGATCAACCCGAAACGAGTAGATGCTCCCCTGGTTCTCTCCGCGATCGGACATTGGGTTTTCAAAATTTCCAAACGTTAGGTCAGCTTCTTTTAACACCTCCGCGGCCTCTATAAATGGAAAAGAAAAATCTCCACTTTTGACAGTCGTGCTCCCAACCGCTCGAGAGAGCATAATGTCTCCAACAAATAAAATATCTAAATCATGATGAGTTAACTGCGGGAAAGCGGTTCTTTCATCAATAAATGCTGATAACTCTAGACTTTTCTTAGCACTTGCCGCCACTGTCGCCTCATACGCTAAAGTAAATGATTGTGCCAAAAACCATAAAAAGCCACTAACAAAAACCAGGGTAGCAACTGCAACACCTCTTAGAGCTCCATCGGACATTGCTTTATTGTATCGAGTCAGTAGAAGAACTTTGATGCTGAACTCTTAACTCGTTTGCAAAGTCTCGCCATTTCAAAATCTCCGCCCGTTGCTCCGCATATTTCATTCCCAGATAGAAACCGATAAAAGGAAGTATCACAAACAAAATTAGAGCTAAGAGCTTCGAGTACCAAGTTACTTTATTGTATTTAATGGTCATGCTTTATTTTTTTACAGATTCTAAAATCTGTTTCATTAGACTACCAACGTCAGACGGTAACCCTTTTTGACATTCGGCATATTTTGATTCATCTAGATCAAACACTCCACAGTTAACAGATCTATAAACAAACTGGAGAGTAATACGATTATCACCATCGTCAATAATTCCATTAACAGTTGAGTAATTTGAACCAAGAGCTCCCTCTCCCTGTGTAGTTATGCAAGCAGGTTTCCCATTAATCAAAATCGATTTAAAATTTGGAACACCTGGACCCCTGTCACTAGAATCACAATTAAATAATCCGATAGCTTTATTAACAACCATTGTCGGAGGCCATTGATAGGGATATTGATAATCTCCGTTCCTCGGTGGAGTCTGTGGATACACAAAGGAATACCCAAAAGATTCATCTTCGTAAACTTGCATTCCAGAATTATCAATTGAATCTTCATCTGTCATAGGGCACGCCGCAAATTCGCAGTTCGGACCAGATCGCCCTACCGCACTTCCATCCGGACAAAGCATGGCCTCTAAAGTGCACTGCTCCTGATTGCCTCCATTACTCGTCGGTTGGACATAGAACGAATACCCAAAAACAACACCCAAACCCAAAAGGGCAATGATGATTAAAATCGAAAATAATCTATTCATCTAAATCATGGTTGCCGCTACCTCGACGTGCTTCACCAAAGTCGAGACATATCCAAACTCATTGTCATACCACGACAAAACCTTAACCAAGTTACCATCAACTACCTTCGTTAAACTCAAATCAACAATCGCCCCATATGACTCTCCCAAGATGTCGGACGACACCAGTTGATCCTCGGTCACCTTTAAGATTCCTTGCCATCGCGGCGAACTGGCCGCTTCTTTAAGAATCGAATTAATTTCCTCTACACTCGTATTTCTCTTCGCTAAAAAAGTAATATCGGATAACGATCCAGCCGGCACTGGCACTCGAAACGCCAATCCATCAAACTTTCCTTTTAGTTCAGAAATAGCGCGCGTCACAGCAATCGCCGCCCCAGTCGTCGAAGGAGAGATATTTTGGGCCGCTCCTCGTCCTCGTCTGAAATCATGCCCGCCCTTCACTGGTCCATCTACCAAATTTTGAGTGGCTGTATAGCCATGCACTGTCGAAAGCATCGCCTTTTCGATTCCAATAGTTTCTGACAGAACCTGTACTACCGGAGAAGCAGAGTTGGTCGTACAAGACCCATTAGAGCTCATCCGCACCGTCTCCAGCTGATTCTGATTAATCCCCATCAAAATAGTCTTTCCTAAATCACCATCTTCATCCTTCGCTGGTGCCGTAATCACCACTCGTTTCGCTCCAGCATCTAGATGCACCTTCGCTTTTTCAAATGATTCAAAAAGACCAGTTGCCTCAATCACCAGATCGATCTGCATCTCTCCCCATGGCAGCTGAGTTGGGTCCTTTATTTGTAAAGCCTTTATCACCTGCCCTTGAACTACAAGCTCCCCTGCTTCTTTATTGATACTAATATCTTTATCATAACGACCGTAAACCGTGTCATACTTCAGTAAATACGCCAGATTTTCTAAATCCCCCAGGTCATTAACCGCCACTACCTGAAAATCACTTCGCCCAAATGACTGTCTTAAAAAATGCCTCCCAATCCTCCCGAAACCGTTTAATGCAATACGTGATGCCATAGTTATCTAGTTTATCTTACCTACTCCCAAGTAACAACGTAGTCGCGAGTGACCTCGAAATCTTTATCCGAAAGAAAAGGCAGGGGGGCAATCTTCTTCTCAGTTCGATAGTCCAGGAAAAACGGTATAGCCCCTCTATAGACAAATCCTCGATCATTAAAACTGGTAATGGAATAATGGACTCTTAAAATGGCCTCCTCCTCTGCGGTAAGCTGCTTTACTTCGTTAGCAAGAAAATCATAAATTAGCACCTTTAAACTAGCTGGAAAAAAACGAAACTCGCGGTCATTAATCATTCCTACGGCCTTATTACTGGACTCATAGCTACCAGGAAAACCAGGAGCAACTCCAATCATCCTCTCCTCTCCTGAAGACAATTCTTTCTCTACTATCTCCACCCGACCTCCTATCGTCTTATAGAGAATTAAACTCTCTCCACGAGGGGTAATGGTAATTGGTCTTTCCAGGGGAGTAGCTTCTCCTTCACAACTTCCCCAACGATACAAATTATTCCTTTCTTTCGTTTCCAGGTTGAGAAGAACTACTCCATACGAAGAACATCCAGCATCTCCATATCCAATCTCAATCACCATTTCTTTTTCAGAAACTGGGAAAATAGCTCGAGGTTCTAAACCAATCGGTCCCTTATAGAGCTCTTCTCTGGAACCACTTTTCAAGTTCGTCTTTGTTATTCTATCACTCTCTAAAAGATAAACTGTATCAGAGTCGTTAAAATCAAAAACGGCTAAAAAAGGATACAAATAGGTGCTGGTTGAGCGAAACACTGGAGAAATCTCTCCACTCTCAGCATTGAAACGAATAAGGTTCTGGGAAGATCCGAGTAGTACAAAATTGTCCAATGAGTCGAAAAAGTAAGGCTGTGGGGGAAGATCGGTAGTGAATCTTTTAGCATCACCCTCCCCAATTTTTCCAGATACCAAGACAACACCATTATCTAGATTTAGATTATCTAAAAGATAATTAAACTCATTCTCAAAATCTCGATTGCGCAAAATTATAGCCCAGTTTCCTTTTTCAAAAAAAGCTATGCGTGAAAGCGATAAGTCATCACTTCTATATAAAAACTGGCTTCCCCTTTCGCCAGCTATTGCATCTTTAGCGCCGTAAGATTGAAAAACAACTCCGGGGAAAAACTGTCGCAGAAAACCCTCAACCATCACCTGATAACTATCTATCCTTTGTTGTACATCTAGACGCACTATCTCAATCGCTGGAGATGAGGTTGCATAAAGCCAAAGTAGCGGTTTATAGCTACCAATCTGACAATTATCGTATCCTGCATAATTTGGAGCAGGAGGAGTTGAAACACACACAATCGCTCGATCATCTTTTTTACTTCTTCCTAAATGAAGATTGGCCGGATACTTAAAAGAAAGATTGAGATCAATATCGCGAAAAGAAAGCGTGGACTGTCCGTATTTATCATCACCAGAAATTTTAGGTAAGGAAAAACCGCCCTGATACATCATCCAACTGATTGCCCCACCAGCAATCACCACTAAAAAAAGAAAAAATATTTTGGTGCTTGTCATAAAAACTACCTTATAGTTGGTAAGTCCTCCATTTATTTTACTCTTTCACTTCCTACCACCACAATATCACCAGCTTTAACATTGGTCCTTTCTGCTTCACCAGCCTTAATTTCCAAAACCATATCAACCGGTTCTGGTGGCGGATAACTTGCTAACTGATAGACGGCTTTACCCGGCTCAGGCTGAACATCAGCCGTCACCCCCACCACCTTACCCTCCCTAATCCAGACCATATCGATTGGGAAATTCATTCCCCTCATCCAAAAACTATATTTTCCGGCTATTGGAAAAATAAAAAGCATTCCCTCATCTTCTCTTAAACTCTCACGCCACGACAACCCGCGAGCACGATCAGCCATCGTTTCTGCTATCTCTACCTTGAAAACCCTGTCGTTTATCACCAAGGTTTTAAAATCACTTGGCGTCTTTCTAACGAAAAACCACCAACCCAAAAGTAGGGCAGCAAATAAAAAAAGAATAAGAGCAATCAACAGCCGCGCCGTAAGGTTCATGAATACTAATTATACCTCAATTGAAAAAGCACAATCCCCGCTGCCACCGAAACATTCAAAGACTCTTTCTTGCCCATCATCGGAATCTCGAGTATTTCATCAACCAATTTTAAATCGCGGGCGGTTAGTCCTTCTGGCTCATTGCCAAATATCAATACTACCTTTTTAGATTTATTTTTCGGCAAGGAGTAGTAAGCTCTAGATTTCTTACTCTGCTCCACTGCTACTACTGTCCATCCCTCTTCCTTTAATTTCCTCACTAAAACCCCTAAAGACCTGGCGCTCTCCCAAGACACACTCTTCTCTGCTCCTAGAGAAACTTTCTTAAATTGTTCACGCACTCGACCAAACCGATCTAAAGGCGCAGGTGTCGTACCAACCAGATAAATTTTCTCCACCCCTACCGCATCGCTCGTCCTAAAAATCGAACCGACGTTATGTAAGCTCCTTAAATCATTTAAAATCACAATTAATCTCGACTTCATCTTTTTCTTAAAAATTTCCTGCCTCGTACTCTCTTATGATAAGAAATCGCAAACCGATGCGCCTCATCCCGTACTTTAATCAAAGTCTTAAAATCCACTTTTTCTGGTAGAACACCAATCAGATCATTGCGCTTCCTCTCTGGGCCCTTTGCTAAGCCAACTATTGGAATACTCAAATTAAAACTATTTAAGACTTTACTAGCCGCATTCACCTGCCCCTTGCCACCATCCACCAATATTAAATCCGGTAAAGGCCAGTTATTTCTAAAACGCCGAGAAAGCACCTCTGTGATCATCCCCACATCATCGCTTTGTTTAATAGTTTTGATTTTAAACTTCCTGTATTGATTTTTATCCGGCCTATCTCCGGCAAAAACCACCATCGAGCCCACTGCTGCATCCCCGGAAATGTTAGAGATGTCATAGCCTTCAATTCGGTAATTAGGCACAGCCTCCTCTCGAACATCTTCACTAATCAGAGCCACATCTTCAATGTGCTGTAGGGCAAAAATTTGGCGTCGCAACTTCTCGGCCTCCTCAAATTCTTCAGCCTTACTGCGCACTTTCATTTCCTTCTCCAAAGAACTCATCAAGCGCTTCTTCTCTCCTTTGAAAAAAAGTTCCAGGTGTTTTACATCTCGTAGGTACTTAGTCTTGTCAGCTTTACCCATACACGTTCCTGGGCACTGACCAATCTCGTAATCAAAACAGGGACGAGAAAACTTACCAATCTTCTCTGGCGGATGACTATTCCAGGGGAAAATACGACGAATAATCTTCAGGGCAATCTTGAGCTGATGGGCTGATGTAAACGGCCCAAAACTAGATCGCGCCTTACCTTGTCGCACCAGGTCCTTTCCCCGAACCAACATTAAACGCGGCCAAGTTTCTTTAGTTAAAACCACATACCAAAAACTCTTATCATCCTTCTCTAGAATATTAAAAGGGGGCTGATACTTCTTAATAAGTTCGGCTTCCAAGATAAGGGCCTCTACCACACTATCTGTTATATTGGTCTCAATTTTAAAAACCTTCTGCATCAACCTTTCTAAGCGAGCTTCGTGTGCTCGCGTAAAATAACTCAGTACCCGCTTTCTCAGGTATGCCGCCTTACCGACATACAAAACACCACCCCTAGAATCCTTCATCACATAGACTCCTGGCAAGAGTGGAAACTTCTTTACTTCTTTTAATAGTTCCTCATTTAGCATCTCTTAAGAAAGTTTACCTAAAAACAAAAACCCCGCCACAACGGGCGGAGTCCTTGTTCGCACATATAGTGCACCGATTACTAAGCCTGAGGCTCACCCTCAGTCGGAGCTTGAGGCTCTTCTGGCTGAGGAGCATCGGTCGGAGGCATACCTGGATTCCCAGGATCTTGTTGCATCTTAATATCCATAATGCGGTCACACAAAATTATTTTACGTCCCGACCTTTTCAAATAAAATACAGGCACTTAACCTGTATCCTCCATAAGGGTATCATCTGAGTTTGATACGTCAACCCTAAAAAATTATTTCAAAACCTTGCGTAAATAATCAGCCGTAAAACTTCTTCGACGTGATACCTCTTCTGGTGTTCCTGTTGCTACAATCTCTCCTCCTTTTACTCCACCTTCCGGGCCAAGATCAATAATCCAGTCAGCTGTTTTAATAACATCCAAGTTGTGTTCGATCACCACCACCGTATTTCCTCTATCTACTAAACGGTGCAACACTTTCAAAAGCTGATCTATATCAGCAAAGTGCAGACCAGTCGTTGGCTCATCCAAAAGATACAAGGTTTTTTTGGTGTCACGCTTACCTAACTCCGCCGACAGCTTGATACGTTGCGCCTCACCACCAGATAAGGTCGTCGCCGACTGTCCAAGCTCAATATATCCTAAACCAACTTCTTCCAAAATTTTTAGACGATCGTGCAGCCACGGAATATCCTCAAAAAACTTTACCGCCTCCTCTACCGTCATCCGCAACACCTCATAGATATTCTTCCCTTTATAATCAACCTCTAAAGTCTCTCGATCAAATCGCTTACCCTTGCAAACATCACACTGCACATAGACCGTTGGCAAGAAGTGCATTTCAATTGCAATCACTCCGTGACCTTCGCAGTTTTCGCATCGTCCTCCTGGCACGTTAAAACTAAATCTTCCCGGTTTATAGCCACGCACTCTGGCATCATCCGTTGCCGAAAATAGATCACGAATAAAAGTCCAAGCGCCGACATAGGTAGCAGGATTAGAACGTGGCGTGCGGCCAATCGGCGACTGATCAACATTAATAATCCGGTCAATATACTCCACCCCCCTCATCTCCTTGTGAGCGCCCACCTTGAAACGTGATCCGTTAAAGCGATTAGAGAGTGTTTTGAACAAAACCTCGTAAACCAGAGTACTTTTACCCGATCCAGATACACCAGTCACGGCTGTCATTCGCCGCAACGGAAACGATACGTCGACATTCTGTAGATTGTTGGCCGTTGCTCCCTTTATTTTTATCGAATCGTGATTTTTAGAAACCTCACGGCGCTTTTCTGGGACTGGAATAAATTCCTTGCCACGCAAGTAATCAAGGGTTAAAGACTTATACTTAGTATCTTTCAAAATCTCCGGCATCGGTCCATGTGCCACAATCTTTCCACCATGCACTCCGGCACCTGGTCCAATATCAACTAAATAGTTGCTGGCCCGAATTGTATCCTCATCATGCTCCACCACGATGATTGTATTACCTAGGTCACGCAACTCTTGCAATGTTTTGATCAGTTTATCGTTATCACGTTGATGCAGACCAATAGTTGGCTCATCCAAAATATACAAAGTTCCCACCAATCGCGATCCGATCTGTGATGCTAAACGAATTCGCTGCGCCTCTCCGCCCGATAAGGTTCCTGCCTTCCGATCCAGTGTTAAATATTCCAAACCAACATCTATCATAAACTTCAGACGATTTTTTATCTCACGCAAGGGGACCTCCGCTACTTTCAAAAAATCGGAACTTGTTGTTTTCTCTAAACCCTCCATGAACTTATGCGCCTCGTCAATCGACATCCCCGTCACCGAAGCAATATTCTTCGCTTTTATTAAGACACTTAAGCTTTCTTTTTTTAAACGTTTACCATCACACTCCGGGCAAATCTTTTCAGACCACAACTCCTCCGTTCCAATACCATGACAGGTCGGACAAGCTCCATAAGGACTATTAAAAGAAAATAGGCGCGGCTCAATCTCCGGAAAGGAAAACCCGTCGTTCGGACAGGTAAACTGCGCTGAAAGAGATATTTCTTCCTCATCTAAAAGAAATGTCACTACATCATTGCCGTATTTCAATCCACTTTCGACCGCCTCCGCCATTCGCAACCGGTCATCCTTGCTTCGAAAGTCCAAACCTGACGGCAAGCGATCAATAACAAGCTCAATCGTGTGCGCCTTATAGCGATCCAACTCAATTCTTTCACGAAGTGATCGAAGTTTTCCATCAATCCGCGCCTCACCAAACCCAGCATTCAAAAAATCATAGAGCATCTGATAGTACTCACCCTTACGACCTCGCACCGCCGGCGCCAAAACCAACATGTTCTTTTTAACCTTCGCCTTCTTATATATATCAATCGCCGCATCAACAATCTCCTCCTGGGTCATTTTTCTAATCTCATGTCCACACTCCGGACAATGTGGTGTTCCCAGGCGCGCGTATAAAACTCTCAGGTAGTCGTAAATTTCAGTAATTGTTGCTACCGTCGAGCGCGGATTTGAAGAATGGCTTTTCTGGTCAATTGAAATCGCTGGCGACAATCCCTCTATCTCATCCACATCCGGCTTATCCAATCGCCCCAAAAACTGCCTAGCATAAGCCGACAATGACTCAATGTAGCGACGCTGCCCTTCGGCAAATATCGTATCAAACGCCAAACTAGACTTTCCCGATCCAGAAAGTCCCGTAAAGACAATCATCTTATCCCTGGGTAACTCCAGGCTAATATTTTTGAGATTATGTTCGCGCGCGCCCTTAATGGTGATCTTATCCTTCATATATATGCCAAACGCCCCCGCTCCTTGGGATAATAGGGGGGGTGGTAACGAGATAACTCTAAAGAAAAGTTACCCGGGCGTCAAAACTATCCTTCTTTTTTAGATTCTTCGTTCAAATTCACAACAGACTTTGGAGCTTTAGGAACAATAAAAAGAGCAATAAGATAAACGATTACTCCCGGAAGAACGCCACTCGAGATAAGAACTACCAACCAAGCCAGACGCAACAAAACCGGGTCAATCTCGAAATACTCTCCCAAACCACCCAATATACCTCCAACCACCTTATTTTCCTCGCTCCGATAGAGCTTTTTCATACCCTTACTTATACCAGATTATCTCAAATCACAAAATCACTCGCATTATCATCTGTATCCTGATACCCACTGCCGGAAGTTTTTCGTTTCAAAACCTGCCCTCCTTCAGGATTTGTCGGATAAACACCTCCCTCAGCATACGGATTTACTAAAGCCTCTCCCCAACCTACCGCGTCAATCAAAACCCTCTCTCCATTATCTAATCCCACGCTATTATTAGCCGCTAAAGTTTGCGTACTAGAAGTATTCGCTCCAATCGTCTCCGAAAATCCATCGACCGAGTTAGCCCACATAAAACTTCCGCCGGGTACTATCACGCTCCCTGCCGGCAAGACCTTAATCGACGACTCACTACCCGACTGAGTCCTCTTCCTTAACCTCCAATCACCGACATCAACATTTTCTGCCCCCATATTATAAAGCTTCACGTAGTCATTACTGGTCAAACCCTCGCCACCACTAATCTGCACTTCAACAATCACCACCTTCCCTGTCGAAGTTGAAGTAGTAGAGGCATTCCCTCCTGGATTATCCGTCGGTGTGGTTGACGTCGAAGTCGTAGAGGTTGGTGTGGTCGAACTTGGCGTAGTACTGGTTGTTTGAGGTGGCAGGTCGTTCGATCCACCGTTCGATGGCGGGTTACAATAAGCGTTTTGTGCTCCCGGGCTCGGACAATCCCTAATCTCGAAGTCGTTTTGATTGTGCTCACTGTCCTGAAAACTACCGCCAACCACCTTCCTCTGAATGCTTTTTCCGGCGCTGGGAGAAAAGGCACATAAAACCTCACAATCTTGAGCCTCTCCCCAGCCCACCTTATCACTCACCTCTCCCCTGGGATTCTTCAGAACCAAACTGTTATGATCGGCCAAACTATTAGAGGTCATAATCGCTCCGGAATAAACACCCGAAGAGTTAGCAATCACCAAATACCCTTTTGCAGTAATCCTCCTTCCTTCAAATAGGTTTTTCGAGATAAAGGTCGAATAATCACCACTTTTAGTTGCCTTCTGGAGGTACCAACCTGCTAGATCGATCTCTTCATTATTGGAATTATAAATCTCCACGAATTCGTCATTAACATTTCCATTACCCGCAATCTGGAGTTCTGTTATTAAAAGTTTCCTATATTCAGCCGGAGAATCCGTGCCATCTTCTGTAGAGGTGCCATTATCGGTCGAACTACCATTTCCACCACTGTTATTATCAGAATCTTGGGGGCTCACGATTGAGTTTTTCTCACCCAAAGTTCCCCCAGCCTCTTTCGAATCATGCCATCCACTACCTGTTTCGTTCCGCTCCATCGTCTGCTTAGTACCATTTTTACCTGCCGGCCAACCATTACGAGCATCAACCTCGTCCACCACTAAACAACCTCTATCAAACAATCTTATCCACATCCCATTATTCGTAAGCTGTCCTTTAAACGAATAGTTCAAACCAATATGATCTCGTTCGACCACAAAGTAATCCTCTCCAGTAATTTCGCCTCTATGAATCTGAATCTGCAATTTGCCGGAAGAATCTTTAACGCTCCATCCGGCAAGAGACACGCCCCCAGAGGAATTATTCTTCATCTCTATCCATTCTTGCCGAGCTCCCAAACTTGCCAATTCAGATGGCATTCCCATCCAAGCTATTTCATTAAAGTAAACATTGTAGGAAGAAGTTGAGGTTGAATAAAAATCACAATCTATTCTTTCCAAAGACTCCGGAAAGATAACTGGTTTTGCCAAACTACTAGAAGCTATACTGGCCGCGACCTTCCTTTTAATCTCATTAGCCAATTCTTTTGCTTTCGGAAGACTATCGGCGAGACCAACGCCATTTTGATCAAGTTCACTTTCTTGAACAGGAAGATCGATTTCCATTGCTGCCTTATTACTACTCCACAAAATATTCCAAGCATCATCAAGAAAGTTGAGCCTAGAAACAAGCGAAACTCCTTGTGTTTCAGAAAAAACTGAAAAACCGGCAGACTGAGCCACACGCCCACCAAAGAAACCAAACATCAACCCCAAGGAAACAACACCAAAGATCCCAAAAATCCGACCATAAAAAACCAAATCATTCTTTTTTCTTAAGTTATCCTCCACCTCTCGACCCCTCTTTGAAAATAAATTAGAAAATATCATGACGTCATTATATATTATGTTGTTATAAATCAACAACAGTTATCAACATCTAGATATTCTTAAAATTAGACTCGTCTTAAGACACAAACTACTAAATCTGACAATTATTTTGGGGATAACTTAGTGTTTTTGCCTCATCAAAAACTACGACCTACAATGAGTAAACAAGGTCATAAAAATAACTCCTAGAAAGGGGAAGCATGAGCAAAAAAGTCACTTCAAAAACAGCCACATCTTTGTACAAAAAGTCGGATTTCGATCAGGTCAACGCCAATTTTTCAGAAAATGCATTACGCATGATGAAAAAACGTTACCTTCAGAAAAAATCCGATGGGACCCAAGAATCCCCTGCTGAGATGTTTCAACGAATTGCTCATGCTCTAGCAAAAATAGAAAAAAACTACGGCAAGAACGATAAATTTGTCGAAAAAACCGAACGAGAGTTTTTCGATATTATGAGCCGTAAAGAATACACTCCGGCCGGTCGTACTATTACGAACGCCGGAGCCGACACTCCTGTCGTCGCCAACTGTATTGTTCTCCCTATTCATGACTCGATGGATAGCATCTTTCAAACTCTGAAAGATGCGGCTCTTTTACAACAAGCCGGATCCGGCCTAGGGTTCGATTTCTCACATCTTCGACCGGCCATGACCCCTACCAAAAAATCAAACGGAGTCGCGTCTGGCCCAGTCTCTTTTTTGCGCGTCTATAATGAAGCCTTTGGCGTCATCAAACAGCAGGGTCGTCACGGTGCCAATATGGCCATGATGCAAATTGATCATCCCGATGTTCTTGACTTCATTCGCGCCAAAGAAATCGAGGGTGACATTCGCAACTTTAATATTTCCATCAAGGTAACTGATGAGTTTATGAAGGCGGTTACAGAAAAACCAAACGAGCAGTGGTACTGCAATTGGAATGGCAAGAAGGTTAAACCACAACGCGTTCTGCGCTCTCCCAGCGGATCGGTCACCGGCGTCGAAGAAATGACTGTCACTGCCGGAGAAATCTTCGATGAACTAATTCACTATGCCTGGTTGAATGGTGAACCAGGGATTGTTTTTATCGACGAGGTTAATCGCACCAATCCCCTTCCTGGCTTAGGACCAATCGATTGCTCCAATCCATGCGGTGAGCAATTTCTCCATCATTACGATAACTGCAATCTTGGCTCGATCAATCTCGCCATGTTTGTTAAAGATAAGAAGATGGATTGGACTCGCCTTCGCCAAACAACAGCCGTGGCCACTCGATTGATGGATAACGTTATCGACACCTTCGATTTTCCAGTAAAGCAGGTCACCGAACTCGCTCAAAAAAATCGCCGTATCGGTTTAGGTATTATGGGTTTCGCTGATATGCTCTATCAACTTGATATCGCCTACAACTCGCCCGAAGGAGTAAAACTTGGAGAAAAGGTGATGCAGGTTGTAACCGATGCTTCACATAAAGCCTCCGAGAAGTTAGCTAAAGAAAAAGGGGCCTTCCCCAATATCAAACTTAGTGTTTTTGACAAAAAACGCATCAAAATGAGGAATGCCGCCTTAACGACTGTTGCTCCAACCGGCTCAATCTCTATGATGTTTGATTGCTCCTCCGGCATCGAACCCAACTTTGCCTTAACCTACGTCAAACAAGACAAGGATGGTACAAAATACCACTATTTTAACGAGTATTTCGAGAAAGCAATTAAAAAAGCCAAACTCAAAGACGCCAAAGTAAAAGAAATCAGGGAAACCCTTCTTCGGACTGGAAGCATCCAAACCGTTGAAGATATTCCTGAAAATCTAAAGAAAACCTTCATTGTAGCCATGGATATCTCAGCCGATGATCACCTAAAGATGCAGGCTGCTTTTCAAAAAAATGTTGATAATTCAATCTCTAAAACCATCAACTTCCCCAACGAGGCAACTCATGAAGAAGTTCGCGATGGATTCATTGCCGCCTGGAAATATAAGTGTAAGGCCTGCACTGTCTACCGCGATGGTAGTCGCAATGTTCAGATTCTAAACCTTGGTACCGGTGAGGGACTCAAGGCACCGAGTGAGATTGGTAAGAACGGAGTGGCTACTCCAACACCATCTATAAAAACAACCATCGCCCCTCAAGGACTAGAAGATTTAAGAGAACGAGCCGAACAACTCGTACCACGCGATCGACCCGAAGTAATGGTTGGAAAAACCTATCAAGTAAAAACTGGTTACGGAAAACTATACACTACTATCAATAACGATGACCAAGGGCAACCATTCGAAGTCTTTGCCACTATTGGTAAAAGCGGTGGTTTCTTTCAAGAGCAAAGCGAAGGTATTTGTCGGTTAATCTCTCTCGCTCTTCGTGCCGGTATTGCTCCAGAAGAAGTAATTCACCACCTAAAGGGTATCCGTGGACCAATGCCCACCATGACCAATAAAGGAACGATTTATTCTCTCCCGGATGCTCTTGGGCAGATCCTCGAACAACATATTAAAGCTGGAGATAATCTTAAAACCGAAAGCGAACAAATAGAGAGTCAGGAAGCAGTTCTAGTGAATGTTCAGGAAAAAACAGAAGAAACAATCTCTTACTACTCCAAAAAGAAATCAATCGCCCATATGGGCATGATGCCTGGTTGTCCCGACTGCGGATCGGCTCTCCAACTTCAAGAAGGTTGTATGAGTTGCCGAAACTGTGGCTTTAGCCGTTGCTCATAATGAAACATCAAGTGTATTGCTCAAAAAAGAACGCCCTAGGCGTTCTTTTTTTAAGAAAAACATGAGACACGTCATTCAATCACAACAATTTACTCGTTCTCTCCTTGAAAGTCTGTTTAAGACTGCTGACCTCCTCGAAGAAAGGGTTGAACCGTGTCTAAACGGCAAAATAATGGCTACTCTCTTCTACGAACCAAGCACTCGCACCCGCTTTTCTTTTGAATCGGCTATGCTACGCCTCGGTGGTAATATCCTAACAACCGAAAATGCTCGAGAGTTTTCCTCGGCCGCCAAAGGAGAAACCATCGAAGACACCATTAGGGTTACAGCCAACTACACCGACCTTATCGTTCTTCGTCATCATGAGGAAGGAGCGGCACATCGCGCCTCTTTAATCTCCCCTGTCCCAGTCATCAATGCCGGCGACGGCAAAGGTCAACACCCTACCCAAGCCCTACTCGACCTCTATACCATTCAGCGAGAACTTGGAACTGCCGATAATATTACCGTTGGCATGGTCGGCGACCTAAAACACGGCCGCACCATTCGTTCTCTTAGCTATCTTTTGGGAAAATATTCTAAAATCAATATCATCTACATCTCTCCCGAAGCCTTACGTATTGAAAGTGACATTACAGACTACCTCAAACGCCACAACGTCAGTTATCGCGAACAAAAAGATTTAGAATCCGCTTTGCCATTAGTCGATGTACTCTATGTTACTCGAATTCAAAAGGAAAGGTTCTCCGATCAAGCTCTATACGAAAAACTAAAAAACTCCTACCATCTCACTCCTACTCTGGCACAAAAGATGAAAAAACAAGCCATTATAATGCATCCTCTCCCTCGACTCGATGAAATTGATTCAACAGTCGACAATCTCCCTCAAGCTACCTATTTCAAACAAGCCCACTACGGACTACTGGTCAGGATGGCCCTCTTGAAAAACATCTTTCATCAGTAAAACAAAAAGCCTCATAGAGGCTTTATTTGAAACGACGCAGGTACCATATGCCTAGAGCAGCAATAATAGCTCCGCGCTGCGCTTCGGTCGACTGGCTTCCCATGTATTCCACGAGATCGGCTAGTTCTTCAGGAGTGACTGGTTTTCCATCGATCACTCGTTGCAATATGTTCTGGAAGGAAAAGGTTGACGAAATCATCAAGTCTCCTCTTCTTTGAAAAACTTCATCCAAACTAACTCGTTTGAAAAAACCGGTCAATCTCTCCTCTATTGAAAAAGATCAATAAATAGGTAAACTATGAAACATTCCGGCGTAGCTCAATGGTAGAGCGGCTGACTGTTAATCAGTAGGTTCCAGGTTCGAGTCCTGGCGCCGGAGCCAGCAAGCTTAGCTTTGGTATATAATCAATACAATGGGTAACTTGTTGAAATTCCTACCCTTACTTCTCTCTCTTCCATTTATAGCTCAGGCAGCAATAGCGCCAACACCATTGCCTTTGTCTTCATTAGTTGTAATTTTTGGCTCTCCACTCTTTCTTTTAGCAGTACTAATGATACTATCTCATTTTGTATTAAAGAATATGTGGTGGGGGTTACTCATTTATGTATTTGGAGGAATTATTACTTGCTTCATATTCAATGCTGAAACTTCCAACTTAGTAGATTTTCTTAAAATTTTTATCCTTTGGCCGCTAGCCCTTATTTTATAGAGACAACACCCCATTATAAAAAACTCCGAAATTCTGATTGGAAAGTACTATCATAAAGTCAGTAATTAATACCAATAAAAGATTTTAACATCATCTATCTAACAGAGCCAACGGTATCAGTACTACACTTGTTAAATCTGGCATACTTTTTATATGAAAGAGAAACTTTCTCAAGAATTTACCAAAGAGAATCTCGAAGAAAATGAAGCAGAGCAACTTACAGAACAACAGCTAGCAGATTTAGGACTATCGAGAGAATCCAAGACACCTGAAGAAATAGCTCTAACAAAAGATGCCATCAAGAAAGGTTTTGAAGCATTATCTCCTAGGGGAAAGAAGGATTTTAGAAAACTACTATTTAAACGATATGTCTTTAGATGAAATCGCTCAGTCTCTTTCTCTAAGTCGCGGATTAATTAGAGAGACAAGAGAAAAAGCCCTAAAGAAAGTGGAGACGAGATTAACCAAGCAGATTAGAAAAACTAAATAATGGTTCTAACGTTATATATCAATTGGAGCCAGCATAAAACTTCTCTCCTTAATAACAGGTTTTAACATTATCTATCACTCTACCTATCGGTAGGCAAGTTGGAACTTTATGCTACGATTAATTTATGAAAAAAATATTTATAATTGCCATTATGATATTCAGCATAATCGTTTTTATTAACGTCGCCCAATATAATAACCCTTCACCGGAAAATATAACGTCAGATACTCCAGTAGTTAATGGTAATAACCCTACGCCCGGTGATGTCGCATCTGAAAAACCACCAGTAAATCCACCCCCTGTAACCAACAACATGGGCAAATGGGAAATCTATTCTTCTAATCCTCTCATCAGCATCACCAAACCAGCAGTTGGCTTAGCACCATCAATTGCCAAAAATGCCTTTATCCAACTCTGGAATGATCCCTCGGTTATAAAAGAAAATGGAGGATACTCTATGTGGGCCGCTCTATCAACTAATGGCTCACCAGAGGGCGTTGAAATATACAAGCTCACCTCAAGCGATGGACTCAACTGGACCGTTGCTAATAATGGATTACCCGTCCTAAAACCAGGAGCTAAAGGACAAAGTGCAGATTGGTATGGCGTCGAGATCCCGATGGTTGTGAAGGCTGGCAATACTTACCACATGTATTACGGAATATATAAGGATGGAAACTACCCAATACTATCAACCGCCCACGCCACCTCTCCTGATGGAATCAATTGGACTAAAAAAGGAGAGTTAACGAGCATCACTTCAATGGTTGGCAACCCCGATGGAAACCCCTGGGGATGGCTAGCTCGTGGTGAAGCTGCTGCCACTTACATTAACGGAACATTCTATTTATACCTAACAGATGTGAAGTGTCGAACCGAAGGATGCAAAGGCACACCAAAAGCTCATCGAGGAATTAGTCTATTTACCTCTAAAGATGGTCACAACTTTACTCAAACAGGATCTGCTCCTGTGTTACTACAAACTGCATCCTATCCGGCTTCACAAGGTTGGGAAGGTTATTCTACGCCCTGGGTCTACCACAACGGTCAAACCTTTGAACTCTATGTCGATGTTTGGAAAACAATTGGAGATCAATCTAATCAAACTGCTCTCGCCCACTACAGGAGCAAAGACGGTATCAACTTCACCGAGGTAGAGACTAACTTCATTAACGAGAAAAGTCAGTCTTGGGCCAGCCAGGCAGTGCGGGCACCTTCAGTTATTGAAGACGGAGGCAAGCTGAAAATGTGGTATGCTGGCGATGGTCTAATTCCTGGTAAATTCGGTCCCAACGAACTGAAGTCTGGCAAAGTTCAAATCGGAATCGGTTACGCAGAAAAATCTTTATAAGGAAAATTCCTAATAGAGTTTAAGTCTACACAATATAATTTATCCCTTATTAATAATAGCCACACCTAAATAACAGGTTCTAACGTTACATATGAATTGGAGCCAACTTGAATAAAATCAAAACTTATTGTCTAATTAAGACACTAATGAATAACCCCAAAAAAGAAGTAATTACTCTCCCCGAGCTTAATAAAAAACTAGATGAAGAAGCAAAGCGATTAGTTAGAGAAAAAGAGGATGGAATAGTAAAATACATAAGCAAAAAAGCAAACCTGGATGGAAATTCTGAAATAACCTTCAGAAAGAATGACAAAACAAAGATTACCGTATTGTTCCGTCTCAATGAAAACAACAACTTAAGATTGGCTACAGAGGAACGATTTCTAAATAAAAAATAAATCAAAATACAAAAAACTCCTATGACAGGAGTTTTTTGTATTAAAGCAAGGGTTTATTACCAGTTATTTCTGCTACGATGACCGCTGTTGTTGAATCTTGCCTTGCCTGATCCAGAGCGATTAAATCCACCACCAGAACGATCTTCTTTTGGACGAGCAATAGTCACGGAGACTCTTCTTCCATCAATCTCTTGTCCATTGAACATTTCGATTGCTTTCTTGGCCTCTCCTTCAGAGGACATTTCCACGAAACCGAAACCTTTAGAACGGTTAGTGTCTCTATCCATAATAACAATAGCTGACTCAACAGTCCCAGCTTGAGAAAATGCTTCTTTCAACATTCCTTCAGTGGTGTCATACGACAAACCACCAACGTATAACTTCTTTTCCATTTTTGTTTATTTATTTTAAGTAAGCCGACCTTCTTCTGTTTCTTTTACGGACTTACAACTCAAAAAATTTGCAAGGAAAAGAAAAGTGTAAAAACTTACCACCAGACAGTAGCATCATATGCCAGAAACAGTCAATTGCTATGATCTTAAAATATCAACACACAAAGTGGCTTTTGCAGTTCACACAAATAAAGCACAGATTCTCTATCCTTCTTACAAATAGTAATTTTTGGCATCTTCATATATCCTTCTAATTGTATTCTATATACCTTCAAGAACCATCACCCACAGATTCTGGTGTCACCACCTACCAGTCTGAATCAAAGTGAAAGCTTCAATAGATTTTCTTAAAGTTTGATTATTAAACAACAATATGCGAATCACGTCAGGTTTTCGAAAACTTATACCTTCCATTTTAAGCGGCGCAATCGGTATCTCTCTCGTAATCTATGGCAGCAATGATGATAGTCCCGGAGCTCAATTCCTAGGCTTAATTATATTTATCGTCTCAATGATCGTGACGATAAGAACCAGACGAAAGATTACTTGCGATATAAAAAAGTAATTAGCCAATAATCTGTAAAAAACATGATATATTTTTCTTATGTTCAGTAAAGACAAGTGGAACATTCACGCCGTCTTAAGTTTCACCATCATTACGATTGCTATCTCGCTTTTTATTCTAAGCATGATCTTTACTGAGGTTGATAGCCCTAGTCGATGGCAAATTATACTTATCTCCATTATTGCTGTTCCGGTTTCTTTTATATGGTCAATTATTGGCTTGAGAGTTGAGAGAACAAAAAGAGGACGGTTTTTATCAATAATAACTCTAATTATAACTAGCATTATCCTCCTCTTAGCCTTGAGAACACTATTTTGAGCTTGCATTGAAGATATCAAAAATCATTCATAAAACTTATGCTTGACAAAACAAACATATTAATATATTATCATAACAACTCAGTTATCTCGGTTTCAGGGCTTTTATAGCTTTCCCAAATATCGAGACAGGAGCTATAAGAACATGAGACACAGTAAGTTTTCACCTAAACGACATCGTCGTCCCTTTATTAAAGGGAGTAATTTTCGTCGACCTGATAGCGGTAAAAACAAACAACGAGGACAACGCATCGATCCTTCAAGATTCATCAATAAAGCAGTCATTGAGGAAAAGATAGAACGTTTCATTCCTGAACACCGTTTCGAAGACTTCCCTATCTCTACCTCTCTTAAACATCGTGTAATGAGTAAGGGTTATATCGATCCAACTCCTATTCAAGATCGAGCCATTCCCCATATTCTTAAAGGCCAAGATGTGGTTGGAATTGCCAATACCGGCACCGGAAAAACCGCCGCTTTTCTTATCCCATTAATCGATAAAGTAATTAAATATCCTATCCAACAAGTCTTGGTTGTTGCTCCAACACGCGAACTAGCGCTCCAAATCAACGACGAACTAAGAAGTTTTTCTAAAGGCCTCAATATTCACTCCACCTGTGTTTTTGGTGGGTCATCTATGAGTCCTCAAATCAGATCTCTTCGCCTCAAAAACCATTTTATCATCGGCACCCCAGGCAGACTGAAAGATTTTATCAATCGAGGCAATATAAAACTTGCCCACTTCTCTACTCTGGTGCTCGACGAAGCTGACCGCATGCTCGATATGGGTTTCGTCAAAGACATGCGCTTTATCGCTAGCGGCATGCCTGCTAACCGTCACACCTTGTTCTTTTCTGCTACTATTTCTTCAGAAATCGAAAAGCTTATCAACGAATTTTTAAAGGAGCCTGTTCGAATTTCTGTAAAAACTGGCGACACTTCCAAGAACGTCGACCAGGATATTATTAGAGTTGAACGAGGAAAACTAAAATTAGACATTCTGCACGACCTTCTTAATCAAAAAGAGTTCAGTAAAGTGTTAATTTTTGGTCGCACCAAACACGGCGCCGAAAAACTTTCTCGCCTCTTAAATCAGCGTGGTTTTAAATCAGAATCGATTCACGGCAACAAGAGCCAGGCGCAACGTCAAAAGTCACTAGTTCGTTTCAAGAACAACCAAGTGCAAATCCTGGTTGCCACCGACGTCGCCGCTCGCGGACTCGACATTGATGACGTCTCCCATGTCATCAACTACGATCTACCAATGACCTACGATGACTACGTCCACCGTATTGGCCGCACTGGCCGCGGCTCCAAAAAGGGAAAAGCACTGACCTTCATTGAGTAAAAACCCCTGTAATATCAGGGAATTAAAACAGGTATATCAGCTATCCCACCAGTCCAACTGGGTTGGGCTTCACCCTCTCCATTTTTTGTCTGTGGAGAGCTTTGATGTCTTCTGGTAAAATTAGAAATTATATTTTCTTTTGCTCTGCAAATATGATCTTCAAGAGACATGTCCGATATGGGTTAACGATAATCACTGGATATTTTTTAATATCTATTTTTTACCCTGCTATTACTCTAGGAGCTACAATCTATACTAACTCTACGGCTGGGAACGATACTACCGGGGATGGCTCATCTGGCAACCCTTATAAAACGTTCCATAAAGCCTACACTTCGGCATCTAGCGGAGACACTATCAACCTCACGGGAACTTTCGATTGGTCGAATACAGACGAAACTGGAGATAGCGCAGCTACTGGTTACACAATCTCTAAAAATATTACTATTCAAGGGCAGATTGCTGACGAAACTTTTATTCAAGCTTCAACGACTGAAAATGCCACGGATAGACGAGTATTAACTATCCCCTCCGGACAAACTGTCACAATTAACAATGTGACAATTCGTTACGGCAAAGTTGGATCATATGACGGAGCTGGAATCCATATCAGCGGCACTGGATACATCAATAGCAGCACTATTAGTTATAATCGCTCTACCGATGGATCGGGTGGAGGTATTGATGTAAGAGGATCACTTACCATTACTGACAGTACAATTAACAACAACAAAGCCCATTACATGGGTGGAGGCACTAACCGCAACTACTACTCTGGAAGCGGCGGTACTCCTTCTTCTTCTGATCTTTTAACAATTGTAAACTGCACAATTGCTTACAATGAAGTAACACAAACTGTCGCCTACCTTGAAGGTGGAGGTGTTTTCTTTCGACGTGGCGAAGGATATATTACAAACTCTACAATTGCTTACAATCAAGTAGTAAATAGCCAACCATCAACGCATGGTCTTGGTTCTGGAGACTCCTCTGTCACCGTTCGCTTAAAAAATAACATCATAGCCGCCAATATTCATTCTGGAACTTATGAGGGAGATTTAGGACACCGCTCCTCCGGATCCCAGGGAACATTTGTTGATAATGGAGGTAATATTATCGGCCGTCTTGGATACTATAGCAGTGGCTATTCAGCAGCCACGAGTAGCTGGATTGACCAAACAAACAGTTCGGGAGCGATTGACGGCATCTATGCTCTGCAAAATGGTGGCAATACCACTGGCACCCTTGGCCTCAGTGACACTTTACTGGAAAATGGTTCTACCAACGGCACTCTTACTCTTGCTATTAATTCTTCGAGTAGTGTTGCGATCAACAATGGACTGAACGGTAGTAACGGCAGTACGACGATTCCTACTGCTGACCAGCGGGGGTTATCACGTAGCGGATCAACAGATATTGGAGCCTACGAGTATGGAGGGGGAGGTATTGATACAACCTCACCTATTGTTTCTTCGTTCTCTCCCCTCGCTAATGCTACCGGTGTCTCTCCAACAACCAGTCTCACCATAACATTCTCAGAAAACATTACTGCCTCTTCAGGAGTTATCACTATTAAAAAATCATCGGACGATACTCTTTTCGGATCATTTAATGCCAATGACACTTCAACTATAACCATATCTTCTAATCAGGCTATTATTAACCCATCTTCAAGTCTCGCCGAAGGCGTAGTCTATTACATAACAGTTTCGTCAAGTAGTTTTTCCGATAGTTCTAGCAACTTCTATGCCGGCATCACTTCGACCTCATCCTGGAGTTTTACCACTAGCGACACTACTGCACCAATTATGAACACGGTTACTTCAACTGTATCTACAAGCACCACTATTATCACCTGGACAACCAATGAAGCCGCCTCCTCTCTCGTAAGTTATGGACCGGGATCAAATTACTCCACCTCTACGCTAGAAATAAACACTTCAACCCGAACAACGAATCACTCCATTACTTTATCTAATCTTTCTTCCTGCACCACCTATCACTACCGCACTCAATCAACTGATAGTTTCAATAATCAAAGCACAAGCACCGATAACAATTTTACCACTTTGGGGTGTACTGGATCAGCAAGCATTATAAATTCCACAAGCACCGTTGCTCCAACATCTACTCAAACTACGACTACTCTAATGGAAAATGGTACTGGAATTAACCTCATAATTCCTTCGGGATATGCTACTTCAACTGCCTACTTCCAAATTAAAAAAATTAATCAAGATAGTGCTCTTTCTACGACCGGTTCTCCATCCAACTATAGTGCCGCCCAAAACCACACCTATCAATTGCTCGCCATTGCCGATTCATTGCAAACAATTAGTACCTTTAACGCCTCAATCACCATTGCTATTACTTACACCTCCGCCGAAATAGTAAACATCGATGAATCAACTCTTCAAATATTCCGCTGGGACGGAAATTCTTGGAATGGGCTTTCTGGATGTTCCGTGAATACCAGCACTAAAATAGTTAGCTGCACCACTATGCAGTTTTCAACCTTTACACTATTTGGGCAACCATCAAATTCAGAAAGTTCACCAGGAAATGTTATTCATGTTGCAGCCAACTACTCTCAAACACAAACCCCGATCGAAGATTCTACATCAACTTCTAAAGCCAGAATATCATCGTCTTCCCTTGCGTTTTCTCAATCAGAACATTACAAACAGTTAAAGCAGGAGGATATAATCTCTCCATCTCCAGCTTCCACAACATCAACCACCAGACAAACAATGATTATTCCTCCTTACAATGGGCGCGATTTAACTGGTGGAAAAAGCGGCAACGATGTAAAAGCACTTCAGGAATTCCTTATCGGAGAAAACACTGGTCCAAAATCACGTCAACTGAGCGAAACCGGGGCAACTGGTTATTTTGGAAAATTAACAAAAGCAGCTTTGGCCGAGTATCAAAATGCTAGCGGCATTCTCCCCGCCCAAGGATACTTCGGATGGATCACGAGAATGTTCCTCCGATCAATCTTTTCATCAAACCAGAAATAAATTACTCCTTAAAAGAGCAAGGGGGCTACATAGTAGGAAATAAAAAAACATTAGGTGTTTTCCATCTAAAAAATTTATAACAAACAAAAATATACCACCTCCTTATTTTATAAATTTTAAAACTGAAGATCGCTCTCAAAAACTAACATTCTCCTTTCCACTCAGCCAGAAACTCTTGCATAAATTTTTTCGTATAAAGATGGCGTCGCCTTGCAATACGTCGAGCAGTTTTTGTGTTCATTAAATCTTTTAATAAAAATAATTTCTCTTCGAAGTGATGGATGGTTGAACTCTTGGCCGTTCTATACTCTTTAGTATTTTTAAATTTCTGAGCCCGAATCGTCGGATCATACAACGGACGAGACCGACTCCCACCATAAGCAAACGCTCGAGCAACTCCAATTGCTCCTAAAGCATCAAGCCTATCGGCATCCTGCACTACGCAAAACTCTTTTGATACGCCTTGTCTTTTATTGGCAAGAGTTTTACTAAAAGACATATTTTCAATAATAAACATCACCTGCTCGATAATATTCTGACTAACTCTTTGTTTCCTTAAAAAATTTCTTGCAATTGAAAAGTCATCCTCCTCTTTCTTTATAACCTTCCGATCTCCTACATCGTGCAATAAAACAGCTAACCGCACAATAAACCAGTTGGCCTTCTCTGATTTATTAATTAACTTGGCATTATTTAACACACGCTCAATATGCCACCAATCGTGGCCAGTCCCCTCTTTGGCCAGAGCCTGTTTTACAAACTTTTCAGTGTTCTTAATGATAGCTTTAGTATTCACAGCCTTGTCATTATACAACTATAAACAAATAGATTTATTTACCCCCAATTTGTTACAATAATCACATAGAAATGAGGGAGGGAAAAACAGGAAAAATAGAAAAAGTTTCCATACCGGACAACGATATGCCAGGATGGATTAACGTTCTCCGAGAAGGCGGATTAAATGACGAAGAGATTAACACGATGCTAAGTCGGTTAAATCAAACCTACGCCACCCTCAAAGAACAAGAAGTGGTTGATCGAGAACTCCAAAGAATGGATGCTGAAATCGAAGAGCGCCGGGGTTCAGGATTAACCGAAGAAGAAAGAGAGGCCTTGAGAGCCGGCATTCAAAGTCGCTTCACTAGAAAATAAAAATTTATGAAGATTTTCAAAAATAGAACATTTAGCTGGTGGGAGGTGGGATTAATCAAAATCTGCCTCCTTTCTTTGGGAATTATTCTAGGGACTTATTTCTACAACCCTCTAGTAAACTACCTGTCCTTGTGGTGGCTTCTCTTCGTTGTGACAACTATTTATTTCATTATCAAAGTAGTCCTTGATAAATAGTTGCTTAGTAGAAAACCAAAAGGGCGCAAATAAATAATCATTAACCAATGAATTACCAAGATACATATATTGGAGTGTTAAAAAAGTATGCGGTATTCGACGGACGAGCTGGTCGTGAAGAGTTTTGGACATTCACTCTCATCAACCTTGCCATCAATGTCGTGTTGAATGTCTTAAGCGGTGTCATCGGAATCATCTTTTCGATGATTGGCATGATCTTTGGCCTGGCCGTACTCATTCCAGGATTAGCTGTTGGTGTGCGCCGCCTTCATGACATTGGCAAAAGTGGTTGGTGGATACTAATTGGATTTATTCCAGTCTTAGGGTGGATTGTACTCCTCATCTTTGCCCTAATGAAAGGTGAATCGGGTAGTAATCAATACGGACCAAACCCAACCGATACAACTACCCCAAACACTCCCCAGCCAGCAAGTATGCCTCCTCAGAATACCTCTCTTTAAGTTTGTGCATTACTTCTAAAATAATAAAGCAGTGTATCGCAGCAAAGAGAGAAGACAAAGATTAAACGACATCGCTTTTGATATCGAGCTACTTTTAATTAGCGTTGTTCAAGGTTTGGCTATTACTACTATTGCCGAAAACTCTATCCATCTTATTAATGGAGAAGAGTTTATCTACTGGCCGTATATTTTGGCCGCTTTTTTATTTGTCATTATTTATTGGGCTCAAGTTATTACTCACACTTTAAGTTTTATCGACTGGCCAGTCGATATCGTCCACACCTTTCTTTACTATCTCATCGCCCTGGTAGAGTTTGTTGCCTTTTCCACTTTCGACGACCCAAAAAGATGGTTTTTCGTGAATAGCATCTTGATGATCTTTGTTACCATTCTCTACCTATATGACTACCGCCTCATCAAGAGAAAACCGGCTCCCAAAAATTCACCGGCTAAGAAAAAACTATTACAAGACACTCTGGAAAAACAAATTTTTGGTCTAAGAACTTTTGTTCCTGGAGCTCTTATCTTCAACCTAGCCGCACTCTTCCTTATTCACTACTATCCCCAATACTTTATCGGACAAAATTACCATTTAATCTTGATTAGTATCCAAATCATCCTTGCCCTAGTCTATCTTCTGGAATCATTAAAAGACTTCAGGATACGAATCGGCCTCATCACAAAATCTGTTTAAAGATACCGTCCTTAGTGTTGTATGCATAAGAATCAGTGTAGAATGAGGGGATGAATAAAACTCTACATAGTCAGCCAGAACTCCTCGATACCTACACCTTTCTCTGGTCAGAAGCTCGACTAGTTATCGCCTCCATCGCTCTTCTTAGCGGCGGCGTACCCGTTCTGATGCTCATCTTTAAGGTATCGTTCTTTTTCGGTGCGGTTAGAATGATCCTTGCTCTGACCTGGATTATTTCTGGCATTGCCTCTCTCTATCTTCTCTACCGTTGGTATCAAAAAAAATGGCGCCTTTTTGGCAGAAAAGAATTGATCGATCAAATCGCTTTTCTTGTTAGCTGTATCTCTGGTATCAATCTCGGCTTGACCGGTCTCACTGGCAATAATCTTGGGTTATCTCTAACATCTAGTTATGGATTGCTAATCCTCACCGCTTTTCTCTATCTTTGGTCAGCCTTCCACCTAGCTCAACGCTGGAGATCTTCCGGTAAAAGAATCTTCTTTTAAAAACAAAAGACCGTCACACCCCAAGGGTGGACGGTCGTAGCGAGCGCCTCAGATTGCGCAGTCGATCCCGCAACGGCTTCAGAAAGGTGGCGGGTCGTAGCGGACCACTACCTCTTCGGGTGTAAACCCTAAAGGCAATCTTCAGATCACTCTGGCTTCGTCGAAGTTTACTGACGAATTCATAGTCCGGACACGCCCAGACCTCCTTCTCATCTCCCTTCTCGTCACGAACCCTCTCGGCAACATCACCAGAGAGCTGCAACCCGATAACCATGTTCGTATGGCTATCGAGTGGTTCAACATACCAGTAACATACTTCATCTGACATCCCAGCCTCCTCAAATAACTTTCGACATCTTCCACAAAAATCACCATTACGTCAATTAATTGATCCTTCGGTATGATAAAATGAAAAGTAGAACACTGGGGGTCTTATGAAAAAAGCTGTCCGGTTTCTCATCTTCGCCTGGTGGTTCCTCCTAGTTGGCGACGGCGGAAGTTTCGCCCCCAAGATCTTCATGGTTGTTGGCCCCTTCAACACCGAAGATGACTGTATCGATCGGTCTGACTGGGCCAAGAAGAACGGGGCAGAAAAGATCTCCGTCTGCTGGGAAGGAGCTCGAGAACCTAGAGAGTGATGTTTTAATCACTCTCTTTTGTTTTCTTAATTAATAAGTATTTATCTATATTCATACCATCTCTATTGACAAAATAATAAAAATATGATAATAGTTCGAACAGCAACCCTGAAAACCAAATTTACAACGGAAGGAGTAGGCACCTATGAAGAATTTGAGGGGCATCGCCACGGCAGTCCTCGCTTTCTGGATCGTCGTTGCCGACAAGGGGGGTCAGTTCTCCCAGTTCGGACCATTCAACGATGAAACCCAGTGTATCGCCTTCGGCACCTGGGCTAAGGACGAGGGACAGGCGAAGGGGTACCGTTGCTACGGCAGTGACGAGTCGATTGTCGCTACGGAAGACATCGCCGAAGATCTTCGTTCGGCTTCGCGCGGAGAAAGTCGCGACGCTCGTCGCGCTCGTCGTGAGGCGGCGCGCGATCATCGAAGACAGCGCCGAGCCGCCGGAACTATCGGAGAACCTCTCCCCTAGTCCGACATCTCCTCATCAAACCAAAAACCACTGAGTACGGAATGTGCTCAGTGGTTTTGTTTTTAAAAAAACAAAAAGAGTTTTATTCATCAGAACAAAACTCTTTCTAAGGATTACTCTTGACTGCCTTCAACCAACTTGCGCAAACGACCAAGGATGGCGATAGCCTCATCGATGTCAGCCAAGGTCGCCTTTACATCTTTTGGGTCGCGGTTCGCGAACATCGTCCGAAAAACCATTCTACCCATCTCGACGTAGTTTTTGACACCCTTGGCCGCACGATCGACTGCTGAAGCCAGCGAATAGTAGTCATCGGATGGCCGACGACCACGCCCACCGGTCCGCACCACCGAAGTCTTCACTCGACGGCGCAGATAAGCCTCCGCTTGTCGATCGCTCATGCCGAGCATCTCGCGATAGTGAGCCAACTGTTCGGTGTGGTTGTATCGCGACAGGTTATAGGCCGACATGACGCGCAACCTATCCTTCGGAGGTCGATCCGGCCGAAGATGTTCGACAAGAGACGGATGGAGATCTCTCATGATGAGGAGGTAGATGTTCACGATCCCCGGATCCATGTCGAGTCTCACCGCCAGTTCTCTGGTAGTATAGCTCTTCTCGTTTGCCAGTCGCCAGCAAGCGAGCATCTTCTCGTATGGGGTAAGGGACTTTCCCAGATTGGACCGAAAAGCGCTCTCGAAGCGATCGATTTCTGAACGCCTCTCGACCACCAAGGCCTGGAGCTTCCTCACCTTCTGACTTCTTCGCGATCCTCGCAGTCGACGTTCTCCATCGTCAAGCTCGAAGTGCGGCTTTCCCCTCGCCTCCTCCAGGTAGATCACCTTGACTGGATTCTCCTGGGAGATATCGAGGCTCGCTCCCATGGCCGCATCCTCGTCCTCAGGGAAGAAGATGCGAGGCTGTTTAGGCATAGGGCGAATGTCATCGATCTCGATCTCGATTACCCTACCCACCGGTGGCGGATAGAGCTGTTGCGCTCCTTTGGGCATCACCCATCTCCTTTCTTGGTCTCTAGGTTGTTGTACTGGTCTTGGCCTCCAACACTCTTACAAAATTCTAAGAAGGGAGTATACCAAAGTTACCATTCAAGGCAAATAAAAAACAAAATGCCTCACCCTTTTCGTTTTTGAGGTAAGGCATTGATTAACTAGCAAGGAGATCCTCCGAAATCTCTTCCAGTTCCATCTCTTCGATTTCGGCAAAGTCGACCGCCTCAGCTAACGTCTCAAGAGCAGGTCTCTCCAGTTCTCGAATCTGGATCATCCACCTTCGAGTGTCGTTCAGAACTGCTTCTCGAGCCGCCTGAGGGTCGATGTTCATCTGATGACAGATGACAGAGAAAGAGAAGAGGTGTTGAGTATCTTCGCTTTCAAACCACTCTCTCGCCCTGCCCTTAATGTCACGACTTTGACTGTCCAGGTCGAGCAGCGCCTGTTCAAAAACCGCGAGCATCAACCGCTTCTGTGGGTCATTCGCCTTCCCTGAAAGAAGGCTACCCTGAGGAGAGGTGATAAGCACATCGGGCTCAAACATTGGGACATCCTCCTTTCAAGTTGAAGTTCTATAAATATCTTAATATTTCTAATACCTTCAGTCTAATAAGTATTTTCAAATTAACATTGACAATATATACGGTTCTGATACTATTCGTCCTTAGTTGTTTCCATTCACCGACCAACTCCCCTGACCCGGGAGAAGGTCCAAAACCTCTGAGGAGGACTACGCCAATGGGTCAGAAGATCTCGTTCTACGTCCGCCAGAACGGCCGCTCGCAGAAGGTTTCGATCGATGCGAACGATCCGCGCTGGAAGACGCACTCGTCCCCGAGTCACGGAGTCCACTGCGCCAAGACGATGGACCTGAACGGCGGCATCGCGATCACCGACACCAACCCCGAGACGACGGCCGGCATCTGGCTCTCGAACGACGAGTTCGCCGTGCTCGCCTCCGACCTCGGCTACAGCGCCAGCTCGCGCAAGAAGCGCTGATCCAGCAACGCCGGTCTCGCCCCATGTGAGCGAGACCTCGTGAACACAGCGGGTGTGCAGGAACTTCGGTTCCTCACACCCGCTTTTTTTTATTTTCTATAATAAGTAGGTGATGTCTTTCTACATATCGAAAAACAAAAACCTGGTCCTAGGGGTAGTCATTGTTGCCAGCAGCCTCCTCGTCCTTCTGCTTATGGGGAGAGGACCCCCTTCTATCAACACGGCCCCACAACCTTTTGGTCAAATGACATATCAAGCGATCAAAACTCTCAACAACTCTTCGATCCCTACACCTTCACCCACATTATTCACGGTATTGGTTTCTACGCTCTCCTCTGGTTCTTTCGTAAAAAAATTCCTCTCGAACAACGTTTCCTTTTAGCTCTTTTTATAGAATGTTCCTGGGAAATATTAGAAAATACTCCCCTTGTTATCGAGCGCTATCGTGCCGAAACTATATCTCTGAATTACTATGGCGATAGTATTCTGAATTCTTTTGGTGATATCCTAGCCTTTATCCTTGGCTTCTATCTAGCATCTAAAAAACGATGGTGGATAACCCTTTTAATCACACTTATCATCGAACTTCTTCTTCTCTACTTTATAGGAGATAACTTAGCCTTAAATATTATTATGCTTCTCTAACCTTAAAATTGACCCAAATACTGGATAAGATAAAATAAAGTTTATGCAAAACAAAAATCTAATCATTATCGGAGTTGTAGTTGTAGTCATAGTCGCTACTGTTATTGCCTATACCAACAATCAGGGAGTTAATCTTCCCCAAGAAAATGGAGAAAATAACTCTACTAGCACTGTAGATGAAGCAATGAATAACGCCTCAGGTAGCATGAGCGGTGAAGAGTCTATGGAAAAAAAGATGGTCACCTACACTCTGGCCACTATTGCTAGTCACAACAGTGGTACCGATTGCTGGAGTGTTGTTAATGGTAATGTTTACGATTTAACACAGTGGATCTCTAAGCACCCCGGAGGAGAAGAAGCCATTCTTAAGTTGTGCGGTAAAGACGGCTCTGAACTATTCAATAATCAGCACGGCGGACAAGAAAAACAACAAGAAACTCTAGCTGGTTTCCACATTGGCGTTCTTTCTCAATAATGACCGATCGTTATTCCATCTACGCTCCAGTTCTTCTACGTCTCACTATGGCTGGAGTTTTTGCTTGGTTCGGCATATCTCAACTGACCGACCCTAACAGTTGGTCAGGATTTGTCCCTACCTGGGCAACTAGTCTTTCTGGAATTGAAGCTACGACCATCGTCACCCTGAATGGTTTGTTCGAAATCGCTGGATCAGTCCTACTTATCGTTGGTATTTTTGTAAGACCGGTTGCCATTCTTTTGGGAGCGCATCTTTTCGTAATCGCTCTCGAACTTCTTCCTGGGGCCATCGGGGTACGTGATTTGGGATTAACTATGGCCACCTTTGCCATTGCTCTTCATGGAAAAGATTCTTTTTGCTTCTCCGTTAAAAAATAAAACAAAAAGCCTAACTCTCGCGAGTTGGCTTTTAATAGGTGTGGGTGGAGCAGTAGTGGCCAGCCTCTCGCAACTTCTGCGCCAGATGCATCTGAACGATGCGACGCAGTCGCGCCTTGATGCGACGGCAGTTACAATTCCCACCCGAAGCCGTCTGATCACAGGCCGCTCCATACCTTCCAACCCGAGCAAACGTGATCGTCAGATCCTCCGAAGGAATGGTGGCATACTGACCGACGAACTCTTCGAGAAGAATCCCACAGGTCCGACACTGTTCTGGAACTTTCTGTCTCTTGGCTTCGGCCAGGAGATCTTCGAGTGACAGCATCACTTTCTGGGTGAATCGTGCCAGTTGCGTCACCTTCATCCCCGGAACAAATACCACGTATGTCTTCATCTATCTCCTCCAAGTCGAATGACTGGAATATTTTATATAATATCTATCCCTTCGTGTCAAAATAGAAAAAACTTGCACTCTCTCCTACTCCTAGTACAATTTTTAAAAGTCTGAAATTAACCTAACTACATAAAGAATGAGTAGCATAAAACAGTTTATTAGCAACTACCGCTGGGTGCTGGTGGTAGTGGCGCTCGTGGTTATTGGAGGATTCCTCATCGGATCAACTCCACAACCAGGAGAGGAGAATGATAAAAACAGTGATGAGGTCGAGGAAAGTATGACCAATACCAACGATGTCAGTGGTGACGATCCAGTCACCCTGAATGAAGCGCTGAATGGTTCCTACTATATCGATTTCTTTTCTAAGAGCGTTAAGTTAGAAAACGGAAGTTATGAGGAAAAAAATCCCGGAGAAGCAGGGGCAACGACTATGCTCGTTACAACCAGTGACTCCAGTATCGCTTTAGGGGAACTCACCGGAGATGAAAATAGTGACGCGGCAGTTGTCACCTATAGCTCTGGTACCGGAGCCGGAATCTTCACCGAACTAGCCGTCCTCACTAAAACAAATGGGGTTATCGAACAAGTTTCCTCTGTTTACTTAGGAGATCGTATCAAGATTGAATCAGTCACCATTGAAGACGGAGTGGTTTCGGTCAACATGAAAACCCATGCCCCCGAAGATCCACTCTCCAGCCCAACTCAGGATCGCACCAGAAAGTACGAACTACAAAACGGTAAACTTGTCGTCCTTCAGTAAAAAGTATCTACTACAAAAAAACACCGCTTGAGGCGGTGTTTTTTTATTTAGACTGCTGAATATCTCTTAAAACCTTAGAAAGCAATCTCCGGATTCTCAAGAGCATCAACGCTCATCGCAAACTCCATCATTACGGTCTGACCAGATTCATCCTGAGCCGGCGCATCTTTCGCCGCATCGAATGAACTGTCACCGTCGTCAACATGAAGCATTGCAATCAACTTCGCTCCATCCTCGTAGGAAGATCCAAGAGTTATGGATACCTTCTGGTGCTCACCAGCCGGAAGCAAGTCGGAGTTTCCGACAACCTTTCCTGGCTTACCATTATCTACTTCGTGGACAACTACATATCCAGGACTCTTAAGATTGACTACAGTCGCCTTAATCTCTTTTCCTGGTTTCTGATCGGCCACATAGATAGCGTTCCCCTCTAAACGCATGAGCATCGTATCGGCATCCTGGCTCTCGTTCTCGGGTGTAACGACTACTCCTTGCTGCATCTGCATCAAGTAGTATCCTCCTCCTACGAGAATCAGAACCACTACTATACCAATTAATACCTTATTCATTTTATGTATGTGTGAAGATCGACCTTTTATAGGCCATTATCATAAAATCACTGGAAAAAAGAGTCAATCATCACTTTTTTGTGAGGAATGTTTACCTGAGCTCTTAACCACTCCGTCCTCCAAAAGAATCACTCGATCAGCAATTTTCAAATACTCTCTTTCATGCGTCACCATCACAATCGTCTGCCCCTCCTTATGAAGCTTCATAAAGTTTTCCAAAACCTCATGGGCTGTCTCACTATCAAGATTAGCGGTCGGCTCATCCGCAAACAAAATCTCTGGAGCATGGCCAATGGCACGCCCAATCGATACCCGCTGTTGTTGTCCTCCAGAAAGCTGACTAGGTAAATTATAAACCTTATCTCCTAAACCAACTCTTTCTAAGACCTCTGTTGCTTTAATTACTGCTGTCGCGTGACTCTTTCCCTGCATCATCAGTGGTAAAGCAATATTCTCTACGGCCGTTAGATCTGGTATTAGAGCGTAATCCTGAAAAACATAGCCTAAACGATTTAAACGAAAAAGAGTCCGATCATCCGGATCCATCTTAATCACATTCTCTCCAGAAATATGTATCTTGCCTTCGTTCGGATAGTCTAAAAGCCCCATCTGATATAAAAGAGTACTCTTGCCCGAACCAGAACGCCCAGTAATGATGACAAACTCCCCTTCTCGGACCACCAAATCAAGACCCTTCAAGACGACCAACTCCGTCTCTCCGCTGCCATACTTTTTTACTAAACCTTCAACTTCAATAATGTTTTTTCTCATCTTCCCAAAATGGCATCTAATGTGTTTTGTCGAACCACAATCTTGGCTGGAATATATCCCGCTACGAAAGTAAAGATGAATAGCACCGCCACCCTCCAGGCCGCGCCCTCCGGCGTAGCTACCAAAATACCATCACTGAAAGGAAAGTTAATCGGATTCTCCTGGAAATATGGTTCCAAAAAACCGAAGACTATCAGAACACCAAAAAGTGATCCTAGGAAAGCGTAGAAGAGTGACTGCAAAACATAGGCAAACTCAATCGCTCGAGAATGAATTCCTACCCCCTTTAAGATACCGATAAATTTGCGTCGCATAATAGCATTGATGAAGATAATGATAAAAATAGTGATCGATGCCACAATTAATCCAATTGAACCAATAATCGTTCCCAAAAGATTAAATGTTTCCTTCATATCTTTAATAAACTTCGGCTCAGCATCTTCGCGAGTTTGAATCTTAGCAAACTCTCCGAACCCCGCGGCTAAAATCGTGTCTCGCACACTCACCGCATCTGTTTCTGGAGAAAGTCTCAAGACAATCTCATCGGCGTTATAGTCGTAGCGACCAATAATTCCTCGAAACTGTTTTTCCGGGAAAAAAACTCTCCGATCTACCTCATCTACCTTGGTATAAGTAATACCCTTAACTGTTACCTCGCGCACGTTGCCATTGATAGTAATGCGTAATTTACTTCCTATGCTCACATTCTCAAATACGGGAAAGTTGGGAGAGTCGATTGGTAAATAATCTTTCAGAAGAAGAGCACCAATAATAACCTGATCGAAATCATTCTCCTCAAGATAACTCCCCTTAATCACCTTATCGCGCAATCCACTAACCTGGGCCTCTCGCTCTGGATCGATACCTGACATCAATGTAGAAATCTCATCGCTCTTTTCCGTCGATTTGCGAGAGGTTTTATAGTCCTTCTCAATTATCCCTCCTTCAATGTAACGAACCGTATAATCTTCCACTCCAGGCAGACTTCTAATATAACTTACCAATCCTGGAGTCTTCTCGATATAGTACTTCTCCTTCAGAGTTGAGATAAAAATATCTCCTAGGTAGTGACGATTAATAGCCTGAACCGCTCCCTCAATCAATCCCACTAAAATACCACTAACTACTATCAGGTTTAAAAAAGTAAGAGTCATAATTGCCACAATCAGAGCATTCGCCCAAATATTTCCGCGACGAATCTGTCGAACCGCCAAAAAAACCCCTACTCTAATTGAGGTAAGCAGTCTGCGTATTTGATGAAATGTTTTGATCATCTCTCTCTAAAGCATATGGGAGAAAAATAGAAAAAGGAAGTAAAAAACAAAAGCGCACCCAGGGGATGCGCTTCAATCTAAAAGCCTAGTAACTATCAGTGCCAAGGAGTCGTTCTGCTCGTTCAGCAAGCGGAGAACGAACGACCTCAGTGAGAGTAATGTGGGCGCTCGCCTCGTCGTGGCGAAAGCCCATGATGGCTCGAGAAAATCCATTCGAAAGAGGATCGAGATGAGGAACGTCGATCTGCCCGACATGACCAGTCAGCACGACCTTCGTTCCATACCCCGGACGAGTGAGGAGCGTCGAAAGGTTCCGGGGGTGAAGGTTCTGACAGTCATCAACCACCACCAGGAGGTTGTGCCAGGTGTCACCACGAACGTAGTTCAAGGGACCGATCGAGATCTGCTCCTCCTCGATCATCCGACGAATGATCTCCACTCCGCCACCACGACCATGACGACCAACCTTCACTTCGCCGTGCCCTCCTTCCTGTTCGGCAATAAAGTAAAGGTTGCTCAGTACCGGCTTAGCGTAGGGAGCGAACTTTTCGGCCAAACCCCCCTTGAGAAATCCCAGTTGGTAACCCACCTCACAGTTCAACCGAAAGATGGACATCTGAGCAATCTCCCGCTGGTCGTCAGCCAACTTGCGGTATCCGGCAAGAAGAGCCATCAGAGTTTTCCCTGTTCCTGCCGGCCCGGAGAGAATCACGAGGTCGAGCTCCGGATCGTTCACCATGTCGAAGGCAATTGCCTGCTCCCAGTTCTTCGGTGTAATCCGTCCCTCCCCTCGCGGTCCACGATTGAAAGGTACGAGACGGAAATACCCTCCCTCAGGACTCGTTTTGTAGAGAGCCCCCGCCGTCTTCTTGGTTCCTTCGACGACGAAAACGCAGGGATAGTTCGGAAGAAGCTCTCCCGAAAAATCCGACGCGCCCTTCAGTGCACCAACCTCCATTCGTTTGTGATGATGAAAATCGGTCAACAGTCCGGCACATGCTCCGTCGATCGTAATGATCTTTACCGGAGCATCAAGATCGGCCAAACTCTTGGCCCGCTTGTCACTCCAGTAGTCCTCTGCCGAAATACCTAGAGCACTCGCGATGATGCGGACGTTGGTATCCTTGCTGACCAGAAGGACTGGACGCTTCGGACGACCTCCGTTTCGAAACTCCTCCGCCACCATCACCTCGTAGGCCGTCGTGAGAATGACGTTGTCACTCTTCGACCTATCGAGACGAACCGGAAGCCTTCGCCTCCTCACTGGAACTTTCTTGCTGAGAAACTCGTCGCCCGGAAAGGCAACGCGTAGTACTCCTCCCTCCTCCGTTACCACACCATCGTGCAGAGAACCTGAGTCACCGATAGTGTCGATGATGTGGGAGACGCGTCTGGCTCGAAAACCACGATCGTCCTGAAGCACCTTGAGAGCGTCGATCTCCTCCACCGCCTTCAAGGGAACAACCACCTCGTTCCCAAGCCTCCCTTCTCCTCCAGCCAGAAACCGATAGATGCACTCCGGATCATGAATCAGAACACTCGTATCCGGAACGATCACCTTCTCGGTCAAGGGGAACTCTTCGGTTTCCGCTTGAGAAACCGCCTGGTCACCATTTCCCCAGAAAGGCTGCTTCTGATTCCTTCGCCGATCAAACATTAGACTCCTTCCTCTCTCCAAGTGAAAATTTACGATTCCTTGGTCTCGTATTTAGGTATTCAAACTTCTGCCTTGAGTATATAGAAAAACAAACTCAAAACAACCAACCCCTATTCTGCGCGTTTTTGCTTGATAATCTCGTCTAAAACATCCAAAACTGGCTGCTCTAAATGGTCATCATAAAGCGAGAAGGGCTCGATTTTAATTCCCTGTTTTTTAAAATCATTAATAATCTTCTCCTGTTCAACGCTATTCAGCACATCACATTTTGATAAAAAAACATACTCCGGTTTTTTAGTAAGCGCCGGATTATAGTTCTCAAGCTCTTTTCGCACTACCTGATAGTCTTCATATGGGTTTTTCGATTCAGACGAAACCAGATGAAACAAAACCTTCGTTCGCTCAATGTGTCGCAAAAACTTAATTCCCAAACCCTTCCCTCCGGCCGCCCCTTCAATTAATCCCGGCACATCCGCCAAAACCAAATCACTCCACACACCCAAGTTTGGCTCAAGAGTTGTAAACGGATAGTTGGCCACCTTGGCATTAGCTTTGGTTAAAGCATTCAGCAAACTCGACTTCCCTACATTGGGTAAACCAATCAAGCCAACATCAGCAATTAGCTTCAGTTCAAAACGCACCTCAAACTCCTCCCCCTTTTTACCTTCCTCAAATTCTTTAGGTGATGTATTGGTTGACGATCGAAAGTGAAAATTTCCTCTTCCACCCTGTCCACCTTTAGCAATTAGAAGCCGTTCATCAATCTTTGTAATCTCCATCTCCTTCTCTTTCGAGAGATTATGAATAACCGTACCCACCGGTAACCTCACCACCACATCCTCGGCTGATTTTCCATCAACAAACTGCGCCCGCCCATCCTCCCCGTTTCGAGCTGCCACCTCTTTTTTAGTTCGAAATGGACGAAGCGCCCCTAAGTCAGCCACTCCAATGACGTAAACACTTCCTCCTCGTCCGCCAGTCCCACCAACCGGACCTAACTCCATTAAGTTTTTATTAAAAGCTACCGCTCCGCGTCCGCCGTCTCCGGCCTTCACTTTGACAGTAACATCATCGATTAACATATATCCGTATTGTAACTTTAAAAATCAGTATAAAAAAACAAAAGGCGTCAGGAGCATGGTAACTCCTGACGCCCATTCGAGTTGTGCCGGTCGCCGCCTAGCGGAGACCGATGATGTCGAGGATGACGCCGCCGGGAACCCGGGTGGCGAAACCGATCGGAAGATCGAGGCCCGACTTCTTCTTGGGCATCTCGACCACCTGCCCGCCCTGGCGGAGACCGATGTCGCCCTTCCAGTAGCCGAGCTCGTTCCGAATCTGAGCCCAGAAGAGCTCCATGAAGAAGCTGCTCTGCGCCCGGAGAGCGGTGATCTGGCCGCCCTTCTCGTTGGTCTGCTGTTCGAGCTCACGGATCCGCGCCTCGAGTTCGGAGTCACGACCCGTCTGCTGGACGACGTTCCCGAGCTCGCCCAGGATGGTGGCGGTGTGCTCGCGCCCCAGGGCGGAGATCTGATCGTCGATCCGCGCGGAGAGCCCGTAGAAGGCAACCGCCGTCTCGCTGGCCTTTCCGATGACCACCTCACCCTCTTCGAGTGGGGGGAGGTTCGGCGGAAGCGCCTGGTACTTCTCCGGCAGCTCGGCGAGCTGATCATCGATCCACCGGATCAGGCTGCTGTTCAGAAGCACTGGATTCATAGCTCCTTCTCTCCTCTTCTTTGTTTTTGTGCTCAGCCCCATGCCAAACACTTGCTGGAAAAAGATAATAATAGAAGTTAAATAAAACGTCAAGTCTTATAAATAAAAAAATGGGCGCCAGAAGTCTTAGACTCCTGACGCCCATTCGGGGGGGTAGGTGAGCCGCCTAGTTGGCAGCTACTCGAAGAGGTGGGGACCGTCGTCGCCGACGATGACGACACCGGAGCGCCGGAGCAGCTCCTCGATCGGGTTCGTCGGGGCGAGCTCGACGAGCTCACCACCGGCGCGGATGCCGATGCCGGTCTCCGGGACCTCGGGGAGCTCCTTCTTCAGGGCGCTCCACATGATCGCCCGCATGGTATCGAGCTCGTCGATCTTCGGCGCCGTCTCGCGGCTGAAGGCCTCGCAATCCTCGTCCGAATGGTCGCTGCCGTTGCGGTGCTGCGCCTTGTGCTCGGCCAAGAGGCCTTTGATCTCGACGGTCAACTCGTTCACGACCACGGCCAGGCGACGCTGATCGTCCGAGAGGACCATGAGGACCTTCTCGTCGGGGCTGCGCGGCTGGTTGTGCTCGGTGAGGCTCAGAGCCTCGGGCGAGACCGCCGCCAAGCGGCGATTGAGCTCTGCGAAGAACGCCATGCCTGACAGATGCTTCATACTCTCCTCCTTCTTCTCCTCGTTTTTTGATCCAGCTCCATGCCAGATCACGCTGGGTCACATGATATAATAATAAACAAAAAATGTCAAGAGGGGGCATGTAAACCCTCCTTGACCCCCATTTTAACCGTGATAATCTTCAGCTTACCGACCTCATGTCCCCTTTTGTTTTTAATAAACTCTCGGATTATCGCCTCAAAGCTAACCTCACCCAAGAAAAGTTGGCCGAGAGTATCGGCGTCACTCGCCAAACTATTATTGCTATCGAAAAAGGCAACTACACCCCTTCCGTTTTTTTAGCTTTAAAAATTGCCCGCTTTTTTAAAGTACCAGTCGAAGATATATTCTATATATAACCACCATGGATCGTTCACAAACTTACGAACTCATCATTGTCATAACTTTAATCGTACTTTTAGCAACCCTTGCAAATCCTTTTGGATTTTTAATGACTGACATGATGACCACCATCTTTCTCGCCTGCCTTTTAGGAGCTTTTGCTGCCTTCACCTCATTTGTTTGGAAAGAAAATGCCCATGACGAACGCGAAGATAAACATCGCCTTATTGCTGGACGTATTGGATTTTTAGCTGGATCATCCATTCTAGTTATAGCCATTATCATTCAAACCCTAGCTCACAATCTCGACTACTGGTTAGTTTTTGCCTTAGGCGGCATGGCTCTCGGAAAGACTTTAGCTCGCCTCTATCTTGGGAAAAAAGGTTAAAATCTTTTCCACAACTATATGTAAAGTAGGCTTGACAGTCTTTCTAGACACGCTAATCTAAAATAGTCGCTTAAAAAAACAAAAACATGCTCAATAACAAAGGAATAAGTTCAGTTGGAATCGCTACTATTGTCGCCGTTCTAATCCTAGGTGGAGGTTATGTCTATTTCTCACAAAATCAATCAACTATGCCAGTCGAAAATAATGATTCGATGGTGAAAGATGCCGATGTTATGACTAATGAATCAACTACTGGAGACGGAATCATGAATAAAGGTAAAGATGCCACAATGGAGAAACAAGAAGGCGGTGAAATAGTAAACAATTCCGAAGATAACATGGAAAAGAAAGATGAGGTTATGGATAAGTCTGGTAGCTACGAAGCCTACGACGCCGCCAAGGTTACTGAGGCTGCTAAAAATGGCAAAGCCGTTCTTTTCTTCCATGCCGCCTGGTGTCCAACCTGTCGCTCTCTAAATACCAACATCGAAAGTAACTTAAGCAAAATTCCTGCTGGAATCAGCATCTTCAAAACTAATTACGATACAGAAAACTCCTTAAAGCAAAAATACGGCGTCACCTACCAACACACCATGGTCCAAGTCGATTCCTCAGGGAATCAGATCGCCAAGTGGAGCGGTAGCCCCACCCTCGCCGATCTCGTTTCTAAAGTTAAGTAGTTATTTTTTGATATGACACTTCTTTTACTATCGTTCATCGCGGGAGTTCTTACCGTCCTCGCTCCCTGCATTCTCCCCGTCCTCCCAATCATCATTGGCGGATCCATCTCTGATACTAGAAGCAAGCTAAAGCCCTATATCATCACTGCCTCACTTGCCGTCTCCCTCATCCTCTTCACTCTTCTTCTTAAGTTCAGCACCGCCCTCATTAGTATCCCACCGGACTTTTGGAAATGGTTTTCTGGAGGAATCATCTTCTTCTTTGGCCTCACCTACCTCTTCCCGGTTCTTTGGGAAAAAATTCCCGGCGTCGCCAAACTCTCCTCTTCCTCTAATCAGTTAGTTGGAAAAGGTGCTTCGATGAAAAACTTTACCGGCGACATCATTATCGGTGCCGCCCTTGGTCCAGTCTTTGCTACCTGCTCCCCCACCTACTTCATCGTCTTAGCGACCGTTCTTCCCGTAAACTTCTCTCTCGGGCTCCTTTATATGGTCACCTATGCTCTCGGCTTGAGTATCGTTCTTCTCCTGATTGCTCTTTTAGGACAACGCCTAACAAAAAAGTTGGATCGCGCCGCCAATCCCTACGGTCTCTTTAAGCGCAGCCTGGGAGTACTCTTTATTATTGTCGCCATCTTAATCGCTACCGGCTACGATAAAAAACTACAAATCATTATTTTAGATGCTGGATTTTTTGACGTCACCAAGATTGAAAACTCTCTCCTTGAAAATCTTGAAACAACCGGAGAAGAAATCTCCGCTCCCAACGAAGAAGCTAATCAAAACAACCCAACTACCAAAGAAACAAACTCCTCAACCTCACAAACAAACCCCTCTCAAACAACCGCTTCTTTTCTCTCCCTCGAAGATAAAGCTAAGAAATACAAAAAGTTTATCGAACTCTCCTCTCCCGACGGGTTTATCAATACAGCCAACAACCAACCCATCACCATCGGAGAACTAATCGGCGAAAAAGTCATCCTCTTGGATATCTGGACCTACAGTTGTATAAACTGCCAACGCACCCTTCCCTACCTCAGGGCCTGGTATGACAAGTATGAAGATCAAGGCCTGGAAATCATCGGGCTGCACACGCCAGAGTTCGCCTTTGAGAAGGTCTACGCCAATGTTGCTGAAGCCACTAAAAATTTTGGCCTGGAGTATCCGATTGTTTTAGACAACGACTATTCTACCTGGAACGCCTATGGCAACCGTTTCTGGCCACGCAAGTATCTGATCGATATCGATGGCTATGTCGTTTATGATCACATCGGTGAAGGCGCCTATGATGAAACCGAAAAAAAGATTCAGCAAGCTCTCGCTGAACGCGCCGCTCGTCTTGGCGAAAAAGTTGATACCTCTGGAATCGTAAAACCCGAAGGTGTAGTAGTAGTTGATGCTTCAAAACCACGCAGTCCCGAAACCTACTTCGGCGCCTGGCGAAATACTAATTTTGGAAATGGCATCGCCGGCACTACTGGCATCCAAACTCTTACCCTTCCCTCCAATATTGCCCCTCATACCTTCTACCTAAACGGTGAATGGAACATCGCCCAAGAGTATGCCACCAACACCAAGACTCCGGCCTCCATCGTTTTTAAATACCAAGGACAAAACGTCTACCTTGTCGCGAGTGCCGATAACCCAGTCCAGATCGAAATCTGGCGTGATGGGCAACTACTTAAAACAGATTTAGGAAATGATATTTCTTCCGCTACTGGCCGCGGCACTGTGCAATCTGATCGTCTTTATCACCTCATCAAAGATGACGCTCACGGCACCCATACATTTGAAATCAAAATCTTAAATCCCGGACTTAAAGCCTTTACCTTCACTTTTGGCTAATATTGACAAACTTATTATTTGATGTTATAAGGTATAACAGCAATATCTCGAAAACCTGGCCGCAAAAATGCGGCTCATAACCTGGAGGCAGTGATGAGTGGCAGAAAAACGTTCAGCTTGGCAGTGGTCTTCTACACCCTGCTCGTAGTCGGTAGCTTCAGCTTCTTCGGCTACGGTGTCGCGAAGGGCTTCAAGAACGCCGAGCTTTCTCGGCAGGTTGCCGCAGAGCTCTGCGCCGAGAACTCGGAGTGCTGCGGACGACCGATGACCGCAGCCTGCAAGAATACGCTGGCCGACGAGATCGCTCGTCGACAGAAGTAACACCACCCCCCCTCCCCCCTTACAAAGAGCGGCCCCGCCCCAGCGGTGTGTCGCTCTTTCTTTTATTCAATATTAGTAAAGCAAAAGACTACTGATACCCCGGAAACTCTTCTGTTCTTATGTCGTCCTCATCTACTCCTATCTTCTTTAAAACCTGCCACGCTTTGGCTACAAACCCCGGCGGACCAGCCGCAAAAAATATTGGACTATCTGAAAGCACACTGTATTTTCTTAATAACTCCTCCGATACCATTCCTATCTCCCCTTGCCAGACATCGCTCTCATCGGAAACAACGGGAATAATTTCTATCTCTTTTCGCCACTCACCTTGCCATTCATCTAAAAACGGCATCCGCGACGACACGCTATCAAAATGAAAAAGTTTTATCTTGTGCTCAGTCGGTTGAAGTTGCGCCTCCCAAACCATCGACCGAAAAGGTGTCACCCCAATGCCCCCAGCTAATAAAACCAGTGGCCGATCTGTTTTCTTGGGCAACACAAATGACCCATACGGACCACCAGCTCGGATCTCTTTTCCTATTTCAAAACTCCGTAACGCTTTCTTAAAAGCCGACTCACCATTTCGAAAGGCCACTTCCAAATAATCATGACTTGGGGCGCTAGCAATCGAAAACTCCCGCCGCAAACCACGGCTATCATTCGGCGTTACCTCCGGTAGAAACCACTCCATAAACTGCCCCGCCCGAAACTCTAAACCAACTGGTTTTTCAAAAAATACACTGGTTGTCCCCTCGGCTATCAACCCTACCCTCTCAATTTTTATCTTAAACTCCATTATCAAACTATCGTAACACGCCTAAAAACTAATCCTCCTCCTCTGCACTATCATAAACCACTATCCGAGCATAAGACCCACAGTCGTGGGTCTTATGCATATTGGGGAGCTTCTTTTCTTCAAACTTCTCTTCGCAAGTCGGGCAATAATAGGTTGTGGTCATACAAATTACACATCACTCTAAAACATCTTTTCAAAAAATAAAGAGGGGTTTATCCACTAAAAATAAAAATATCGATTGAAATGTCCTATAATTCTTTTTATGAACCTTCTTGAGGCCATCCTTCTAGGAGTGGTAGAGGGAATCACGGAATTCCTTCCCATCTCTTCTACCGGACATTTAATACTTACCACCAAGCTACTCGGCATCCCCCCTACTGAGTTCGTTACTTCCTTTGAGATCGCTATTCAACTAGGGGCCATCATGGCTGTCGTAGTCCTATATGGATGGGCTCTGATTACAAATATCTCTCTTCTTAAAAGAGTGGTAGCAGCCTTTGTCCCGACAGCCATTTTAGGTCTTACGCTCTATAGCTTCATCAAGGAAGAGCTTCTAGGAAATGTCGCCGTTGTAGTATGGTCTCTCATTATTGGAGGGTTCATAATCATCATCTTCGAACACTATCACAAACCAAAGATCATGGGGTATCAGGACGAAACCATCACCTACCGCCAGGCCATCATGATCGGTCTTATCCAATCAATCTCTTTTATCCCGGGAGTCTCTAGGGCTGCCGCTACCATTATGGGCGGGTTATTCGTTGGGCTCTCTCGCTGGAGTGCTGCTCGTTTCTCTTTTCTACTAGCTATCCCCACTATGAGCGCTGCTGTCGCTTTTGATCTTCTAAAAACTGGAGCAAACTTCACCAGCAATGAATACACTCTTTTGGGTGTTGGATTCATTACCGCTTTTGTAATGGCCATGATTAGTATCCGTTACCTCATGCGCTACCTGGAACACCACAACTTTAGCTTGTTTGGAATCTACCGCATTATAGTTGGTTTAATCTTTTTGCTCTTCATCTTCTAAGGTATACTTAAAAAATGAAATATCGTCGTTCCGAAGGTGAAGCTGAAGGACCCAGACTCCCCCACGACCTAATCGAACCAAAACATTATCATGGTCGCGTTGTTCGACGCTTACTACTCCTAGCAGGGGTAATAATGCTCGTTACTCTGCCCTTTTTCATCGATCTCATTCCCAAACCAACCCTTCTACCGGTAGTGGTAATAATCGGAACAACTATTTTGGCCGGTATTTTAAATCCACGAGATTTCAATGTAACTGTTGCCCATATCTGCATCTCTGCTGTGGCAATCATTATCTTTGAATACTACGCTATCGACCGCTACCAAACCGTTAAGACGGTCATCGATTTCTTCTTCGTCATCAATGAACTGCTCGTTATGATCTTCTTATTTGTTTTATATTTCAGCACCAAAACCCTGCGGGGTATGATCGTCAAAAATCATCACTAAAAATGAAACATCTTTCTACTGTTTTTCGCCACACTTGGCACTGGATTAAAGCCCGCCCCTGGAAAATTACCATCTTTATTCTCCTTCTCCTTGGTGGAGGATATTTACTATTTGGACAAAACAATACCCCAGAGACAGAAAGGGTATTAGTGAAAAGAGGAACAATTAGAGAAACGGTTAATATCACTGGCATCGTAAAACCAGTTCAAGATGCTCAATTAGCCTTTGAAAAAACCGGTAAAGTAGTAGCGGTCAATTCGGCTGTCGGAAAAAAAGTTCAAGCCGGAACGGTCGTTGTCTCCCTAGATACTAGCGAACTACAAGCGCAACTTCTTGAAACAGAAGGCAATGTCGAAACCCAATTGGCCAGACTGAGTGAACTCAAAAGAGGAGCGAGACCAGAAGACATTGAAGCCAAAGAGGCAGAGCTAGCCAAAGCCTCACAAGATCTAACCAATCTTTACCAAGGCATTAAAGACATCGTGGCCAACGCCCTTTTACAGACAGAAGACGCCGTTCGCAAACAGCTAAATCCCCTCTTCAATAATGACGACGAATTAAATGTTCAGCTCTCCTTCTCGATTAGTAACTCTCAACTGAAAATTGATGTCGAGAAAAAGAGAAAGAACGTCACTGATGTGCTAAGAAATTGGAATGAAACACTATCCGATATCTCTCTCGTTTCAAACACCAGCACTCTTGAAGAAGCCCTGCTCCTCACTCAAGAGAGCTTGCGTGAAGTAAGCGATCTTCTTTCTTTATCGACTCAAGCTATTAATACCAGTATTAATCTTTCAACCGACACCAGCGATACCTATAAGTCAGTTGTTAGCACAGCACGAACCAACATCAACACCTCTCTTTCTAGTGTCAACTCTCAAATCCAATCTCTCTCATCTCAAAAGTTTGTAGTTAAAAGAGTAGAAAATGAACTAGCCCTCAAAAAAGCTGGAACCTCGCAAGAAGAATTAGCCGCTCAAGAAGCGGTAGTCAAACAAGCTCGCGCCAAATCTCAAGCCATTAGAGCTCAGATTGAAAAGTTGGTCCTGCGAGCGCCCTTTGCCGGAACTATCACTCTTCTTGAAGCAAAAATCGGAGAGATCGTCTCACCCAACATAACGATTGTCAGCCTCATCTCAGAAAACCAAATGGAGATAGAAGCCAACGTTCCCGAAGTAGACATTGGAGCGGTCACGATTGGAAGTCCAGTCATTATTACTCTCGATGCCTATCCCGGGGAAATATTGAATGGTAAGGTGGTCTCCATTGATCCAGCCGAAACTATTATCGACGGAGTAACCAATTTTAAAATCAAGGTAGCCTTTGATGCTCAGACCAAAAAAGAACTGCTCCGCAGCGGTCTAACTGCCAACCTTGGCATTATCACTCAGGAAAAAAATGATGTGATTGTTGTTCCTCAGTATGCCCTCTTCGAAAAAGAAGGAAAAATGTTTGCCAACCGCTTTAACTCAAGTACTGAAACCTATGAAGAGGTGGTAGTTACTACTGGATTGCGTGGAGAAGATGGATTAGTAGAAATTACCGAAGGGTTAGAGGTTGGGCAAGAGGTAGCTAATGTTGGCATCAAAATTAACTAGCTAAGTTGCCCCCGGAGAAGAAGAATGCTATCTTCTTTTTCGGTACGTACTCCAAAGCAAAGGAGGGACTAGTGAGCACTCTACTCGACGAAGTACTCGAGAGAATGGAGCAAGAAGCTTCCAACGCAGCGATCTCTCAGGCAGCCGAAGAGCGGTTCCGAGAACTGGGGAGGATTCTCTCCCAGTCAGACGATCTCAAGCCCGATGACTTGCGGCAAGCCCAAATGAGGATCCGCGAGATGCGAGACCGATACCTGAAGGAATCGGTCGACACTCGCCGACTCCATCAGTACACCGTCGACCTCTGTATCCTTCTGGGGATGAAGGCCCGACGACACGAACTGCCGCATTAAAAACCGTTTTCCTGTAACAGGGAGAACGGTTTTGTCTTAAGAGATCTGACGCCTCACCGCTTTTGAAACAGCTAGCGAAACTCGACTATCCAAAACCTCTGGCAATATTTTTGCAGCTGTTGGTTTTTTAACCAAACGAGCCAACGCTTCCGAAGCAGCAATTTTCATCTCGATTGTAATTGCTCTCGCTCGTCCTTCAAGTGCTCCTTTGAAAACTCCAGGAAAAGCTAGGGCGTTATTCACCTGGTTAGGAAAATCACTCCTGCCAGTAGCTATTACTCCTACTCTCAAACGATGAGCTTCTTCGGGCATAATCTCCGGAATAGGATTAGCTAAAGCAAAAATAATCGGCCGAGCATTCATATTCTTAATCATCGCTGGTTTTAAAACACCAGGCGCTGACACTCCAATAAAAACATCGGCTCCACTCATTGCCTCCTCCAATCCACCACGCAAACCTTTTTTATTAGTCCACCGTGCCAATTCTTTTTTGTATGAAACAAGATTCTTCCTTCCTTGATAGATAACTCCCTGACTATCAACCATCACAACCTCCCTTACTATTTCATAATTAGTTCTTGTTAGTCGCTGCCCCAATAGTTTCGCGACCGCTACCCCAGCCGCTCCAGCGCCATTAACCACCACCTTTAAATCTTTAAATTTCTTTTTGGTCACCTTAGAAGCATTTAAAAGTCCCGCTCTAACAACAATCGCCGTTCCATGTTGATCGTCATGCATCACTGGAATACCCAAGTTCTGTAAACGTGCCTCAACCTCAAAACAGCGCGGGGCACTAATATCCTCTAGATTGATCGCTCCAAAAACTGGTGCAATGTTTTCAACTATCTCCACCAGCTTATCCGTCTCTTGTGTGCGAATACAAATCGGAAAAGCATCGAGTCCTGCCATCTCTTTAAAAAGCACCGCCTTCCCCTCCATTACTGGCATAGCAGCTTCGGGGCCGATATTTCCCAGGCCTAAAACCGCACTACCATCCGTCACCACTCCTACTGTATGGGATTTAATCGTCAACTCATTGACTAGAGATTGCTTCTTGGAGATGGCTAGTGATACACCCGCCACTCCCGGAGTGTACATCCAGGACAAGTCAGCTTTGTTTTTCAAAGGAGCAGCTGATAAAATGTGCAACTTACCTTTATATGCTCGATGTTTGCGTAAGGCTAGATCGTAGATTTTCTTAGACATTTTTCTACTATACCACACGGCTGTACCCATAATGTGAACTCCATCAAAAGATGAGTATAATAGAAAAACGCCCACATCATGAACTCTTTTTTAGAAGACACCCTTGCCTCCCTTAATAAAGCAGCCGACCACCTTCATCTCAAAAAAGATGTTCTCGAGGTTCTCAGTAAACCTAACAAAATTATTCAAGTCTCTATTCCTATTCGCCTTGATAGTGGAGAGATGAAGGTTTTCGAAGGCTGGCGCGTTCAACACAATGACGCTCGCGGACCATACAAAGGCGGCATCCGCCTCAATCCAGTAGTCTCCCTAGAGGAAGTTTCTGCTCTCGCTACCTTGATGACCTTAAAAACAGCTGTTGCCAATATTCCCTATGGCGGCGCTAAAGGTGGAATTGCCTGTGACCCCAAAAAGCTTTCTTCCAGAGAGTTAGAACAACTAGTGCGAGGGTATGTTCACGCTCTTCATAAAGTAATTGGCCCCTTAACTGATATTCCCGCCCCCGATGTCAACGTCAGCTCAGAAATTATTGCCTGGATGGTTGATGAGTACTCGAAACTAGAGGGAGCAACTACTCTTGGTGCCTTCACTGGAAAACCGCCAGAACTTGGAGGAAACTCTGCTCGTGAAATTGCTACTGCTCATGGCGGCTACATTGTATTGGAAGAAGTGTTAAAACAAACCAACTGGCAAAAATCAAAGAACGAAACAACTATCGCTATTCAGGGATTCGGTAACGTTGGAGGCCATATGGCTCGCATCCTAAATAATGCTGGCTACAAAGTAGTAGCTATCTCTGGTCATCAAGGTGGGATTTTCGATCCAAATGGTATTAATACCGATGAAGCACTGCAGGCAAAACATGAGGCTGGTTCTCTCCCCCTTAACCGTTGCTACCCCAAATCCCTTCCCCAATACTCCCACAACCTCCTTTCCTGCGAAACTATTACCAATGAAAAATTACTCGAACTAGAGGTTGATATCCTTATTCCATCAGCTCTAGAAGGAGTGATTTCCAAAGAAAACGCCTCTCAAATAAAAGCCAAATACATCGTAGAGATGGCCAATGGCCCAGTCACCAGAGAAGCTCAGGCTATCCTCGATCAAAAACAAGTCATCATCATTCCAGACATTATCGCCAATGCCGGCGGAGTTGTTGTTAGCTACTTAGAGTGGGTTGAAAATAGACAAGGATTTCACTGGAAAGAATCGGAGGTTTTAGAAAGGATGTCTCAACATCTCACAGAAAATATAGGAATGATTTATACTATGTCTGAGAGTCAAAAAATAAATCTTCGGGAAGCCGCCTACATTCTTGGATTAGGCCGCATCACCCAAGCAATGAAATTGCGCGGGTGGATCCCTCTTGAATAACTATGCCCCCAAAGAAAAAGGAGGAAAAAGTAAAACCTCAAATAAAAAAAACAAAAACTCTAAAAAGAATCATAAACCCTGGAGCAGAAATCTGCCTCCCCGCTTCGCGCCTCGAAGAGATCATTCATAAACACGAAGACGACGAACTACCCTGGAGAGTTTTTAGAATAATGACCGAGTTTGTCTCCGGTTTTGAATTCTTAAAACAATACGAAAAAGCAGCCACCTTTTTTGGATCAGCACGCTTCGAAGAAGATCACCCTGACTACAACGAAGCGCGCCTCCTCGCCTCACGCCTCAGTCAAGAAGGATTCGCTATCATCACCGGCGGCGGACCAGGAGTAATGGAAGCTGGGAACCGCGGCGCCTCTGAAGCAGGAGGAAAATCGGTCGGTCTAAACATTCAACTCCCTAAAGAACAACGCACCAACTCCTACGTCAAAGAATCTCAGGCCTTCCATTATTTTTTCGTACGAAAGGTGATGCTCTCTTTTGCTTCGCAGATCTATATTTTTTATCCAGGAGGATTCGGTACGCTCGATGAGTTTTTTGAAATTGCCACCCTGGTCCAAACTAAAAAAATCCAAGCCGTACCCATCGTCCTCGTTGGAAAAGATTTCTGGGAACCTCTCCTGAAGTGGGTTGAGAGTGATCTTTACAAAAAGTATGGAACGATCAGCAAAGAAGATCTTTCAATCTATTACTTAGCAGAAGACAGTGAAGCTGCCTGGAAGGTAATTCAAAAACTAATCAAAGAGGGTCGAGTTAAACTGGGCGAAATTCACGACACACCATGATGGAGGAAGAAATAAAAAAATTTCCTGAACAGTTTCACTTCGAACCAGAAATTACTCATCGGGAGAAATTGTCCTCCTGGACCGACGTAGTGGTAGCTGGTATGGGCGGCTCAGCTCTTGGAGCACGCCTCATCACCGCCGTTTATCCCGAATGGCCAATCAGAATTCATAACGATTACGACCTACCCCAACGCCTGACAGCCAAAGAGTTCATTATTGCAAGCTCCTACTCAGGCAACACCGAAGAGACTATCTCGGCCTACGAAGAAGCTCGAAATAAAGGCCTTTCCTTAGCCGCTATCTCAATTGGGGGAAAGTTGCTCACCTTAGCCGATCACGATCAAAGCCCCTATATCAAGATTCCCGATACCAACATCCAACCACGAATGGCACTTGGTTTTAATATTATTGCTACCTTAGGCATCTTAGGAAAAATCGAAGAGATGGAAACGGTGCGTCAAACCGGGTCAAAATTCAAAGCAGATGATTTAAAAGATGAGGGGAAAAATCTCGCCGAAACTTTGCGCGATCGGACACCAGTCTTCTATGCTTCCAACCGCAATCAAGCTCTCGCCTATATAGTAAAAATAAAATTCAACGAAACCGGAAAAATTCCAGCCTTCATGAATGTACTCCCCGAGCTAAATCACAATGAGATGACTGGCTTTGATCGCCTACCAGGAAGTGCCGCTCTTTCCGAAAAATTTACCATCGTCTTCATAGAAGATGAGGAAGATAATGAAAAAATAAGAAATCGATTCACTCTAACAAGAAAAATTCTTGAATCCCGCGGATTACCTTGCAAAACAATCAAACTTCAAGGTGGGAACCGCTGGGAAAAAATATTTAACCTATCTCTTATCTCCGACTGGGGAGCTTTTTATACCGGACGAATGGTTGGGGCTGATCCAGAAACCGTTCCGATGGTTGAAGATTTCAAAAAGCAACTTCACCACTAAACCATGGAACTACTGTGCGACATAGGAGGAACGAATATGCGAATCGACGTTTCCCATTCTGGAAACCTATCTACTCAGCCCAAAATATTCCCTACACCCCAAAGTTTTGAAAAAGGAATTGATTTAATTGAAGATACATTGCAAAAAATTGGATCTGGATCAAAGGTATCAACTGTCGCTGTCGGCATTGCTGGAACACTTAACAAAGACAAGACACGACTCTTCACTTCTCCTCATCTAGAAGGCTGGGTAGGAAAACCTCTGAAAGAAAAATTGGAAAATATCATTAAAGCTCCTACCTATCTAGAAAACGATGCAGCGCTCGTCGGTCTTGGTGAAGCCATAGCGGGAGCCGGAAAAAATAAAAATATTGTCGCCTATCTAACAGTAAACACTGGCTTCGGCGGAGTACGAATCGTCAATGGAAAAATCGATCACAATGCTCTCGGATTCGAACCAGGCAAACAAGTAATCGCTACCGCCAGTCAACCCTTCGAAACCCCCTTTACTACCACTAATCTTGAAAACATCATCTCTGGCAAAGCTCTCGAGAAACGGTTTGGTCAAGAATCAAAGTTCATCAAGGACATGACTATCTGGGAAGAGGTCGATCGCTGGATCGCTCTCGCTGTTTTAAATACCATCTACTACTGGTCACCAGAAATCGTAGTCATCGGAGGATCGGTCACTCACAATCTTTCTATGGAAACAATTCATCGTTTCGTAAGAGAAAATCTAACCACAACAGAAGAAGTTCCTGAGATTGTCCGGGCAGAGCTAGGAGAAAGCGGTGGACTCTATGGCGGACTAGAGTTGATTAGAATTCACTCCTCATAAAAAGATTTCTTCAAAAATTAATCTGGCAACCACAACTTCTTGCCAGATAGGTGTCCTTAAATTTAAGATACTAAACAAATGACTAGTCCATGGGAAATCACTCCAGAAACGGAGGGAATATTTGCTATCTGGAAACCATCTGGCATCTCTTCCTATTCGGCAATCTATAGAGTTAAGAAAATAACAGGCAAGACCAAGGTTGGACACGCCGGCACCCTTGATCCCCTGGCCGAAGGCATTCTGGTAGTAGCAGTTGGTCGGGAATCAACCAAAAAACTATTCAGCTCAGAACTAAAAGAAAAGGAGTACATTGCAACTATTGAATTGGGAGCAGCAAGCTCAACAGATGATGCCGAGGGGGAGATTAAAACCATTCCTCATCCTCCCCGGCCCAGTCAAGAAGAAATAGAAAACTGTCTCCAACAATTCATTGGGAAAACTATGCAGCGCCCACCAGTTTGGAGTGCCCTTAAAATCAATGGCACTCGCGCCTATCAAAAAGCCCGTCGCGGAGAGACCTTCGAGATGAAAGAACGACCGGCTGAAATTTTCTCGATCGAACTGATTCGATATGGTTGGCCAGAAGTAGAAATAAAAGTAGTAACCGGTCCCGGAGTCTACGTTCGTTCGCTCGCTCGCGATATTGGTGAAAAATTAAAAACTGGTGGATATCTAAAAAAATTAATTCGCACTCGCGTCGGCTCCTATACCAAAAAGGAAGCCTTGCGGCTTCCTTAAGGTTACTGAAAAATTTTTGCTATCTTCTATCTTTACCAAAAACTTGCTTCCAAACTCTTTGTTGTCGCTCCACTCTTCGTTGTGCCTTTCTCGCGTTTTTACCAAACTCCTCAACCTCTCCCCAAACCTTATCAAAAATTCCATAGGCTTGATCGTCGGGAGTCTGAACTCTTCCGCCTCCACCACTTCGCATGCGACGTTCTTCAATACGCTGCAATCTTCTTAACACTCTTGCTTGCTTCGCTGCTTCTTTTGGATCAAGTCTCTCTTGTACTGCTGCCTCTTGTGCTTTAACAACTAATTGCTCATCAGACATCGGTCCTCCATTTTCATTTTCAATCAAAACGACTGCTGGTCGTGGAGCACCTTCCTCCTCTGGCATCTCAAAACCTTTTGCTTGACCAGCACTTGCACCGAGTGCCGTAAAAAGTGAAAGCGCTGCCAACGCTCCGCGAAAACTTTTATGCCATCCTCTTCGACCATCAGGTGACTTGCTCAAAATATTATCCATCACCGAACCTTCCTCTCGAAGACTTTGTGCTAACTTTTTTTCTGCAGAAGAAACTTCGGTTGTCTCCTGTACCTCGATCACAAATTCTCCTGCGCGATCAACAAACTCATCAAGTTCTTCTCCTTCGACCTCCTCGACTTGATTCTCAGTCGGATCAATATTTCGTTCCTCAATATTTTCAAAAGATTTCATATTTAAATTTTTATTTCAAAAAATTTTCTAACGACTCCGCCTCTTTGAGCCAAAAGTCCGACCATGGTCGCCCCGTCTTCGCAAACTCCTCCTTATCTTTCCAGTTCTGATTCAACCACTGCAACATCTCCGGCTTCTCTTCAAAAAGATCGACGAAATCTCCTTGCACCCAATCCGGAGCACTGCCCAAAAAAACTTTCCATCGATTTTTGTCATCATCTGACAAATCAGATTTATTAATGACGGCCTCTAAAATCACCATCTCTTCTGTATTAGTCATGCCCTTTAGTATATAAAAAAACCTTTAAAAATAAAGGTGAACGCACGTCGCAACAATCACCACAACTTGTCCACAGTTTTTCATGACTAATCCACAACTTATCCTGTTATAATGAAGGAGTCTTTAAGCCGGACTCTTGAGAAAATCTTTAAGCCGGAGATTCTCAAGAAAAAAACAAATGAATAGTCGATTTTTCTTTGGCAGAAATAAAGCCAAATCTTCACGCGCAGAAAGAGTTAACAAAAATAGTTTCATAAAAACTGCTAAGTTTTTTTACTCTTATAAAAACTTTCGCCTAGTATCAATTCTTTCAATTCTTTTATTTATTTCTGCTGGATTCTTTATTAACATCCACCAAGCCTTAGCTCTTAACGGAAGATTAATTTACGGATCTGGTGGAGCAGCCACAATTTCGCAACGTGAGTGGCGAGGCGATAATACTCTTGGTAGCCCTTTTGCCATTCAAAACGGACCAGGCAATAATTCCTCTTGGCAAAAATTAAGGAGTTCACCAACCACCTTTCAGTTTGCCGCTGCCGCGCAAAGTGGTGGCATTATTAACATCCAGTTTTGTAATAACACTTCTACCACCTGTACCTCGACCGGTAACTGGTCGGTTGAACGAACTATCAATACCGGTACTAATGCTGATTATTATGATATGGCTTATGAGCAAACCTCCGGCGATCTATTGCTTGTTGTAAGAGACGGACAATCAGACTTTCACTATTACACTCGAAGTAGTGCTGGTTCTTGGAGTGGACCATTAACGAGTGGAATTGGTGGTGGAATTAATGGACTTGGAACAATTCAAAAAGTAAAACTTTATCCTGATCCAACATCAGATAGAATTATCCTTGCCTACAACAGTGGGGGAGGTGAACTAGGTCTTGCCGTTTGGAACGGAACCGCCTGGGAAACAAATTCTAATCATCGCATAATGTCTTCCAGTCGTTGCCCAAATCTTCAGTCATCAAATTACAACTTCGATGCTGCATGGCTGGCAAGTGGTAGTCGACTAATCCTTGTTTGTGGTAATCAAGGAGGTTCTACCCATATTAGTTACACTTCTTCAACTGGCTGGTCTTCTGCCTCGGCTATGCCGGCTAGCACTCCTAGCGCCCTATCTCATGTTAAGTTGTCCTCCAATCCATATGCCGATATTATCGCAATGGTTGGCGCTACTACCGATTTAGATCTTGCCGCTATCACTGGACAACTTTATAACGGGGGGTGGTCAACTTCGACCGCTTATAGTAAAACGCTTTCCAATACAGGTAGAAATGGTGCCAATACCCGCCTACCGGTAGATATCGCTTGGAATGATATTCTAGATGCCGTAGCCGTTTGGGCCAACCCTAATGCCGGAACACTGACCTATGCCAAACTATTCGTCTGGCCGAATGTCGGTGGCTGGACAGTGGCTAACACCTCAATCTCCGCCAATAATGTTTGGAACGCGGTTAAAATTTATAACAATCCTGATCCCAACGGAAATGGAGAAGTTCTTGCTTTTGCCTCCGATTCATCCGCCGCTCAAAATCTTTATGGTTTCTCATGGGATCAAAATAGCCTAGACTACCTCAACGGGTCTTGGTCACAACTCAGTCCGACCACCATCTCTTCAGATGTTGGATCATCTGATGCCGCATTTGATTTAGAATTTACTCCGCCGATCGTCACTTCGGTCACTGGACAAAACCCGCAAACTACCGCTGGCGGAAAATCGATTACCATCTCGGGAAGATTCTTTGCTAGCTCAACAGTCACCATTAATAACGCCGAAGCAGCCGTTACCGCCATAACGTCTTCTAGTATCACTGCCACTGCTCCTGCTAACCCTGCTGGAACATACAGTCTCAAAGTTACCAATCCAGTCACCAGGAAATCATTTACCTTGTCCAACGCGATGACCTACATCGCTCCACCAGCCAGCCTTGTATTAAATGAAACTTACACCTCCGCCAACTCCACTAGTAGCCGCACACTGACCGGCACCGGCTTAGCCACCTCATCCAACTCTGGTTGTCCGATAAAAATAATCACCGGCGCCACCTCCACCGACACCGGCACTTGCGCTACCAGTGTTTCCGGAAATGCTAGCTCTCTCACCTCTACTATTCCGAGCCTCAGTGCCGGATCATACTCCCTCCGAGCCTATGGCGCTTCCGGAAACTTCAACAACGGCATCTATACCGACACTCCGATCTACTATCGCAACAAACCAACCAATGTCACCTCTACTATATATAAGGTAAGGGCTTCCAGTAGCAGTCAGCAAATTACCTTCACTGGACTTTACATGAGTACCGGCACGACTCCGATGACTATTGGATCAGCCAGTGCCACCTACTCTGGCGGAACATCAAGTAGCCTGACCGTCACTGTTCCTAATCTCGTCGCCGGACGAAAAGATGTTCGCGTCTACGGAGACGGAGGAAACAATTCCAATGGAGTCTACACCGACTACTCGCAAACGATTGTCTACATTCCACAAATCATTTCCGTCACCCCCAATGAAGTGTCGGCTGCCGGCGGTATCACCGTTACCATCTCTGGTAGAGATATGCTTGTTGGTTCTGGTGGAGTAAAAATTGATACCACCACTACAACCACCTCTGGCACTACTTCGACCATCACCTTCAACACTCCCGCTCATGCTACCGGCACAGTTACCGTCAGAGTCTACGGCACACCAAGCGGCACCGATGCCAACGAGGTCTATGCCACCACCACCATTACCTACACTGGCCCCCCTTCTTATACCGTTGATGACCCTTATCTATTAAGTAATGTAACTTCCACCAGAACCATAACCGGAACTGGCATTGGCGTAAATTCTTCCTGTCCGATTCAGTATAAAATTGCCGCTAACCCAACCAGCACCTTCTCTTGTATACCGGTAATCAGCACTACTTCAAATAGCGTTGTTGTAGAAATACCAGCCCGTAATGCTGGTCAACTCACCACTACCGCTAACTTACGGGTCTTTGGTGTAAATGGTACCTCTTCTAATGGAATCTATACCGACTCCCTGATCTACCACTCTAGCCAACCAACCGACATTGTAATTGATAATCCTTATGTTTCAGCTAATACATCGGGAACACAAAGATTAATTCAGGGATGGAATGTTAGCTCCTCCACCTACCCCGCTAAAGTACTGGGAGGGGCAAGCACCACTTTTGTATCAGCCACCTCGAGTTTTGGCTTTTTCAGTGTAACAACTGAAATGCCGAACCTTGATCCCGGGCTCTACGATCTCAGGGTTTATGGTCAGGGAGGAAACGATAGTAATGGTATCTATACCGACTTAAGCGGCTTCATCGTCTACGCTCCATACGTTGAATCTGTTTCTCCTACCACCCTGTCTGCTGTCGGAGGAGAAACCGTAACGATTACAGGACGGGGTCTTAAAGTTGGAGACAGCGGTGTAAGAATCTTTACCCCAGGAGGAACGAATTACCTTAGGGATACTGCCGGTGATGCCAATATTTCAGTCACCTATACCACTCCTCCTAGCAGTTCCGGCGGCACATCAACTTTGCGTATCTTCGGAGAAGGTGGCAACGACTCAAACGAAATCTATGTCGAAACATCTACTCTTTATGTCGCCCCCGTCTACAACCAATCTTCTTTCCGCTGGTTCCAAAATGCCAATAGCGCCACACCAGGCACTCCCTTAGCAGACATCAACACCTCCACCACCTTCACGAATGCCGGCGAGCAAGTTCGATTAAGAATGACGATTGATTTAAGCGTCATTCAATCACCAGCTGGCGACTCTTTTCTCCTTCAGGTAGCTTCATCCACTGGCGCTTGCTCTTCGGGGCTTAACTATACTTCTGTTCTCGGGGGCGGAAATGGCAACGACATTTTATTTTATAACAACTCCAACGTACTTGATGGTAGTAGTTTTGTAGCCACCAGCACCGATCCTACACACAGCGGACACACCAACGTCGCCCAAACCTACGAAGAAGAAGTAGGTTTTTCAAGTATCAATACCATCAACGTCGGCAATGATGGCATATGGGATTTTTCTTTACAGAATAATTCAGCCAAACGTGGTCTCACCTACTGTTTTCGAATCGTTAAAAATGACGGTAGTTTTACACCGCTAAATAACTATGGTGTTTATCCTTCTATTAGTGTAGTAAACATCGCTCCGGAAGTTCAAAACGTTACAGCTTCTCAAAACGCCAGCGGTACGGTAAATATCTCCTACGAAACCCGCGATCCGGACAGCGACAGCGGAGCCGCCAACCCTGGCTTCGTCACCCCCTCTTTTGACTATTGGAATGGGTCATCCTGGGTAAATATTGCCTCTAGCAGTCTTGAAGCATTCGATTTAGTTGCTAAAAGCATAACTTCTTCCTCTTTTACCCAACACACCGCTACCTGGACACCGGTCAATCAAATCCCCGGAGTTTACAACACAGGAGCTCAGATCAGAGTAACAGTGAATGACGGTGAGGCTACTAAAAACACTGCTACCTCAACCAGCAATACCTACACGCTTGATACAACCGACCCCGTGGTCACAACTGCCACCTTTGATTCGCGAAACGATCTACTGCACCTGAATAGCTCCGATAACCAAACTCTCACCTACCTTCTTTCAAACAACAGTAACTTCTCTGCCGATGGATTGAACGCTTCAAGCGGAATCCATATTAGCGCCGGCGGAACAAGCGTTAGCTCAACTTTAAGTTGGAATGCTAGCGGTACTCCTTCCTATGAAAGAATTTATGTCTGGTTTCAAGACGCCGTTAATAACATCGCCTCCACCACCATCATCACCCCTACCCTCCCCTCTAGCTTCGTCTTGGCCGACGACTCCAATCCTGGTGCTGGTTTCTATGCTGAAACATTAAGCTGGAGCCCCCACACCAACATCACCTCTTCTACTGCTCAATACTATGAAGTGTGGCGATCAATCAACAACACCTCCAGTTTCACTCTTCACGCCACAACCACTAATGCCTTCTTTAACGACACCGGACTCAGCGGATCAAATACCTACTTCTATAAACTAGCCGTTCGTTCCACCCAAGGAAACTACTCTGAATATTCGGCTACTCTGGGCGATCGCCCCGATGGCTCAGGAACATCGAGCGACACTAGCTTCGCCCCCGATTTCGACACCACCTTCGATAGTGTGAACCAAACTGGTGTGTCTATCTATCAATCAACCTCCAGCAACAACTCCAATTGGGGACAGGTTTTAATCTCTTATAAAGTCAGGGATCGCGACAACACTTCTGGAACAATTAATCCTTCTTACGAATACAATCTGGGTAGTGGTTGGATCGCTATTTCCAGCTCCACCATGAATGCTACTTCAACTGATGCCAAAACTGTCTCCTCCTCCAGCTTCACAACTCACACTGTTTCTTGGAACGCTAAACAGCAAATTCCAGGAACCTACAGCACCAATCTGCGTGTCCGAGTAACCGCCAACGACGGCTTAATGGCCGGGAGTTCGGAAAGTGCCCCGAAAACTTTAGACACCGTAGCACCAACTATCACCTCAACCACTCTTAAGATAAATGGTTTCACTGCTAATGCTGAAGCTACCTCCTCTGCTGCTTATCTAGTTCAAATCCAAAATGTTTCTCATCAACCAACCGACGAAACAATCTACCCCGCTATCACCACCGACCTTTCCAACTTCTATCAGCTCTTAGGAAATGGTACAGTAGCGACCAACACCAACACCTACTACACCTCACTATCTTCCAGTAGTCTCACTGGAACTTCCTGGACTTGGACTAATGGCGGCAGTCTTCTATATCTATATCTAACCGATAACGTCAACAACGTAGCGACCGACACCATTTCAGTAATTGGTGTCAATGATGCTCCAGAGATTCAATCTATCTCTACCTATCAAGCTACCTCCTCTACCCCAACCGCTGGCGGACAAGTAATAATCTCCTACTCCGCTCGAGACACCGACAACACCACTAACACTCCAACTTTTGCCTACAACCTTGGAGCAGGATGGATTACAATTCCTAGCTCAACTCTAAACTCCACCGCTACCAACCCTTTGAGCGTTAGCTCTAGTTATCAATCCTTCACTGCCTCCTGGTCAGCCACTTCAACCGTTAGCTCCACCTACAATACTGCAGTCCAAATAAGACTCACCCTAAGCGACAACCAAGGAGTGAACAGTAGCACCATAGCTACCTCAAGTTTCATCCTCGATACCATTGGTCCATCTTTAAGTTCTAGTAGCTTACTAATTAACGGATCGCCTGCTTCTTCCGAAAGCACCTCAACCCTCATTTCACTCAGCCTCCAAAATGTCTCCTCTACTCCTAATCCAGAAACTATCTTCGTTCAGTTTTCAGATGATGATGGCAATACCTGGTATGGAGCCAATAGCAATGGTACCCTCACTACCTCTACTTGGGGCAGTGGCATCTCTTCCAACACCACCACTACTTGGTCATTGAATATCTCCGGCCGCGCTCGCACCATCTCTACTCGAGCAACCGATGCCTATGGCAACACAATCTCTACCGATACCAATACCGTTGGCTACAACCAATCACCAGAATTTAACTCTAGCTATGGAACAGGCGGTCTTGTTGTGCTTCAGGATGCCACCTCTACCAATCCCACCTGGGGCCAGGTCTTAATCTCTTACGGCGTTCGAGACACAGATACTTCAGTTGGTTCCTCCACTCCTAACGAGATTACTCCTTCCTTCTCCTTTAATTATGGTAGCGGTTGGACCGACATCACCTCTGGCTTCCTTGGAGCTAATGATCTCGAAGACAAAGGAGTTGATCAATCAATCTTCACCACTCACACGGCCACCTGGAACGCGACCTCACAAGCCCCTGGAGTCTACTCAAATAACCTCCAACTTCGCGTTCGCGTGAGCGATAATGAAACAGTTGCTAGCACCTCCGAGTCAATCCTCTCCAACATTACTCTCGACACCAAAGTCCCAGTGGCCAATAGCTTCCGACTGGATTCTCGCACCAATCACATCATTCATAGCTTTGCCGACGATAGCCTCCTCTCCTATCGCTTCTCTAATAACTCCAATCTGTCAGCCGACGGTTTCAACACCTCAAGCAGTCTCTGGAACGATACTCTGGCTACGACTTCAGTTGCTTCAACCAGCTGGATACCAAATGTCAGCTCCTCCTTGGAAAAAATATATTATGAGGTACGTGACCGTTATGGAAACATCGCCTCTGGATCAGCCGCCGCTCCTCTAGCACCCAGCTCGACCACCATTCAAGACGTTTCCAATACTAATACTGCCTCTTTTGCCGAGTTAATCTCTTGGTCAGTTTATAACTCCACCTCAGCCGCTCCGTTCGCCGCCTATGAAGTTTATGTCTCCACCTCTTCGGCTAGTGACGGATTTTCTTTGCTCGCTTCTATCACCGATAACAGTCAAAACTTCTACCGTCACAACAATCTCGCCTCCTCGACTACCTACTACTACAAGGTATCTACCAAGACATCAAATAATGACTACTCCGATTATTCCAGCGTAGTCAGCGATCAACCAGATGGTCTCTCTGGTGCCGCCGCCGAAGGACCAATCATCTCCAATATTCAAGCCGCCGAAGTTCACGCTTCCTGGGCTCGCATCACCTGGGATACCGATCGCCTCTCCAACTCCAAGGTAGAGTATGGAACCTCAACCAACTACTCCTCTCAAACCTCAACTGTCAGTCTTGTTATTGGACACGAAATCTTTATCGACGGACTCACTCAAAACAGTGACTACAACTTCCGAGTTACTTCCGTTGATATAAACAATAAGCAAACTGTCTCCGACAACTACACCTTCACCACAACCGGCGGACCAATCATCTCTGCTGTCTCTACTCAGTCGGTTACTGATAACACCGCCACCATCACTTGGAACACCAATAAGGACGCCAATTCAACTGTCATCTATTCCACGTTGTTGCAAAACCTAAGAAATAACAGTGGCACCTTAAATGCTGGCAATAGTTCTTTGGTTGGTGGCCCCCCCTACCAACACCGCGTCACCCTTCCCGCTCTCACTCAGCAAACCAGTTACTACTACTACGTCCAATCAACCGACAATACTAACAACACCACTGCTGACAAGAAGAACGGCGACTACTATACCTTCACCACCACCCAGGACACCAAAGCCCCCATCATCTCCAACGTTCAGGTAGCAGCCACCACCCAAAACGCAGCTGTGATTACTTGGAATACCGATGAACTTACCACCAGCCAAGTCTTTTACGACACCAGAAATGTCTCCTCCTCTCAGTTTGCTAGTTTCACCACTAGAGATGAAATCCTAACCACCAACCACGCTGTCACTCTCACCGCCCTCCAACCATTAACTACCTACTTCTATGATGTTCGATCAGTTGATGCCGCCGGAAACCCCTCCAAATCCGAAGAAAAAAGTTTCGCCACCAGCGACTCTGTCCAAACCATTATCTTGGCCAGTGGCGGTGGAGCTCCACCATCTCCGGCAGTTGATACTACTCCTCCCACCATTTCCGATATTGAAATCGTCAAGATCGAACCATTCGGTGCCGAAATATCTTTCAAAACCAATGAACCAACTGTTGGCTTCATATCCTTCGGTGAAACAAATGCCTATGGCCGAGTAACTGCTAACCCTGAGTTCAAATCGAAACACACTCTCGCCCTAAGAGGATTGAAACTCGGCACCACCTACCACTTCCAAATCAAAGCTCAGGATAAATCTGGAAACTTTGCCACTGCTGATGATCAAAAATTAACCACTCTCTACGCCGTTGAAGACTTTAACAATCTTATCTCTCTCGACTCAGTTGAGCAATTTGAAAACCAAATCGAAAATCTCATTGAGTCAATTACCCCTTCCCTCATTACTCCCTTTATCGGAAAAATAGAAATTACAGATATTACCGAAAACTCAGCCACTGTAAAATGGGAGACTAACACCAATACCTTTGGATCGGTAGCCTACGTCGCTGAAAACGATTTCGATTCTGAAAAAGAAAACCCCTACGCTACTGAGATTAGCGACAGTCAGCCCAAAACCACCAAACACCAGGTAACATTAAATAATCTTGCACCGGGCACACTCTACCATTTCCAAATAAAATCATTCACCCTTCCTGAAGTGGTAGGAAAGAGTGCCGACCGAACATTTATTACTAGATCACTCAAGATCAGGCCTCAGGTTTCAAACCTCCAGAACACTAGCTTTGCTATCAGTTGGCAGACCTCTAAATTCACCTCTTCTTTTGTTGAATTCACCAACACTAAGACCAATCAGGTTGATCGCACTGGCACCGACGAAAAGAGCACTACCCACGTCGTCAATGTCCAAAACCTCACCCCTAACACCGCCTATCGCGTCAAAGCCTTCGGCTACGATGAAAACCAAAATATCGTTGAGAGCGAAACAATTACCGTCACCACCTCCCGCGATGTTATTGCTCCAGAGATCAGCGCCTTAAAAATAGATAACACCTTCGTCCCTGGAAGAAATGATCGTATCCAAACCGTTGTCAGCTGGAAAACAGACGAACCGGCTATCTCGCAGGTTTTCTATGAGGAAGGCTCTGGAAGAAACACCACGTTGGCAAATGTTGCCAGCTCCACCAGTGCCTACAACCTCAACCACAATGTCATCATCACCAACTTCCGCCCCGGAACAATCTATCGTATTCAGGTCGTCTCTACCGATGCCGCTGGAAACGTTACTCGCTCTCCCATTCGAGCTATCATTACCCCTCAACAAACCCGCTCCGTTTTCGATGTTATCCTGAAAAACTTTGAAGACTCCTTCCGCTTCCTGCAATAGAAGATGTTTCTATCAAAAAAACCGCTGTAGCGGTTTTTTTGATTCCGCAAAGAACGGTATAATGGAAACCACATGGTGATCATCAAGCTTGAGAACGTCAAGCTCTATTACGACAAAGGAAAACCAAACGAATACTACGCTCTTCGAGACATTAGTCTTGAGATCCAATCTGGAGAATATACCGCCTTTTTCGGAGCTTCTGGCTCTGGGAAAAGCTCCATGCTCTACGTCATCGCCGGAATGGAAAAACCCCAGGAAGGCAGGATCTACGTCGCCGGAAAAGACATCACCAATCTATCTGAGAAGGAGATTGCCATCTACCGCCAGATTACAGTCGGCCTTGTTTTTCAACAATTTAACCTTATTCCCTCAATCTCCGTCCTCGATAATATCGCTCTCCCTATGTCCTTTTTGGGCATACCTGTTGATAAACGTCGTGAAAAAGCCAGTGAATTACTACGCCGTTTTGGCATCGACAACCTCTCTGGCCGCTTCCCTTATGAGCTTTCTGGAGGGCAACAACAGCGGGTTGGTATTGCTCGAGCGTTGGCCAACGACCCCCCGATCGTCATTGCCGATGAGCCGTTGGGCAACCTCGATTCCGAGAACGCCAATAAGGTATTAACTTTCTTGAGGGACCTCAAACATAAGGATGGTCGAACCATCATCATGGTTACCCATGAAGCCTGGAGTCTTAAGGATGCCGAGTTGATTTACTACATCCGGGACGGCGAGATAGTCAAAACCGAACATCGTAAATCAACAGAACCCTTCGTCCCTCCAAGCACCCCCCACGAGGAGGATGTTCTCGCCAAGTCTTTTGCCAACATTTTTGCTAATATCGACAAAGTGAACAAACAACGCCATGAAACAAAGGAGATCCGCAAAGACAAGATTTTAGTGCTCCTACAAGAAAATAAACAAATTACTAACAATCTTGTGGAATCCACACTTGGCGTTTCCGATGCCACTGCCACTCGCTACCTCCAGGAATTGGAAAAGGAGGGGAAGGTCAGACAGGAAGGACGAGAGGGTCGTAGCGTTTTTTATACCCTTCATATCTGAGTTGCTTTACGGAAAAAAATAAAAAAGAACGGCTCACTCGATCGAGTGAGCCGTTTCAGTTTGAGCCGTTTGCGAAGATAAACGTTTATCAACTTTAGCAAAACATTCCGCCAAAAATAAAAAATAAGAAGAATCTACCTTTCTCGTAAAGCAACTATTGCCCGTGAAAAAGTGTTCGATTAAAAACCAGTAAAAAAGTTTAGTTGCCCATGCAACCATCTCTCCTCAGTCGTTGGTTGTTGAGTTACAATAAAGGCAATGTCCGATACGAACCCAGCCTTCGCTGGCCTCAAGATTACCAACCGCCTTGGCTTTGTTGATTTACTTAAGCTCTCCCTGAGAGTCTTTAGAACTAAGCTTTTAAGAACGTTGCTCACCATTTTTGGCATGTCGGTTGGGATTGGCACTGTCCTCTTTCTGGTCTCCTTAGGCTATGGGCTTCAATACCTCCTTATCGGACGTTTAGTTACATCAGAGGACTCTCTTATTACACTAGAAGCCCTCTACCCACCAGAAACTGGCAGGACCATCTCCCTCGCCGATCTCGAGGTAATCAAGAGTATCCCAGAAACCGCCGAGATAAGCCCGGTCGCCGAATTCCCGGGTGAAATCAGTCGAGAAGAGCTATCTGGCCTAGTGTTTACCGACATTGTTGAAAACAACTATTTTCGCCTTGCCGGCACTAAACCCGATCTAGGATTTCCCTTTACTGAGGCTAAACCCGGCTTTGTTGCTACCGCTCAAGCCCTGGAGTTGATGAATCTACCAGTCGCCAACTCTTCTATCGGACAAAAATTCGATCTAACCGTCAGTTATCAAAGTGATGAAGCCACCGACATTACCGAAATCTCCGTTCCTCAGTCCACCCCGCTAACAGGCATCATGACCGATGATACTCTCACCCTCAAACTTCTTATCCCTTCGACTCTTCTCCCTCAAAAACCACCCTTCTACACCCGCGTCCTTGTTAAAGCCAATGACATCAATGTCGTCGAAAAGTTGCGTGACCAACTAATCGACAAAGGATACTTTATTAGTGCCAAGATCGACCTAGTCAATCAAGCTAGAAATATTCTTCGCGCCATCACTATTACTCTCGGAGTATTTGGTATTACCGCTCTATTCGTCGCCGCCATCGGAATGTTCAATACTATGATCGTCGGGTTCCTCGAGCGTATTTATGAGGTAGGTATCATGAAGTCCCTGGGAGCTACCGACCGCGATATTCGCAACCTTTTCCTTATGGAGTCATCCGTCTTGGGTTTCCTTGGTGGACTGGGCGGAGTTATTCTCGGGGTAGGCCTTGGACAACTAAGCAACTTTGGTATCAGCCTTCTTGCTAGGCGCCTTGGCGGCGAAGCCATCCAACTCTTTCTAACGCCCGCCTGGTTTATCGGAATCATCATGGTTGCCTCAGTTTTCATTGGTTTAATTGCTGGATTCTGGCCAGCCCACAAAGCCACCGGCCTCTCCCCTAAAGAAGCCTTCATTAGAAAATAGACTAGCTCGACAATTGGAGTGTTATAATACCATTATTAAAAATATGAAAACGTCAAAAAAGACTTTACTTATACTTCTTGTGTTAGGAGCCCTCACTGCTTCAAGTAATGTGGCTTTAGCCGCCTTAAGTTTTAATCCATCAAGCGTCACCATCGCCCCCGGACAAAGTTTGTCGGTCAATATATCCGGTGGTGATGGCAACTACTACGCCTCTGCCAACACCAATACCGCTGCTGCTCAACTAAACCTCAACGGATCAACTCTTACACTCACTGGAGGCAGCAATACTGGTGATACTACCAACATCACCATCTGTTCCGCCGTCACTCCCAGCAATTGCGGAACATTAACCGTCACCGTCAGCGGTTCTGGCAGCTCTTCAAATAACAATAATAATTCCAACAATAACAGCAATATTAATGCTCCTACTTTTAGCCAGAATAATGTCACGATGGCTCCAAACACTACTCAGGGAGTCACTATCAATGGCATTGGGAACTATTTTATCTCCAACGTCTCCAACCACTCTATTGTCACAGCGTCTATTACTAACAACACCTTAAACCTCACCGCCAACGCCGCTGGGAGCGCTACTGTTACCGTCTGTCAGTCTGGAGGATGCGGCAACGTCACCGTAAACGTCGGTGGATCATCCTCAGGAAGCACCATCATCTTTAGTCAGACCAATCCGATTGTCGCCCCTGGGAATACCGCCAAAATCACCGTCTCCGGTGGCACCAACGTCTACAACCTCTCCAACAACTCCAATCCTATCGCCCTCGTTGCTACTCTGAGCAATAACTCTCTAGCTCTAACCGGAGTAACCGCTGGCACATCTATTTTGACAGTCTGCGACTCCGGAAACATCTGCGGATCGGTGACTGTTTCAATCGCTAACAATGCTCCGACTCAAACAACACCACCACCTACCACCAACACCACCAGCATTCCTCAATCGTACGCTCAAGCACTATTAAGTCAGATCCTGGCTATGGAATCTCAACTCTCTCAATTCCAAAATCAGCTCGCTCAACTTAAAGCCAGCATCCAAGTCCTTATAAGCGGCAACTTCTCTAGTTACGCGACCCCCACTCTTCCTACCAACTCCTCTGTTGTTGGAAAATATACCTTCACTCAGTCCCTCGACATCGATGACTCAGGACCAGAAGTTACCGCCCTCCAGAACTACCTTACTGCGAAAGGCTACTACTCCGGACCAATTACCGGTTACTATGGCTCTCTTACCGAATCAGCCGTCAAAAAATTCCAAGCTGCTAACGGCATCACTGCCCAAGGTAATGTTGGTCCTAGTACTCGCGCCGCTTTGAACCAATAAAATTAATCAAATTAAAACACCCCATACGGGGTGTTTTAATTTTAGCTAGTCTTCCATCTCCGGATGATCCAATCTTTGCCTCTCGGCATAGTAATTCTTCCAGTAAACATTATAGTAGGCATCCCAATACTCCTTCTCTTTACTTGGATCCAATGGCCGATCGCCAACCTCTGTCTCAGCTATCTTTCGAGCTACTTCCTCAGCAGCCAATTCCTTGTCTTCTGGGAGCATCATTTTTGATTCTTTTTTATCCATAAAAACTTTATTTAAATTAACTAAAAACCTACCTCGACCTTAAATCCACCATAGGCCATCTTCCTCACATCAAACGGCATTGGCATGTCTTTCGGATTAACGTTGGCATACTTCTTATCAAAATAAGCCATCACCTTTTTATTCACCTGATCACGATGAGTCTTTGATTTAAAAGTGATATAAGAAAACCAGATAGTCTCTCCATCCTTAGCGTTAGTAATATCCTTAAAAGAGCGCTGTTTTGGCATCCCCTCCATGGTTTTGACCTTCATATCATGACCCATACACTCGTAGTAATCCAAAGCACCAAACTTCATCCACGCCTCCCTCCCCTCCTTCGCCATTTTCCTGTAAGCTCCGACATTTTTCTTCGGAACCGTAAACACAAACCCATCAACATATCCTGCTCTGTTTATTTTTTTAGTCATAAATTGATTATATCAAAACTCTAGATACATCGCCGCATGATCAGACACCTCCTCTGGCAGTATCTTAAACTCTTTGACCTCTATTCCTTTAGACACCAACATATAGTCGGCAAATTTCTCTTCTCTTTTATAGTGTGATGTCCTTGTTGAGGTCACACCAAACCTCTTAATCAAATTATCTAAACCCAATCCCTCCTCCAACATTTTGAGACTCTTATAGTATCAGGGAGAAGATTAAAATCACCAGCTAAAATAATCTCTCCCTTAAAATATTTTATGAAATCAACGATCTTATTCGATTGCTCAAATCTCTCCTCGATATCCTCTTTTCCTTTGCCGGTCCAAATACCGTGATAGTTAAATAAAGTTATATTTCTAATAGTGACATACTGGAGATTTCTTTTCTTTCCAATAATCTCATCTTTATCATTCCTGTATTGAGTGATGAAAATATCTCCCACCTCCTTAATCTCTACTCCTTCTCTCACGAAAGCCGCTAATCCCCACCCATTATCATCAGCCTTAGCAAAAATAGCTCGATATCCGGAAAGCACTTTTGCGATATCAGAAAAAATATATGGCTCAGCTACCTCCTCATCATCTTTGCTACTTTTATTACACACCTCCTGAAACAAAAAAACATCCACCTCTGAACGGTTTTTTAAAAACTGTAAGAGATCATTTTTGAGACGACCTCCCCAAATGTTCAAGCTGATTAATTTCATTTTCAAGATTATACCTCGAATGCAATCACCCCATACTTTCTTAATCTCTCCTTGTAGCCAGGAAAAGAGTCATACATTGCCTTCAACTCATTCGCCATTTTAGTGCGTGGATCAATTTGGGATGGTTTATACTTCTGTAGCATCCCAGAAACTGATTTAAACTTACTAACCCTTTTCACCTTCTTCTCTAATCTATCTTTTCCACATTTCAAAACAAGGATGTCTCCCTTTTTTATATTCTTATATTTTGGACCAGCTGCCCGCGTCTCAATCTTCTTTTTATCACTCTTGATTAAATCATAAACTGCCCGATCAACTGCCCGAATTAAAAGAATGTGCTTCTTTGGCATCAAAAGTTATTTGTTCCGTGTCTAACTAACACATGAATGATTATAAACAAAAAGAGATGTGCGGTCACACATCCCTCGCAAGTCTACTCGAGCCACCCCAGGTCTTTGAGTGCCTGACACTCTCGGCACAGCTTGGGACGAGTAATATAGTTTTCCGGAACCACGATGTCTTCGCCACACCCGATACAGTCGAAATGCATCGAACTTCCGGCATAAAGGGAGCTGTTATCAATCCTCTTCCGAGTCTTGTTGTGCTCCCGTCGCTTTCTCAAAACCTCAAGAGCGAACTCCTTACCTTGGGTCGTAGCAAGCGCCATTCCGCGAATCTCCTTCCCAGACAGTAGTTATTAATACAGACTAGTAATCTTTTATCACACCGAGCAAATCTAGGTCAATCTCACGCCTACTTCGCCTCCTTATCCGGCTGGTGAATCCCAAAGATATTTCCTTCCGTATCTTTATAGTACGCCTGCCAGGCCATGCCCGGAATGGCAAACTTCGGAAGAGCTAATGTACCACCTGCCGTCTCAATCTTCTTGGCCATTTCATCGATTGATTCGACATCTATCGTACAAACATACGCATTCACCGCCGCCCCTTCCACTGGTGCCGGCCCGCGACGCTTCACAAACCCGCCGTTAATTCCCAAGGTGCCCTCGGCTCCCGTCACAATCCCCAAATACGGATCCTGCCCTGGCACAGGCCACTCCTTCACCTCCCATCCAAACACTGCCGTATAAAACTTCGCCGCCCTCTCTAGATCCTCCGCGTGTATCTCAAAATGTATAGGTCTATTCATGTTGGTTATATTACCACAATCACCTCTAAAACCATGTCAAATTGTGTACTAAAATCACAAACGAAAAACATGACTAGGTTCTTAATTTAAGGTACGGTTTGATCGGCCATAAAATCAAAGAACCAATCACCGACACTATTACCACAGCGACAATCAAAACCGTAAAACCATACAGTGTGGCCAAAAAACCACCCACCGCAGCTAAAATCGCGCTCGTTAAATCCGTAAGGGTGAAATACACCCCCCACTCAGTACCCTCTTTCTCTTTATCAATATGGCGCGTAAAAATTGCCATATATGTTGGGAAAGTGAAGGCAGTAAATAATCCTAAAATAAATTGAACAATATAAAGCTCTAAGGGAGTACGAATAACTAGATAGAGTAAAGGAATAACTGCAATAAGCAGAGTACAAATAAACATCAACCAAAAATCATCCTTTTCCCCGCGAATCCTATCAATAAAATGAGCAATCGGAATCTGAAGAACGCTTTTCGTAAAAAGATAAATTCCGGCCGCTAAACCAACCACCGCCTCATTGCCACCAACAATAAACCCCTCAACAAACAAGGCAAAAATTGGAGCTAAAAGTCCAGCAGCGCCAATCAAAACAGTATCGGAAATAATCAATAGTCGAATAACCGGATTAATATCTTTTAGAAAATAATGATCCGATTTCGTAGCTCGTTTCTTCATTCAAATGTGTAGCGTATTCATCATACCCCTCTTGAAAAACGACGTAAACCATTACTAAAAACAAAAAGGCGCAATGAGAAACTCTCACTTACGCCTTTACCTACGGTTTATAGATTCGCTGACGAGGAACTTTGACGATGATCGTGTCGCCCGCATGGATGCTTCCGGAAGCGTAGATACTTCCCACCACTCCGCGCCTCCCTATGGCCGCCTTTGGGAAAAGGCTAGCCAGATTTGGGATATCGGGAAACTGCCCCTGAATCGCCTCGCCCGGCCCCTCGCATGGCTTGTTTTCCGCCCACACCACCAGAACTGCCGTCCGAAGCTGCTCCTCGTTCTTCCGAAAAAAGAGCATTGTTCCGGTTGGTAGTTCGGTGAACCTTGGGATCCCGCTCATCACCAGATTCTCACCTAGAGAACCAAAGGGTATATCCCCCCCGGGAAGCTCCATCTCTAGGGCGATCTCTCCGAGCTCCTCCATGGAAACAGCCGAGAACTCCCGATAGTTGGCAATCTCTGTCCCCTTACGGAAACCGAAAGCCAACATCTCTCGCTCGCGAACATCCAGGAGGCGCACTCCCGCGTGCCTGTCTCCCCGAATACCGTGTCCCCGAATCATCTGAATCTTGGGAACCGGCATGGTGGTAAGCGATCCAAAACCTTGAGTTCCGGAAATCACCGACCCACTTCCCGATGTCACAAGTACCGCCTCCACTCTCCCCTGAAGTTCAAAAGCTGGTATCGTCATTCAGCATTCTCCTCTAGCAAAGTTTTGAAAAACCTGCTCTACAATATACTCCCCTCTATCTAGACAGCGCAAATTTAACCAATATCTTTTCTGAAATGTTTTCCTTCAAATTCAATTATTTTAACCGCTGCGTATGCTTTGCTTAAAGCTTCATCTAAATTAACTCCAATCGCAGTCACACCAAAAACTCTTCCTCCGTTAGTTACTAAATGATCATCCACCAACCCAGTCCCAGCATGAAAAACAACAACATCCTCCATTTTTTCTACTTCGTTAATTCCAGATATCGGTAAACCTTTTTCATAGTCTCTAGGATAACCTTTTGAGGCTAAAACAATACAACATGCCGATTTTTCTTCCCACTCAACATCTACCTCATTCAACCTGCCTTCTGTACAACTCAATATAATTTCTACTAGATCAGTTTTTAAGATCCTCATATAAGATTGAGTTTCTGGATCTCCGAAACGAGCGTTAAACTCCAATACTTTTGGGCCTTGTTTCGTCATCATAATTCCCGGATACAAGACACCCCGAAAAGGTCTGTTTAATCTTTTAAGCTCCGAAATGATCGGCATCACAACTTCTCGTTGTATACGATCCAATACATCCTTAGAGACAAATGGAACTGGTGCTACCGTTCCCATACCACCAGTATTTGGGCCCTGATCATTATCAAACACCTGCTTATGATCTTGTGAGGCAGGAAATAATACGGCTGTTTCTCCATCACAAAAAGCATGAATAGAAACTTCTTCTCCCTCTAGAAACTCTTCTACAATAATTTTATCGCCAGCCGTGCCAAAAACTTTCTCCACCAACATCTCTTCTAAGATCTGAACCGCTTCATCGAAACTACTTGCTATCACTACTCCCTTCCCCATGGCCAGACCACTAGCCTTTATAACTAGCGGGTATTGCTGGTTTTTAACATATTCCTTTGCTTGATCTATATCACTAAATATCTCTGATTTTGCAGTTGGTACATTAAGTTGCTTCAATAAATCCTTCGCAAAAGATTTTGACCACTCTACCTCCGCCGCTCGCCTGGTCGGACCAAAAACCATAACTCCCGCTTCCTCTAAAAAATCAACTAATCCCCCAGCTAACACATCATCGGGGCCAACCACAACTAAACTTACCTCTTTCTGTCTCACACACTCCAAAACAGCCTGGTGATCATAAATATCCAAAGAGACATTCTCTCCAATTAAAGCAGTTCCTGGATTACCAGGGGCCACAAATATCTTTCCTGCTTTCACGGACTGTTTTAGCTTCCAAACCAAAGCATGCTCTCGCCCTCCAGAACCAATCACCAGAATGTTTAACAGATCGTTCTTCTTATTAGTCATTAACAAATACTATGTTTTTACCGATGCGGACACCCGGCCCAGCAACATGGCCGACGCATTCCACTCTTCATTTTTGAAATCGCCTTTTCGATTCTAATGACTCTCGTCTCTGCTTTTACACCAGAGATGACCCAACAGATCCACTCATTCTTCGCCAAAGGTGTAATATCTTCCCACAACTTTTCTACTTTCGGCACCGCCTCAATCGCCTTCTTTAAATCCTCCGGCACTACCTTGTGCGGAACATTCACACTTCCTTCCTTTTTCTTAATCGCCATTAGTCTATTAAATTACGAACCAGACCAAGGAGCACCAATAAGCCCAACGGCTAAATCCATCCAAAGAAGCGTGAACAAAAGTAAAAGAATAAATCCAGCAACTATTCGATGCACCCTGTTGCCAATTTTCAATTTAATAAGCTCAAGCGCTAATCCTAATCCAAATAAAAGTCCTCCCGCCACAATAAAGTCTCCTGCACTCCAATTTACTTCTTCAGTAAACTGCATCGCGACAAACGGAATCAAAAGTAAAACCACAACAAAACACAGCAATCTGATAAATCTTTTAATGTTCATTTTCATGTGCGGAGAGGGAGGGATTCGAACCCTCGAGGGAGTTTCCCCCCTAACATCTTAGCAGGATGCTGCCTTCAACCACTCGGCCACCTCTCCTAGTGCCTTAAAGATTACGTAAAAATTGCCCTCAAATCAACCCTGACGTAAAATATAGTGTATGACAAAAAATATCATTATCGCAGTTATTTTAGGTCTTCTTTTAGCATTCGGTGCTTACTATTTTGACCAGTCACCTCCAAAAATCACTCAAACCGCTCCAGAGGAAGAAATCCGCGCTCTTGTCACCGAGTTCGGCACCAAACTAAAAGATGTCAACCTTCTCGCTCCCAAAGACGAAGTTCTAAAAGCCATCAAGGAAAACTATGGCTCTTACGTTTCTGAAGGGTTATTGGAAGGCTGGGAGATGGATCCGGAGAGAGCTCCGGGCAGATTAACCTCCAGTCCCTGGCCTGATCGCATCGAAGTTCTTTCCATCGAAGTAACCGAAGATGATGCTTATGATGTTCAAGGATTGGTAATCGAAGTCACTAGCACCGAAGTAGGCACTAGCACCAGCAGTCAACCAGCCGCCCAATATCCTGTTGGCATGATTGTTCGCAATCAAGATGGAAGATGGGTGATCACTGGTTTCACAAAAGCACTCTAGTTTATTAGCCCCGTCGTTCTTTACTAAACTTTTCAAAAAGCTTGTATTTATGCGTATTTTCGGCTATTCTCTAGAGACTTTATGGCAAACCCCTCTCCAGAAAACAAGCTTGCTTCTCGTTCCCCTATCGTCGTGGTTGTGGGCCATGTTGATCATGGAAAAACTTCCCTAATCGACTACTTGAGAAAAAGTAACATTGTCGCCCGGGAAGCCGGAGGAATTACCCAAGCCGTTGGTGCTTATGAGATTGAACATCCCTCGACAGGCTCGGGACAAGCAAAGCGAATAACTCTAATCGATACTCCTGGTCACGAAGCTTTTCCCAAAATGCGCAGTCGTGGTGCCAACATCGCCGATCTCGCCATCTTAGTTGTCGCTGCTGATGACGGCGTTAAACCTCAGACCGCTGAGGCCATCAAAGTCCTCCAGGAAACGCAAACACCTTTCATTGTCGCTATTACTAAGATTGATAAAAATAACGCCGATGTCGAAAACGCCAAACAAGATCTCACCGCGAATGGCGTCCTCCTTGAAGGCTTCGGCGGCAATGTTAGCTTCCAACCAATCTCTTCTAAAACTGGTGAGGGCATTCCCGAGTTGCTAGATCTTTTACTTTTGGCAGCCGAGGTTGAGGAACTCACCTATGACCCTCAAGCTCCAGCTTCTGGTTTCGTACTCGAAGCCAAAAAAGGCAAGCAGCGCGGACTAGAGGTTACCCTTTTGGTAAAAAACGGCATCCTAAGACAAGGTGAAGAAATCTTCACGCCCCACACTAAGGGCAAGGTAAAAATCCTAGAAAACTTTATGGGCAAACCAGCCAAAGAGCTCACTCCGTCCTCTCCGGCTATTGTTATCGGTTTCGAGGATCTTCCTTTGGTTGGCGAGGAGTTCTCAACCAATCAAACCGCTCTCTCTCTAAAACCAAAACAAGAACTTGCCGTCAAAGACATTAGTAAAGACAAGGAGTTGGTTCCAATCATCATCAAGGCTTCTGATGCTGGGTCTCTAGAAGCTCTTCATGCCATCGTCGACAACCTCGTTTACGATCGGGCTTTCAAGATCCTCTCCTCTGAAATCGGTGATATTCATGACAACGATGTTCAGACCGCTATCTCTAGCAAAGCAATTATTGCTGGCTTTAAAAACAAGGTTAGTCCTTCCGCTCAACGCCTCGCCGATAATAACTCAGCCAAAATATTTACCTCGGCCATTATCTATCAACTTATTCAAGAACTAGAAAAATTAATCAAAGACGCCGCCATTGAACCAAATGGTGTTCTAGAAATTCTAGCCGTCTTTAATCAGGACAAGCTGCCTAAACAAATTGTCGGCGGGAAAATCACCAAGGGTACAGTTCAAGATAAGGCGCGTTTCGATATCATGAGAAATGACCAAAAAATTGGCGATGGGAAAATTACCAACCTCCAACAAAATAAACAAGAAGCGCACAGTGTTAGCGAGGGAAAAGAAGCGGGCTTGATGGTTGTAAGTGATATCGCCATTACCTCTGGAGACAAACTCTACTTCTTCTAATGAACCACCGCCCAGAACGAGTAGGGAAACTCATCTCTAACGAGCTCAGTAAGCTTATTAAACGAGAAGTGGAGTTTCAGGGCGCACTCGTTACCATCACCAACGTCAACATCGACAAAAAGATGGATCACGCTTCAGTTGGAATCAGCATCATTCCCAAAGAAAAAGAGGTTGAAGTCTTAGAGACTCTTTCGAAGGCTGCTTCTCAGTTGCAATACAAACTTCATCATCACCTCAATATCAAACCAATGCCTAAGCTAGTTTTCAAAATTGATAGCGGATCAGAAGAAGCTGCTCGCATCGAAAAAATCCTCATTGACGAGGAGTCATCGGGGAATATTTAAAATTTATTTGAAAAACCAATCTTTTGAGGATAGAATGGAAGCCATTGGAAAAACAAAAGGCGCGGTAGCCAAGTGGTAAGGTCGGGGTCTGCAAAACCCCTATACGCGGGTTCGATTCCCGCCCGCGCCTCCAGAAATGCGGTGCATTTCTCTGCCCGGGTGGTGAAATTGGTATACACGAGGGACTTAAAATCCCTTGGCCGTAAAAGGCCTTGCCGGTTCAAGTCCGGCCCCGGGCACCTATAGATTTAGGGCACCCCTCAGGATGTTTTAAACTTAATGGTAAGATAGTAACTGAGAACATGAAAAGAAAAATATCCTTTATAGCTCTTAGCTTACTTATATTAAGCCTATCTCAATTCAATAAATCACTGGCTGTAAACTACTTAGCCAGCGATCTTTTAGGCCAACTCGATGGCAGCAATAACCCAGTCTATACCAGCTCTACTCAAGCTACCGGAGCTACCGGATTATCATTTCCAACCATGGCAACCCTAGATGCGGCAGGTCATCGTCTATTTGTTACAGATTGTTTCAATAACCGTGTTCTTATATTTAATTTAGATAACAACAATAACTTAATTGATCGAATAGCTGACAATGTACTAGGACAGCCAGATTTTATTTCTAACAGTTCAGCGACTGCCCAAAATGGATTTAATACCCCATGTAGTAATATATATGATTCAAGTTCAAACAGACTTTTTGTAGGAGACGTAGCCAATAACCGAATCATGATCTTTGATGTAACAAGTGTTACTAATGGTGAAAATGCCATTGGCGTTCTAGGACAAACAAGTTTTACCACATCAACTCCCGGTGTTTCACAAACAAAGTTAAACGGTGGGTCAACGGTTGGTTTTGATTCGAGAACCAACTATCTCTATGTAACCGATCAATCAAATCGTGTTCTAGTTTTCGATGTTGCCACAACTACGAACGGAGAGGCGGCAATTAATGTTATCGGGCAACCAAATTTCACTTCATTCGAAGCATCAACTACGAATAGTGGATTTTATGAACCGGTGATTGTTGCCATCGATCAAGCTACTGATCGTTTATTTGTCAGCGACAAAAAAAATAATCGGGTTCTTATTTTTGATATTTCCACCATCACTAACGGCGAAGCAGCCATTGGTGTTTTGGGACAAACCGATTTCGTTACCAACACTAGTGGCACCAGTCAGACCAAGTTCTATCAGTCGCAAGGTTTAGCTTTTGATTCTTCAACAAACATGCTCTATGTCGGAGCAGATGACAATAGAATTCTCATATTCGACGTAGCAACTACCACAAACGGAGAGGCGGCAGTTAACGTTATTGCCCAACCAAATTTCACTTCAAGCACTGCCACAACCACTCAAAGCGGCTTAAGCGGTCCCTTGGGAATCACTCTTAATCAAGATAACCATCGCTTGTATGTTGGAGATGGTTTCAACAACCGCATTATGATCTTCGATCTTGTTCGCATTACAAACTCCAGCTTTCCCGCTGGCACGGTCGGGACATCCTATAATCAAACAATCTCTATTACTAACAATCAAGGAACAACTACTCTATCAATCGCTAGCGGCAGTGTTCCTACTGGTCTATCCAACACTTTAAACGGAACTCCAACCACCGCTGGTCTCTACAATTTTACCTTACAAGCCACCGATGCCTTCTCTACTGGAAATATTATTTTTAAAAAAGATTACTCGATAGTTATTGGCAATCAAGCTGTTACTGTTGCTCCTGTAGCAGTAGCCGGAGGTGGCGGTGGCGGCCATTTTGCTCCTCCTCCCCCACCAGTATCACCGCCCAATATCACAGAAAAACCTGCGGAAAAAACCGATCCAGAAAATAATCTGGAAGAAAAAGGTGACGAAGAACCATCCGAAAGTGAAAAACCCCAAACCGCCACATCGGTGCGAGCAATTCAAACGCAACTCTTAGGACTACTGGAACAACTCCTGGACCTACTCAACAAACTCCTTCAACAAACCCAAGTAAATAGTTAGCCCTTATCACCCCGACTGCTACGTAAACCATAAAAAGCATCTGATCCTAAGTAGGATCCTAAAAGCGCGCCAAGCACTCCAACAATCAAGCCAGCAAAGATATCAACTGGCCAGTGTACTCCAGCAGCCACTCTTCCCAATCCTACCAACAAGGTTAGAAACCCATACCAAACTCCCCAGCGTTTATTGATAAGAAAAAATAGGGTGGCAATCGCTGCAAAAAAAGTGGTGTGCAACGATGGAAAAGAGTAGTAGCTTCCTGAAAGAACAAACGCCTCAAAATCAAGAACTTGAAAAGGTCTTTCACTACCAACAATAACCTGGAGCGGCCAAGCTATGCCTCCCATAGCAATTAAAATAATAAAAGATGTAAGGACAATAAAAATCCATCTTCGGCGCCAGTTCTCCAACATGAAAATATAGTAGAGAACACCGATTACTAGAAAATATGATAAATACTCTGCCAGGAAAACAACTAAGGCATCAAATATAACATGGCCATCAAAAACATCCTGAAACCACAACACAATGGTACGATTAATGTCCATAATAGAAGTTAACTAAATTGTACCAACAAGTTAGCGACGAACGAAGGGCAGGAGACCCAGAAAACGTGCTCGCTTGATCGATTGAGCTAAAGCTCGTTGATGTTTCGCACACACCCCTGTGTGTTGAGGATCAATCACCTTAGCCTGCGCCGAAACGAACTTCTTTAAAAGTTCTATTTCTTTATAATCTACCGTCTTTAGATTTTGTGAGCAGAAAAAGCACTGTTTCATCGGTTTATATATACTATATCTCTTCTTAAAATGGCAAGTCTTCAGCCTTTACGTCCTCAATATCAATCGAGGGAATATCTTCGACCAACACCTCTTTCACCTCATCACTGTTGGTATTCTGATTCTTCGGAGAAACCGGCATAGATCGACCCCCCGAAAAATTTTGTCCAGAAGATGACTGGGACTGAGAGCGAGGACCAAATTGCAAACGTTCGCAGATTATTTCAGTAGTCTTTCTATCCATCCCCTGCTTGTCCTGCCAAGAACGAGTCGTTAACCTTCCCTCCACTAAAGCAACACTCCCTTTATTCAAAAACTGACTCGCTACCTCTGCCTGCCTTCCCCAAACAACCACATTGTGAAATTCAGTCTGTTCCTTTTTTGCACCGCTGGGGTCGGTCCAGAAACGAGTAGTTGCGATTGAGAAAGTCGCTACTGACTGCCCTTGGGGTGTACTCCTCAATTGAGGATCAGCGGTTAGTCGCCCAATAATGTAAACTTTATTGAGATTCATTTACTTTAAAATTTCTTCAATCTTCTTCTCAATATCTTCATTAGAAAGACTTCCCGGAAGAGGAGTATTTTGTGAAGAAACTGCTCCGTCGGTTGGGGAGGATATCATCGAACCATCTCCTTCTGAACGTTCAACCCTAGGCTTCTCTTCAATCGGTTTAGCAATAACAATTAAAAATCGAATCAGCGGAGAAGACATTCTTAAATCGTGCTCCAAGGTGGGGAGTTTTGATCGTAGAGCAGAAAAACGAGTCCATCCAAAAATAGCCTGCTCTAGCTTCTTTATTGGATAACTCAGGCTCGTCATCTTAAGTGGTCCCTCCTCAAGAATTTTCGCCTCATGCTGAATCAAAAGACGGTTAAGAACCTCTCGGTCAGTTTCTGTCTTCAAAAGGTATCCGATTTCGTATTCTTGCCGTAATTCGTGGTCTTCCATTAAGTGGGTACAGGTTACGTTATTCTAAGAGTTTAGTCAATTACTCCTCATTCTCTCCCGAAGAACTCACTTCGTCAGATGACAACTCCTCTTCATCTCCCCCTACCTCTTCTGAGATCTCGCCTATCTCTGCCTCTGCTCCCTCTTTGGAGGCTTCAATCATCTCATCGCGAACCTCTTTTGCAATTTCATCTTTATTATTCTCAACTTCTTCGGAAATCATCTCTGATTCAAAAACAGAGTCCTCTTCAGTATTACCGGCTGGAATCAAGCGTCCAATAATGACGTTCTCTTTAAGTCCGCGAAGTTGATCAACTCGTCCTTCAACAGCTGCTTTAACTAGAGCTCGAGAAGTATCTTGGAAAGAAGCGGCGGACAAGAAGCTCTCAGTCGAAAGGGCAACCCTCGTTACACCTAAAAGCAACTGTTCTGCCTGAGCCAAACGCAAACCTTTCTTTTTTAGATCGCGATTAATTTCCAAGAACTTTGAGCGTTCAACGATCTCACCCATTACTAGATCCAAAGCATCACCCGCATCTTTGACGCGCACTCGAGAGAACATCTGGCGCACAATCACCTCAATATGTTTATTGTGAATTGAAGCACCTTCTGCCAAGTAAATCTTGTGCACCTCTCGTGCCAAGTAACGAATCACTTCCGAGTGTCCTTTTAGCGACAAGAGCTCTTTTAGATCAAGATGTCCCTCTGATAACTGCTGGCCCACCTCAACCGAATCTCCTACCTTCACATAGAGAATAGCTCGAGCCGGCATCTTAAATTCAACTAGTTTAGTTTTCGATGACTTACGAACCTTGCTCGGTTTCCCAGCTATCTCTTTAACAGATACGATCTTGACCGAACCGTGAACCTCAATGTTTTCTACTACACCCTCCACACTAGAAAGAATTGCCTTTCCTTTTGGTGAGCGAGCCTCAAATAATTCTTCGATACGGGGAAGACCATGAGTAATGTCCATTCCAGCTACTCCTCCAGTATGGAAGGTACGCATCGTAAGCTGTGTTCCTGGTTCACCAATAGATTGCGCCGCAATAATACCGACTGCCGCCCCCTGTTTGACTGGTAGGTTGTCGGCCAAATTCAGACCATAACAAGTCGCACAAACACCATAAAGAGTCTTGCAGGTAATCGGGGAACGAACTGTAATCACATCAATCTTCTCTGCATCACCAATTGCTTTAGACGCCTCCTTACCGATAACCTCTCCTCCACGAGCCAAAATCTTATTCCCAATCTTAATGTCCTCAACCGGCACTCTAGAAAAAGCACGATCGGCAAACGAGTATCCCAAATCCTCTCCATCAACTCGATAGATTTCGATACCCTCTTTGGTCTTACAGTTTTCTTCACGCACTACCACGTCTTGAGCAACATCAACCAAGCGTCGAGTTAGATATCCTGCCTGAGCCGTCTTTAAAGCTGTATCGGTTGTACCTTTACGCGCACCGTGAGTAGCAATGAAATATTCCAGCACATTAAATCCTTCTTTGAGCGACGCCTTAATTGGAAGTTCAATAATGTCTCCTTTTGGATTCATAACTAAACCTTTCATACCCATCATCTGAATTGGCTGCGACCATGAACCACGTGATCCCGAATCAATAATACGGTAAATCGGATTATGGGCCGGCATTCCTTTTGAAACGTACTCGGCCAGTTTTTTACGAGTCTCTTCCCAAATAGTCACCGTTTTTGCTCTTCGCTCGTGGTCGGTCAAAAGCCCCTGGTTATACTGGCTTAAAACCTCCCCTATTTTCTCGTCTGCCTCGCGCAATACCTCCTCTTTATTAGAAGGAATTACCAGATCAGCCATACTCCAGGTCGTTCCAGAAAGCATACCGATTTCAAATCCTAATAGTTTCACAGCATCCAAAACCTCAAAGGTCTTTTCTGCTCCACAGCGATCAAAAACCTCCTCCACTAGTTTTGCTAGCTTCTTCTTTGTTAAAACATCATTCACCACAATGCCTGTGCCAGCAAATACTCGATTCAACATTGTTCGCCCCAGAGTTGTTTCGGTGAGTTTCCTTTCCTCATTAGGAAGAATAATTATTTCGCGTAAATTCAAATCCCCTTGTTCATAGGCAATTTGAGCCTGTTCAAAACTAGCAAAACTCTTCTTCTGTCCCTCTGACTCCTTGATGGTCGTCATGTAGTAAATTCCCAAAACAGCATCCTGCGAAGGCATTGTAATTAAATCTCCAGTCGCCGGCTTCAAAAGGTTGTGACGAGCATCCATCAACTCTTCAGCTTCGCGTTGAGCATGATTAAAGAGAGGCACATGAACAGCCATCTGGTCACCATCGAAGTCAGCGTTAAAAGCCGCACAAACCAATGGTGGGATCTGAATTGCCGAACCTTCAACTAAGAAAGGTTTGAAAGCCTGTACCGACAAACGGTGTAAAGTTGGCGCGCGGTTCAAAAGCACTCGACGATCTTTAATGATGTCTTCTAAAATCTCCCACACCTCATCTGGTCCCTGTTCAATCAAACGATTAGCGTTGCGAATATTGTGGGCTAACCCCTTTTGAATCACCTGACTGATAACGAATGGTCGGAAGAGTTCTAAAGCCATACGCTTTGGAATACCACAAGCATTTAAGGGGAGCTTCGGACCAACTACGATTACCGAACGACCCGAGTAGTCAACACGCTTTCCAAGAAGGTTCTGACGAAAACGTCCCTGTTTGCCTTTGAGCATATCGGCCAACGAACGCAACGGTCGACGTTGAGCTGAAAGCTGCTGTGTTCCGAATCGAATCGAGTTATCAATCAAAGCATCAACCGCTTCTTGGAGCATGCGCTTCTCATTCCTTACGATTACCTCGGGCGCTTTAATCTCCAATAGTTTCTTTAAACGATTATTGCGGTTAATAACGCGACGATACAAATCATTCAAATCAGAGGTGGCATATCGTCCTCCATCTAAAGCCACCATCGGACGTAAATCCGGCGGCAAAACTGGCAAGACATTCAAGATCATCCATTCTGGACGAACCTTGTTCTTAATCATTGACTTCAACATCTTTAATCGTCGTAAAGTCTTCACGTCCTGAAGAGGCTTCTTCGACTTAGCAAGTTGGGCCTCTACCTTGTCAGTCTCAGCTTGAAGATCCATTTTTTCAAAAATATTACGAATCGCCTCGGCGCCACTTCCCGCTTTAAAGACATCACCAAAGCGACGCGCTAGGGTGAAGTACTCGTTCTCCGATAAAACCGTTCCAATTCGTAGCCCCTCAAGCAAAGCCTTAGTCCGATCAGCTGAATCAGAAAGATCTTCTCTTACTTTAGTATCACCCTTCTCTAAAGAGGCGACACGACTCTTCAACTCTCGATCAACCTCCTCTAAAGCTCGTTTGCGATTCTCCTCAGAAAGATCGGTGATAATGAAATCAATATAATAAACTACCCGATCCAATCTTCCCGAAGGAACATCTAATAAAAGACTCATGCGTGATGGCACTGTTTTTAAGAACCAAATATGTGAAACTGGAGCAGCTAAAGCAATGTGTCCTAAACGTTCGCGGCGAACTACCGAACGAGTTACCTCCACACCACACTTATCACAAACCACTCCTTTGTAACGAAGGCGACGATACTTACCACAATAACACTCGTAATCTTTGGTCGGACCGAAAATACGCTCCGAGAACAACCCATCCTTTTCTGGTCGCTGAGTACGATAGTTAATCGTCTCCGGCTTCAAGACCTCTCCATGCGACCAATTCATAATGTCATCCGGAGAAGCTACGCTAATCTTTAACGCCTGCAATCTCTTTGGACCACTGGGATTAACCTGCTCCTCTACCGACTCAATATTGAAACTTAAAGCTTTTAATTCATTGACCAAAACATTAAAAGAAGCTGGAACATTTGATGGCCGCATCTGCTCTCCACGAATAATCGCTTCGTAAGCCGCTGAACGACCCAAGACATCATCCGACTTAATCGTGAGCATCTCCTGAAGCATGTGTCGTGCACCATAACCTTCAAGTGCCCACACCTCCATCTCTCCAAAACGTTGCCCTCCAAACTGGGCTTTTCCTCCCAAAGGCTGTTGAGTGATCAAAGAGTATGGACCGATCGATCGCATGTGAATCTTATCCTCCACCAAGTGGTTAAGCTTCAACATATAGATCTGACCAACCGTCACATCATTCTCAAAAGGCTTGCCGGTTCGTCCATCGTGCAAGGTCGTCTTACCACTCGCCGGAAGACCAGCTTTTGTTAATTCATTCTGAATCGTGTCATGCGGAATAGGATCCAAAACTGGCACCACTACTCGATAACCTAGCTTGCTAGCTGCCCAGCCCAGGTGAGTTTCCAAGACTTGTCCCAAGTTCATACGAGACACCACGCCCAGTGGATTCAAAACAATATCCACTGGTGTTCCATCAGCCAAGTACGGCATATCTTCCACTGGACGAACCTGAGAGATAACACCCTTGTTCCCGTGACGTCCCGCAAGCTTATCACCGGCCTGCACCTTCATGAGACCGGCAATCTCCACCTGAATTCTCTTGATAATTCCTGGTTCTAACTTATCACCCTGATCGCGCGAGAAAACTTTAACTCCGATAACACGTCCCCTCTTACCGTGAGGCAAGGTAAGAGAAGTGTCCTTAACGTCACTCGCCTTTTCGCCGAAAATCGCGCGCAGCAATCTTTCTTCTGAGGTGAGCTCCGACTCTCCCTTCGGAGAAATCTTGCCCACTAGAATATCACCCGCCTTTACCTCAGCTCCAATGCGAATCACGCCTTCCTCATCAAGGTTACGTAGTTTTTCTTCAGAAGCATTTGGAATGTCGGGAGTAGTAACCTCCGGTCCGAGTTTTGTATCACGAACATCACAATAGAAATCCTCAATATGAATAGAGGTGAATAAGTCATCACGCACTACCCGCTCCGAGATAATGATAGCGTCCTCAAAGTTGGCTCCTTCCCATGGCATAAAGGCTACTAGCAGATTTTGTCCTAAAGCCAACACTCCATTATCAGTTGATGGACCGTCCGCTAAAACATCTCCTTTCTTCACCTTCGTTCCTGGAGCAACCAAAAGACGCTGTGATATACAGCTAAATTGATTTGATCGTTCAAACTTCTGCAAAATGTAGGTTTCAGTCTTATCATTCTTATATCTCACCTTAAGGTGGCTGGCGTCTGCCTCTAAAACCTCACCATCCGCCTCCGCTCGAACAACATATCCAGAATCCTGAGCTACCTTCTCCTCCATACCAGTGCCAACATAAGGAGCATTGGGACGAATCGAAGGCACCGCTTGGCGTTGCATGTTCGAACCCATCAGCGCTCGGTTAGCATCGTCATGTTGTAAAAATGGGATCAAAGATGTCGCCACACTGACGAACTGTCCTGGCACCACATCGACATAGTCAACCTCGTTGGCCGCGCATAATCCTGGCTCACCCTTAATACGAGCCTCTACTTTCTCTACTGAAATTTTACCGTTCGCTTCACGAGGAGTACTACCATGAGCAATCCGATACTTCTCCTCCTCTAGAGCATTCATCCACACCACCTCCTTTGTCACCACTCCTTTATTAACTTTTAGATAGGGTGTCTCTAGAAAACCAAGCTCGTTCACCCGAGCATATCCAGAAAGGTAGTTAATTAAACCAATGTTCGCGCCTTCTGGGGTTTGAATCGGACAGATCCTTCCGTAGTGGGAGCGATGCACATCGCGCACCTCGAAACCCGCTCGCTCTCTAGTTAATCCTCCCGGACCCAGCGCCGACAGGCGTCGTTTATGCTCCACTTCAGCCAACGGATTTACCTGATCCATAAACTGTGACAACTGAGAAGAGGAGAAAAATTCCTTAACTGCTGCTGAAAGTGGTCGGAAATTAACCAACTGACTGGGCATCAAGCTGTCGCGCTCCAAAGTCGACATTCGATCCTGTACGATTCTGCGCAAACGCGCCAAACCAATTCTCAATCGAGACTCTAAAAGTTCGCCTACCGTTCGCAAGCGGCGATTTCCTAAGTGATCGATATCATCAGCCTCTGCCCTAGAATCATTATTAAGACGAATAATCTCCCGAATAATGGCCGTAAGATCATCAACATCAAGCAATCGCTCATCACCTTTCTTCTTACCAGTAAATCCAAGCCTTTGATTAAGCTTGAAACGACCAACGTGTGACAGATCATAACGGTCAAAACGCTTAAAGTAGCTATCTACCAAGCTTTTTGCAGTCTCAATTGTGGCTGGGTCGCCCGGTCGAAGACGGTGATATATCTCTAGATACGACTCAGCAATATTTTTCGCAGCATCTTTATTTAAAGTTGCCTCAAGATACTTTATCTTTCCATTATCAACATCTCGAAATAGACTCTCGGGCACCTCATCCTTTTGAGCCAATACTCTCCACAAATCAGTCACTGGAGCTTTGCGGTGACGATCGATCTTCACCCCAATCACTCCGTCTGGATCGGTTTCAAATTCTAACCACGCTCCACGATTTGGAATGACCTTCGCTCCAAACAGGCTCTTACCGTGCCAAACATTAGCAATAAAATAAACACCGGCCGAACGAATTAACTGTGAGATCACTACTCGCTCTACGCCATTGATAATAAAAGTTCCCTTCTTGGTCATAATGGGAAAATCTCCCATGTAAACCTCCTGAATAGTTGATTGGCCAGTCTTCTTATTTTCCAAACGAAGTTTTAAGCGTAGTGACGCTTCATAGGTTGCCTCCTTAACCCTTGAGGTTGCCTCATCGTACTTTGGTTCATCGAAATGGTAATCCTCAAAATAAAGTTCCAACTCTTTACCGGTATGATCTTTAATGGGAGAAATCTCCGCTAGAAGATCCTTCAGACCTTGCTTTAGAAAAATATCATAGGAGTTAAGCTGAACCTCATTTAAATGTGGTTGCAAAACTCCTGGAGTAACCTTGCCAAAGTTTTTAACCTCTTTCACTTGTAAGGACATAAGTTATGGTTTTTAAAAAATAAAAAAACGTAGAAACCGAACCCCCTTCGTCAAGAAAAACGGGTTTCGGATGAGACCTTTTTAAAATATTTAATTTATCATCACAATTCCTTGCTCCCTGCCTACCTAATCCCTCCCTCTCTTCTCTAAATGTGTATCGAGAATACTAAGTGAATTCGGTCCTGAAGTCAAGCCTCTGTCGAAAAACATCAAAAAGTCAAGAATGTTAACGGAGGTACCTGTTGATATTTGCTCGGTGTTCATCGAAATTTCGAGCAAAAATGGTCTTCCCTGTTCTGGGATCGCTCAAGTAGAACAGGTAGGAAGAGGGGTTAGGGTGAAGCGCCGCCTCGATTGATGTCAATCCCGGACTACCAATTGGACCAGGAGGCAGACCCTTATTGAGGTAGGTGTTGTAAGGAGAATCAATCTTGAGGTCGTTACTTGTAATTGGCCCACATCCTAAATCTACCCTGCCTTCTTTCCAATACTGTTCCAACTTAGGGTGACAAATAGAAGCATCAATCTGTAGTGGCATACCAGACTTAATACGATTCCAAAGAATTCCCGCAACAATACGTGCCTCATCATGATTGGGAACCTCTCGTTCTATTAACGAAGCCATCACCATAATATCCTCTCGACTATCATCAAAACCTTCAAAAAGATGGGAGGTTTTATTCTCGAAGTTGCTTCTCATCTTGAAAACAATATCCTGTGGACTAGAACCCATGAAAAACCGATAGGTATCAGGAAAAAGCTCCCCTTCTCCTCCTCGAGCCTCTACCTCTCGCACCACTTCACCCGAAGAAATAATTCCTGCCTTAGTAAGAATAGTATCTATTTCAAATACAGTTGCTCCCTGAGGAATGCGCACCACCACCTCCTCTCTATCTCCATGCACCAACTTACCCAAGATATCAAGAGTTGAGGATGAAGAAAAGAAGGTGTAATTTCCTGGCTTCAAAGAAGCATGCTCCCCCTTCAGAAAAGCCGCAATTCGAAAAGCAAACGATGATCTAATAAGATCCTCTTCTTTTAGTTTTTGAGAAATTTCCATCACTCCCTCTCCCTCCTGAACCACCAACATCTTCCCTGCTGCTGTTTGGGATAAGGGTCGCAAAACTACTCCAAACCACAAGCCGGCTAAAACCATCAATACCAAAACATTAATAATAAAACTACGATCGAATCCTGATGGCATGAACTAAAGATAAAAGAAACATAATCGTTACCAAGCTCGATCCACCATAACTCAGAAGAGGAAAAGGCACTCCGACAACCGGCGACATTCCCAAAACTGAACCGACATTCAAAAAGAATTGAACAAGGAGCATGATGGTCACTCCCAGACAAACAAATCGTTCAAAATTTTGATGAGCTCTCTTTCCAATCCGCAAGATATTGGTCAACATCCACCAATAGGCACCTAAGATTAGTATACCAATAAACCATCCCCACTCCTCAACCAAAGCAGCGTAAATAAAATCACTGGGTGCCTCCGGCAAAAAACCAGCCTGTACTTGCGATCCCTGACCATACCCCTTTCCTAGCCACCCCGCCGAGCCAATCGCTGTTTTTGATTGATTAACATTGTAGTTATAAGTTAGCGGATTTCTGTCTGGATAAAAAACATTGAGAATTCTTTCTTTATGATACTCCTTAAGAATAAAGGTCCACATCAAAATCATTCCCAAGAGAGCCACCGTTCCCAAGAAAAATAAACGTTTCCAAGGTAGCCCACTCACCAAAAGAAATCCAAACCAAACCGAAGCCAGGACTAGTGCCGATCCTAGATCCGGTTGCAAAACTACCAACCCCGCTGGAATAGCAAAGAGCAAGAAAGAGTTAACGATGGTTGACCAGTGAGCAATCTCGATATGTCGCCGACTAAAATACGTCGCATAAATTAAAATCAAACCAACCTTCAGAAGCTCTACTGGTTGAAGATTAAATCCTCCCAGCTCCAACCAGCTACGGGTCGCTCTGATTACTGGAGCGTAAAAATAAGCTGCTATTAGAAGCACTAGAGCAGTAATATAAAAACCCCATATAAAACCACGCTGAGCGAAAAAAAATCGCCAATCCAAAAAAGAAAATAATACAAAAAATAGTAAACCACATCCCACCCACAAAAGCTGGCTCCAAAACAAATTAGGAGCAATACTTGAAAGCACAATCAGGCTCATAGCCAGTAAAAAAAAGACTGGCGTAAAAAAAGTCGCAGTATTCATACCTTTATCTATCGAGCAGCAATAAAGACCTTGGTCTCGTCAAAGTTTACATTAGGAACCTTCGGATGAGAAATTGAGAATTCTCTCACCTCTCCTGGAGCTAAATTTTCAAGAACTGTTGCCGATGCCCCCAAAGTTCCACCCCATTCATTCACAATTAAAGCCACAATATTGACCCTTTCTGCCGCCTTAATATCTTCATTCACCACCGTCCCTCGTACCCGAATCACTCCTTCTTCTTCCTGGGTAATTTCGTTACGCAGTGACACTCGCGGCTGCGAAATAAATGCTTGAGGCAACCAATCCGTATACAATACTTCAACTCGAGCCTGAGTAACCTTATCTGCCCCTTCTAATGAAAAGTTAGGAAGTAAAATGTATTTTATCTGACTAGAAAACAATACCTCATCCTGAGTAGTCACTCCCAAAACCTGTCCCGTAGCATCCTCTAGAAAAATCTTGTACTGAAGATTGGCTCCATACTCGGCATTTGGATTTTTCAGAGCCACCAGAATCGATAACCTGCCTGGAAAAGGAGTAAAAATACGTGGTCGCTCAGCTAAAGAAATCGGCGCCAAATCAGCCGGTAAACAAATCTGGCTACAAACCCCGCCACAATCAACCCCTTCTTCGTTTTGATTCTGTACCTTATCAAAACAGCTAGGAGTTGGCTTCAAAAAGGCATTATAAAAAGGAATTATGAAAAAGATAATAATTCCCAAGTAAAAACCACCATAGAGAAGTTGTTTCAACTGACGACTCATCTTTCCCCTTATTATACTCCAAACTAAAAAACCGCCTACGATGCTTGAGTGTCGGCATACCCTACTTTCCCAGGCACAAAGCCAAGTATCATCAGGTTACAATGCTTTCACTTCTCTGTTCGGAATGGGAAGAGGTGGGACACATTGCAATAAAACACCGACGCTCAAAAACCCTAGACGGCTTTTGATTTAATCAAACAAATATTTGGATCTCATTAACAACAACTTACGAAGTAAGCATTGGGATGGTTGGCGACGGTCATTAGTACTCCTTGGCTAAAATCATTGCTGATCTTACACCGAGAGCCTATCAACGTGGTAGTCTTCCACGAGACCTATACCTAATCTTGGGGTAGGCTTCGCGCTTAGATGCTTTCAGCGCTTATCCCTTCCAGACATAGCTACCCGGCATTCACCTGGTGGTAAAGCCGGTAGACCAGAGGTCTGTTCAACCCGGTCCTCTCGTACTAGGGTCAACTCCCCTCAAGTATTTCACGCCTGTAGCAGATAGAGACCGACCTGTCTCACGACGGTCTGAACCCAGCTCGCGTGCCCTTTTAATTGGCGAACAGCCAAACGCTTGGGAGCTTCTCCACCCCCGCGCTAGGGCGAGCCGACATCGAGGTGCCGAGCTTCGTCGTCGATAAGGACTCTCGGACGAAACCAGCCTGTTATCCCCGGAGTAGCTTTTATCCGATGTCTCCGGCCTTTCTGTAAAGGACTCAATCTACTCGTTTTGCCTTTCTTGACGGCAAAACGAATAAATAGAGTATTGCCGTCGGGTCACTAAGTTCCACTTTCGTGCCTGCGCGACTTGTATGTCTTGCAGTCAAGCCAGCTTTTGCCTTTATACGTCGAGCGCGATTTCCATCCGCGCCAAGCTGACCTTAATAAACTCCTCCGTTACTTTTTGGGAGGAAAACGCCCCATTCAAACTGCCTACCAGGCACTGTCTTCGAGAAGTTTCCCTTGTGAGGTTCTCCTCGAGTTAGAATTTAAAGTTTTAGAGATGGCTGTTTCATTGACGAGTCCACGAGAACCGAAATCCTCGCTTCAACCTCTCACCACTACGCTACGCACTAAAACCTTAAAGCCAATACCAAGCTGCAGTAAAGCTTCCGGGGTCTTTTCGTCCCGCTACAGGTATCCCGCGTCTTCACGGGAATCGCATTTTCACCGAGCTTCTTGTTGAGACAGTTCTCCAGTCGTTACACCTTTCGTGCGCTTCGGAACTTACCCGAAAAGGAATTGCGCTACCTTAGAACGGTTATAGTTACCGCTGACATTGACGAGGGCTTCGGGCAGTCGGCTCTCCGATAAATCGGATCACCGCCACCGTTAACCTTCTCGCATCGGTCAGGTGTCACCCCCTATACATCCTCTTGCGAGTTAGCAGGGAGCTGTGTTTTTGGTAAACAGTCGCCAGAGAGACTTTCGCTGCGGCCCCACCGTCCGAAGACGAGAGGGCAGGCCTTATCCCGAAGTTACGGCCGCTTTTTTGCCGAGTTCCTTAACAAGAAATCACTCGTACCCCTTGGGCTACTCGCCCTATCCACCTGTGTCGGTTTCCGGTACGGTTTCCATTCTTTCGTTTTACTGAGCTTTTCTCGGAAGACTCTTCTTATCCGTTCACCTGGTAAAAACCAGATGTTCCCTCGACTCTCGACCGCAGTCTTAGAGTAAAGGATGCCAAACCGATAAGGCACGGATAGTTATTTTCTTCGTCCCTCAGATATGAAAGGTGGAAGGGCTGGAATATTAACCAGCTGTCCATCGGCTGCGGCTTTCGCCATGACCTTAGGTCCGCCTAACCCGTGGTTGATTGCCAGTGCCACGGAAACCTTGGATTTTCGGGGTCTCAATTTCGCATTGAGATAGTGGGTTACTCATGCCAACATTTGCACTTCGTATCGCTCCACTCCGGCTCGCGCCTGGAGCTTCACTGCAATACAAACGCTCTCCTACCACCAGTATGTTCCGAAGAACATACTGATCCATATCTTCGGTACTATGCTTAGCCCCGGTACATTTTAGGCGCTCTTCACCATCGAATAGTGAGTTGTTACACACTCTTTAAAGGATGGCTACCTCTAAGCCAACCTCCTATCTGTCAGCGGTGAAAAACTTCCTTTCACACTTAGCATAAATTTAGGGACCTTAGATGATGGTCTGGGCTGTTCCCCTTTTGAGCACGGAGCTTAGCCCCCGCGTTCTAACTAGACGCGCTGATGTGCAGGTATTCGGAGTTTGACTCGAAAGCCGAGCTTTCGCCCTTTACTTCCGAACCAGTAGCTCTACCCCCCACACATTTATCACGTCCGCCAGTCCTAAAACTGTTTCGGAGAGAACCAGCTATTACCAGATTCGATTAGCTTTTCACTCCTTACCACAAGTCATCCGAAGGTGTTGAACAACCAACCGGTTCGGGCCTCCTTCATGATTTCTCACGAATTCACCCTGCTCATGGTAAGCTCATCTGGCTTCGGGTCTATTACGCACCCCCAAAGTTCGCGCTATTCACACTTGGTTTCCCTACGCCTCCAGATCAGAGATCCTTAGACAAGGGATACGTAATAAGTCGTTGGCTCATTCTTCAATAGGCACACTGTCACCCCCTTACTGTCTTGCGACAGCAGTAACGGGCCCCAGTTCCTTGTAAGCAAATGGTTTCAGGTTCTATTTCAACGGCCTCACCGGCCTGCTTTTCACCTTTCCCTCACGGTACTTGTTCACTATCGATCATAAAAAGTATTTAGCCTTAGGAGACAGTACTCCCGGATTCCTTCGAAATAGTCTGGTCTCGAAGTACTCAAGAAAAGAAACTAAGAAGTTTATCAGCTTTCGCCTACGGGGCTATCACCCTCTTTGGCGCTGCTTTCCAGACAGCATCGGCTAACCAATAAATTTTTTACTTCTCCACCTCTTGATCATCACACAGTCCACGAAAGTTTGACTGTGTGATAACTAAGAGAGCGTCTCTCCCTTACAACCCCCACCATGCAAGCACAATGGGTTTAGGCTCTTCCCGTTTCACTCGCCGCTACTCAGGGAATAACTCGTGTTCTCTCTTCCTCCGCTTACTGAGATGTTTCACTTCAGCGGGTTCGCATCTGTCCACATTTCTAGATTCAATTGACAACTCCTTTTCCCATACTACTATGTCTCTTAGCGGAGGTTTTATGAAAGCTGACTTTCTTCTTTCCAAAAAGGGCCTTGTGCTCCAGCTCACCGCCACACCCGCGGAAGCAAAGAGTCTGGCCGAACTGAAAGAGAAGATCGACTCGGGCAGCACTTCTCCTCAACTCAGCAAGAAGGCCCGCATGTTGAGCTTCACTTTCCCCTTCAGAGGGAGGATCGCCCCCCTTTAAAGATCTCGCAATGAGATCTTTTTGTTTTAAATCTAAAAATGTGGACAGATAATTGAGGTTTGCTCAATTGGGTTACCCCATTCGGAAATTCCCGGATCAAAGGTTGCTACACACCTCCCCGAGACGTATCGCCGTTACGCTGCGTCCTTCATCGCCTTTTTATGTCTAGGCATCCACCATTCGCTCTTAATTACCAACCATCCCAATACTTACTTCAATTCAAAATTGTTTAATTAACGTGAAATCCAAATATTCAGTTTTCGAGGTTCGCAAGATGGAGAACAAAAAAACCGCTGGCAAGCGGTTTCCTTTTTCCCGTCAAAGACGGGCTTAGGAGCCGCTAGCTTTTGAAAGGTTTTTTCTAATACTCATCTTGTGAAAGGTAGTATAGCCTCTGGATAACAATAATGTCAAGCACTAGAAAATATCATAAAAAATAGGCTATATTACTAAGTAGAACGTCATCGGCGAAAGGAGACTGAATGGCTAAGGAGAGCTACACTCAATCCCGATACGAGGTTGACGGAGGAAAGGTCTTCCAGGTAGTTTCGACCTTCGTCGAGGAGGAAGACCCAGGAACCCAGCAGCCTGTCGCCCGCTGTATCGATGAACGCCGCATCAGGGTCACCGACAAAGCCGTCCTGCGGCAATACGGACTGTCCTGAAATCCTAGGACAGTCCTTTTGTTTTAAAAAATAAAAAACCACTGGGGCTCATCCTGTAATTTTTCGAGGAGGGAATGATGCGCTAGTTTCCTCACAAAACTAACACAACAATATTCCTCGAAAAATTACAGGACAAACCTCCAGTGATTTTCAATATCTAACGACGATTCTCGGTCTCCTCTCTTAATTTGTTTAAGAGATGACTAGCGTAATCTTTTCCTCCCAATCCAAAAGCTAAACCTCCTGCCAAAGAGATCATGGCAATAAAGCCAGTAATCAAAGCATTGACGATCGATTCAGCGACCTGTAGTTGGAGTAAAGCAGCAAATAAACCAAACACTGCTACCGCCCACCAAGCCAAAGTGCCGAGAAAGTTTGCTGAATGCAAGTGAGCACTCATGGCCGAAGCTCGCACCACCTTCTTCAAGAACTGAGCAATTACCGCCGCTGCCGCCAAGATCAAAACAGCTACGAGAATATTAGGTAAGTACGCTAATATCTGCTGTAAGAAAATAGAGAAAGCTTCAAGCTGCAAGAAGTCGGCAATCATGAGAAGGAAGCTGAGGACCACAAACCAATAAACTACACGCCCAATGAAGTAGGCCACTCGCACTCTCAAATTGGCTCGTTCAAAAATTGGCTTCAGGCCAGCGTTTTCAAGAGTGTTATCGAGTCGGATTCCATCAAAAATTTTCTCAACTAGTTTACCTAATCCAGCAGCCAGAAAAAGACCAACCAATAGGATTAGAACGGTTCCAGAAAAAGCATAGATGAGTCCCGCAAACACTCCCCAAACGTTAGCGAAAGCATCAATCAATGATCGTGTTAATTCTTCAGAAGTCATAGTAAATATATCTTCTCTACGATGCTCGACCTTTGCGAAAAAGAGACAAAAAAATCCCTCTTTCAGCCTTATATTAATTGTACTAAATGTAGAGTATTTCTCGTGTGGATAAGTAAAAACAAAAGAGGCGTGTTCAAAACGACACACGCCCCTTATGAAATCTCATCGTTAGCTCGCAGAAGAGCAAAAACCACGAGCGAACCAACGAAGATTACAAGAAAGGATGTCCAGGCAGCGAAGATGATCTCTGCCCAGGAAGCATCCTCCATCACCCCACAAATGAAAGAAAGGAGCATCGTGAGTAAACCGAGAGCGACAGCGGCCACCATCGTCATACTCGACTTCGTGTGTTCCCTCTCTTCCTTTGCGATGTCTGGTGGTAGGTGAAAATCATCATCGCTCATTACTTCACCCCCAAGATTGTATTAAAACTAGAGAGAATATATCTCCTTTAAAAAGAAAAGGCAATCCTGATTAAAGGTTTACCAAAATACTCAACGCCCACGATGGTGTCTCCCCCATTGGATCGCGTTCCAAATACGTTCGTGAATATAATAGAGAACTAGTCCAAAAACCGCACTCGTCACCGCTAACCCAAATGACAAATAAAAATGCCCCGTAAAAAAATAGGTGACCGAAAAAGTTAAAGTCGTCGCCAAAACCTTCCAGGTGATTGTTTTCAAAAATGTTCGCTTATGAGACTCCCAATAGGACATTCCTATATTTTACGCTTCAAAAGACGAGAAAGAAATGGGAGATAGATATCATCCTTTGGTCTAATTAAAAGCTCCTTCTTTTTGACTGTCTCACAGAAATCAACCGGCGCTTTTTCAATAATAGCCACAGGTTGCCTTTCTCTTCCTTCTCCCATCGTAAGAACCGCCGCTACCGCTAAACTGTCGGCCACATTTACTCTCTGAAACTTAAACTTTCTTCCAAAAATATCTGGCGTGCCGGCATATTTTTTTAATCCACGAAAACCGGCATACCCAATCGCTACCCCAACTGCCCCCGCTCGCAATGGACTGTTACGACTGTCGGTAATTATCACTCCCACCTTTTTCACCTTATATCTCTCTCTTAGATAATCTCTGATGATCCTTGCGCTTCGAAAACTATCCTTCGGCAAAAGGACATACTTTCCTTCGACATTCGATTCATCAATTCCAGCCGACATCGCCAACACTCCTTCTCGATAGGTTGCCCATCCGTATCTTCCCGGAAGAGCAAACTGGCTTTCTTTTTTAATCAGTTCTCCCTTCTCGACACCATCCAGGGAAACCGTTCTTCCTTCGGCTAAAGCAACTATCTTGGAAGTTACCACCACAATCGAACCATCTTTCAAACGATTGATATGGTCCCCTATAAACTGAAGTAGGTTCTCCTTCTCTTTAAAAATTCTAGTTTTAAGAGGAGTGATAAGCATAGCGGTGGACCCACCGGGAATTGAACCCGGACCTCTGCAATGCGAATGCAGCGTTTTACCGTTGAACTATGGGCCCCAAAAGATGCTACCAGTCTAGCGCAAAACTAAATCATCGCAAATAGAGGAAAAATCAAAGTAAAGATGATAATTCCCACTATGATAATGGTAAAAGTTCGTTTCATATTATTTTTCGTGCATCTCCTTAATCTCTCCAATCTCTTCTTCAATCTGTTTTACCTCTTCCTTAAGTTCCATCAAAATCTCAGCTTCAGTCTTTACTCCACTTGCCGTCTTCTCCACCAACTTCTTCTCTCCTTTAAGTCCACTTAGGATAATTCTATCTCCAATAAAAAAAGAGACAAAGAGCCCGGTAATAAGGAGAATTAGAGTGCTCAATATAATAGACACTGGACCATTTAGAAATGGCACCTCATCCGCCGTAATCCATACCCCCCGCCAAAAAAGCACAACTCCAAAACCACCAATCATGGTATAGAGAATTGGCCGCTTACTCAGATACATTCGAATCCGATCCTCTAAGCGATCAAAAAATTTTACTATCCCGTGCCACCACATTTCCATATCATCCATTGTAAGGTTCGGGAGGCCAGAGAACAAATACCTATTTCGAACGCCATCCGCTCGACTGTGGCGAACGATTTACATACCACTCATCATCCTCATCAAACCACCAATCATCGGGATGTGTCTCGAAAATCAACCTTCCTAATTTTTTAGCCTCTGGATGTTTAAGTCTCTTTAAAGCAATCCCCGCCCACCTCTGTGCCTTGTCATTACCCTTAGCCGCTTCTTCAAGTAATGTCACCATCCAATCAATTGAGTCAGCATCTTTAGCCAGCTGCGCCTCCAAAGTCTCTCGTGCCTGCTCCTCTTTATAAGCCCCTAAAAGCTCTTCTCCAAAAGGAACAGTTTTTGCTAAATCCTCTAGAGCCTTTAACTCCGATAACCGTCCATACTTCTGATGAATGTAGTTTAAGTCCGACGTTCTTCCCTCTCCCAAGTCATGAATCAGGGATAAAAACAATAAGCGTTCTCGATTCACCTTTGGCACCAAGTAGGACAAGACGTAAGCAATCATCGTTGTCCGATAAAGATGCTCCGCCACCGACTGTGCCCCCGTCCCCAAAAACCACAAACCTGATCGCGGCGTCTTACTCAAAATACCTACTTCATAAATAAAGTTGGCTAGAGATTTCAAATCTTTCTCTTTTTTATTACCAGTCTTTTGAGATTTCTTCTTGTTCATAACTTTGTCGGGCTGCCGGGAATCGAACCCGGTCTTTACGCACCCGAAGCGCACGTACTACCGGTATACTACAGCCCGAAAATCACTTCACATAGTACTTCTTCTTCATCTCTTCCTCAACTCCAGACTCGAACTCCTCTTTTTTCTCCTTAGCCTTCCTGGCTATCTCACTCAACTGCTTCTCATCTTCCTTGTTGAGTTCAACGGCCCGTTTTTCTAAGTATTCACTCATATTTCTTTTTGGATCATCCAAAACTTCTTCCAATAGAATGTTTAGAATAAATCCAACCTTGGGGCCAGGTTTCAAAGATAAGATTCTCATTACGTCCTCCCCATTAATCTTGAGCATCTTAGGAGAAACCGGATCCATCTTCACCTTCTCTATCATAAAAAGAAAATGTCGAAGCTTATAGGGCACCGCCTTAGGCACTCCCGAACCAATTCGATCCGCTTCTCGAAGCTTAATCAGATCTGGCACTGTTTCCGGTCCAACACGATTTAGAAAACGTCGCACCCCAGCATCTGACACCTCGCCTACGTTGTAATAAAACATGTGAAAACGTACCAGGTGAGCCACATCCGTAATAATTTTTTTACTAAATTTTAGGCGTTCCAAAATTGCCACTGTCATTTTGGCTCCCACAATATCATGATTATAAAAAGTACAGTCTGGTCCCTCTCCCCGTTTTGTCTTTGGTTTTCCCACGTCATGCAGCAAAGAAGCTAACCGTACCGTGAGTGAGTATCCCTCCCGCGCTGAATAATCCAGAGCCCGCACATTATGCTCAAAAACTGTATAGATATGATGTTTATTCTGCCCCACACCCAATCCTTCTCGGAGCTCCGGCAGAACATAGCGTAACAAATCTAGCTCTTCCAAAAGAATCACTCCGGCTGCCGCTCGCTCAGTCATCATCATCTTCTGAAACTCATCTCGAATCCGCTCCTTAGAAATCATCTCCAGTAGTCCAGCTTTTTTTTCAATCGCTCGACGCGTCTCCATATCAATTTGAAAATCCAGCTCGGTCGCCAAACGTACTCCTCGCATCAAACGCAAAGCATCCTCTTCGAAGCGATCCTCGGCCTTACCTACGGTCCGCATAACCCGAGCCGTTAAATCAACCTGCCCTTCAAACACATCCACCAACTCTCCTAAACCGTCTTTCGTAACCTCAAGCGCCATTGCGTTTACCGTAAAATCGCGACGCGAAAGATCATCCTCAAGAGCTGTCGTGAAAACCACCTCGTCCGGATGGCGCTTATCGGTATACCTTCCCTCTTTCCTAAAGGTGGTCACCTCCACAATCTCTGTTATGGCATTTCCTGAATCAGTCTTCACTCCCACCGTACCAAATTCATTCTCATAAACACTGTCTGGAAAAATTTCCAAGATCTTCTCTGGAGTAGCATTTGTCGTAATATCCCAATCCTTTATTGAGCGCCCCAAGATAAGGTCACGCACACACCCTCCCACCAGATAGGCTTGATGACCTTTCAAAATAAGTTCTCGAGCTACTACTAAAACCTCAACCGGGATGGCCTCTTTGTGAAATGGTTGAAGCATGTTCTTATTATCTCACGTCCGCCCTGAACTGTTGAATAGTCTCCTTCACAATCTCATCTTGTAGCGGAGCGATCTCTTCATTGGTTAAAGTGCGCTCAATGCTTCTATAAATTACTCGATAGGTATAACTCACCTTATCCTTTCCAAACTTCTCCTCGTTTTCATACTTATCCATTAAAGACACCTCCTCTACCAAGTCCCCTCCAATATCACGAATTAGATCAAAATAATTATTTGGCTCAAAACTCTTATCCACCACAAAAGAAATATCTCGAGTAATCGGCGGAAACTTACTCACCTCCTGAAATTTAGATCCTAACTTTAGCTGTTTTTTTACTCGCTCGTCCTCCGACCATAAAAGTCTAATGTCAGGCAACTCCATGCTAATGATGGCGAGTCGTTCCAAACCGAATCCAAAAGCCCAACCGTTATAACCTTCCACTCCCATCTTTTTTAAAACTGATTTTTTAACCATCCCGCTTCCTAATATCTCAATCCACTCTCCATTAATATTGACCTCTACCTCAGTTGATGGATCAGTATAGGGAAAAGTCTCATCTGGAAAACGGTACTCCACGTCACCGAAAACAGTTTTCACAATATCAGTCAAAACTTTTTTCAAATCATCCAAAGTTAGCATTCCCTTACTATCTGGCTGTAAATACCAACCACCCATCTGATGAAATACATTCATATGGCGACGATCAATCTCGTCCTTGCGGTAAACTTTGCCATAACAAAGTGTACCCAAAGATTCACCGCGCTGAACTCTCTCCTTCACCTCGTTATCATTTAAGTAGTAGTACCAAAAAACCGTGTCGTGCGTCCTTAAAATGTGTTTGTCGTCAGCATAATAAGTATCAGACTTACTACGCGCCGGATGATCTAAAGGAAAATCAAATAAATCAAAAGACACATCCGCTGGCACAATTTCCGGAATCTTAATCACATCAAAATCTTTAAGCACTGGCACCTCTCCTACTCGAGAGACAATCTCCTGCAGCGGGCTCCCTGGAGTACGAGACAAATCCGGCATCTCCAGAAAACGTGTCATCCGTCTGGCCTCCGCCTCGTCCTTCTTTTTCAGCTCCCCTCTCAGTTCATTTTCTTTCGATAGGTCAATGATTATTTCTTTATGAGCCATAAGACCTATCCTAGCTAATAGTTTAAATAAACTCAATCGATCTCATTGACAGATAAGAATATTTTCACTACAAAAATAGTAGTGTTATCACAACCAAAGGAGGGTTGGCGTTATGACATCGGTTAGTCGCAACGACATCCATCACCAAGCGGTCACCCTGATCATGGAGACGATCGGGAGAATCCTCGAAGCGAACGGTACTCGGGTAATCATCACCCCGGCCGAAAGCCGTTTGAAACCCTACGACCTTCTCGTTGATGGCCACAGGGTAACCATAAGAGGCGCCATGACGAGCGTTGGACCACATCAGGTAACGGTCGGAGGAAGATGCTACCAATACAACTACCGTAGCTTCCACTTCAACCTCCACGTCCGCAAGAAACCGATCGATACCGACTTCGTGGTCTGCGCCTGCCTTGAAGCAAACGGGGGAAGGAAGTTAGTCCTAAGAGACTTCTTCGCCTTTCCCCGATCAGTTTACCCTGGCAAGGTCTTCTCTCTTCACGTTGGTCGAGGATCCTACCATGGCCGCCTCGTCTCCTATCGCAACACCTGGCAGGGGCTCATCTCGATGCTCCACCATAAACCACCGCAGGAAACTCAAGTTTCCTAAAAGTCCTCACACCTCAATCGTTTGAGGACTTTTGTTTTTCCAGCTTTTCTTCGCTTGTAAAACAGTTTCTAAAAAATTCAAAGCTTTTATCAAGACGCGACAAACACTTTAGTCCAATCCCAGCTCTTTTATCTTCGTAATTAAATGCTTCAGCTCTCAAGAAAGCCTCCTTGGACTCATTGCCTTCATTAAGTCCGGCTCGAGCGATACCATAACGAATCCAAAGATCGGCAACCTCCTTCCTTGATTCTTCTTTGAAAGGATTAATCCAAGCGATTGATCGAAAAACTTCTTCAGAGTAAATGGCCAGAACTGGCTCTAAGGTATCTATCACTTCTTTGTATCTTTTCTCTCTTAGATAAAAGTTAGAAAGTTCGCGGTATGTCTCAAGAAATCCAAACTTATCACTATTCAAAGATAGTTTTAGATACTTTTCCGCTGCATCAAATTCTTCTTGAAGCAAGAAACTCTTTCCTGCAAGATAAAAAAATTGAGCATCGTGTGGCCTAACTTTTAATCCAACAAAAATTTCATTTAATGCCAAAGAAGAGTAAGCTGTTCTTTCGACAAAAGTATTCTTGGAAAATCCATCTGCAATATAATAAATAGCTGTATCTCTTATATAAAGTGGATTCCATGGATCAAAATTTCTTGCTTGTTTATATGAAACAAGCGCCGCTTCATTTTCTCCTCGCTCCAACGCGGTTAACGCGCTCTGATAGTAACTCTTCCCCAAAACCAAAAGACCTCCTCCCATAGCCAATAAAAGAAATAGGATGATTAAAGTCCAGTGAATTCTCTTGTCGTACCGAATAACAACAGTTTCTTCTAGGCGCAAAGTATCTAGGTAAAGTTTAACGATCATGCCTGCTACAATCCAGAAAAGAATAAGGGTAGAAGGAAAGATCCAATCAACATTTACCATATTTTGAAAAAGCAGAGAGAGAAAACTGCCAATAATAACATAGTTTAAAAAAGTCTTCTTAGAATCACCCTCCTGACTTCGAAGTAATATCCAAACAATTCTTAAAACCACATATAGAAAGAATAAAAGGGAAAGTAGTCCAAAAATACCAAGCTCTACTAATGATCGCGCCACAATATTATGTGGGTCAGTAGTATAAAATCTAAGATCTTCCCGATAAAAATTCATTGCATTCCCAAAAGCTCCCCATCCCACACCTGTCAGTGGATGTTGGTAGAAAATTCTTCCTGCCTGGTAAAGATAGTGAAACCGCGCAGTCAGACCATTCTCAGAAACTGTCTCATCATCGAAAATCTCAGTTGGTAGTTGAATAGTGTCAGAAGTAACTATAGAAGTATCAGCAATTTCATTAGAAAACCAAGAAAGTTTTATGTTATACAAAAAAACCGTCACCGCACTAGAAAAAATAACGAGCATCAATAAGATAAGAACTTTCTTCAAAATCTCCCCAGAGAACCGGCGCAAAAAAATAATTATTAACCACGATACCCCAAAAGCTAAGGTTGCTCCACGAGCAAAAGTGAGAAAAAAAACGGTAAATAAAAAAATAGCTACTATTGAATGGAGTATTCGCGAACGAAAACTTCTTCCATAAAAAATCTTCCCAGTAACATAGAAAAGGGATGGCAACATAAAACCAGCAAAAGCGTTTTGCTGATAGAAAAATGACCCTAATCGGAATAGAGGATGGGCTTGCATATAAACAAAGAGTCCATAGAAAGAAAAGAAGACGGTTCCCCATAGTAGATATCGAAACCATCTTTCTATATTTTCAGTTTCTTTAAAAATAACTGGTACCTTAAAAAACAAAATTATTGCTCCGGTTATTGAGGCTAGACTAATCAATGTTTCGTATCGATCAAGAGAAAAAAAGATTGATAAAAAAATGATGCCTAGAAAAGCAAGGATCGAAAAAGTAAGCCAGTAATAATATTTATCTTTAGCTACTATGAGTCCTGGAGCTAGCAATATCAGAAGTGTAAGGAAAGAAAAAATCATTCCCTGCCCCAATGGCTCTCGTCCACCAGTAAAAAAAACTGGTAATAATGTAATAGCAATAAAAATCAAAAGAACAAAAAAATTTTTATTGTTAGAAATTTTTGAAAAAGTATGGGCAAATATGTTCATGTCAATATGCTCCCTTATTCAAGATAATAGTTGGAATCGTCTTGAGAATTATTACCAGATCCAAAAGAAAAGACTGATGAGCAATATAGTAGAAATCATATTCTAGGTTGTCCGTAAGAGGAATATCCTTCCTACCAAAAACCTGCCATAAACCAGTAATACCAGGCTTTACCAATAACCGTTTCCTCTGCCAATCATTATATCGCTGCACTAAAAATGGCATCTCTGGCCGAGGTCCAACTATACTCATCTCACCCTTCAAAACGTTCCAAAGCTGAGGCAACTCATCCAAACTATACCTACGCAAAAAACTTCCCACTCGAGTAATTCTAGAGTCCCCCTCACCCGATGGAGAAGGAGCATATAAATCAACATCACTATACATTGTTCTTAATTTATAAATAAAAAAAACCTTTCCATCCTTTCCTACTCTTTCTTGTCTAATAAAAATTGACCCAACACTATCTCGTTTTACAAGAAAAAAAACCAGCGGCAGAAAAGGCACCGTTACAGAAATACCAATTATCGACAAAAATACATCAAGCCCTCTTTTAAGAAAAAGGTAGACGCTCCGAAAAACTACCTTGCTTTGTAATCCCTCCAAAATATCAAGTTCTTCATAAAAATTATGCTTAAACTGAATCAATCTATATGCAGATCTAGAGATTTCTTCTCCCTCTGACCGAGAAATAGTCTGTGGAAGAAGCCACACAATAAAAAGACGCCAGAAAAAAGGTATAAGAACTCCTGGCACTACCGCATAAATAATGAGTACCCGAGAATAGTTTGCTTGAGCAATAAACGAGAAAGTAACTATGGCTATTCCCCACCATGTTAACGCTCTAATATAATCCGCCAAGTAAGAAAGGGAAAAGTTTGGGCGTTTTCTTCTGTAAAGACCAAAGATAAAAAAAATCGTTAAAAATGAAATTACATAAAAAACAAGAAAAGCAAAATAGAAGGAGAACTCCTGTAGAGGCGGGAAAAAAGGTGTCCGGCGACGAAGCGCAAAAACTACGATAAAACCAACAAGAAGAATGGCTACATCACCAAAAATGAAAAGAAGCTGGCGCAAAATCGCTCTATTCATTAAAAATGTTTTTTAATAAAAAATCGAATGGCACTTTTCAAATGATGCCATTTTAAAGGATTCATTATCCCTCCTTTGGCGCTCAGGCGCTGGTAGTGGTGGATAACTTTAGCTTCAGGGTAGTATATAATTTTCCGGCCTGCTTTTTTCACACGCCATGAAAAATCAACATCCTCATAGTTATAAAAGTATCCCGAATCAAACATGCCAATCTCCTCAAAAATCTCTCTCCTTAAAACCCAACAGGCAGACATCGTCCAATCCACTTCTCGCATTGAATCGTGATCCCAATCAACCATAAAGTAGTTGCGTAATCTTTTTAGCCTTTTTGTTCTTTTCAGAAAATCCATATCTCCATCCCATACTAACCGTAAAAAGAAAATGAATAGGTTAGGAAATGGTCGACATGAGTATTGTAAACTACCATCGGGATAAACTAATTGCGGAGATACTATGCCAGCATCCTTATTAATCTTTAAAAAATATACGAGATCTTCTAGTGCTGTGCCTTGAATTTGAGTGTCACAATCCAAGAAGGCAATAAATTCTCCTAAAGCTTGTTTCGCACCAAAATTTCTAGCAAATGCTGCTCCCTTATTTATAGGGTTTTTTATTAGCTTCACGCTAGAATAATATTCTTGAATTAACTCACGACTTCCATCAGTTGACGCATTATCAACCACAATTATTTCGTAAGAAGTATTTTTAATACTATTAATTACGGAAATTAGACAAGAATCCAAAAACTTTTTCTCATTAGTGCAAACTATTACAACAGATAAAACAATGGATATGTTGTTCATATTCTAAAAAATCCGATGGATAAAATTCTTAAAAATAAACAGAAATCGGAAAATTCTCCTTACTCGCCGATAAACACGTAAAGCTAACCAATATGCCCAATCATAAACTGCTCCAAAAGTAGGTATGCTATAAACCTTCCAAAAAATAAAATAGGCCCGAGTTCTTAAACGACATAATCTAGGATATTTTTTTGCTAACCAACCACCAAACCATTCAACTTTCTGAAGAGATAATCCAGAAAAATAATCTTCAAAAAAAGCACCGTCTAGAACATGGGCATCTTTAGGATTTGTATAGTTTGCAAAAAAAAGAAAAGGTCTCATTAGAGCATTAGAATTGAAAATGGGACTAAACTTCAACATATCCTCATTAAATATTCGAGACCAGTCATCGGCAAAATCCATGGCCCCTCTATGAACATTCCGAGCGACTTGCTGCTCCTTGCCGCTTCTCTTATCGTAAAACACTGGAATGACTTTCCCATCTAAACCATAACTATAACTCTTAACGCTCTCCTCATCGGTAATAAAAAATGTTTCAAAAATCTTATGATGTCTAAAAAACTTCTTCCAGTAGCGATCAAGGACTCTGGTACCTCGACAAGTTTCTCCATAAAAACCACGAATATCAATTCCAAATTCATCAGCCAAACCAAATATTTCCTTCCCTGCAACCAAGAAATAAAGATCAATATTATGGTTTTCAGTTAACTGGAAAATATTGCGCGCTGTCTGTCCATGATATCCAATATCTACAAAACCAATCCGATAATCATGACCTTTGTTCATATCAATCACTCCTTCCTGAGATAAATATGCTAACAAAATTAAGCGCTCCTCCTTAGCCTTAGCAAGAATACGAGGAGAAATAACTTTGAGTACTTGATTAAATCGATACGAGTTCTTAAGGTTAATCTTACTTTCAAGCCCTTGACTAAACCCCGCTTCAGTAACTAACTCCTCGTCGCCTTTCTCAATAGGAATACCGATTCTATCTTCGAACCACTCACGAATTGTGGTCTGATCCCAAGCCACCCCAAACTTACCCCACATATTATCCAACGATCTAATTGGAGCAAGAGCCGTTGATTTTCGAGAAACATAAAGATATTTAGAGGGTGGGGCGTGTTTTAAATGGCTAGCAACAATATCGTAGATTTTCCGCATAATCCAACCATCACGAGAAAGAAAATAGATATACTTCTTTGATGTAGAAAAGCTTGCTAGTTCCATTGAAAACGCAGTTAATAGCGGACCGAGCCAATAATAACCAATATTATACGGATCTCCATTAAAAACAGATTGCTCGTCATAAGAAAAACCAGCAGAACTCTTATCGAAAAGCTTATTAGCAACGAGTCCCAAGGTGGCACTTAAAAATACATTATTACGGTCGGAGTATGACCATAAAAAATTATTGGCTTTATTCTCGAAAAAAACATCTGAATTCTTTTCTACCTTAAGTGTTTTAGCTCCGCAATGAGACGCCGGCGCAATATCATACTGCTCACTATCGCCAATATGCAAAAGATTAGATGGTTGAATACCAAGATCTCTCACAACATATCGAAACATTGATCCGTTATACTTAACCTCTCTCCTTCTAGACGAAACATAAACCTCTTCAAAACTGTACCCAAGGCTTAGAAGAATATCTCGAATAAAATCTTCTCCAAGATACATATCCGAAATAGCCACAAGTCGACACCCAGAAGCCTTAGCTTCAACATACAGTTCTCGGCCACTCTTCTTAGCGTAAATAAACTTCTTCTCTGCCTTCAGCTCCAACTGTTTAACTTCGTCTCGGTGTTTTTGCGGAAGCACCGTAAAGTGGCTATAAATTTCATCAATGGTAATGTCTTGGTATTGCGGCAACGCAACGCGAGTTTCATACTCAGCCTTCATCCTTTCGTGTCGAAAATCAATCGGCCGACCGATGATCTTTTCCACTTCTGGAGAGATAAAAGCAAAAACATCTACTGGTTTCAAAAATGGCCTGACTACCAACGTATCAAAAACATCAAAAGATATAACTTTCACACCTTCAAGTATCTCTTCTTTGAGTTGCGATATTTTTCCGTTAATTTGAGAGTTGTTTGTGCCCATATTATAAATCGCGTAGTAACGGAATCTTCATCCTCACTTTATGAAGAAAAGAGATAATTTTCCACCCGCGAGAACTATAGAGCTCCCTTAGAGTACGTTGCAAATCATCATACTGTCTTGTTTTTTCATGTAAATTCTCTTCAGTTTTTATTAATTGATCTTGAGTGTTGTGAAGCTTTTCATCCATTTTTTTCATATGATCTACGACATAAGAATTCAACTTTTCTAGATGCTTAAGTGGTACCAAAGCAGATGGTCCAAGAAGTTCTTTAGTGATGCCGGAAACAAATGGATAAGCCTCTATCATTGCTAAAAGTTCATTCTGAGTAATTGTATTATTGCCATGAATACGATAAAAAAGAAGTTCTTGATTGCATAAAGAAAAACTTCTCGGGTCATTTCTGGACGCCCTAAAGATAAAATCGTAATCCAATACATAGCGGTATGGAGTAAACAATCCTATGTCATTAATAATGGATGCAGAGAAGAAAAAATTAGAAGAAGTAATGGCAAAATTACCATTCAATAAAGCAGTAGCTGGCTGGCCACATTGATTATAGTAATCGACTAAAGATTCGTACCACGGAATAAACCATCTCACATATGAATTTTGACTTGCCTCAGAAAGAATATTTGAGCGCTCATCAATTACCTTCAATAAAGTTACCACAAATCGATACCCAGAATTTTCAGCATAAGCAAGCAAAGTCTCCAATCGTTCAGGAGCAAAAACGTCATCCGAGTTAATGATAGCGATATATCCACCCTGAGCCATCTTAATACCCCGATTCAATGTTGCCGCAGATCCTCTATTTTCTTGGCTATAAAACTTAATACGAGAATCTTTAAACTTTTTAATAACATTCACCGTATCATCAGTTGACCCATCATCTATGACAATCAACTCTAAGTCAGACAACGTTTGATTCAAAACACTCTCAATAGCCTCTCCCACAAATTTTTCATGGTTATAGGCTGGCATAATAACACTAACCAGAGGTTTGCGATCTACCATTTATTAATTATTGGTATCTTTAGACGCACCTTATGAATAAAGCTAATAAACCTCCATCCTCTACTCCTATACAATTTTTCCAAAAAACCTCTCTGATCTTCAAGATCTTTCCGAATAAAGGAAAACTGTTTAATCAATTTATCTTCACTATCTAGCATGATAGATTCCAATGAACACTCAAACTGTTTTTTCTGAGAAGCAACCGCTATAAAGTAAGGGCTGATACTTGGCTTAACCTTTTCAGTAGTACTTATTCCTTTTTCAGAAAAACAAACATTCTCTATACTCAGCTTTTGATTGTCAACATCATCAAGCGACCATATCACCGAACCACAAAAAATCTTTTGGCCCATAATCTTTACACTCAAGAAGTGTGTTTCCAATAACTTTTTAAAATCATCAAAATAAAGTTCTTTTAGATGAAAAGGATTCCTGTGCTTATTTTTATCGCTATAAACAGCTCTATTAGGAGTAGACGCAATAAAAATTCCATCTCTAGAAAGCAATCTTTTCACCTCCTTTAAAAATTCATCTTGTTCAACAATATGCTCAATCGACTCAAAAGAAACAATTGCGTCAAACATACCCTCTCCCACAATAGGGATGTCTGTCATCGAACCAACTCGAAAAGTTAGGTTTTCTTTCTGTCTATATTTATCAGCGGCATGTAAGACCGACTTCTCATCATAATCGACTCCAACTACCGACTGAGCAAATTGAGCCAAGAAAAAACTACCATACCCTTCTCCGCAGGCAATATCTAAAATTTTTTTTCCTTGAACCAGCTTGGAAGCAAAAAGATATCTATGCCAGTGTTCATAAGAAATAGTAGCCTCCTCAATCTCAGGCACATATCTTTCTCCAGTAAATTCTAATTTTTTATCCATATCTTAAGAGTGAATTTTAAGAAGGTATTCAAATCTCCTTCGGGCTTGATCGTAGATAAAATCATTATCTTTCTGTGCCTCCTTAACAACTCGGCTATTAATTTCATCTTTAGAAACTTCTAGGTAGCCATCAGAAATACTTCTATTTTCGTTACATACCATTAACTCTTTTCCAAAGATATTTTTGAATAATCTTAAACTATCTTCATAGGCCTCAGTGAGACCAATAAAAGATAATTTATCAACCGGCACAGAACCCAAGAATATACGATAAAACACTCTCTGATCTTTTTGCTGAGAAAAACTTTCAAAATCCATATTGCTTTCAATCATTTTTTTTAACTGGCTATTATCATTAATAAGCTCTGGATGTTTTTTCCAAAATATATACTGAGAAACACATCGAGCAATTGGTTCTCTGAAAAAGGCACAGTAGTTTAATTCTTTAAATAGAAGATTGTACTTATTAAGAGCAAAATGCCCATGGATCACATCATATTTGCGATAGATTTCTTCTCTCCTTAGAAACACCTCCCAGCGGTTTTTTACTCTTACAATTTTGTGTCTTAAGAAAAGAGAGGTTGTATAATCTTCGTAATCTAAAAGAAGACGCCCTCTATAAGCATCCTGCAAGGCCTTAGAAAAACTCATACCGGCAGTTTTGGGAATATGGCTAGAAATAATCATTTTCAATAAAAAATCTCAGCTTTCTTTTACATACCGATCAACCACCTCACGAGGATCACCATCAACTATTATCTGACCTTTATCTAAAATTATTACTCTATCTGAAAAACGCAAAACTACCCCCAAATCGTGACTAACAAAAACAATTGTTTTGCCTTGATTCTTAAATCTTTCAAACACTCCGAAGCATTTATTTTGAAACGATAAATCTCCTACAGCTAAAACCTCATCAATAAGATAGATATCCGCATCAGCCTGTATTGCTACAGAAAAAGCTAATCTAACCGCCATGCCAGAAGAATAGTTTTTAACTTTTTGATCCATAAATCTTTCTAGTTCCGAAAATTCAACTATCTCCTGGTATCTCTTCTTAACCTCTCTACTACTTAATCCTAAAATTGCCCCATAAAGGTATACATTTTCCTTGCCAGTTAACTCCGGCTGAAATCCAATTCCCAACTCCAGAAAAGGAGAGATGGTGCCTTCTGTTCTAATAGTCCCCCTGTTTGGCTGAATAATACCGGCCATTACTTTCAATAAAGTAGACTTTCCGCTGCCATTGTTACCAATCACCCCTAAAAATTGTCCGCAAGGAATAGATAACGTAATACCATCTAAAGCTCTAAATTTTTCGTAAGTTCTAGGTCGTAAAATGTGAGTAAAATGCTCACGTAAAGTATCATAACGCTCATGAGGAATAATAAACTCTTTTATGATATTAGATAATTGGATAGCTGTTTGAGTTTTCATAATTCTTCTGCAAAGTACTTCTGTCTTTTCCAAAAAACATAATATCCGACCACCAACACAAGAACCACTTGAAATATTAACTTTATTACCAAATTGACATCAGGAGCGTCATCAAAAATAAGAACCCTCCTTGAAACATCAATGATTGTTGCCAGAGGGTTAATTTCAAATATCCAATCGTAAGCTTCGGATATCATATTTCGAGAATATACAACTGGGGTCAACCAAAATCCCATCTGTAATAATAGTTCCCACAAGTGACCAATATCTTTCCATTTTGAATTCAAGGCAGCCAATAAAAACCCGAAACCTAGAGCTGTAAAAAATAATAAAAACACTAGAAAAGTAAACCAAATAGCCGTAGCTGAAATTTTTTCTCCACTCAAAAAAAATATAATAATAAACACCAAAAAGTTTAGAAGAAAATTTAAAAAAGATACCAGGGTCGCCGATACTACAATGGCACCTTTCGGAAAGTCTACCTTTTTTATAAGGCCTGCCTTGTTAACAAGGCTAAATACCGACGTCAGTGATGCTTCAGAAAAAAAATTCCAAATTATTACACCTAACAAAAGATAGAGTTGATAGTGTGGTATATCAAACCTAACAAAATAAGAGAAAACCAAATACAGCACTCCGAACATCAAAAGAGGGCGTAAAAACGACCACATGATACCCAAAACAGACCCCTGGTACCGCAACTTAAAATCACTCTTAACGAGCTGTCTTATTAAATTAGAGTAAAAAACTACTCTGGTAGTTTTCATAAATTTGCTTATTTCACTTATAATAACACTGCTCAACTACCAAAACCCAGCATGAAACTCCATCGTTGGAAAACCCTAGCAAAAAGACTTTTCGTAAGACATCCAAAAAGATACCCTCAGGCAACTATATCCGAATATCGCAAAAAACTACAAATGACTTTGGCCGAATGGCTAATCTACCACCAAAACAATATACATCTAAAAAAGTCTCACTGGATGGGCACAAAAGCCCTAAAAAATCCCCTGGACGCTTGGGTCTATCAGGAAATAATCTACGAAGTACAGCCCGACATTATCGTAGAAATAGGTAGCTACGAAGGCGGGAGCACTATGTATCTAGCAAACCTTCTAGACATCATTAAAAAGGGGCAAGTCATATCTATAGACATTGATCGAAAAAACTTCCACATAAATCATCCCAGAATACTAACCGTCACCGGCCACAGCACCTCACCTACCGTTCTAGAAAAGGTAAAATCTATCGTAGAAAACAAAAAGGTTCTCATCATTCATGACGGCGATCATCATACCCAACAGGTATTAGAAGATTTAAGAGCTTACGCTCCTTTAGTTAGTGAAGGAAGCTATTTTATAGTAGAAGATGGAGTCGTAGACCTATTCGAAATCAAAGAAGAATTAGCCAACTTTAACGACGGTCCTCTAGCAGCTATAGAAATTTTTTTACAAGAAAACAAAAGCTTCGCAGTAGATAAAGATAAAGAAAAATATATTATTACCTATAACCCAAATGGTTACTTAAGAAAAATAAAAAGCTAACCGTGCACGAATAAAGCAATCAGTTATTAAATACTTTTAATTACCGCCTACTGCACACAAAGCCCTAACAGCAGTTCCTCCTCCACAGCCCAAACTACTACCATTCGGTGCCCAAGATGCTAAACAAACAGCATTATTACTCTTTGCTAAACACAGTGAATCGCCACTACCAGAACCAGGACCAAAACTCTGTCCTGTAACTGCAAAAAGGTCAACACTTCCAGGTACAGGATTATCAGTACGAAAACGTAAAGCATTTGCCGTGTTAGTAAATAGCTCCAGTTTAGCTCCGGGAGAGTTAGTTCCAAGTCCAACGTTTCCGCTGTTTCCATCAATTCTAACCAAATCAACTGCACCTACTTCACTGCCTAGAGTCGTCGCTCTTCTAAAGAAGAATCCGCTTGCAACTCCAGGACCAGCATTCAAAACGAAAGCGCCGTTAGAAGCATTGGTAATTAAATGACCTCCGCTAAAACGAACACTGCCATTTATATCTAACTCTTTCCCTGGGCTAACTAAACCAATCCCTACTCTAGGGGTACTAGACTGGGTAACAACAGCACTGCCACTAACCACCCAGCCACCACCACTCCCTCCAGCACCTACCGTACCACAAGTACCGCCAGTAATAATTCCTCCAGAAACAACAGGATTAACTAGAACCTGACCTCCGCTACAGTTGGGACTAATACCAGCAGCAGATCCTTTCCTGAAAACACCACCAGCCTCAACATCCCCTCCTACGATAAGCTTTGAACCATTGTCCGAAACAATTCCCGGAACAAGCTGATTACTACTACTACTGTATTTTGGCAAGAAACCAACTGTCTGCTGACCCACGGGAGTAAAAAGACCTCCCCCTGCCCCTCCTCCACCACCACATGGCACCCATGTCACACTTCCTCCAATCCTCTCCGCACACTGAAAATTACCCGCGCCAGAGTCGTAATAAATGGTACCTTCAAGAAGAGGTGGTCTAACACCTAAAGCAGAAAAGTGCATTGCTCCGTTCAAATCCAATTTTGATACAGGGTTTAGAGTGCCAATTCCCACATCTCCATCCGCGGTGATACGAACTAGCTCAAAATATGTTCCAGGAACCGTCCCTTCTTGCCCCAAGGTAGCATTCCTTCTAAAGAAAAAACCGTTAAGCCTCCCTGGAACTGCTGGTCCAGCATTGAACACAAAAGCGCCATTAGAGGCATTAGAGATTAGATGACCATCAATACGTAAAGAACCTGCGACATCTAATTTCTTTCCCGGACTCTGTAGCCCCACACCAACATTTTGAGTATTAAGATCGGTAACCACATTCGAACCGTTCAAAACCCATCCTTGGGTGGGCTGCGCCTGAACATAAAAAGGAGCCAAAGTAATACTCGACCCAAGAATCAAGATTCCTCCCCCAACCACCTTGATGAATTTATTCATTTTTGCAATATAAAAAACGACTTGTTAATAAAATTCCCTTTCCTACTTATTGTAACAAATCAAAAATATCAAAACTGTTGATAAGTCCTGTCAAGAAAATTGTGCCGGCGGGAAGGATCGAACTTCCGACCTAGGGTTTATGAGTCCCTCGCTCTACCACTGAGCTACGCCGACTGCTTCATTACTATATTAAAATCAAACGAAGGTTGGTACTTATTTTTATCACTTCTCTTTTTCTTTGACAACCTCTATTAACAAAAGTATAATAGTGAACACTTTCGATCGCGGGGTGGTGGAAGGGTTACCATTCAAGCCCCATAAGCTTGAGGAACCGGTTCGAGTCCGGTCCCCGCAACATTTATACAATACAAAACTCTAATTACGCTCTTTTGTATCCAACAGCTTCCAGCAACTCCTCAAAAGTCAGTTGCTCTGCCTTTTCGGCAAACTCACGAGAAGCTTCAATAGACTCATCGAACTTACTGAATACCTCTTCTTTGAGAACTTCTTTTACTTCATCAGGAAGATTTCCTAATTCATGATCCAGTAAAGCTTTTCTTCCTTCAGCAAAAGATGGTTGAAATTTTAACCAACCAATAATTCGCGATCGAAAAGCTTCTTTTTGAGCTTCACTTATAGTTTCCTCGCCTTTAGCCACTGCTTCTAAGGCATCCTTAATATCCAAATTCTCTTCACGAAAAAGAGCTGCCCCTTCTTTTACGAAAGCTTCCCCTCCATCTATGCCAGCCGTACCAAGATCAGCCAAAGCAAGTGCTCGCACCACCAATGGCGAATCCTCCTTAAGATTAGGTTGAATAACTGTTTTATTTTCTGGATCGAAACCAGGTATGGTTGCCAAAATAGCTTCTCTAATCACATCAAAATCCTCTTTAAAAAAAATCTCCCTATCTTCCTCTTTATTCAATGAATCTGCATACTGCAAAGCTTCATAAGCGCTTATCTCTTCATTTGCTCGAACCTGTCTTTGACGGACAGCCTTGTCGTCCACGCCCTCAGCTTCAGATTTGATTTCTTTTCTTTGATAAAATTGATCGACATCGTGAAAGCCTCCTGCGTATCTACCCAACTGCACATCACGCTCAGAAATAAGATCAGGGGCAACCTCTCTAACTTTGTTCAAAATCTTTTCTATTCTATTCACCACACCAACACTATGATCTTCACCATGAAACTCAAGATTCTTTTCTCCTTCTAAAGACTCCTCAAATCGCCTACGCACTAAATCTCTAGCATATGCAATTCCTTCCTCCACTTTCGTTTTAAACTCTTCAAACTCAGGATCGGTTTCTACCCCTTGAGTCTTATCTAAACTTTCGAAATTCATATTAATTGTATTTATACACCCTGCCTAGAAGTTAGTAAAACTCATATAAACTTTAGCCAACACGCCCACCACAAAGGCTAGATAAGCCAACCTTATATAACGAAACTTTCTTTCATTTAAGATAGCTAGGGCTTTAATGGTGTTAGTGTAGTCACCATATACATCCTGAACAGACGCTTCCATCAAAGCTTTAGATATTTTTGAAGATTCTATTCGCGAAGCACTACCATAATAAAAAAGAGAAAGCTTAGAAGAAAAACTACTACTGGTACTCGAGCGAGGCAAAAGAGCTAAAAACGCCGAGTATCCTGCCACTATGAAAGGTGCTATCAACAAAACTAATTGCCAAGAATTAATAATTCCTCCCATTAAATCTTTAATAAATACTGAAAGGATTATTCCTATCAGTCCCAAGAGGATATTGGCTTTCTGATCAGAAAACTCAATCAACCCTTGTTGGTGCTGGACCGTCGCAATCAAATAGTCACTAACCAACTGATCAAAATTCGCACCACCAGAACGCTTCCTTATTCCAGCATTTTTCATATATCTTTATTCTAGCAAATTAATCAAAACTCTCTTTGAGAGTTTTACACTTCCCACTCAAAAGTCTATACTTCCTTACATGGAAAATAATAACTCACCTTACCTCATCCCCGGCGCCATAGTCATTGCCGGACTACTTATAGCCGGAGCAGTTTTTTTAAATGGAGATGGGTTCTCTCTCCCCAAAACTAATCCCAGCCAAGAAGGTCGCAATATCATAAAAGAATTAGGGATTAACGAAGATGATCTCAAAGCCTGCAACGAAAGTGGCCGCTATATGGCAAAGATTGATGCCCACATTAATGACGCCATCACTTCTGGAGGAACAGGCACTCCCTACAATGTAGTCCTCCTCTCCAATGGACAAAAAATTCCTCTAAACGGAGCTCAACCCTACGAAAACATGAAACAAATTGTAAACGCCGTTCTTCCTCTGGGAGATGGAGAAAAACTTGATACCGAAGGTCTCGATCTAACAGCCGCCGAAAAAGTATCTCCCGTTAGTGATAACGATCATCTCCGTGGTTCACCCAATGCTAAGTTAACTATCATCGAATTCAGCGATCTCGAGTGTCCTTTCTGCGCCACCTTTCATGAAACAATGGAGAGAATCATGAGTGAATATGAAACCCAAGGCACGGTTGCCTGGGTCTACCGCCACTTCCCCCTAGAAAGCATTCATCCCGATGCTCGTCGCCTGGCCCATGAAGCAGAGTGCGTCAATGAACTAGCCGGTAATGATGCTTTCTGGAAATACCTCTCATCCGTTTTTGAAAAATAAACCAACCCTCTAGCGAATACCCCTTAAGCGGGGTATTTTAATAAATATGAAAATCGCTATCGTCGGCTTCAGTCGAGAAGGACAAGCTGTTTTCAAATTCTTAAAAAAACACGGTACCGACGGTCAGAAACTTTCGCCTAAAAGTGAGATTTGGATTCTCGACCAAAATCCCAATCTAAAAACTCCGAAAGGAACACCTCACCTCCTTGGCAAGGACTATCTCGCAACAATCAACTCCTTTGATCTCGTCTTCCGCTCTCCCGGCATTCCCTATCTTCTTCCCGAGCTTGTTAAAGCCAGAAAAAACGGTGTCCGCTTTTCCAGCGCCACCAAGCTCTTTTTCTGGCATTGTCCAGGAACCATTATTGGTATAACTGGCACTAAGGGCAAAGGCACAACCTCTACCCTTCTTTATAAAATGCTAAAAAATGCCGATCAAGAATCGTTTCTAGTTGGAAACATTGGCACTAATGACTGGCTCAATCTTCTTCCAAAAATTTCAAAAAAATCCAAGGTCATTTTTGAACTCTCTAGCTTCCAACTACAAGATCTAGCCCAATCACCCCATATCAGCATCGTTCTAGATGTCGACTCCGACCATCTCGACCACCACCGTAGCTTAAAAGAGTACCAGGAAAGCAAAGCGAGCATCGCCCGCTATCAAAATAAGAATGACTACGTCCTCTACTGGCCAGAAAATAAGGTGGCTAAAAAAATCGCCTCTACTAGCCCTGGTAAAAAAATTCCTCTCTCTATTAAAGAATTCACTCTGTTCAGCAAAGAAGACCTATACGTCCCCGCTCCTCATCAATTTAAAAATGCCATCGCCGCCTCCCAAGCCGCAGCCATCTTAGGAACGCCTAACAAAATAATTAAAAAAACTGTTAAGGAGTTCCGCGGATTAAAATACCGCCTAGAACTTGTCACTAAAAAAACTGGCGTTTCCTACTACAATGACTCAGCCGCTACCAATCCTCACTCTACCTCTGCCGCCGTCAAATCATTTCCATCCCCCCTTATTCTCATTGCTGGAGGAAAAAGTAAGGGCATATCCTACGGTAATCTCGGGAAAACGATCGATCATTCTACTGCCAAGCTTGTTATTTTAATCGGAGAAAATAAAGGTGAGATTAAAAAAACAATCAAAAAGAAACCTACCCTATTCGCTAAATCACTGAAGGAAGCAATTTTTCAGGCCAAGAAAAATGCCAAACCAGGAGAGATTATTCTTTTCTCTCCTGCCTCCGCCAGTTTTGACATGTTTAAAAACTACGAAGAAAGAGGTAGGATTTTTTCGACACTTATAAAAAAGGGTTAGAAGTTGTTTGCACCGAAAGAAGAGAAGCAGTACAATCCCCCGATATGGCCTCTCCCATTAACAAAAAAGAACTCCTTCATTTGGCTAAACTAGCCAGACTAAATCTCACCGAAAAAGAAGAATCCAAGCTTCTCGATGACCTGAGAGAAATCTTAGGTTACATCGAAAAATTAAACGAACTCGACACCTCTGAGGTTACCCCCATGAATGGCGGTTCCGATCTTCAGAATATTTTTCGTGACGATAATAACCAAAAAGACACTCTGCGCGGACAGGGCCGAGAATCATTCCCCGAAACAAAAGATGATTCTCTCTCTGTTCCCGAAGTTTTAAAACGCCATGATTAACCTGCGAGAGTTGACTATTAAGAATCTCCACGATCACCTGGTAAAAAAAAGCTTTACCGCTCTTGAAATAACTCAGGCCTACTTCTCGCATATTAAAGACTCCGACAAAAACATCGGCGCCTTTTTAAGCCTTCACGAAGAACAAGCTCTACAGTCTGCTGAAAAAACGGATCTTCGGATCGCCGCTGGTGAAAACATTCATACTCTCTCTGGAACCCCGCTCGCTATTAAAGATAACCTTCTCGTTAAAAATCTTCCCGCTACCGCCGCTTCTAGAATTTTAGAAAAATACACCGCCAGCTACGATGCAACGGTTATTAAAAAATTACGAGAAGCCGGTAGTGTCTTCCTTGGAAAAACAAACCTGGATGAATTTGCTATGGGATCATCCACCGAAAACTCAGCCTTCAAACTAACACGCAACCCACACGACACTAAAAAAGTTCCAGGAGGTTCTTCGGGTGGTTCAGCTGCTGCCGTTGCCTCTCATATGGCCTTAGGCGCCTTGGGCACCGACACTGGCGGATCAATTCGTCAACCGGCCGGTTTCTGTGGTATCACTGGACTAAAACCAACCTACGGCGCCGTCTCTCGTTTTGGTGCTATCGCCATGGCCTCCAGCTTGGATCAGATCGGCCCCTTTGGAAAAACTGTTGAGGATGTCGCCATTCTTTTTAATACCATCCGCGGCGAAGACCCATATGATGCTACTAGCACCAACGCTAATTACAACGAACAAAAAATTATAAATCCAAAACTGGAAGACGTAAGAAAACTCCGCATCGGACTTCCTAAAGAGTACTTTACTCACCAGATGGATCCAGAAGTTACAACAGCCATCGAATCAACTATCGACAAACTAAAAAATTTTAAAATCGAATTCAAAGAAATTTCTCTACCTCACACCGAGTACGCCCTGGCCACCTACTACATCATCATGCCCGCTGAAGTAAGTTCGAACTTAGCACGCTTCGACGGCATTCGTTATGCTCGACGCGAAAAGGCTTTAGCCGGTGCCAAAAATCTGGAGGATTTTTATCGTGAAGAACGAGGACAAGGTTTCGGCGCCGAGGCCAAGCGCCGCATCATTCTTGGAACCTTCGTACTCTCTTCCGGCTACTACGATGCCTATTATGCCAAAGCGCAAAAAGTCCGCACGCTTCTAAAGAAAGATTTTGATGAAGCTTTTAAAGAAGTGGATGTTATTCTAACTCCAGTCTCTCCCACGACCGCTTTCAACATCGGAGAAAAAACTTCCGATCCACTGGAAATGTATCTCTCTGATATTTTTACCATCACTGTCAATCTCGTCGGCCTCCCCGCACTTTCTCTACCTACTGGCTACAATGCTAAACTTCCCATCGGTTTCCAATTAATTGGCAAACACTTCCGCGAAGAAGATATCCTGGGTCTCGGACAATACTACGAAAAGCTAGGGTAATAAAGCCTTTTTAGGGGTTATCCACAGGACCACTTTGATCAGTTGTGGATAGTCGGGCTATAATCAAGTCAGCTCGAAAACAACTAAATAGTAGTAGACAGCGACGCTGACCTAAGCGTCAGCACTTTCACCAAGTCCCCGGCATCATCAACAACTTCTTCGATCCCGGGGCATTTTTTTATTCAAGTTTTTCTGACGCTTTTATAAACTCCAAAGGATCAACACTTGCTCCATTAATTTTTAAAGACAAGTGGAGGTGTGGCTCAATTGAGTAACCAGTATTTCCTGTTCGTCCCACAAGCTCTCCCTTCAAAACTTCTTCTCCTAAATTTTTCAGAAATTGATCTAGGTGCAGATAGATAGAAAATATTCCAACACCGTGATCAATAATTAAAGTCTTGCCGTAGGTTGGTAACTCTTTTTGAAAAATAATCTTGCCGTTATTCATCGCGTATAAAGAGTCACCAACTGCCGCATCAAGATCAACTCCTAAGTGTTGAAAAGCTGCCTCTCCTTCCTGGCGAATATTTCCAAAATTTCCAACAACTACTTTTTTATCAAGCGGCACTCGAAACGGTTTATCGAAATAGGGTATCTCCCTGGAATATTCCATCGCTTCTCGCAGTTGCACATTCTCGCTCTTCTCGAAAGACTGTACAATATTTTCTGGAGTAAATCCCTGTTCTTCTAATTTTGGTGTTACTACAATTTTTGTTACCGGAAATCGAGCATCATTAACAAAAATTTTTTTCACAACTTCTTCTTCTCCGTCAGTCACTACCAAGTCGTAGTTGCCGGGAGTTTGTTTGGCATCAATCCCAGCAAACGCCACGATGTCATCCTGAAGAGTAATTAGACTTAAAGTTTTCCCCAAAAAATTGACCGATATCTCATTCTTAAATCCAGATACCCTAAGAAATAATACCTGCCCCTGCTCTAGGTTGGATGAGTTTAACTCCACACCCAACTTTTCTGAAAGATCTGCAATCGAGTTTACTCCTTCCACTTCTTTCACAGAAACTTTGTCATCCTCTTTTATTGTGGTGCTAGAAACAAACGCTTTCTTTTGCGGTGTAAGTATTTCTTTAATTGTAATGTTAGCCACTTGAGACAATGGAGCCTCCACAACCTCTACTCGCCCCAAACTGTTAAGGTTATCGATTGTCGCGACCCCAGTCACCACCATTATTCCCGCCAAAATGAATAGCAAAAAAATCTTCATGTCTGGTTAGTATACCAAAATAAAAAACAGACCACATTGGCCTGTTTTTTATCTGCGGACGCGACCGGATTTGAACCGGCGATCTCCTCCGTGACAGGGAGGCATGTTAACCGGGCTACACCACGCGTCCATATCAAACCCTAAGTTCATCTACTCTAACCCGACTCTCTTTATAAATCAATCCTATTTTATTAATCCCAAAAACTCCTTTTCGCCAATTACTGCCACACCTAGTTTCTTGGCTTTTTCCATTTTTGATCCAGGATCACTACCAACCACCACATAGCTAGTTTTCTTACTAACCGTCTCCGACGCCTCACCTCCTAAAATTCTAATCCTCTCCTTAGCCTCATCCCTAGACATTGACTCCAAGCTACCGGTCAAAACAAAAGTTTTTCCATCCAGTCTTCCTCGTGTCGATTTTTTAGGAACTTCAACCATTACCCCCATCTTGGTCAGTCTTTCCAGTAGTCTCTCCTCCCGTACCCCATGAAACCACTCATATAAACTACTAGCTACCTTGGGACCGATATCAGGTAATTTCTGCCATTCGTTTAATGTTATCTCCTCAGCCTTCTTCCAAAATTCGTGGGGCGTAACCAAGCTTTTAGAAAAATCTAAAGTACGCGAAATTAAAAGCGCCGTCTCCTCTCCTACATGAAGGATTCCCAGAGCATAAATAAATCGTCGTAACTCCACCGTCCGGCGCGCATCAATACTGGCAATAATATTTCTAGCCGACAGATCTCCGAACCCTTCTAGAACGGCAATATCTCCCTCCCTTAAGCTGAAAATATCGGCTACATCGCTTATCCATCCCTCATCCATAAAACGATCAATTATCTTTGGTCCCAATCCACGAATATCAAAGGCTGGACGCGACACAAAATGATATAGCTTTTCTCGCTGCACCGCCACACAATTTTTATTACTACAACGCGCAATCGCACCCTCCCTGCGCATAGGAGAGCCATCTATAGGACAGGTCTGTGGCATCTTGAACTTCTTTTCCTTTCCGGTTCTCAACTCCTTCAAAACGCCAGTTATCTGCGGAATAACATCTCCTGCTCGACTGACAATTACTGTATCTCCCACTCGAACGTCCAGTCGCTCGATCTCATCCTCATTATGAAGAGAAGCGTGAGTGATTGTTACTCCTCCAACATTAACTGGCATCATGATCGCTACTGGAGTCCCAGTACCGGTTCTCCCGATCTGAACCTTAATATCCTCCACCTTCGTCGTTGCTTCCCGTGGCGAAAACTTGTAAGCCACCGCTCCTCGCGGCGCCTTACCTACAATGCCTGCCTCCTCGTAGATACGATTATCATTGACCGTCACTACAATCCCATCGATTTCATAATCAAGCTTATCGCGCTTCTTGATAATCTCCTCCCGAAACTGCAACACCTCTTCTATTGTTCTAACCACCTTTCCGTGAGGATTTGTTTTAAAACCATAGCTACGTAAAAGCTTGTAATCCTCGCTCAGAGTAGGGATGCTATCATCTAAAATTCCGTACGCAAAAAAATCTAAGTTACGACTAGCTGTAATTTTTGGGTCAAGCTGTCTTAAAGATCCGGCTGCTACGTTACGTGGGTTAGCATAGATCTTTCCTCCGCTTTTTTCTTGCTCTTTATTAATACGCGCAAATTCTTTCTTAGTTAGAAAAACCTCTCCTCGTACAATGACTTTCGGTAAAGGATCATCTTCTAGGGTCAAGGGAATTGCTTCGATCGTTTTCAAATTTTGAGTAATATCTTCACCTATTAAACCATCCCCCCTTGTTGAACCTTGTACAAATACTCCATTCTCGTACACCAACTCCACCGCTAAACCATCCATTTTCAAATCACAATAAAAACCAGATTGCACCCTTCTTCCCAGATATTTTTCTAAACGTTCTAACCAATCTCGTACATCCTCTTCACTAAATGCATCATTCAAAGAACTCATTCGGCGCTCCCGCCCCTTAAGATCCTTATGAGGAACCTTTTTAAAACCTTTTACCACAACTCCTGCCACTCTTTGTGTTGGAGAATCAGGAGTTACCAAATCCGGAAACTGCTGCTCTAAATCATAAAGCTCTTTCTTTAAAGTATCTTGGGCTGAATCAGATATTAAGGATTTGTTTAAAACATGATAAGCATAGCGATAGTGGTTTATCGCTTTTTTAAGTTTCTCTATTCTCTTTTTCGCCTCATCCTTAGTCATCTATTCTCCAAGAATAGCTAAAAAAGAGGCTTCTGCGAAGAGCTTACTCTAGGTTATAAAAACGGGTTGGCGTCTGACGAAACCAACGATTGGCCGTTCCCGATCGTCCAAAACCGTGCACAATCCACACATCACCACCAGAACCATCACAAGGAACCTCTGAAGCCAGGGTGGTTGTTGGGTTGTATTCATAACACACCGCCGCCCATTGAGTAAGTTGCTGCCCGTTCGGTCCGTCATTAAAAAAATGGGAGGAGCTTGGCGTTGGAGTAATAATATATTGATAGTTACCCCACTCTACAGCCGTATCTGCCGCGAAAACCGCCTTATTAGAAAGTTTAAGATCAACCGCCTGCCGCACCTGATACAACATCAAGAGACCAGCGATGGTCGTCGCTCCTAACATTGTTCCCCCTAAAGCCAAGATGGTCATGAGCATCGCCTGCCCACTGCGACGTTCAAATAAGCAACTTTTCATATTTTAAAAATTACTGAAAAAGAGGAGAGTTCTGAAAAATATCCTCAATCGTATCCGGAATCTCTTCTGGAGCAAACTCCTCTCGTCCCGCCGGCAAAGCAATAACTTCTTCCGTCATGGTAAAGCTGGCTGAAGCAGAACTAAAAATACCATTTTGCGTTGTGGTAACGTTAGCTATATATCTATTCGGAATAGTATATGTACATGTTACCTCCTCCACCTTAGATAAAGACTGAGAAACAATCTTTACCTCATTACCACAGTTGAATTCGTAATCAATTGGATTGTTACTAGCGCTCGTTACGGTCGCCTCTAGAGTAACCTGAAATGGCACCTGTCTGGTTAGAGGTAGTGGTCTAGCAACCAAAACTACACTAATCGTTGGACGGTTCTCTGGCTCAACGTACTCGGTTCCTGGGTTGGTATTGGTGTCAAAGCTTGTCCAACCCTGCACCTCACTACCCCATCCAAAAGAAACGATTCTGAATTGAGGAGTAGCAGTAATAGCAAAGTCGGTTCCATCCTGCGCCTGTCCGCCAAGCCTGACCCACCCATCCCAACCGCCTGAAGCTGCACCCGCTCCCGATGAAGCACAGACCCAAGAATCTTCCGGTGGATTAGAAGGAGAAGGATTGCTGACCAAATCACAACCATTCAGAAAACGAGCCCAGCCTTTTCCTTCTTTTGTATTCACATCAATACAACCGATTGCCTCCGCCGAGTGGTTGCCCGATCCAGAGCTAATTGGTCCACGACAGACATCATCGCGCGGAGGATCTTTTGTTATTGTTCGATTAAAGCTCAAATATCCCAAAGAAGGGGACCAGGCCCACCCGCTAAAATCTCCAGTAAAGTTATGTAGGTAAACTTGGTAGTCAACATTCCCTGGGCACGATAGTGGGTCATTATCGCCGCCACAAAAACTCATCCAACCCGTTGTGGATGACCAGGTATATCCTCTAAGAGCTAGATTATCAGGATCAGAAGAGGAACCCTGCGCTCGAACACTTCCCAAAAAAATCTGCCCCTGCGGCAAAAACATCACTGTCCAAAAAGCCAAAACACCAGCTAAAAAAATAAGGCGATTAATTGTAACACTCTGAGCATTCATGTCCTTTTATTATAACAGTTTATGGTATGGGATCGATATTCCCTCCTCCTCGAGAGCTAACTGTTGTCTGAAAACGGGTCACACCCTCCTCCACTCCTCTCTCTAGTGCACTAATCCCGACCAGAATAGTTACTCGTGCATGATGCCGTGCATCTGCTCCCCAGCCACTCCCTGTAAAAAATAGATATTCAACATTAACGTTCTTAGCGGTCAAACGAGCTGGCGTAGTAAAAGCTGCTGTATTCCCGATCTGTTCTTCTCTAGCGATATAACCATATCCTGTCTCTGAATCAATCAGGTGTGAGTACTGCACAAAAGTTCCACTGGAATTTTTAAAGTTAATAAATGTTGTTGAGGTTGCAATCTCGTCAGAATCATAAGGATCACATATCATGCTTGCTCCTAAAAATGGGTTGGTCTGGTTGCTGTCTAAAGGAATATCATCATTATCACAGAAGGCTCGTCCTGTACGAATCTCACGCGACATCTGTTCAATCGCTAAGCTAGCGTTGCTGTTAGCAGAAATTACTCCTTCCAACTGTCGCTGTGTCCGAAGAGCCTGCACGAACCCTCCAGCCGCCAAGGAAATAACGGTCGCAAAAATTCCTACCGCTACCAGCGACTCTACTAACGTAAATCCAGATCTTCGTTCTTGGTGATACATAAAAATGTTAACAACCAGGATTGGGTGAGTTCTGCCAATTATAGAAATGACCCTCTAGAAGAACATCGCGAGTGCCACCACCTAACCCCCGCCACTGCACCCGTGAACGCACCTTCATAATATCATTGATCAACTCGCGACCATTCGGACCAACTTGATAGACTGGATTACCCGTTCCATCAAGTACTGGATTTCCATTAGAATCCAACTGGTACACACTCTCGTAGGCAATATTGATAGTCCTTATATAGGGTGTCGAGTTTCCTCTCGTATAACCATAAGTTTTTGTGAGTGGATCGAAAAGCAGGTTTCGATTCGTCGCCGCCAAAGAGTATGGAGCAATACGGTAGTCACAAGTAATGTCAGCATCTACCAAAGTCTCAAAATCCATCTCATAGTCCCCGGCTGGTAAACCGTGTCGCCAGGAAAAAGACTGACGCAAGTTCTCGTCGGTCATATTTTTCATAAGTTCAATTCCCTCAGCCGCCAAGTAGGTTGCAGTGTACTCCTCTGTCACAAAACTCATATATCCTAAGGAGTTACTAAGAAGCGTCACTACTCCTAAAAGTCCTACCACTAAGACTCCAAGAGCAATGATCATCTCGATAATCGTCTGCCCTCGGCGCATCGATGTATATTTGAATCGGGGAAAAATCATCGCTCTGGTTTATAGGTAACCTGCCCCCCTAGACCAACCGTAATGCGCATCTTCGTTCCTTTATCAGTCTTTAACAAAAACGACCCCTCAGTTACTGTGTCTGGAAATATCGACCCATCGTCTCGATAGAAATAAATGTCGGGATCAGGGGGACGGAACAAAATATAAAAAGGAATAGTATTGTTTCCTGGTAAGCTCTGATCAAGATCAAATGTCACTCCTGTATCCAATACTCCAGTCGACCCAACCACAACATCATACTGGGTAGCAATATTTTTCCCTAGCATACCAACATCGCGACATGGTTCACTTGGATCTGAAAGACGATCGTAGCGAACAATCTCATACTCCTTACTATTCTTAATATGAAAACCATACCCACATACCCTGCGTCCCTCTGGCCAGTAAGCAGTGATTGCTAAAGAACGGGAACGAAGAATTGTTTGAATGACGCTAGCTGAATCGGTATAGACCCTGATCTGTTCGTCCCCCACATTCCCATAAATAATAATCACCCCAAAAACCAAAAGCATAATCGCCATCACGACCAAAAGTTCAAGAAAAGTGAACCCTCTTTTCGATTGGTAAACTCGAGAAATATATTCGCTCAATCGCACCTCCTTATTATACGATGACCGGGAATAAGCCGAAATAGAATTCTAAAATTTGCTCTCCCCAGAAAAAAATCAAAAAGGAAGCAATGACTAGAAACGGCCCAAACGGCACCGTATCCTTTCTCCCCTTTCTTCCCCTTAAAAGACTAGGGAGGACAGCGAGCGATCCAACCACAAAAGACAGCCCAGCAATCACGATTGTATCCGGCCAACCAAACAACACCCCCAAAGCTCCTATTAACTTCACATCCCCAAAACCCATCCCCCTTCCTCCGGTAATAATCATCAAAAAAACAAAAAGTAAACTTGGAGTAAAAATCCCTGCTAATCTATTTACAAAAAGAGTTTCACGAAAACCAAAAAGTGCACCGTATTCTCCCAAAAAAGAACCGCCTACTATTCCAAAAGAATCTTGAGATAGAAAGGTGATAACAATCCCTAAGATAAAAATGCTCAGACTTAATTCATTTGGTATTAAAGTCGTTCTGTAGTCAATTAAAGCCAGAAGAAAAAGTATCAAGAAAACAATCGTCCACAGTATCGCCATAACCACTCCCTGATAGATAGTCGCAAAGTAAACTCCAGCCACCACTATCCCCGCAATCAACTCATAAGTCGGATAGCGCCAACTAAGCTTAGTCCTACAAAAACGACAACGACCGCTCCAGATTATGAAACTGAGAAGAGGGATTAGTTCTAAGAAACCCAACCTCCTCTCACACGTCTCACATCTAGAGCGGCCGTAGATTGTATTTGCGAGTATCCAACGATCCGGTTGGTAACGATCGGCTACCACTCCCAAAAAACTACCGATTAAAGTTCCAAGAATGAACAATAAATAAACGTTCATTCAAGATATTTTAATTCATTACCAAGTTAGACAATAGGCTGTCACATCAGAACACGGAACTGCCATACCATTTGGCTGTCCAGTGCCAACATGATCTTTGTAAGTTGATCCTCTCTGACCTTCTAAATCAGCTCCCAAAAGATAGCTTGGATAAACTGCTGGCGTACCACTTCCTGTTCCTGACGGAGAGTAACCATAAGGCGCTCCCGAAGGATCTACTGGGACATTGGTCGCTGCACCACCAGTAACAAGATCACCTAGGACTGCTGGGAAACCACCCCAACGCGTGTAGTAAATCTGTAAAGCAGTTTGTAATTGTTTCAACTCTGCTGCTCGACGAACGTCACGAGCTTGATCTGTGGCCGGTCGCAATCCCACAAGCACAATACCGGCAAGAATCGAAATGATGGCTACCACAATCAAGATTTCAATCAAGGTAAAACCTTTTCTTAAGTTCATTATCGCGTAATTATTCAATGGATTGTTCGACTCGACCTTTATGCACCAAAATTTGATATTAACTGATAGAGTGGCACAAGAATCGAGTAGAACAGCAATCCAGTCAGTGCGCCCAACCCTATCATCAAGACCGGCTGTATAAGCTCGGCCATATTGCCAATTGTATCATCCAGCTCTCGCGCGTACAAGGCAGAGATACGTGTGAATATCTCTTCCACCTGTCCCGTGACCTCTCCCACCGCCAACATTTGTGGTACTAAGCTAGGAATATAGTCCGGATACTTTGTCATTGCTTGGGACAAGGTTTCACCCTGACGAACACTCTGTCCAACATTACGCAAAATCTCCTCATAAACCACATTACCCATCGTTTGACTGGTAATCTCAAAAGTTTGAGCCATCGGTATACCACCCTTTAAAAGCACAGCTGAGTTATTCGAAATACGAGTCATCATTAAAGGAATATAGATCTTCCCAATAATTGGTAAACGAATCTTTAATTCATCAAATACAGCACGCCCCTCATTCGTCTTTGCATAATCTAAAATAGTCGCCAGAACAATAGTGATCACAATCACCAACATCAACCACCAGCGTCCCAAAAACTCCCCGCTCGACAAAAGGAAGCGCGTAAAGAACGGTAGATCAACATTAGCCTGAGCAAAAACCGGTCCGATCTGAGGAAAAACAACCGTTATCAAGATCACCACCACTCCAATAAACATTAGAAGGACCACTGCCGGATAAGACATTGCTCCTCGGACCTTGTTCGTAATAATCATCTCCTTTTCATAGTAGTCAGCCAAAAACTGAACCGCCTCGGTCAGATTTCCAGTCACCTCCGCTGCCCTTACTAAACTGACGTAAAACTCAGAAAAGATATTGGTCTGACGCCCCAAAGCCTGAGAAAAAGATAAACCTGAGTTAATATCCTCGGAAATCTGAATCACCGCTTCTTTTAAGGCTGGGTTGCTAGCCTGCTCCGAAAGATTACGCAGTGCATCATTAAGTGGCAATCGTGCTCCCAAAAGAATCGCCAGCTGACGATTAAAGATCACAAAGTCCTTACGACTCACTCCAGAAAAGTAGCTGGATAAACGATCATACCAATGGGCACTATCAGCACTCTCTAAGGAAAGGACAAAAAGGTTGTGACCCGAAAGAATGGTTGCCGCGTTGTCTTTTGAGGCCGCTTCAATAAAACCAACCTGCATCTCCCCCTCTTTAGTTTTGGCTTGATAACTAAAACGCATGCCACAATTACATACGCTCCAAAAGGATGCGTAGTTCCGCTGGGTTTAAAGAATATAGCTCAGCATTTTCCAAAGAAATCTCCTTGTTTCGCACTAGGGTCGCAAGCGAGCGATTCATGGTCATCATACCCTCCTGAACCGAAGTCTCGATAACAAGATCAATCTGATAAACCTTACGTTCTCGAATAAGATTTCGAATCGCTGGGTTAACAATCATAATCTCTGTCGCCGGCACACGACCGCCAGACAGTCTTGGAATCAAACGCTGAGAAACAATCGCCACTAGAGTTGCGGCGAGCTGCGACATCGCCTGCGACTGCTGTTCCGGAGGAAAAGAATCGATAATGCGATCAATTGTCTGAGCCGCCGAGTTGGTGTGTAATGTGGAAAATACTACGTGACCGGTTTCTGCCGCTGTCATCGAGGTAGCAATGGAAGTTGAGTCACGCATCTCACCAATCATGATCACATCCGGATCTTGGCGCAAAATGGTGCGCAATCCTGCCGCAAAACTAGGAATATCTCCTCCCACCTCTTTTTGAGAGATCATACACTTATCCTGTACAAACAAGTATTCAATCGGATCTTCAATCGTAATCACGTGGTCGGTGCGCGTATGATTAATCTCATCTAAAAGTGCCGCCAGGGTCGTAGATTTCCCATGACCAGCTGGACCGACCACCAAAACAAATCCCTGAGAAAGCTTACTAAAGTCATGTAGAATCGGCGGCATAGTGAGCTCCTCCAGTGTTCGGATGCGTGTCGAAATCAAACGCAATGCCGCTGCCAAATATCCTCGCTGGTGATAAACATTCACCCTGAAACGAGCCTTGTCCTCATAGCTGTAAGCAAAGTCGAGTTGCCGCTCCTCATCTAGTCTTTCCTTTTGTTCAGGAGAAAGAAGTTCACCAATCAACCCCTCCGCAATCTCCGGAGTCACCACCTCCTCCTTCTGAAGAGGCACTAATACCCCATCGATACGCAGAGTTGGTTTCCGACCAACGCTAATGTGAAGGTCTGAAGCATTTTGCTTAGCTGTCGATAAAAGAAGATTGTTTAATTGTTCTTTAAAGTTAGTTTCCATCGCTCTATTAGTGAATTATATCACAACTCCGCCGTCTCTTTTAAAACATCTTCAATCGATACCATCCCCTCTAATGCCTTTAAGACACCATCCTGCCGCATCGTCATCACGTCCATCGCTTTAATGGTTGTCGCAATTTTCTGAAGATCAGGGGTAGAGCTGGCCAATAAAGACTCAATTTCGTTTGTCATTGGAATAACCTCTAGGATAGCAATGCGCCCAATATTTCCCTTCCCTCGACACTGCGCACACCCCGGAGAACTAAAGATAGTATAAGGACGAGGATATTTGTCGCGAATCTTTTCCGACAACCCAGTTAACGCCTTATCAATAATCTTTTGCATCTCTGGAGAAGCCTCTTTTTTCTCTCGGCAATGAGGGCACAGTTTCAATACTAGTCGTTGTCCAACCATCAAGTTAAGCGAAGCTGAAATAAGGAATGGTTCAATCTTCATATCAACTAAGCGCGGAATAACACCCAAGGCATTGTTGGTATGCAAGGTTGAGAGTACTACGTGACCAGTAAGAGCCGCGTGAACGGCTAACCCTGAAGTCTCAACGTCACGAACCTCACCCACCATGATTACGTCAGGGTCCTGACGCAAGATTTGGCGGAGTCCTGAGGCAAAATCATAACCAATCTCTGGTCTTACCTGAGATTGGTTAATTCCCGGAACAAAATACTCTACCGGATCCTCCAAACTAACAATATTGACCGTGTCATTGTTTAAAGCCTGAAGCAAAGCATACAGGGTCGTTGTCTTACCTGATCCAGTGGGGCCAGTAACCAAGATCATACCGTAAGGCTTTTTTAATCCCTCCTCGATTAGCTCTAGATTTCTTCCCATTAATCCCAACTCATCAAATCCCTTTAACCCAGTCGTTGGATCAAGGACACGAATCGCCACCTTCTCCCCTAAGGGAGTAGGAAAGGTCGAAACACGAAAATCAATCGAACGGTTAAAAACCGTTGTACGAAAACGTCCATCCTGCGGAATGCGTGTCTCATCAATCTTTAGACTAGAAATAACCTTAACGCGAGAGATAACCGGTTGCCCTAACTCAGGCGGCAAGGCGGTCACTTCTTTTAGATCTCCATCAGTGCGGAAACGAATCCGTACATAATTTTGTTGTGGTTCAATATGAATATCAGAGGCTCCTTCTCCCACCGCCTCTCGAAACGTCTCAGCCACAATGCGCACAATTGGTCCTTCTTCAGTTGTCGCTCCTTGGTCAAGACTCACTACTCGATCATCACCAATCGGCTTCAAGTTCATTGATCGAACCGCCTCCTCCACCCCGGTACGATATGGGGAATAGAGCCGCAATACCGACTGCCAATCACTGTAGGGAATTGCGTACACGCCCAAGTTCAACCTCTCTTTTCGAGCAATAAATTTAAGGGCCTCCTGAGCCCGATCATCATCCGGATCAATCATTCCTACTATCAATAAATCTCCTTGCTTCTCGATAGGAATGGCTCGATACGTCCTCGCCGTCTCCTCAGGAACAATCTTCAAAACCTCCTTATCTAAACTTGTACTTTCCACTCTTCGAAAAGGAACGTTCAATAACTCACTTTTAAGCTCGGCTAGTTTCACATCATCCACCAAGCGACGCTCAAAGGCGATCGCTTCCACCGTCCTCCCCGATAACAGAACCTCTCGTTTTAGTGTGTTAAAAGAAGGCGTTTCGAGAAGACCTTTCTTTTTAATTTCTTCTAAAAATTGTTCAGAATTCATAAAGGTAAAACTGGTTCTGCTCCTCAACCTCAGCTCCTATCGCTCTATCCCTTTAGTATGGAAGAAAAGGATTGAAACGCCCCACCTCTCCTAAACCAGGAAGAGAGACGTAGGGTTGTCGATTATTAAAGTTTGCATCATTAATCACAATGCTCGGATTAATATCGATCTGAGAAACCTGAGTGGCTAGAGAAAAATCAACAGTTGGTGTTACGGGAACAAGTTCTGGATTCTGAAAAAAAATGTAGTAGATAATCACCACCACCGTAATCATCACCGCTAACCACCCAATAAAAACTAAAAGGTTACTCTTACTTTTCTCTTGTTCAATAACAATAGCCATTATTGAGATTGATAGTATGACACGACCGTTAGATTGATTCGTAAAACATCACTACCAGTACGAACGGGACGCAAACCCATTGATCGTACATCAAACAACATGGTGTTGGTTTCAAGTTTACTAAAAAAATCCTTCAGACTACCGTAGTTCCCTTGGGCTGATATCTCATAAGTCACCATTCCTACAGGTTTCACAATCTGAGTAGGATTAGTCGCTGGCACCGTCTCCACCTTCGGAGAGATAGAATCAACCGTGACATTGCTCAACCTCATTATGCCAACAATTTGCACCAGAGCACTTGCCATATCAACTCCTCGAGGAAGAGCTGATGAGATGCTGGCTTTAAGCTTCTCCGCATTCTCTCCGCTGTACTCTCCAATCAACTCCTCCACCTTCAGCACAGCCGTCTGTCGATCCTGAGCCAACCTCTCTAGGCTTGCCAACTGCCCCTGCTCTCGGGCCAAATTCTCATACTCTGGTTGAATACCGTTAAAAAAGACAACAAAAGAACCAACAATCGCCACCAGTGCTAACGCCATACTTAATAGTCTTTTAACGCCTTGTTTCATGAATCAATTTGATTAAGTTCCTCATCTAAAGCCTCTTCCTCTATCGAGGAATCATCGTTCTCCTCTGTTGCTACTGGGGTAACCACCGGAGCAATAATCTTTTTGTAAAAATCGCGATTCAAGGTAAGTGATATCTGGAAACCCCATGGTCCATCACCAGTCGCTGGCGGATTAACACCCCCTAACTCAACTCTATCAATAAAACCAACACTTGATCGATAAAGATTAAGTTGCTCCGCTAGATTGGCTAATGTTCGCGCTGATCCACTAAGCTGCAATGTTTTTTTCTTAGCGTCTACCGTCAACTCATTGATCTGAACGTTGGTATTGGTATTTCTTTCCAACCAACGCAAGAAATCAACCTGGGAAGTTTGTTGGTCTAGTAAAGTTTTTAAATTAACCAGCTGAGAGTAAAGAGAAGCTATCTCAAGTTGTTGATCAAGTGGAATCTTTCTTCCAAACTCCTCAATTCTTTGATTGACTGCTCCAATTCTACTCTGAGTAAATGGTCGAACTCCGTAACGGATGCCAATAAAAGTTGCTAAGCTAATAATTAAAAAAGTGGCGCTAAACATCAAAACTCTCCCTGACCAGCCAGGAGTTCGAACTGGTGCTCGTCCGAGCTGTTCAACTACTTTACTTGGGAGAGCCATAAAAGCTTGTTTGGTATAAAGTCTTTATTGTGAAACAAACTCCCTCATTCCTAAACCCAATGCCACCGAAAGCAGCGTATTGAGTTGGGGCACCAATGGTTCGATCACCGTTGGATACTCGAAACGGACAAAGGGCGTTGCCTTCACCGTCGTAACGCCAAGCTCTCGCTCAAAGTACCTATCCGCTCCCAGAAGATTACTCCCTCCTCCAGACATAATCACCCGCTCTGGTCGCAAGGCCTCTACAAACTGATTGTTGTAGTTAAATTGAGCCTTCTTGACATCATTAATTATAGCATCTAAAAATGGCGTCATTATTGTGGACAACTCATGTTCAGCACCACCGCCGATGATGCCTCTTTCCCGCTTCAACTCCTCCGCTCTCCGAGGATTAATATTCAAGCTTGTAGTTAACGCCTGAGTCACCGCTGCTCCACCAAAATCACTTTGCGCATTAAAACGCAACTGACCTTTTTCGAAGAAAGCGATGTTAGTTGATCGACTACCAATATCGATCACAATCGTCGGGGTTGGATCACCGCCAATCAATACTCTTCCAACGCTCATACTCTCTAACTCCAACCAGTGCAGATTGAGTCCAGCTGTCTTAAAAATCTGTTGATACTTCTTGATATTCTCTTGTGGCACCGATATTAGCAGCACTTGCTGTACCTTAAATCCCTGTTCGTCAACATACTCTCCAACCTTCACCCACTCCATCGCCACCTCAGAAAGAGGTAGTGGTATATACTGTTTTGCTTGATAAGTAATAGACTTCCCTAGTTCACTAGCCGTCATCTCTGGAAAACTCAAGACGGTCATGAAGGCCGAAAAGGAAGGAAGAGAGGCAATCACCTCTTTGGTGCTTGGTTTCATCTTGCGAATGATCGCCATCAGTATCTCCGAAGCTTCTTGATCGAAAATTTTTAGCGCGCTTGTTTGAATAGCATTTGACGGACGCCCTAAGTAACGACTCTCCTCCGAGAAGCCGTAGTTTACTACCTGGGGAAGCTGTTTGCCCTGTTTTACCTCAACAACCTTAATCGAGGTCGTACCAATATCCACCCCCAAATAAGTTGGGAAAAGACTTTGGCGTAAAGAGCCAATACCCAAAGACGAAAGCCAGTTTTGTGTATTAAAATTAGCCATTGGTAGTAAAAATTATATCACGAGTTTCAATAACCTATCGGAGGATTCACTTTCTTAAAACACTTATGGCCCTTTCCATAAAACACCTTCTCTTCCCTAGTCTTTGTCTCTCCTGTTATCGCTTCATTGGTCACCAAGAGGGCGCACTCTGCTCCTCCTGTCAAAAAACAATTACTCTATTTCGAAATCTCCTTTGCGGACGATGTCGAGCTCGCCTTCCCGAAAGCAGTAAGATCTGCCATCCCGACAGTTATCTTTTGGGCATTGCCGCCTCCTATCATCAATCCCCCATCGAAAGATCGTTTCGTGCCCTAAAATTTAAATACACTGAAGAAGCCGCCTTGTTTTTTTCTGAACTACTTATCACCTTCTTTCAATCACTAGATGAAAAACCTTCTTTAACAAACAACCACCCTCTTGTGGTTCATATTCCTCTCTCCAAGGCCAGATTAAAAGAAAGAGGATTTGATCAAAGTGAAATAATTGCAAAAAATTTTGCCAGCAGCCTCAACCTCACATTTAAAACGGACATCCTTCATCGATTTTTGGATCGCCCACCGCAAAGCCTCCTCAAAAACAAAAAGGAGCGCCAAGGAAACATTCTGGGAGTTTTTAAAGCAACACCCAACCATCACTCTAAAAGAATTCCCCTAATCCTGATCGACGACATTACCACCACCGGCGCCACTATTGATGAAGCAGTTAAAACTCTGCGCCAAGCACACTACGGCCCCATCCTGGCCCTAACAGTTGCCGGCTAGGAACTAACCATTTTCCGTCTATAATTAAAAATTATGGAACACCTCCATCTCGAATGGTACGCCCCCGAATATGAACACCGCCCCAAAGGAGTTTCCTGGTATTGGGGTAGCATGTTAACAGCACTTCTGATTCTCTTACTTGCTCTTTGGCAACAAAACTATCTCTTCGCTGCCATTGTTGTTATTGCCGAAATCTTAATTATTGTCTGGGCCAATCGAGAACCACGCTCTATTCATTTTGTCTTTACAGAGAAAGGCATCGAGATCGATCGCCGTAAAAAATATCGTTGGGAAAATATAATTGGTTTTGGCATCGCCGATGATCTGGGTGAAGAAAATCCCAAACTCTATCTTTTTCGTCAGGAACACTATCGCACCCCTCTCATCATCAACCTACCCCGGAGCAAACGAAAGGCGCTCGAAGTATTTATCGAAAGCAAGCTGCCTCGATACGATGTCACCTCTTCTCTCTCTGAAGTTTTAGACGAGTTTACAAGATTTTAATAGATCAGAAAGTTGACTTTACCCATAGTCTTTCGTATGAATAAGCGTACGCCCTCGTCGTTTAATGGATAGGACGCGAGATTGCGGATCTCGTAATGGGAGTTCGATTCTCTCCGGGGGCACACTTTAAAATTTGCCTAAGAAACGTCTTTTCGTTACTATACTTCCTACATCATCAACCTCTCTGGTTCCGGCGGATACTCGCCTAAATCAGCAAGGCCGGTGAAGGCGGGTGTCGTATAGTGGCTATTATACCTCCTTGCCAAGGAGGAGAGGGGAGTTCGATTCTCCTCACCCGCTCATAAAAACAAGCTTGTAAGTGGTGTATAATCAACTATATGGGCCTTTTTGCTGATTCCTTTGGTCGTAACTTCGAATCCATTCCATCGTTATCTATGCTGGATGGCGAAGACAATATTATAAAAGAAGCCATCAAGGGAGAGGCCTCAGCCTTTGGCCGTCTCTATGATCACTATCAGCCTCAAATCTATCGGTTTATTCTGATCAGAGTTGGTCACCGTGAGGAGGCTGAGGACCTCACCCATCAAGTATTTTTAAACGCCTGGAAGAGAGTACCGTCTTATGAACCACGAGGGTTCCCCTTCTCATCTTGGCTGTACCGCATCGCTAGAAATTTAATAATTGATTTTTACCGAACCAAGAAGACTGAGATTAGTGTCGATGAGATTAACGAAGAAGATCTCGGCGTCAATAACTCCTTAGGAGAAAGCGCCGATAAAAAAATAGAAATCGAAAATCTCCTCTATGCCATCCGTCGACTCAAAGATGAACATCAGGAAGTAATTATCCTCCGCTTTATTGAAGACTACTCCATTGCTGAAACTGCTTCGGCACTAAATAGGAGTCAGGGAGCAATCAAACTGCTACAACACCGAGCCATTAATAATTTAAAGAAAATATTGAAACAATAATGGATAACCTCAGAGAACAACTAAGTCAACTGAAAAATATCCAACCGGATCAAGGTTTTAGTACACGATCACGGTTGGCAATTTTAAGCACCTCCCAGGAAACACCGACCCCCCTAACCTGGAAACAGGTTGCAATGGGTATTTTTGAATACGGAGGTGCCTTAGCCTTAGCAGCTGTTCTCTTTGTCGTCATTGCTGGGAATACTCCCATCGGGAAAATGCTCGCCCCTTTTGACGCTGGCAGTTTAAACTCTGCTCATCTCCAAGCAGAAGCTGAAGCTATCGATATCCAAATCAAGCTTCTCGATTTTGATTCATATGAAGAAATATCAGCTAGCGCCGCTCGGTCATCCACTCCCGCCACCAGTTCGACGAAAAATATCTCAAAAAAATCACAAACCTCTGGGTCAACAAACGAAACTTCTAGCCTAATCGTAAGTGAAGAGGAGACATCAACAACCATCCTCCCCGATGACGCCCTACTTCTTCTCTCTAGGTAGCGATTAGGACAGCTAAAGCAATGAAAGCCTTTTTACTATTATTAACATTCCTCACAGGAAGTGTGATAAGTCTCACGACAACAGTCTATGCCGCTGAGTGCGAATTTAGTGGGCCAATCGAAGAATTGGCAACTATTCAAAGCAAGCCAACTACTCGCGAACAGGTATTAAGAGAGTTAACTCTCAGAAAAACCATCCTTAACGAACTAACCTCTTGCCTTGTCAAAGAAACCCAGGATAAAGAAAAGTCACTAAAGGCAACCACTTTGGCTTCCCCAGAAACCAAGGCCTATGCTCGCTGGCTAGAAAATCAATTTGTCGAAACTGTCAGTTTTTATGAATTTAAAAAAACCCAGATTAACGACCTTGGCATCGAAGGATCAAAGGATTTGGCTAAAGAGATGCTCGATCGCCGTCGGACTAATGACCGCATCTTGTTTGAAAGAACCAACCTTTTTATAACCTGGAATCAAAATCAGGAACTTTTCACTCTTGGATATAAAAGATTAAATGACATCACCGCCACTCTCGAGGTCTTTGACCTGCCTCCTAATCATGAACTAGGCAAACTCCTCATTGATGCCAAAACTGCCTTAGAAAAAGCCAACAAACTAAATCTTGAAGCCTGGGAGTCTCTAAAATCTAGCAACCAGGAAGGAACACTTCCTCTTATAAAATCATCTCTGGAAACATTAGCTGAAAGCTATAAAGTCTTCTTCACTATCAGTGAGGAGAGCAAAAAAGAACTACCGCTTTAAGCGGTAGTTCTTTTAAAACCTCTTTATATTTCCTTTATTTACTAGAGAACAGCCTCCTTAAGAGCTTTACCGGCTCGGAACTTTGGCTTAATTGAGGCGGCAATGTGAATTTTCTCTCCAGTCTTAGGGTTAATACCCATACGAGCAGCGCGCTTGGCCACTCGGAAAGTTCCAAAACCAGCAATCGCTACCTCCTCTCCGCGACCCATAGTCTTGGTAATAATGTCGAACATCGATTCCACCATCCTCTTGGCTTCGGCTTTTGATTCCAAGCCAGCTTCCTTCATAATGGCTTCCGCCAATCCATCTTTGGTCATAATTTTATAAGTTAATCATTTAGACCGACCTTTTCGATAGTATCAAGAGGTTCTCCTCTGCCATTCAAGGAAACACCCCATGCCTACTAGTATAGCAAAAAACAGCTTAAATACTAGATAATCTCTAGTAGGACACCCCTAAATCATCAAAGAGGGCACGCAAAGAGTCAAATCCAGGCGCTTGTCTTAAATCAATCTGTTTGGCTAAGAAATCAAACTCATCCTTCGCTTCTTTACGCCTCCCTTGAATGTAATAGGCCACTCCCAACTTCGATCGAAGCTCCAAATCTTGAGGAAAAGCCTCCTTCCCTAGAGCATAGACTCGAGTCGCTTCCTCTAAATGTCCATCGTCAGCCAAAAAATTACCCATCACCTCATACTCCCGCGGACTTCTGAATCTCCTCTCCAACTCCAAAGACTTCATGAAAGCCTCGAAGCTTGCCTTATTCTCTCCGCTAGCATAGGCCAGAAGACCATAATAGTAGTACCCATCAGGAACTTCTGGATTTAAATCAATTGCCCGCTGCAAGATATCGAGTGCTGCCTTATTGTCACCCTGCAAAGACTTGGTTTTCGCTAGAGAAAAAAGAACCTGTTGGCGATTCGGACTTAATCGTTCCGCCTCTGCTGCCTCTTCTTCCGCTCTCTTTAAATACTCTGGGTTGACATCATACACCTGATTATAAATATCAACCAACAGGTAACGGTTATAAGCATCATGAGGATGATCATCTCTAACCTGCTCCATTAAAGTCACTGTCTTTTCGACATACTCACGAGGAATATCTTGTGGGTTGCGGAAATAAGACTGCGCTACCAAGGCAGCGTAGTCCCTCTGTATCACCCACCGCAAGGGCTGCTCGATTGAAGCCGCATAATCAAAATATTCCAAAGCTTCTTGTGGTCTACTCTCAATAAAAGAAAACCCTAATGCTTGATAATAAGAAGCAACCGCTGGTCTATAGCTAATAAAATACTGTCCCGCAAGACATACTGCCAAAAAACCGACAACCACTACTCCCCCTTTCTCTTTCAGGTTTTTAGATTTATGAGACGATACTTCCTTGTTTTGGTTTTGATAGAGAGCATCAATCCAGGCCAATAGCAAAAACCACGTAAGAAGAGGTCCAATTGTTTCAAAAACAAATAGAAGATGAATTGCATAGGCTGCATAAAGTGCGCCGGTAAATAAAAATAGTCGCGCCCACTCCTCTCTGCGACCAACTACATACACCTCACTCAAAAAAGCCCCAATCAAGTAGATATAAATTAAAAGGAGCGCCATCCCTCCCGCTACCAAATACTCCAAAATAAAGTTATGTGGCTTATCAAAACGAGTCTCCGTGTATCCCAAACTCAACACTTGCGGATCGTAATACTTGTCATAAACCACATTAAAGTTATCCCACCCCCAACCCCAGATCGGTCTTTCCTTAAATCCCTCCCACGAAGCCTGATAAGCTGCCAAGCGCGGAATGAAAGACTCCGATTCAAAAGATATTTCTTGAAAACGACTGATCAACGAAAACTGAGACAAAAAGGTACTGCCTTTCAACAAAAATCCCAAAAGAATTACTCCTCCGCTAAAAAGAACAATCTGAACAATAAAACGTTTACTTGTCTTTCGGTTAATATAGGCAAACCCAATAATTAAAATCGCCAAGCCAACCCCTACTCCCAGAATCGACCCCCTAGTTTGCGAAGCTACGATAGCTAAAAATGACAGGAGCGTCGCTCCACCCTCCAGCCAAAGATTACTACTCTTTAGCTTAAAAATTCTTCGCCAACTCCATTGAGCCTCTCGCAGTAAAAAATACAGACCCAAGAAGACATGAAATAGTAAATACCCGGCCATAAAGGTTGGATTACCAAAAGTCGAACCAGGTCGAAACTTCTCCGCCTCTTGCACGAACAGAAGATCTGGTTTTAGAAGTTGAAAAAGAGCAATCAGAGCCACCGCCCCAGATACATACAAAGATACTCTCCAAACCTTGTCCCAAGGAACTGTTTCCCTTAAAGAAACTAGTGCTAAAAATAAACCGATCCCATGAATAATAGTCACTACACCCAGCGATCTTTCCTGAAGTGACCAAAAACTCCTCCAGGGATCAATACCCAAAGCTGCCGTAATAACTAAAGCCACTCCAAAAGAAACCACTCCGACAAGCACTGGTGTTGGTCGAAGATTCAACCTCTTCTCAGAAACGACCAACCCCAGCCACAGAAAAAAGATGAGACTTGTAAGAACTTGAAAAAGAGCTGTCTTCGGAACAAGCTGCGGATAAACTCCAACCTTGAAGTAAACAAATGGCAGGAGAATAACCAAAGCATATACAAGATACTGTATATACTCCCGCAGATTGGATGGCCGAAACATTCTATAATGTAAGCACAGCCGCCCTCTTCCTTCAAACACAAAACCCCCGCTTTCGCGGGGGTTTTGCTGACTTCCCGAAAATCCTCTTAAAGAGAGTTTTCAGGTAGCTAGAGTATCGACTATTCGTAGGTGACGTTCACCACTGTAATCGGTACTGCGTTCGCTGAGAGTCCAACACCTGACGTACCGCCAGTAACAGCCGTCGTGTAGAGAACATCCGTAGCATTCTGGATGGTCACTGACAACGTATCGGTCTGTGAAGCAGTGTTTGAAGTGTTGTTACCGTTGACTCTAACCTTAATCGTCTTACCAGCTGAAGAGATCTGAGAGCTTGCGATAGCGAAGCTGACAGAAGTCGTCGAGGTAGATGATAGGGTTGCATCGGTCCAAGCTACACCGGTATCGGCATCAATAAGTTGTACTGAAGCCGGTAAGGTAGAGCTGTTAGCCGCACCGCCCAGGGTCAAAGTTACGGTTGTTAAGAGCACATCGCCTCCTACATTATCAGCCGTAAAGGTGATTGAAGCGATATCCTGGTTGGCACCACGAGTCTGAGTTCCGCTCACGAGAGCAGCTGCAGACACGCTCAACTTGCTCCTCAAAACTCTCTGAGCAGTCGCTATCGGTGAAGACAAGCTGACCGATGAAGAGTTATTGGAAGTGTTACCAAAGGCAGTCGCAATGCTTGAGGTAGTACTGAAGACTGTCGTCGTCGCTACCTTGAAGACGTGCGTGGCTGCGTCGGTCGCACCACCAGAGCTAAAGTCACCAACATCACCACGGATAGTTACGCTCTTTGATGCACCCTTCGGTACCACCAAGGCGCTACCAAAGTTGAACTGAGTGTAGTATCCAGGTCCTGGATTTGTAGTCGAAGTGTAGGTCGTGACTGTTCCTGCTGGAACACACGCTCCTCCTTCAACACACGCCTCCAAGCCACCAAAGGTTTGCTTGATAGTTGAAGTACCAGCTACCTGTTGGAAGACATAAACGTCATTGACGCGAACATCTTCAATGTTGGTGGTTTCAGTGAAGCGGAAGATAGCCAAGGTGTTGTCGTTACTGCCCATGACAATGTCATTGGCTGGAACGGTTACCGAGCTAATCTGAACGTTCGCCTGACCAGCAATCGTAATGCTCTGACCAGTTACCGGAGTACCGCCACACGATACATTAGTAAAGGTGGTAGCACCTGAACCAGTACAGCTGGTGAGCGTGGTAACGGCCGAGTAGGTCGCTGCCGAAGCACTCGAGAGGATGTTGGCGTAAACGTCAACTACCACTGAGCTGCCTGACGGAACATTCAAAGTTCCAGAGAAGGCATACGGGGTGCTCGCTGCTACCGTGTTTCTGGTTGTTCCAAATTGGGTCTCCCCAATCTTGAGCAACAAGTTTTGGAAGATGGTCGAAGACGCTCCAGTGGTAATGGTGATGGTGTTGATATTAACACTCTCCGCATTAGCCGCTGACAAACGGAACGATCCAATCTTCACTGACTGTCCACCCTTCGACAAGGTTTGCGTACCAACTGCTGAGTTCAAAGAAGCAGTCAATTGGTTGCTTACCAAGGTCAAAGCCGCACCAGTCGCGCCACCGCTGGCTGAAGTCTGGCTCGAGGTAATGCCCTGGAGGTTAGCGGTGCTCTGAGAGAGAAGCTCTGCTACTACCGTAGAGAAGCTTGCTCCTGACTGCACATCACCTCTTAAGGTTAGAACTCGAGTCGTGTTAGCCGGAACGATGTAGTTGATTGGTGAAGCACTGGTTCCATAACAGAAGATCACAAGCTTGGTGCTGGTTGCAGCGCCGCTAGCAGAGTAGTCGGTACAAGCACTGGCCGCAGCTGTTGCTGGACTAGTGACAGTTGAACCAACCTGTACGCCTGCGTCGTCAACCAAAACTAGGTTTCTAATCTCGCTATCATAGGTCGCGCCCAAGGTTCCAGTATAGGTAATCCTCATGGTGAGGAACTTAACCTTTACCGGCTCACCAGCGGCGTAGATCTTGATCTTCGCCAAAGCAACTGATGAAGCTCCTGCGGCAATGTTGCCGGTCGGAGTGCTTGAGTCAGCGGTGACAGTGATTGATCCCTGATCAATGCTGATTGTAATTCCACCAGCTGGAACGGTTGGGGTAATCGGTACGTTGTACTGAGTATCAACCGCATAGATATCAAAGCTATTCAAGAGCTGGAACGTGAAGTTGAAGCTCGGAGAACCAGTGATATCTGCTCGTACCTGAATCAAAGCTGATCCAGTGTTCAAGCGAGCTGGAGCTGAAGACAAATCGAAGAACGCACTACCATCGGAAGCTACCTGGGCGAGCGTTGGCCCAACCTGGGTACCGTTCACGAAGAGTTTAACGTTTCGGATGTCATTCTTGTTGGCTGAACCAATAACCTTAAAGTCAATTCCCTTAAGATCAACTGGGCTGCTTCCAACGTTGGAGGTGAAGGCAGCAACAATGTTGTCCTGACTGCCAGCCGTTACCTGGGTACCAATTGCTGAGGTAGCCATGGTTAAGGTAGCAATCGCTGGGTTAGTAACAGTGGTTACGGTAAAGACATTCCCATTCAATGGGAAGAAGCCGGACGGAGTTACTGCAGTGTTGTTGGCATCAACTGCCATTACATCTGAAGCACTCATAAGCGAGAAGGAAACGGTGTTTCCAGCGTTCAATCCCGCTGAGGGGTCGATGGCTAAGGTTAACTTACGAGTCTGGCCAGCGGCTACGCTCAAGTTGAGATTAGAGAAGGAGATCACACCCTGGTTTACAGAGGTGTACTGACCTACTACTTTTCCATTTTCAACGAGATAAGCACCCGCGATTGAACTGTCAGCTAAAACGCCCTGCTTCTTGAATTTAACTTCAGAAACAGTCACACCACTGGAGTTACCAGCAGTCATATTGACAGTCAAAACCGGAATACGACCAGCCGCAGAACCCGAGCTTGAGATCATAGCACCAGAAGCCGGATTATCCGAAGCCAAGCTCACAGCCAAGCCGGAGGCTGGAGCAGTCGTTCCGCCAGTTCCACCGGTACCACCAGTTCCACCGGTGCTACCAGTTCCTCCCATCGCTGCAATCGCCGCGCGGGTCTTGGGACCGAAGTACCCAGCCGCCGGAGAAATGTTGTTCGCTGCTTGAAACTTCGCGAGAGCTGACTGGCTCAAAGCACCAAAATAGGTGGACTCATTACCAGGAGAACCCGCACCACTCGCATTGACGGTAAAGCCTTTGCCATTCAAATACTGTTGGAGACACTTAACGTCTTCGCCGGTACTACCCAAGGTGAGGTCTCGAGTGAAAGTACAAGCTACGCCAGCGCCAGAACCAGTTCCACCAGTCGCAACACCCAATTGGGATTGCAAAGCGGTGATCTGAGCTAACAAAGCCGCAATTTGAGATTGAAGTTCAGCAGTTGTTTGTGCCTGTGCAACAGGCACGATCGCTCCCGACATGCCCACAATGGTCATAACGGAAAGCGAAGCTGAAATGAATTTCTTACTAAACTTACTCATTTTATTTTACGAATCTTTTTTTAATTAATTTTTTATCGACAAAACTAACTTTCGAAGTTCGACCTTTATTTTTAAAAAACACACATTAATGAGTTGCTTCCTCTGTTTTCGACAGCCCGCCAATCTAAGTGAGGATTAGAGAGCAAGCTAATAACAGACAAGCAACCTCCGATATCAAATAAATAAAAGAAAAAACCTTTCTCAGAGAGAAGGCTGTAGTGTGCGCGAAAAAGAGTAATCCAAAATCCCTTTTTCTTTTACATAGACGCAGTCACCAGCTCAGCCTCACTTCTGAACTCATGCTCGTTCATCTGTCCCACCATAGGGCTAACCAAATAGCCTTATAGAGCAGAATCATACAAGGAAACGGCTAGAATATCAAGAAGTTACGGTTGGCGGCAATAATTGCTTAGAAAGCCTGTAGGCGCTCGTTGGCCCCCCTCCTAGACGCTCTACCCTTCCTTCATCCATCAGCTTCTGTAGGTCATAACGCAAAGTTCTTTCACTAACCCCCGAAAAAGAGGTCTGAAGATCCTTTAATCGGCAAACGGCAATTTCCGATTTAGCTGTTTGTTGCCGAATAAAATCTAAAATCTTCTCCTGTCTATCTCTAGTCCCTAAAGAAGTTCGAGTAGACGCCTCGATCTTGGGTGGACGGGATTCTCGATTAATCGTTGCTAGTCTATCAGTCTCCACCTCTGTTTTTTTATCTTCTTTTCTATCCTTTGAATGTTCTAAAGGTACCCCTTTAAGCTGGGAGGCTTCTTTAAAGAACTGGGCAAAGGAAGAGTGAGAAAGCCAAATTGCCTGATGAGAAACTTCTATAGCATCTATCTCTCTTGCTAACTGATAGCACTCCTCAATAACCGATTCAGCATCGGAAAGCGGCATCAACCCAGCATCAGCTGCTAAACGGAATAACCACTGAAGAGTGGTGAGCGTTTCGATTGCTTTGACTATCTGTTTTTGGTTAACCTCAACCATTAAGGAGATGGCTAGATCGTATACAGACTTCCTAAACTGACTATCAGAATCAACATTCTGAGAAAATCGAATAAGAATGTAGGAGATTTGATATGCCTTTCTGGCAATTTCCATTTTCTGGGGCATAGCGAATTACCCTCAGGCTAGGTTAAAGCGGCAAATGTGTCAACGAGTATTACTTAGAAAGTCATTGGCCTCAGACAAACCTTCAAGATTTCCACAGTCAAACCTCTTTCCTGCAAATTTAATTGCTAAAATCTCCTCCACTTTTAGGAAATCGGAAAAAACAACATTTATCGGCAAAGAATCATCTTCCTCGTTAATCGAAGAACGGTACTCCTCAAGCATATAGAATACGTCGTTAGAAAAAACGTAACCACCAATTATTGCCAAATTGGAAGATGGGTCACGAGCAATCATTCCGTTTTCCGATTTGTTTTTAATCTGCTCCTGAATGCCAGAAAAGGAATATACTCCTGGAGAAACTTCTTTTGCCGATTCCAGGACGCCACACATCCTAGCCCTCTCCCAAGTAACCTCCTGGGCCAAAAGCAAAGACTTTTTTAGTCTCCCATAGGTATCTGTCAAAAAAGTCAGTGCTCCTGGCTCTCCTAAGAGAAGATCGTCTGGGTAACGCATCGCTACTGCCCCTCCTTGAACCAAATCCCTCGCCCTCCACAAAGCATCACCTGTTCCCAATGGTTTTTCTTGTTCTACCACAAAAAATTCAACCTGAGGGAATTTCTCTTTGTATGCGCCGGTCACCTCATTGAAAACAAGAAGTTGGGTGCTATCGGCCACCACCACCACTCTTTTAAAACCAGCTTGAACGCCCTCCTCAATCACATAATCCAAAAGGGTCTTTCCGGCCACTTTAACTAGGGCTTTTGGCTTTGTGAGGGTGAGGGGCAATAAACGTTTTCCTCTTCCTGCCACTGGAATAACCAGTGTTTCAAGCTCTTTCATGGTACTTATCGATAGATTGTTAAGTTATAACACTAAAACAAAACGATTAAGGCTGCTATCGAAATAAACAGAAGACTAAAATAAAGTGCCAAACTACGATCTTCAAGTTGTTGATAAAAACGCTGAGTCGTAACCTCTAAAGTTAGTCCAGTTCCCAAAAGAGCTGTAGCAATCTTGGCGTAAGTAGGCCAAGGGAGAATCATAAGCACCAATCCCCACTGAAATATGAGAAAGGATCCCAAACATAACACCAACTTGTAGTGAATAGGATAAAAATTTGTTTCTTTTAGATTAAGGGTTCTCCAGCTAAAAAAATAAAAAAGGAGAGCGATAAATACCAGTGATAAAAACATTATCCCGGAATAAGCTCCTTTAACCATAAGAAAAAACTGGGACCATAAAAAGAAAAAGAGCAATATCACTAAGGCTTGATAGGCGCTAGCCCTATCTACCACCACCAAGTTCTTTACCCCTAAAAGCAGGTAGATCGCTCCCCCCAAGATAAACATTCGAAGAAGATCTGGCTCAACAGAAAAAACAGCAAAAGTTAAAACCAGTAAGGCTGGCAAAAAAGCACCACTCCGATAAAGAGGCGTAAAATAAACCACTACCAAAACAAGAGTTGTTGTTAGTGGTGATAAAAAATACCAAGCCGCCAAAACAACTAGCGATCTAAGTAGTAAAGACCAATGAATTGGCTCGAGAGCTGATTTTAACTTTTCCTCCATCTTTTAATTCTCCCCTAATGATCCGATTCGCTAACTCATCTAATATTACCTTTTGAATAAGTCTCTTGATAGGTCGAGCTCCAAAATCAGGATCAAATCCTTCTTTTGCCAAAAACTCCTCTGCCTTCTCATCAATTTTTACTATAATATTTCTTTCTGCCAGTCGTTTCTCAATTAGTTGTAGTTGGATTCGCACAATTTCAGCAATATCTTTTTGTCTCAATGGGTTAAACACCACAATTTCATCTACGCGATTAAGAAACTCTGGTCGAAACTCAGATCGAAGCGCTTCGAGTGTCTTAGTTTTGAATGTCTCCTCGGTTACTACGCTGGTCTTGTTTTCATCGTTGGCAAAGCCAATCTCAGCCATCTCTCGCAAGTACTGACTACCAACATTAGAGGTCATGATAATGATGGTGTTTTTAAAATTCACCATCTTGCCCTTACTGTCGGTCAGGCGTCCATTATCCAAAATCTGTAACAGGATATTAAAAACCTCTGGGTGAGCTTTCTCAATTTCATCAAACAAAATCAAACTGTAAGGACGGTGTCGGATAATCTCGGTCAGCTGTCCTCCCTCTTCGTGACCAACATATCCTGGCGGAGAACCAATGAGGCGACTTGTCGCAAAACGCTCCATGTACTCCGACATATCAATTCGAATAATTGCCTTCTCATCGTTAAACATAAACGACGCCAATGCTCGAGCCAGCTCGGTCTTACCTACTCCTGTTGGACCCAAGAACATGAATGATCCCAGGGGTCGGTGTTCATCAGATAGCCCTGCTCTCGCTCGTCGTAAAGCCGAAGCCACCGCCGTAATTGCCTCTTCTTGTCCTACCACTCTTTCTCGTAACACATCTTCAATGCGCAGCAACTTCTCTCCTTCTGATTCCAACATTCTCTGAAGAGGAATGCCCGTCCAGCGTGCTACAACCGCCGCTACATCTTCTTTGTCGACCGCCTCCTTAATAAAACGGTCATCTATTTCAGTCTTCTTTTTCTTTTGACCAACCTTACCACTCACTCCGAAATGTTTCTTTTCGAAAGAGGTGTAATCCTTCTCTGCTTGCGGCAGCTCACCATAAATAATTTGAGCCATTCGCTCCAAGTTTCCATCGCGCTCTGCTACCTCGGACTCTCTCTTAAGATTCTCTAAGCGTTGTCGCAGTTGATGCAAAGTTTCAAACTTTATCTTTTCTGTGTGCCACTTACTAGAAAGATCATCATTTTGTTCTTTTAATTCCTCTAACTTCTTGGTGAGCTCTTTTAACCTCTTTGATGACTTGCTTGCATCCTCTTTTAATAAAGCCTGACGCTCCACCTCAAGACGAGTTAATTCACGACGCACTCTCTCAATCTCGTTCGGTAAACTCTCACTCTCTAGGCGACGTGAAGCAGCTGCTTCGTCAATTAAATCTACTGCCTTGTCCGGCAAAAACCTGTCAGTAATGTAACGCGCCGAAAGTTGCACCGCTGCTACAATCGCTTCATCGCTAATACGCAACCCGTGATGAATCTCATACTTCTCCTTTAATCCACGTAAAATCGCCATACTATCCTCAAGAGTCGGCTCTTCTACCATTAGCGGTTGAAAGCGACGCTCTAGGGCTGGATCCTTTTCAATGTATCGTTGATACTCTCGCACGGTCGTCGCTCCAATCGCTCGCAACTCCCCTCGCGCTAAAGCTGGTTTCAAAATATTTGAAGCATCCATCGCGCCTTCAGCCGCACCGGCTCCCACGATGGTGTGAATCTCATCAATAAACAAAATTATATTCCCAGCCGCATTCTTAACCTCTTTAATAAAAGCTTTTAGACGATCCTCGAACTCACCACGAAACTTCGTTCCGGCAATCAACGCTCCCAAGTCCAACATTAAAAGCCTCTTATCTTTCAAAGATTCTGGCACATCGCCACTCACAATCCGCTGAGCCAAACCCTCCACGATGGCCGTCTTTCCCACTCCCGGCTCTCCAATCAAAACTGGGTTATTCTTCGTGCGACGAGATAAAATCTGTATCAAGCGTCGCAACTCCTCCTCTCTGCCAATCACCGGATCTAATTTTCCTTCTTTGGCTTTGTCGGTGAGGTCGATCGCGTACTTTTCAAAAACCTGAAACTTATTCTCCGGAGTCTCATCGGTCACTCTCGCCGAGCCTCTTAACTGAGCTAAAATGCGCAACACACCCTCACGTCGCACACCAAAGCGCTGCAAGATTGATTGTGCTACCGAAGGCACTTCGATAATCGCTAGGAGCATGTGCTCACACGATACATATTCATCTTTCTGTTGAGTGGCAATCTTCCCCGCCTGATCAAGTACCTTCATCAACTCCTGTGACAAATAGAGCTGCCCCACACCAACTCCACCAACCATTTTAGGGAGAGCCTCCAACTCCTCCTCAATCGCCTCCTGCATCCCTTCCAAATTGGTTTGTAGTCTCGTCAAAACCGGCTGCACCAAAGACTGCCCATCTATCAAGAGGGCTGATAGAAGATGGAGTGCCTTGAGCTCACCATGATTCTTGGTCGCCGCCAGTTCCTGAGCGTTTTGGAGTGCTTCCTGAGCCTTAATTGTAAATCTATGAAAATTAGCCATAAGTTATTAGTAGAATACTACCTTTCTCCTCCAATTTATATTTCTCACTAATACCACGAAAAAACGATGTGGGCAAGTTATTTTCTACTTAAATGTGTCACTGTTGGCTTTAAAATACCAACTATCTTCTTCACCTCCTTCTCGGTGAAACCTTTTCCAAAACTAAAGCGCACGCTAGATTTCGCCTCCACCCCACCAAGTCCAATCGCGAGCAAGACTACCGATGGCTCCAATGATCGCATCGAGCAGGCCGCCCCAGACGAAGCTGCCACGCCCTGCATATCCAAGGCCGTTAAAAGTGTTTCTGCTGAAACCTTGGGAAATGTCAGATTCAAAATATGCGGCAAGCCATCCTTGGCACCATTCACTACAAACTTTATTTTCTCGGCCCGCAGCTCTTTCAAGAAAACATGCCTCACTTTTTCCAATCTCTTTTTTTCTTTTCCTCGCTCCCTATTGGCTAGCACTACTGCTTCGGCCATTCCCACTATCAAAGGTACAGCTTCCGTTCCCGAGCGCACACCAAACTCCTGCCCGCCTCCATATAAAAGCGGCGACAAGCCATACTGCACCTCTGGACTCCCTGTTGTTTTCTTGCGTCGCGCAAAAAGCGCTGCCACACCTTTGGGTCCATACATCTTGTGCGATGACAAAGTCATAAAATCCACCCCCAACTCATTCACTCTAATATCTTCATACATAAACGCCTGCACCGCATCTGTATGTACCAGAGGATACATCTTCTCTCCTCTAAAATCCTTCACCACCTCCACTACTTTTTTCATATCCTGAATCGTTCCGATCTCGTTATTCCCATAAATTACCGAAACCAACACTGTTCGCTCGTTAAGTTCTTTTTTTAAACTAGCCAACTTTATCTTTCCTTCTTTATCGACTGGAATGCACGCCACTTCTGCTCGCCCACTTTTTTCTAAATATTCCGCCACCTTCAAAACCGATTCGTGCTCAATCGCAGACACTATAACTTTCGGCAAACCTTCTCCTTTATATAGTCTAGTCACTCCCTGAAGCACCAAGTTATTGGCTTCCGTTGCTGACGAGGTAAATAAAACTTCTTCAAACTGCGCACCCAAAACTTCGGCTATTCTTTCGCGCGACCTATCAACCGCCGCTATCGCCTGCTGTCCAAAACTATGGACCGATCCCGGATTACCAAAAACCTCCACCCAATACGGCTTCATGACCTTCATCACTCGCGGATCTACCGGTGTCGTCGCCGCATAATCCGCGTAAATTGACAGTTTATTCTTTGACACGTTACACAATAAATGACACCCGCGACGTCTCCCCAGTCACCCGATGTGGCACATACAAAAAACGTCGCAAACGGTATAAGTCATACAAATCCTTAGTAATCTCAACGTCCTTCAAACAATATTTCTTTAACTCCTCCATCTTACCCTCCTTAAACAAACCAATTGCTTCCGAGCCATGCCCCGTCTTTCCTCCTGGCAAATTGGCTCGAGCCAACTTATCCAGACTAATGCGCTGTCCCGTGGCGAGCTCAACCTCTTCCAATAAATCCACACGCTGCTTACCCCATAAATCTACTCCATGCTTTTCTCTTAAAAAATAATTTTGCAAAACCGGCACATCATATCGATTCATACTGAAACCAACAATTCGATCACTGCCCCTAAATAACTCCGCCAATTTCCCCAACTCATGTTCCTCGAAAGTTAGAAATTCATTTCGCACGTATGAATAAACTCCCACTACGGAAATTTTCAAAGCCTGATAATTACCCCACCCTACCTCCGGGTCGGTAAAAAAATTTTGGGTTTCAATATCAAAAACTAGAGTATCGGTCATTCATCAAATATCACACGTGGCGATCCGCCACACTCGAAGCCGCGTAACTCTGCGGCTTGGTTAACGCCTCAAAGTTGTGCGCTCGCACAATTCCCAACACCTCCTGCAGCATCGCGCTCGTCGGTCCCTCACTCCCCACATCCACATGAATCTCAAATGTCCAGGCCGGCAAATGCTTTGTCTCTCGCTGCAATTCTTCCAAAATCCCGCGCGCCACATCAAGCGACAAAAAAACCTCGCGGATAATTCTGTCTCGCAAAGTATAAAACTTATCCTGAATCTTCCCTCGTCTCCAAAAATATCGTCCACCATTTCCAACGCGATGAACCACAATCGCTGTCACAAAGTCCGCTCGTCCATCCGCCTCCAAACTCGAATCGGTGCCAATCGTAATCTTATACTTGTGCTTCGAAGAAACCTCCATAAAAGACACCACCTCCTTAATCACCTCTGCTTGATTCAGTTGTGTGCCATAAGCACTTAAAAATGTACTCATAAAATTCTCAAAAAAATGGGGGCTTGGAACACGGAGGTGTCCGCAAGCTCCCCATTGCGGTCTTAGGCGGCATCAATCTCCGCCAATACATCCCTGAGTTCATCCTCTCCCTCTCCCGCTGTAATCTGTCGTTCGGCAACCTCTTCCAAGATTCGAGTTACCCGCTGAGCGATATCGGCCGCCGAGCGTGGTTTACGCCAGGCCAGACCGAAGATCATCTGCGCCGTAACCGGCCCTCGAAATCGCTCGCCTTCTGCGCTTCTCTCCTTCATGGCTCCTCACCTCCTTTCTGAAAGAATAAAGTATTTAAGCTTTCTAACTTATTAATAATCTGGAAACCAGCCCCTTGTCAACGAAATTTTATTTTGAATTTTCAAAGAGGGTATGAAACAATTAAGCTCACATGGCGAAAAACAAACCAGATCGCACCCCTCAAAAATCCTACCTCCTCCCCCAGGTTAAAAAAGCTATCTGGGGCTTTATCTCCTTAGGTGTGGCGATTCTTCTTCTGCTTGCTCAATTTGGAAGCGCTGGCCCAGCTGGCGCCCTAATCTTTAAGGCTCTCTCGATAATCTTCGGTTGGGGGTACCTTCTTCTTCCCCTGGGGTTAATCGCTCTCTCTGCCGCCCTTCTTTCTCAACGAGGAGGACTCCTGGTTGGCGCCACCGCCTTAAGTACTATCACCTTTATCATCTCCTCCCTCGGCCTTGTAGAAATTATGGCTCCCGGAAAGGGTGGCTGGATTGGAAACATCTTAGGAGCACTCAAGATTCCCTTCGGAGTCCAAGCTGCTTTTGTTATTAATCTTGTCGTTCTTATCATCTCTATCATCGCTATCGCCAACATCCCTGTCTCCTTTAACTGGTCAGCTCTCTGGAAAAAAGAACGAGAAGACGAAGACCTTGAGATTATCATCCCTGATGGCATGGAAGAAGAAGTTGAAAAATCAGAAGAAGAAATCTCCTCAGCCAAAGAAGGGACAGGAGAACCAGCCAAAGAAAAAATAGAATTGGTTGAAAAAAGTTATAGTCACGTTCCGTTAAAATCGCTAAAACCAAAAAAGTTTACCAACTACTCTCCACCACCACTTGATCTTCTCAAATCAACCTCCGAAAAACCAACCACCGGCGACTTGCGCGCTAACGCCAACATTATTAAACGCACTCTCGAAAGTTTTGGCATTCCCGTTGAGATGGGCGAAGTAAACATCGGTCCCAAAGTTACTCGTTATACCTTAAAACCAGCTGAAGGCATCAAGCTCTCACGCATCACCGCTCTCAATCAAGATCTTGCCCTCGCTCTCGCCTCTCACCCCATCCGCATCGAGGCTCCTATTCCGGGAAAATCTTTAGTTGGCATAGAAATCCCCAACAAGACCGCCGCTCTAGTGCGTCTCGGAAGCCTCCTGGGTTACCCCGACTTTCAAGCAGCCAAACCGCTTCTCTTTGCTTTGGGGCGTGATGTCAGCGGCGAACCAATCTTCGGCAATATTGAGACCATGCCTCACCTCCTAGTCGCTGGCGCTACTGGGTCAGGTAAAAGCGTTACCATTCACTCCATGATCGTCTCTCTGCTTTATAAGAATTCTCCTCAAGATTTAAAGCTTGTTCTCATCGATCCCAAACGTGTTGAACTATCAATCTATGAGGGCTTACCTCATCTGGTTGGTCCAGTTATCACCGAGAGCAAGCGTTCGCTATCTGTCTTCCGCTGGGCCATCAGTGAGATGGAATCTCGTTATGAACAACTCCTCAAAGCCAGTAGTCGCGACATCAAGAGCTTTAACTCTAAAGTCAAAGAGGAGGATCGCCTCCCTTATGTAGTCATCGTGGTTGATGAACTCGCCGACCTAATGCAAACCTACGGTCGCGAGGTTGAAGGATACATCATCCGCCTCGCCCAAATGGCTCGTGCCACTGGCATTCACTTAGTACTTTCCACCCAACGCCCCTCGGTTGAAGTTATCACTGGTCTTATTAAGGCCAACATCACCTCTCGCATCGCTCTTCAGGTAGCAAGTCAAATCGACTCCCGCACCATTCTCGACTCTGCCGGCGCCGAAAAACTCCTTGGTGGCGGCGACCTTCTCTTCATCTCCTCTGAATTTTCTAAACCAAAGCGCATTCAGGGAACCTACATCACCGAGGAAGAAATTAATACGGTGGCAGGCTATATTCGCGATCACAACCAAGAACTAAGCGATGATTCCGAAAAAATCGATTTTGGAGCAAGCGGTAATAATAACAACATCACCGGGAACGCCGCCGGAAATGAAAAAGATGTTTTTTCTGACTTTGGCGAGTCGGACACCGATGACGATCTCTATGACGAAGCCGTTGCCATAATCCGCGACGCCAAAAAAGCCTCCGCCTCCTTCCTGCAGCGCCGCTTGAAGGTCGGTTATGCTCGCGCCGCCCGCCTCTTGGATTTAATGGAAATGAACGGTATTATCGGACCGGGAGATGGAGCCAAACCTCGTGAAGTCTATCTTGATCAACTCCCTCCCGAAGACTAATTTATGGAGGAAATCAGCGACGAAATCATCTCAAACCACCCCGAAGCTAAGGTGGCCCTTATTATTCAAGAAGGCCTACGCCGTAAAGGATTATCGCTCAAAAAACTCTCCGATGAGAGCGGCATTGCCTTAAAACACCTAGAAAATATTACAAGCGGCAATTTTGAAAAATGGCCTGCCGCTCCCTACTTACGAAGTTATCTACTAGTCGTCGGCGATATTTTAGGCTTCGACGGTCAAGCTCTTTGGGAGTCGGTCCGCGAAGAAGAGTTAACGGTTGCCTCTGGATCAACCGATCGTCTTCCTCGAAACCGTTTCGCCTTTCCTCAGCTGAGCAGAAATTATCTTATCTTAACTGGAGTCGGAGTTATTATTTTAGTTATTTTTCTAGTCAGACTTCCCAGCATCCTAGGAACCCCCTCTCTGCAGATACTCTTCCCTGAAGAGCCATTAACTACGAGTAGTGTTTCACCAATAGTTGTTCAAGGACAGTTAGAAAATGGGACCCAGGTCACTGTTAATGGGCAAACCATCACTCTCCAGGAAGATGGTAGTTGGAACACCGAAATTGCTCTCGAATCAGGTTTAAATACTGTTGAAATTATCGGCAGTAAATTTTTGGGCAGAGAAACAAAGATAATTCGTCAAATCATTTTCGATCCATCAACCGCTTCCACCAGCACTCTTATTGAGGAAGCAACCTCAACCGAAGATGAAGTTGAGGATACTCTTTAGAGTATAATTAGAACAGTTGTTGTCCCCAATTGACAACAAAAACAACCTATCTACACTGAGAAGTAGGAGTTTTTCTCCTGTGCTACAATGAACGCTATGGCAAAAAACAAAGAAGAAAAGAAAAGCGAAAGCAGTAAGAGTGGTAGCATCGATACACTTCTCTCTGAACTTCAGGAAAAATATGGTGAAGGCGCCATCATGAAGTTGGGTGAAACAGCCAGGGTTGATGTGGCCGTTATCCCAACTGGATCCTTTTCTCTTGATCTTGCCCTAGGAGTTAATGGTCTCCCTCGGGGACGTATCGTTGAAATTTTTGGACCAGAATCAAGTGGCAAAACCACCCTAGCCCTCCATGTTGTTGCCGAAGCCCAAAAACAAGGAGGAAAGGCGGCTTTTATCGACGCCGAACACGCCATGGATCCCGAGTACGCCGCCCGTCTCGGAGTAAAAATTAATGAGCTCCTCATCTCTCAACCTGATAACGGCGAAGAGGCACTAAATATTCTGGAAAGTTTAGTGCGTTCTGAAATGATCAGCGTCATTGTCGTCGACTCTGTTGCCGCTCTTACTCCGCGCGCTGAGATCGAAGGTGAGATGGGCGCCCAGTTCATTGGCCTTCAGGCTCGCCTAATGTCGCAAGCTCTCAGAAAACTAACCACTATCGCCGCCAAATCTCATACTCTTATCATCTTTATCAATCAGATTCGTATGCAGGTCGGTGTCTTTTTCGGTAACCCCGAAACCACTCCCGGTGGAAAAGCTTTGAAGTTCTATTCATCAGTTCGAATCGATGTTCGTCGCACTGCTCAAATTAAAAAAGGAGAAGATGTTGTTGGTAGTCGCGTCAAAGTAAAAGTGGTCAAAAACAAAGTTGCTCCTCCTTTTCGTTTGGCCGAGTTCGATATCATGTACGGTCATGGCATCTCTTATGAGGCTGATGTCTTAAACGCCGCTATCAAACATAAGATTGTTGGGAAAGCCGGATCCAGCCTCTCTTTTGAAGGAGAACGATTAGGTGTTGGACTATCAAATGCTGTAGAAAAGTTAAAGGAGGACAAGAAGATCCTAAAGGCTATTGAAAAAGCAGCTCGCCAGGCTATCGAAAAAAGTTCTTCTCTCCTCGATAATTAATCTATCGTTGCTGTAGTAAGGTAATCACCGCCCCCATACCATCAAAAGAAGTAGAAAGAACCAAATACTTCCCTCCGTACCAAGCATAGACAAACATTGCTCCAGTTGGATTATCGTAAGGCTTTTGACGTGTTAGAGTTCCTAAAACAGATCCTTCCTCAAATGTTCGCCCACCCTGAGGCGGATCGATAAAAAGTTTAGCAATCTCTTGAGACTGCTTCTCTATGGCCGCCACCGAATCTTGATTAACTGTAACCGCCTCATCCTGCTGTAATTTCAAAACATATCCCGGCCATGCTCCGCGACCATCACGATATATAAAAAGATTGAAATTCGGTTCAAAAACATCGAGCCAAAAGTTCTCGTTAAGAAGAGCAACATCATTCAATTTTAAAAACTCTGCCCAAGAATAGGGAAGTTCGTCACTATCCTGCGGAAGAACCTCCACGAAAGCGTTTCTCCCACGAACCGCACTCAAAGCATTAAGGAGGCCCTGGCGGAAAGTCTTAAGCTCAGCAACACTGGAAGCTCCTTCGCGAGGCAACACCACCGGCACAATATCCTGAGCCTCTAACTTAAGATAAGATTCATATTTAAAAGTAGGATAGGCATTAGGAAGAGGCTGATAATCTTCCTCGACACCATCTTCTGTCTGTGGTTCTCCCCCTCCCAACAAAAAAGAAATGTTGGGCAAGGAGCCAGAAAAAATATAAAAGAACAAAAAGCCTACTACGATCGCCGCTACCAAAACCACCACCCCAATCGCTATCAAACTCAGCACTCCCGAAGAACGCGGCGCAACAGAACTCTTTTTTTCTTCTGCGGCTAAAAGCGAAGCTACCTCTTCGGCCTGGAGAGAAATCCCACCGCTGGCACTGACCGATTCCAAATCGGTTCTCATAGTCCTCACTTCCATCTCCGGTGGCGGAGGAGGCACATACTCTGTCTGTTTTTTAATTTTTGGTAAGTCTGGCAAATCAACCATTCTTTATATTGTACTTCAGCAAGCACCTTTTCAAAAACAAAGAGGCTCATCTCTAGCCTCTTTGTTTTAATACTTAAAAAATTTTATGTGGTGTTTTCTACTTAGTAGTGAGTTGTTTTATCGAAAGACCAATTCGGCCATCTTCTACTTTAATAACCTTCGCCTGCACAAAATCACCTTCCTTCACCACATCAGTTACATTTTTCACAAAACCGTCTCTCAGCTCAGAAACGTGAATCATACCATCCCGTCCACCACCCAAATCCACAATCGCTCCAAACTCTAGAATCTTAATAATATTGCCTGAAACAATATCACCTATCTTATACTCATGCGTTAAACTAGCGATTGCCGCTGTCACCTTATCCACCTTCTCCTGTGTGTCAGCCGACACAAATACCTTTCCATCATCTTCAATATCAATACCAGTTAGTTTATGAGTAGCAATCAATCCATTAATCATTTTCCCACCGGGTCCAATGACCATTCCAATTTTTTCTGGATCAATCTGAATAAATCCAACCTTCGGAGCAAATGGAGAAAGATTTTTCTTCGGCTCAGCAATTATGGTATTCATAAAGGTCAGAATATGTAGTCGCGCCTTCTTGGCATCAGCCAAAGTCGCTTTGATCATCTCGCGATTCAAACCTTCAATCTTAGTGTCAAGCTGCACCGCAGTTACTCCATCTTTTGTCCCAGCCACCTTAAAATCCATATCACCATGGTGATCTTCTGGTCCCTGAATATCAGTTAGAACTTTAAAATTACCCTTTTCATCACTCACCATTCCCATCGCAATTCCGGCCACAGCCTTTGGAATCGGTACCCCAGCATCCATCAAAGCCATACTGGTTCCACAAACCGTCGCCATTGAAGACGATCCATTAGAAGAGGTAATCTCCGAAACCACGCGAATGGTGTATGGAAACTTCTCCATTGGTGGAATCAAATTCTTGACCGCTTTGGTGGCTAGCGCACCATGACCAATCTCTCGTCTCCCCGGACCTCTAAACATCCCGATCTCTCCTACCGAATAAGGTGGAAAATTGTAGTGTAAAAGAAAGCGTCTAGTACTAGTCTCCTCCATCGTCTCAATCAGTTGTCCTTGTCCCAATGGCCCCAAGGTCGTCACTACCAATGCCTGCGTGTTCCCACGCATAAATAACGATGACCCATGAGTACGATTAAACAAGCCTACCTCACCCTCAAGCGCGCGCACTTCGTCCAACTTTCGCCCATCGGGGCGTTTATCCGATTTCAAAACACCAACGTGCAATAGTTCATCAATCTCTTCCTCAAACAATCTATCGAGAACCGCTCCTTCCAAATGCTCTTCCGGATGTGTCGTCTCCCACTGCCCTTTTAGGTATTCAAAATATTCATGCTTCAAAACACCGAGGCGGCTCTGCTGCTCCAACTTCAAGGGATGGTAGAAAGCTTCCGGCAACTTATCTCCCAAAAATTCTTTGGCCAATTTCTTTAACTCCGGATTGGCCTCATCTAAAACCACCTCCGCCTTAGTCTTCCCATGTTTCTTAATAATGTCATTTTGAAAATCAATTAGACGATTAATTTCCTTTTGGGCTAAATCAAAAGCCTCCATCACCTCATCCTCCTGTGTTTCGCGACCCTCCAACTCAATCATGTTGATCTTATCTTTTGGACCAGAAGCAAAGGCATGGAAACTGCATCCCTCACCACAGGTGTGAGAGTTATCTGGATTCACTACCAACTTTCCTGAAATCTTTCCTACCCGTGCTCCGGCTACCGGACCATTCCATGGAACCTCAGACAATCCCAACGCCAAAGAAGCTGCCGCCAATCCTACAAAATCCGGATCATTTTCTTCATCGTAGGAAACAACAGTCACCACCACCTGCACATCGCGACGCAAACGATAGTCAAAAAGCGGGCGAAGAGTTCTGTCTACCAATCGTCCGGTAAGAATAGCGTCCTCTGACGGACGTCCTTCACGACGCATAAATCGGCTGCCCAAAATTTTACCTGCTGCATAAAACCGTTCCTCATAATCAACCCGAAGCGGCAAATAATCTTTATCGGTATCTCTGTTTGACATCACCACCGTCGCTAAAACAATTGTCTCTCCATATTTTCCCAAAACAGCCGCGTTAGCCTGACCAGCCAACGGAGAAATCTCTAACGTCAACTCCTTTCCACCAACTTCAATTGAATATGTATGTCTTTCTAAAGCCATAGTTAAAAATTTTATCGTTTTAAAATAATTCGAGGAATATCTTCAATGTTAATAAAATGGTCAACGCTCTCCACCAATTTAGTAGAAGTACTGCCTCGAAAAGCCGCTACCTCTACCAACCTCCCTGAACCCCATTTTAAGTAATTTACAAGCGGTACAAAATCGCCATCACCGGTCACCAAAATTACTACGTCCAAAAAAGAGGCCATTCGAATAGCGTCGACCGCCATTCCCACATCCCAGTCAGCCTTTTTCATGCCATCCGGGTAAATTTGAAGATCCTTACTTCGTAGCTCTAATCCTGACTTCTCTAGAGCTTCAAAGAAAGAGGACTCGCCCGTCTTAGCGTCACCCGTCTCACTTTTCACCACATAAGCCATCGCTCGAATCAACTGTCGTCCACCAATCAAGTGGCGCATCAGCTCACCATAATTAACTCGACCATGATAAAGATTCTTAGCCGAATGATACAAATTCTGAACATCAACAAAAATACCGACTCGTTGGTTTGAAAAGCTAACTTTGCCTTTTCCTTTCATTAGAGAACTACTTCAACCCAAGCTTTTTAGAAAGCTTTTCGTGAGTCTTAGGATCTTTGCGCTTTAAATAGCCCAAAAGCTTGCGGCGCTGGCTAACCATCTTCAAAAGCCCACGACGGGAGTGGTTGTCCTTCTTGTGCTTCTTAAGATGTTTAGTCAGATCCTCAATACCGCGACTTAAAAGGCCGACTTGAACTTCGGCCGAACCGGTATCAGTAGTGTGCTTTTGGTGTTCCTTTACTACGGAACTCTTCACTCGCTTCGTTAACATGTCCGCCCATCATACCCCATCTGAGCCCAAAAGGCAAGCCCTCTAAAAATAATAATCGCTGTCGCACAATATTCCCAAATCACCTAAAATTAGCACATGACTGACATCAACACCCTCCTCTCTGAATACCTCGATTACATTGAGATTGAAAAAGGACGCTCCTTGCGCACCCGCGAAAACTACTCCCGCTACCTCAAAGAATTCTTCGAACACTCCAACATTAAAAAACCAAACGACATCACCGAAGAGGTGGTCCGTAAATTCCGCCTCGATCTTGCCAGAAAGAACCTTAAAAAAATCACTCAAAGCTACTATCTTATCGCTCTCCGCAACTTTCTAAAATATCTTGTAAAACGCGACATCCCTTCTCTCGCTCCCGATAAGATTGAACTCCCCAAAGTTGCCCAACGCCAAATCGACATCATCGAATACAAAGATTTAGAGAGGCTATTAAAAGCTCCCGAAGGAAACACTCTACGCGATCTCCGCGACCGTGCCATTCTCGAAACTTTCTTCTCCACTGGGCTACGTCTCGCCGAACTCTGCTCCCTGAATCGCGATCTCGACCTTGAAGACGGTCAAACCACCATTCGCGGCAAAGGTGAGAAGTTGCGCATCGTCTTTTTCTCTAATGGTGCGAGAGAATCAATCAAAAAATACCTCAAAGCAAGAAACGACACCGACCCTGCTTTATTTGTTAGCATCTCTGGCGGCAAACACCAAAAAGCTTTGGGCCGCATCACGCCGCGCAGCGTCCAACGTCTCGTTGACTACTGGGCCAAGCGCGCCGGTATCCCAAAAAAAATTCACCCCCACCAAATCCGCCATCTTTTCGCTACCGATCTATTGGTAAATGGCGCCGATCTCCGTTCAGTCCAAACTCTTCTCGGTCACTCTAATATTTCAACCACTCAAAACTATACTCATTTAACCAACAAGGAACTTAAGGAGATCCATGAAGCTTTTCACGCTAGACGAAGAAGCAAATAAACAAAAACCACCTCACGTAAAAACGGGGGTGGTTACTTCGAATAAAACTACTGTCATTATAAACCAAGCATTAAAAAGTGGGCGTTGAGGGGATTGAACCCCCGGCCTACTCGGTGTAAACGAGTCGCTCTACCACTGAGCTAAACGCCCCAATACTCCGAAAGACTAAATTATTTTTTACAAATTCGCAATCACCTACTCCATCAAGTGAATCGCTTCTGATTTTATTGGTTGTCCAAAAAACTCACCTCCCACCCGATCAAACTTTTCTGATTCACCGGTTGTCATAAAAATTCTTTGTCCTCCTCGAGAAAGATCTTTGGCAAATTCTTCGTGACGATTTAAATAATCACGCAAACGAGGCGGTACTGCTCGTACCTCTGAAACAATTTTTACTTCATCGCCAATAATCTTCCTTATCTTGTCCTCCAGAATGCTGTAGTGGGTACATCCCAAAACTAAAGTATCAATCTTCTCCGACATCATTGGTCGCAAATAATCCTCCAAAATAGATTGAACTGCTTCGCTGTGCTGTTCTCCTGCTTCGACCAAAGACACTAACAGCGGACAAGCCTCCTGGATCACCGCTATTTCTGGATCGAGTTTTTTAAGCTCACGTTCAAAAGCTCCAGAGCGAACCGTTCCCTCGGTAGCTAAAACCCCCACCCTCCTACCATGAATAACCTCCACCACCTCCTCTGCTGCCGGAATCAAGACTCCCAATATTTTTTTATCTGGATAGTTTTGGGGAAGATATTCTTGCTGCAATCTTCTCAAAGATTCACTCGAAGCCGTGTTGCAAGCTAGCAAAATAAGATCTGCTCCCGAGGAGAATAAAAAAGAAACCGCTTGCCTGGTAAAACGATAAACCGCTTCCTGACTTCTTACTCCGTAGGGAGCTCTAGCCGTATCTCCAAGATATAGGTAATCATACTCTGGAAGTTCTTTAGCAATCCCTGATAAAATTGTTAATCCTCCAAAACCAGAATCGAAAACTCCAATGAAGTGATTAGCGTTTTTCACGATATAAATACGTTTTTAATTGTAACAAACAAACTGTCGGGCTGCCGGGAATCGAACCCGGTCTACCTGCTCCCAAAGCAGGCGTACTACCGGTATACTACAGCCCGCTTCCTATTTAAGGTTTTAAATAAACCCATCGCTGCCAAAATAAGAAAGCCTCTTTAAGGTATACGATTTATGCGATAGAATCAACGCGTTGCGCCCCCATAGTTTAATGGATAAAATGACTCCCTTCTAAGGAGTAGATCTAGGTTCGATTCCTGGTGGGGGTACCAAAAATAATTGAAAGCCAGATAATTTTCGTGTAGGATGGTAACCACGCCGCGGTAGCTCAGTGGTAGAGCGCAGCCCTGAAGAGGCTGGCGTCGGGGGTTCAATTCCCTCCCGCGGCACTTGTTAAATTTAAACACCCCTCACAGGTGTTTAAATTTTATATGTGGGAGGGAATTGAATAAGAAAGGGGTCGGGAAAACATTTGTTTTCCCGTGGCGGAAACATTGAAACCGCAGGGTTTCAAAAAAATTTTGTAAAAACAAAATTTGTTCAATAGCGCAGCGTCCCTCCCGCGGCACAATACAATATACTTTTTATATGCAGTACAAACTCGCTGGAATCATATTAATAATTCCAACTACTGTTCTAGCTTTTGGAATTAACTCAACAAGTCCATACCTCCCTGACCACATAGAAGATAGTGTGTGGTTTATCATAGTTATTTTAGCTAACCTTATCATTCCCTCAATAATTCTTGTAGCCGTTGCGGCCAATTTACGTACTCGGGCAAAAACAGATAAAGAAAAAATAATAGCGGGACGGCTACGAAAAGCTGGATTTATCTTATTAGCAACATCTCTTCTTGCCATCATTTCAAACTTTCTATTATTCACAGTTTACTAATTTTTTTTTAAAACTCGCTCCTTTTATAAGAATTACTTGCGCCATTAAACAGCTTATTCACTATCCAAATCATCACTACTGCCACCAAAACTCCAGCTGGCACATCTACCACATAGTGTTGCGCTAAAAAGAAAGTTCCGATACTCGATAGCACTCCCACCGGCACCGTAAACCATAACCACCTCCGATCGATCAAGTAGCTAAAATAAATCAGAAACACCGCCCACTGCACATGTGCGCTCGGTAAAGTTGAAGTTGGGTAGTATGTTTGAAGTCGCTTCGTCTTCTCTTCTCTCGCCGCACCAAGATACTCTCTAATTTCTGGCTGTGGAGAAAACTGCCGAAGTCTTTCTTGAATATCTTCGGTCAAAGGGAGTTGGTAAACATTATCTAAATAACGATCGTGCGGACTAAGAACCGGAAAAGCATTCCAGAGCGGAATACTAAAGACAAGCGCCATAGAAAATGTAACCGCCATTCTGATAAATACCTCGGGTCGAATAGCCAGCACTAAGAAAAATAGCGCAAAGAAAGCAAACGGCAGGTAGGAAAAACTTTGTACGATCGCCCACACTAGAAAAGATGAGTATTGCACTTCATAGATACTCAAGAATGGATAGTCTCCCAAAAGAAACCTATCCCACTCCGCCACCGTTGCATCCATCAAACGCACCGAGTTGAACATATTGAGATAGCTCATGATGAGCCCACCGAAAAAAAACACCAAGATAACTGGCACTCCTACCCTCAGAAAAAGAAAAAATCTTTCTCTCCACCATCGACGCGCCACTCTCCCAAAAACCAAGCTAAGACTATACAAAGGATGATGCTTCTTTAGTCCGCTATAGACCACTCCAATTCCAAAAGCAATAAAAAGAAAAAGAGCGATTGCTCCCGCATAGCCTAGCAATGCTTCCACCACCGGCCCAAAAAGTAATCCGGCATAATATGCTACGTACTGTCCTAAATCATCTCCTTCACGAAAACGTGATCGAAAAACAGCTACTATCGTTCCCAAAAGAACTACCAAAAGATAAAGCAAACCTTCCGGAGTCAAAGCAAATTTCTTTTTCATATCTTCGTTGGTGCCCCCGAGAGGATTTGAACCTCTAACCCTTACGGGACAGCGTCCTAAGCGCTGCGCGTATGCCAGTTCCGCCACGGGGGCCTATTCAAAATATCCTTCCATTATGCCTGAAAAACCTTATTTTACCAGCCTTTTCTAGCTTGACAAATACATATTATTATAGTATACTATACGCAGTAATAAGTGCCACCTGTTTGTTCTTCTCGGCGCTTTGTTGATAAGTGAATTCTGAAGCAAAAACAACCAAGCCCATAGCCCACCAAAGGAGACGGGAAATGAAAATCAACCTGCAATCTGTGAAAGAGATCTACGCGAAGGCGCCGTGGAAGGCCTTGGTCGCAGCAGCCATGCTCGTGGTCATCCTCGCCATCGTCCTTCTCTCCATCAACCCCTGGACGACTCTCTTCTTCGTGCCGATGCTCATCGTCGGAGGATTCATCCTCCTCGTGAACGCCATCGTCATGGTGCCAAGAAACCACTACGGCACCAAATTACGCCTGGGAGAGAGACTGCCCGGAGCACTGATGGAAGGGTGGCATAAGAAGTGGCCATTCATCGAGGAGGTCGAGATCATCTCGACCGAGCTCGATGAGATGGACATCAATGCCACCCTCACCACCGCCGACAACCTCGGCCTGACGGTCAAGGGGTCGTTGCAGTACAGCCCCGATCCCCGGATCACGGAGTGCATCAGGAATCGCCAAGGAGAGGAGGTGCACGTCAACAAATTCATCGGTATCTCCGACGCCGTCATCCGTGATGGCATCAAGGAGATGATCGAGGCCATCCTTGGAACTCTGGGCGGACAGCATGAGCACGAGGTCTTCATCAAGCAGCGTCTCGCGCTGGGAGTGCTCGTGAATGCCATCCTCATCCTCAGAGTCCTGCCGCACGAGAAACACACCAAGTACTGCAAGAAGGATACCTGCCCCTGGAAGAATCAGGATCTGATCGAGGTCGAGAAGCTCCTGGACTTCTACCTAGCTCATCGTCACGAGGTGAGCAAGGCCATCAAAAGGCAGCGCGGAGTTGCTAAGCATGAGTCAGAGGTCGAGGAGCGCTACGGCATCTCGATCGAGACTTTTGCTCTCAGCAAGGTGACCTTCAGCGCAGACACTGCTCAGGCTCTCGAAGAAAAGAAGAGAGCAGAGTTCCGCAAGGAGGCGGCGACTGTTAAGCTGGAGCTGGTCAAGGAATTCAAGGGAGTCCTTCCCAACGCCAGTCCTCAGCTTCTCCTGAATGCTGCCGACACGACACTCGATCCGAGCGTCAACAAGTCCATCACCTCCGTCGAAGGAGAAGCGGGGGTGCTAGGCGCCATCGCCGCCCTCACTGGCAACAGCAGTGGCGGAAGCGGCAAAAAGGGCAAGAAAGGATAATCGATCATGGACGGCAAAGGAAAAAGGAGGGCTGGCCTCGCTAGCCCTCCCTTGATCTCTACCAAGGAGCAGAGCAAACTGAATCGTGCCGGCGGGAAGTGGATCATCGTCCTCCTCCTCGCCGGAATCATCCTCTCCCTCGGGTTGGTGTTCGCACCTTCCCGAAACAACAACGCCTCCCGTCCAGCAACAAGACCCGTGAGCGAGCTCAACCTCGGTTGTGTCGTCTATGAAGACGTGATCGAGAAGCAGCTCACAAACGGCGGGAAGATCAATCTCGACCTCTCGAGCCACTGTTACTCGCCGTGGATCGAAGTCGATGGGAAGAGCTTCACGAGTTATGGGTGTCTCGACGCCCAGTTCCTCTACGCCGACGGTAAGGTGAGTGATTGGATGGAGCGTTGCTCCGGGCGACGCCACTCCACCCAGAAGAAGATCAAGTTAGTCCGCTTCAGACCCGGAGCCGACCAGCCGAGCGACGCCTGGCCGGTAGAAGTCATCGTTCATCCGAGAGATCGGTGAACAAAGTCGCTGAAACACCAAACCCCCGACGAGGAAACTCGCCGGGGGTTTTGCCATTCAAGAACACCACAGTATGGAGAAAAATTTAAGCTCCTCCTCCAGCCAAGTTGGCCACCACTGCCGGAATAGCATAGGACAAAACGGCTGCCACAATCGCCACCGCTACCCAAATAAGAGTGCTAGTCGCTCTTGATGTTCTGCCCGGATCACCAGCTGAAGTAAGGTAAAGATAGGCTGCATAGATACCCATCACTACCGCAATCACCCAGAAGAAAACCTGTGCCCATCCAATCAAGTTGATGATAATGTCTATAAAATCCTGAGGAGTCTCAACTCCAACCGATCCATCAACCTCCGGTGGAATGTACTCTACTCCGGTATCAGCATCCGCTGGATCGTCACCAAAAAGTGGCTGAGCCGAAACAACCGAAGCTGAAAAAACCATTACCGACAAAAAGATCGCAAGCACACTGGAGATTTTAAGTAAGTTGTCTTTCATAGTTTCTATAAGATTTTGTTTCGACCTTATGAGAAGTCCAACAATTCTTCCAACCTTCCTAACTTGTATTTGCAATAATACTATTCAGAATTGATGGCAATGTAAAGGCGATAATAACCACGAAAATAGCAACCACCGTATAAATTAGTTGTCGATGAGCCTTACTAATGTTGTCTGGTTTAGATCCACCAGTCAGATATAAATAAGCTGTATATACTCCAGAGATAACCGCCGCTACCCAAAAGAACTGCAACATCCAACTACCAATTCGACTAAATAAATCGAGAAGCTCGGTAATAGAATCAGGAATATTAGTCTCTTCATCTTGTGCCAACGCCACTACCGGCAAAAGTGCCATCACTACTCCCAGCCATATTTTTTTCATACTGCTTATTATAACAAAAAACCGGCAAGATGCCGGTTTTTTGTATACCCAAACGCAACCTTTAAGTGGTAATAAAACCAGTAACGATTGCCGGGATAGCGTAAGAGATTACAGCCACCACAATAGCCACTACCGTGTAGATCAACATGTAGTTGGCGGTGCTCACCTTGCCGCTGTCGCCACGGGCAGTGAGATACAGAAAAGCAGCGTATAGACCAAAGAACACTGCCGCAATCCAGAAGAAGACCTGGACCCATCCCAATAAATCAAGTGCTAATTTTACTAAACCGGTCGGACCAGTAATGCCTCCTGGAGCTGTCGGAGGACCAATTCTCGTAAAACCATCGAAAATATCATCTGGCGGAGCTCCCAACTGTGCTCCTGCTACCATCGGTAAAATCAAAAGCAAAGCCGCTCCACCTCCCAATAAAATCTTTTTCATTTGGTTAAGCATTCTCGTATCTCGACCTTTCGATTTCTCTATACTATACACTATACCTAGGAAAAATACACTAGGAAGAAAATAGGCTCTGTAAGATGCCTGTCACTCCTCGAGCCATCAAGATCACCAAAAGTCCAATTGCCGCATAAGTAATTGTCCTTCGGCCATCGGCAAACTTTTGTGGATTTCCGCCAGCAAAAAGCATCTGAAAACCACCGTAGATTATCATAATCACCACAATTAAGGTCGCCAGTTCTCCCAGACGCTGAATAATCGTATCCAAGACACTAAACAAACAGTTTCTATTGTCGCTATCATCACATAACGGGTTAACTAAGGGGATGATAGTGCTCGACGGCGTTCCTTCTTGAGTAGTTCCATTATTTTGATCGTTTGGGTTGTTTGAATCATTGGGATCAGGACAAGGAAGTAGCGGCGGTGAACCACAATTTTGGTTATTATTCTGATTGTTTGGATCAAATGGATCGGCACAGGGAAGCAGTGGCGGCGCTCCACACTGAGCATTAATTATCGGAACATTACTAAAAATAATTGCTCCAGAAAGAGAAATTAGAGATAAAAATAAAAGTTTTTTGTTCATCAATTTAATAATATCATTTCTAATTACTTTGTGGTGCAGTCGGCACAATCTCAACCGGACAAATAAAGTTTGGCCACCCCACCTCCTCTGGTTCACCAATCAACCACAAAAATGTCTGAATCACCAAGAAGGCTCCGACTATCAAAACCATTCCTATTAACGTCCGGTAGATAATCTCTCTCCCCTTACTCATATTCCCCGCCGATGCTCCAGCCGTTGCTATCATAAATCCTCCCCACAATATTCTGACTGGCACGATTAGGTAGATCACCACCGACATCAAAAAGTAAAATATTCTTTGAGCCAGAATCATTAATCCACACCACCCACACTCCAAACAACCAAGACCATAGCAGGGAAGAAGCGGTGGGTCACTTGCCCAGTATCCGCCACTCCAAATTGCTGGTGGAGTAGTTTGATCGCAAGTCTGTCCCATCGTATTAATCACCACCGACGGAAAATCACCATCAGATCCATCTGGATTTGGCAAGCTATTTCCATAGTCAAAAGCTTGAAGCGCTCGCTCCTCCTCCTCTCCACTTAACTCATCGGTCAAAACGTCTCGTAGACTCCTTCCTCCCCACTGTGATCCAAACTGGGAAGCGAACTGGGAAGCAATCGCGCTCAACTCGTTACGGTTACGGTTCTCAATCACTAAAAACATCGCCTCCTCATCAGTCCCTGCTCCATTGAAAGCATCATGAAGAATTCGCGCGTCAAGAGCCGGGTCATGAAAAGTAGCGAGAGCTTGATTAAGTTGAAAGCCACCAAAATCACTCCTTAGAGCGGAGTACAAGTCACCATTCCAGTAGGACCCATAAGTATTATCAAAATTTCTTTTAATTTCTCTAAGCTGCGATGGTGATCTCTGCTGAAGAATGTTGTAAACCGCCTGCTCGTTCGTTCCAGCACCAGCCATCGCATTATGAATCTGTCTGGCATCTTCCACTGGATCAAACGGACCATCGGCTAAACCTAAGTTAGGAATAAAAAAAGAGAGAGCAATAAAAAAACCACCAATGGCTTTCAGAAAAAAACTAGAATTAATCATATAAAAATATTACCGCTGCTGCGCTACTTGTCGTACCTGGTATTCAATCGCTTGCAAAGCGGTCGCCTGCGTTAACTCTCCCCTCAGAAAAGCCGCGATATTATTGGATATAATCTGTCTAACATAAAAATCATTTGGCCCCGGCCAAGATCGGGCCGTCAAAGCCTGTCTCGCAAAAATTCCCTTGATCGGATCAGCTAAGTCAGCTTCGAGAAGCGACTTCAAAGCTGGTGGACGACTGGTCCTTGTCGCGTAGACCGAAGCATTCGCTGGTTGCATTGTTGCGTAACGAACATACTCCCAAGCAAGGTTTACCTGTGACGATTGTCGCACCACCGCTAAACCCCAGTAATCGGCATAGTTAATTGGACTTTGAGGGTTGAGTTGAGCCATTGGCGCTACCTGATATCGCAGGAATGGATCTTTTTGTAAAAGCTTCACTAATTGGCTGTAATAGATAGGTATAATGGCTGTCTTGTGAGCCACAAAGGCATCAAACGATGAACCGAAAGTTTCATTCCAGCTATAAAAAGGAGAGGAAGGATTAGAAAACTGAAGATAGAAATCCAAAACACTATTCGAAACAGCATCAGCCTGAATCGTTCCCTCGGGAAAACGCGCTCCACGCTGCAACATCAAAAGCAGAATCGTATCCGCTCCATTAATAACGGTTCTATTGGTACCACCCAGAGCAATGGCACTCCTCGAAAGCTGCCCATTAGGAGCTAGTTCTCGCAACTTAGTAACATCCTGAGAAAGCCTCTCCCAAGTTTCTGGGAAGTTTAATACCTGCGACTTATCAAAAACGTCTCGATCGTAAAGAAAAGCGAGTGTGTCCAAATAGAGCGGCAAAGCGTAAACCAAGCCATTCGTGCTATCAACAAAATCTTGCTCTACTACGGTCGGGAACAATCTTCTTATCTCGGTTAGTTTCAGTTGCGCTGGCCCCAAAGGAGAAAGCTTGTTTTGTAAACGCACCAAAGAACGATTCTTTACCATAATCACATCCGGCCCAATATTGGCCGCTAAAGCACTGAGTAACTCGTCCTCAAAAGTCTCCTCTCGAAACTGTCGATAATCAACATCCACTCCCTGAGTTTGTTTTAACTTCTCAAAGTTTTCTGAAATCTCAGAAAAAGCACTGGAAGAATCCACTCCCCAAACCCTTAAAGTAATTTGCTTCTTTCCTCCGCCCAGATCAGCTGAGGGAGGTTTAATGTTTGAATAGATAAGAAAAACAAAAAAACCAATCGCGACCACTCCGCCAATCATGATGGCGACCTGCTTCGTCGTAAATTGCATCCCTTACATTATAACAACACCTGCCAGCCGGTCGCTATCCTTTATATCCATAATTCTCACTCCTTGAGTACTACGACTCGTCACCCTCACACTTCCCAGGTCGGTTCGAATCACCTGCCCCTTGATTGAAATCGCTAGAATCTCCGTCTCGTCGGTTACAATCTGTCCCGAAACCAACGCTCCGGTCTTCGGCGTAATATTGGCTGTTTTAATTCCTGATCCACCACGATTTTGGAGACGGTATTCTTTGAGTGGCGTTCGCTTAGCATAGCCTCGCTCCATCACTACAAAAAACTGAGCATTAGCCGCCAACTCCTTCGCCGCAGCTGGAACAATATCAAACCCCACCACCTCATCGCCCGCCTTCAGCTTGATCGCTCGTACTCCAGCTGCCGTACGTCCCATTGGTCGTGCTTGATCCTCTTTGAAACGCACCGACTGACCCTTCTTCGTTACTAAAAGTAGTTCATCCTTACCACTCGAACCCTTTACCCACTTCAACTTGTCTCCCTTCTGTAAAGAGATAGCAATAATGCCAGTACGGCGAATATTTTTGAAATCCTCCAAAGTCGTGCGCTTAATCAATCCGTTCTGAGTGATCATCGTAAGGTACTGGGGGCTCTCCTTTTTTCCCTTACCATCAGTTGCATAAGCTAAAATAGCTTCCACCTTCTCATCTCCCGGCAACTCTAAAAAGTTTTGAATCGCTCGCCCCTTGGCCGTGCGACTGGCCGCTGGGATCTCGTATACCTTTGTCTGAAAAACTCTTCCTCGATCAGTAAAGAAAAGAATTGAATCATGGGTACTAGCCGACAAGAAGTGAGTTAAGAAATCTTCCTCTGCTACATCCGATCCAATCAACCCTTTTCCACCTCTCTTTTGTGCTCGAAAAGTATCTGGTGGTAAACGCTTAATATATCCTCCCGAAGAAAGAGTAATGACCGCCTGCTCCTCTGGAATTAAATCCTCCTCCTGGAAAGAAGTTAGAGCCGTTGGCACCACCTGTGTTCGACGACCATTACCGTGTTTCTTCTTTATCTCCTCCAATTCATCTTTAATAATCTGTAGAATTCGCTTCGGGCTCTTTAAAATCAAATTCAATTCTTTGATAAGCGCCAACTTTTCTTTCAGCTCCTCATCAATCTTCTTGTGTTCAAGTTGTGCCAAGGTGTGAAGACGCATATCAAGAATGGCGTTTGTTTGAGGATCACTGAACTTAAATGTTGTTCGTAAATTTTGATAGGCATCTTCGCGATCCTTTGATTTCTTAATAAGGGCAATTACCTTGTCAATGTTATCTAACGCCTTAGCTAAACCCTCAAGAATATGGGCTCGCTCCTCTGCTTTTTTCAAATCAAACATTGTTCGGCGACGAACCACCGTCTGCCGGTAAACTAAGTACGCCTCCAAAATCTCCTTTAGAGAAAATAGTCGCGGCTGCAACCCATCAGCCAAGGCAATCATATTCAAATGAAAATCCTTTTGTAGATCGGTGTGTGTGTAAAGCTGATTCAAAATCTTCTGTGGTGCCGCTTCATTTTTTAACTCCACCACAATACGCAGTCCCTCTTTGTCCGATTCATCACGTAAATCTCGAATCCCTTCAATTTTTTTATCAGTTACAAGTTGCGCAATCTTCACCACCAACTCCGATTTATTTACTAGATACGGAATCTCCGTTACCACAATATCGAAACCCTTTGCCTTGCGCTCCACAATTTCTGCTCGGCCACGCATCGTAATCGGCCCCCGACCTGTCATATACGCCTCAGCAATCGCCTTCTTATTAAAAATTAATCCCCCCGTCGGAAAATCTGGTCCTTTTACAAAATCTAGCAAGTCTTTGGTTTCTGCTTCTGGGTTATCAGCCAAATGTAGCAGGGCATCAATAATCTCTTCTATATTGTGTGGCGGAATATTAGTCGCCATACCAACCGCAATACCAACGCTTCCGAAAAGTAAAAGATTGGGAAGTTTAGCTGGCAAGACCGACGGTTCTTTGCGCGAACCATCATAGTTTGGCCGCCAATCAACCGTCTCCTTTTCAATATCGACCAGCATCTCGGTCGAAATCTTGGCCAAACGCGCTTCGGTATAACGATAGGCCGCTGGTGGATCACCATCGATCGAACCAAAGTTGCCCTGTCCTTCAACTAATGGATAACGCAACGAAAAATCCTGCGCCATACGAACCAAGGCATCGTAAACCGCTACGTCCCCATGGGGATGATATCGTCCCAATACCTGACCAATTACATTAGCCGATTTTCTAAACTTAGCCTGATGGGTCAGCCCGCTATCCCACATATCCCACAAGATTCGACGATGCACCGGCTTTAGCCCGTCACGCACATCAGGCAGTGCTCGCTGCACGATAACCGACATCGCATAGTCGAGATAAGAATCCTTGAGCTCGGTTGTAATATTCTGTTTGATGAATTTTGAATCTTGATTGTCTTTCATGGGATTGTCTTATTCTTGCGGTACTGGAATATTTGATGGTCCAAAAAACATCGACCACACACTATCCTGAAGAAGTGCCAAGCGTCGCGCCAGCATTTCCAATATAGAAGGGCTATCATCAGTCGGGAGACTCGCTTCCAATTGTTCGGTCGTCTCTATCTGAGGACTAGGAATTGCTAGCCTTTGTGAGAACTGAATATTCCATAAAAAAATAACCACTCCTCCAGCAAAAATACTTGTTCCTAAAAGCCAGCGCCATTTACGCGCCTCCGAAGATCTCTGCAACTCCTGAATAAATTCTTGAACTTTTTGAAACATATTTCTAAGAAGAAAAGGTGATAAGAGTTGTCTTTTCTGGAATATCTTTTTTCTTGAACACCAACTTCTCCATTGTCTCTATATCCTGACCATACTTTTTAGAAAAGTCCTTCACTCCCGACCCATAAACAATCACATATCCCGGCTCAAGCTGTTTTACCAATCGAACCGCCTCCTCTACCGCTAAACCACTCTTTTCTCCCACTGGCAAAAATAAAACACCCAATCCATCCCAAGCATCAAGCGCAGTAGTCGAGGGTAGACTCGCCAAAAAAGCCAAATGAACCTCCTCCCAGTTGATGAGGTATGAGGTTAAAACTCTTCCCTTAGGAAAACCTTCTCCTGCCCACCCGCGAATCTCAATCCCCTGAACTTCATAGTCCCCGGGGAAATTAATCTCCCGACCAGAAAGTTTTAGATCGTTTTCCGTCGCTTCACTCCAAATCGTCACGTCCGCCTTTAATCGATTGTTTGTTGGATTAAAAAGAATGGCCGTGCTGCCACTCTCAATGCGGAAGGTCTGTTCTCCGAAATAGCTAATTATCACCTGGCTATTATAGAAGATTCAAACCCCTTTTTCAATCGTCTTTCGCGTCCTAAAAATAGCTAAAAACCCTTGCATTATCCTACTCTTTCCTGTATAGTACGCCTCAATGTCAAAACCAGAAACCACCAACAAGGAAACGGCCAATCAACCAATGACCGTCTCGCAGTTCATTAAGAACGAACTGCAACGAGTTAAATACCCCAAGGAGGGTGAAGTGATTGATGCTGAGCTCTTGGAAAATGAAACCGGAGCCGCTTTCTTTGATCTGGGACGCTTCGGCACCGGAGTACTCTACGGAACAGAACTATCAAATGCTAGGGAAACTCTAAAAAAAGCTAAGCCCGGCGACGTCTTCCCGGCAAAAATCGTTACTCTCGAAAACGAGGCTGGTTATATCGAGCTCTCCTTAGCCGAAGCCGGCAAGCAACAGCTCTGGCAAAAAGCCAAAGATCTCCAAGAATCAGGAGAAGTGGTCAAAGTAAAAATTATCGGCTCCAATGCTGGTGGACTACTAGCCGAACTCTGTGAGCTAAAAGCTTTTCTTCCCGTCTCTCAGCTCTCAGGAGAAAACTATCCGAAAGTAGAAGACGGTGACCGCCAAAAAATCTCAGAAGAGTTAAAAAAGTTTGTTGGACAAGAATTGAATGTCAAAGTCATTGATGTTAATCCTCGCAACAACAAACTCATCCTTTCCGAAAGAGAGACTCTTTCCGAAAATATCAAAGAGCTTATCTCCAAATATAAAGTTGGCGAAGATGTCGAGGTGATTGTGACAAGCGTTGCTTCTTTTGGAGTATTTGTTCGCTTTGTCGATAATCCTCAGGTAGAAGGCTTGATTCACATCTCCGAGCTTGGACATCAAATCGCCTTGAATCCTAAAGATGTTGTCACCATCAATGACTCGCTCAAGGCTAAAATAATCGAAATCAAAGAAGACCGCATCTTTCTTTCTTTAAAGGCCTTACAGACCGATCCATGGACCAATATTGAAAAACGCTACAAAGAAGGCCAGGAGGTGAAGGGTGCTGTTTATCAGTTCAATCCTTACGGCGCCGTTATTAATCTTGATGATCAAATTCAAGGCTTAATCCACATCTCCGAATTTGGTGGTGTTGATGAAATGAAAAAAGCCCTCGTTCTCGAACAAAAATATAACTTCGTAATTGATTCCCTGAAGCCAGACGAAAAACGCATCACCCTCAAGTTAAGCAAGTAAATAAAAACCCGCCTCATCGGCGGTTTTTTATTTTGTGCCCTCGGCAGGAATCGAACCTGCATCACCTCCTTCGGAGGGAGATATCCTATCCATTAAACGACGAGGGCCTTAACGTACAAACTATAAATATTTTTGAAACCAAAATAAATCCTACCCCCAAAGAGACGCCAGCACCCCTAAAAGAAATATGCCCGACAACAGTCTCAACCCCCATCGCTCAAAAACAGTCAATCGTAAAAACTTCAAACCCAAAAACACAATCAAAAAATATTGAAGGCTTAAGAAGACTCCTCCCACCACCTCCATCACCGTCAAAAAATTTTGCCATCCTAAAAAATAAAGAAAAAGTGGCGCTCCAAAAGTTAGGAGGTTATTCCACAAGTCAGGAACAGCTATATCTCGAAAAGAATATTGTATCTCAAGCGCAATTGGCCAAAATGAAGTCAGGAGAAGAATCAATCCTAAAAAACCAAAAATTCCTAACTGTCCTTCTCCCCAGTTAGCTCCCAAGAAACTTTCCGCCCCATACCCTCCGCCCGAACCAACAACCGCCCAAGCAAACAGAGCATAAAGAATCAGTGTCGCGAAGGTTCCCAGAGTTAAAGCCTTTCCCAATTTTTTAATCTGATGATCCAAGCCTAAACTATCTTCGGTTGGCTCTACTGCCGTCCAGCCTGCTAATGCAAAAAACAATACTCCGAATGGCAAGAAGATTCCTTCGATTCGTATCGCCGGCAAAGTAGTAAGCGCCCCTAATTGTGGAGCGTCCCATAGAACAAAAAGAATCAGCATTCCCATCACAATCGCTCCAGCAAACTCAATTCCTAAAAGCCGGCGCGTTCCCAAAACAAAAGGGGCAATACCAAACAACCACATCGTAAAAACCAGAAACGGAAGTGGGGCGTGAGGAAAAAGAATCTGCAAAAACTGTCCTCCCAAAATAAGATAGACAAGTAGGGTAAGAATTAGCCCTCCCACTACTACAAAAAAACCAAATAAAAACATCGATCTCCCCCAAGCTTTAGCAATCAAAGAAAGAAATCCTTGATTTAGATTATGAGCTCGCACCTGAAGATAAACCAAGTGAGCTATCGCCAAAAGAGCCGAGAGCGCTACACCATAAACTAAAACCACCAACCAACCCGCCTGCGGCAAAAGAGCCGGTATTGCAAAAATACCTGCTCCCATTGTTGTGGCAAGCATTACCCCTCCCGCTTTTATAAGTTGGTGATTTATCTGTCTTTCCGTCATAGTTCAACAATCTGATTCTCTTCGGGCACTACCGCCTCCATTCCTAAGTCTTTTTTGATTTTTTCAGCCAACACTCGAGACGGCTCTCCATCTCCTTGAACCACAAATACTTTTTTCAAGTGACAACCGCAACTTTTTATCCACTCCAAAAGCCGCGGCTGGTCAGCGTGTGCCGAAAAAGATTGAATTGAACGAATCTCCGCCCGCACTGGCACCTCCGTTCCCATAATCTTAATTGTCTTCAACTCTCCTGAAAGTAACCTTCGCCCCAAAGACCCTTCAGTCTGATATCCCACAATTAAAAGCATACTCTTGGGATCAGGAAGGTAGCGCATCTCGTGATGTAGAATCCTTCCCCCTTGAGACATTCCTGAACCAGCAATAATCACCTTCGGTGGCGGAACATCATTAATCTCCTTCGACTCCTCGGTCGTCAAAGTAAGAGTTAACCCCTTGAAATTCAAAATATCATCTCCGGAGTGCAGAAGACGCTTCGCCTCTTCATCAAAGTAATCCTTATACTTTCCATAAACCTCAGTTAGCTTAATAGCCAAAGGACTATCAACAAACACTCGCACCTTGGGAATCCTTCCCTCCTCCACTAAAGCATTGATGTGGTAAATCAAATCTTGCGTTCGCTCCATGGCGAAAGCTGGGATAAGAAGCGTCCCTTGAGCCTTCACCACATCCTCAATCGCATCCTCCAACTCCTCTCGTCTTGCGTCAGTGTTCTCATGTACTCGATCACCATAAGTTGACTCGATCAAACAATAATCAACCTGTGGCAGATTCTCTGACTCGGGAATAATCGGTGCCGGACTATTTCCAAGATCTCCTGAAAAGACAATACTCTTTCCTTCTGCTTCAATTCGGATAAATGATGAACCCAAAATATGTCCGGCATTATAAAACTGAATCTTAAACGGACCGACCTCCATCGCCTTGTGATAGGGAATTCCCTTCCACTGCTCTAAAGCCGTGCGTACATGCTCCACCGTGTAAAGTGGTGGTTTGTTCTGTCGCTCTGCCTCCCGTGATAACAAATGTTCAGAATCTAATAATAAGAACTCACTAAAATCTTTAGTCGGCGGTGTCGAATAAACCATCCCTTTAAAACCATCCCGAATCAACTTTGGCACACGACCGATGTGGTCAATGTGGGCATGAGTAATAAAAACCGCAGCAATCTCTTCGGGGTGATAAGGAAAAGGATTAAAATTCTCAACCTCAGCAAAATTCCCACCCTGTCTCAATCCACAATCAATTAAAATCTTCGTCTCACCCGACTCTAGTAGATAGTTCGCTCCCGTTACCCTACCTGCTCCTCCGTAAAAAGTAAGTTTCATTTTCGGCTCATTATAACAAAATTTTTAACTCCGCCGTCCCAAAATTTTTAAAGCCTCACGCACCTTCTCCTCCAGACTTCTTACTTCCTTTGGAACCTTTCTTAAAACCTCCTTGGCTTGCTCACGTTTATATCCCAATCCAATCAGAGCCTCAACGGCGTCCGAATCAGATTCAATCCGCGCCACCGTTTGAGCTGCTCCCTCACTCTGCACCTTCGTTTTCAGCTCCACAATAATTCGCTCCGCCGTCTTGTGTCCAATGCCCGACACCTTCGTCAGCAAGTCTGGTCTGTTTTCTTTAATTGCCGCCTCGATCTGCGAAATCTCTCCCACACTCAGAATTCCCAAAGCTGATTTTGGCCCAACCCCGCTTACCGATATTAATAATTCAAAAAAACGCAGTTCTTCTTCATTAGAAAAACCATACAAATCCAAAGCATCTTCCTTGTGATGAAGATAGGTAAAAAACTCCACCTCCTCTCCCAGCTTTATTGGTCGCTCTAAAACTCTTCGATGAGTAATAACCTTAAAGGTTATCCCGCCCATCGAAACCGTTATAAAATCCCGACCCTTAGAAACAAATTCTCCTTTGAGGGAGTAGATCATCCTTACTATTATATGTGCTTTCCAAAATTATCCTAAAAAAGAAAGGTGGCCTGAGCGTGAAGACGCTCAGGCCACAAGAAAACGATTGAAACGGCGGAGTCCTAGAAACCCCTGCGCCACCTCCTCTGCGATGGGGTGGGGTGCTTCTTCGGGCGAGCCATTCTCCCGCGCGGAGCAGATCTCTGCCCCCCGCCTCCGCTTGAACCCCCAGCGAAGGAAAGTGGAATCAGCCCCTCTTCGGTGGCAAACTCCAGCATCCGAGACGATGAACCACCCTTCGTCAGCACCTCAATCCTATGCCGCATCGTACAGCCTCCCCTTCTCCGTTTCACGGCCAGCCCATCCGACCGTTTTTAGTTAGAACTAATCTCCAATTATGGAGAGCTGTAATTATTTGTCAATAAATCCACGAAAACATTTGACTATTCAGCTATTTCTGTCTACAATTCCTCGCACAATGCCAAATACATCATCTGCCAAGAAAGCTCTTCGCCAAAACGTCCGTCGACGCGAATTAAACGAGGCACGAAAAGACGCTTATAAAAAAAGTGTTAAAGCTCTTCGGAATGCGGTTACAAAAAAAAGTTTAGATAAGCTACCTGAAAAACTTAAAGAAGCCTACCAGGCTCTCGACAAGGCTGCTAAGAATAAAGTTATTGAAAAGAACAAAGCTGATCGTCTCAAGTCACGACTTACTCATCTTGTAGCTAAGTCCAGCAAGGCCTCTTCGTAGTCAATCTTTCCTGATTTAACCGCTACATCATACCGGGCAAAAAACGGTAGTTCTTTTTTGTGCCTAGCCGCCGCTAAATGAAAAATCTTAGCCGCTGGCTCTTGAGCAAAAAAAATCTTTTCCAAAACTTCAAAGCGCTTACTTAAAGATGGGCTGCGCAAATCGGAAAGAAGATACCATAGATTAATCTCTTTTGTTCCACCCTCCTCCACGACATCCTCCTCTGTTAAAGGCTTACCTGAACTATAGAACTGCGCCTTTTCTAGAAAAGTTACTACTCGCCAACTATCACCCTCGTATAAACTCCCCAGCAACTTGAGAGCGGTCGGCACAAAAACAACCCCTCTCCTTTCTGCTTCTTTCTTAATAAAATGCATCCACTCCGCTCCTTGCAAAGGAGAAAACTCTTCTATCTCCACTGGTTTTTTGGTAAGAAAAGCCCACTCTTTTGTCGGTTTACTCTCCTCAATAATCACTACCTCTTTATTACTGTATTTAATAGTATCCTTCAGAACCAGGCGCAGATCAGAAAACTTCTCTCCGGCTTCGAATAGGTTTTCAACTACCATAACCGAAGACTCACCAAACAGAGAAACGTGACGCAAAAGTTGTAAAGCCCTCTCTACATCCTCCCCTTTTTCCAAGAAAATCCTTTCAGTTCGCTCTCCTTTCTTGGTACGCTCCAAAACAATCTCCCTGAGACGTGCTCCTCGTCGATAGCTATCTGTGCCGTATAGCAACTTCACCATATCGCTTATGCTACTACACCTGGCAGGTCGGGCAATAGTGCGTTCCCCGTCCTGCCACTCTTACTTTTACAATTGGCGTCTTACACTTTCGACACTTCTCTTTGTTGCGTCCGTAAACGTGTAAAAACTTATAGAAAACACCCTTTGCTCCATCAGCTCCTCTATAGGTATTAAAAGAAGTTCCTCTATTAGCAATCGAAAGCTCTAGAACCCTCCGAATTCCCTTATACAAATCGCCTTGTTCCTTGGGAGTGAGCGAGCCAAGCAAGCGCGTCGGTCGAATCTTCGCCCTAAAACAAGCTTCATCTACATAGATATTTCCCAACCCACTAATCGGTGTCTGGCGTAGTAAAAAATGTTTAACTATCGAGCGTCCATACTTTTTAGTTACCGCTCTCCAAAAATCCTGACTAAAGTCATTGGTCAAAGGATCAACCCCATAAGGAGCAATAATCTTTCTAGCTTCTTCCGGAGAAACCAGTTTAATGTAGCCAAATTTTCGCATGTCATTAAAATACAACTCCTCTCCACTTTTAAAGTAGAAGATGGCGCGCGTAAACTTATTGGGCAATTCCATCAAACCCTTCACCGGGTGACCACCAGAAATAACATCTGTTCTTGTCTTTAAAACCAACTGTCCCGTCATCTTAAGATGGACCATCATCTGATACTTTTCCAAATCAAAAATTAGCAGCTTCCCCACGCGCCGAATATCTTTCACCGAAAGCTTCTGCACTCTCCTTCTAAAAAGCGCTGCCTCTGGAAAAACCCGAGTCATCCCTAAAAAATCTACTCGAACAATCTGCTTCTTAAAAATTACAGACAAAAGGTCCCGTCGTATTGTTTCTACCTCCGGCAACTCTGGCATACCACCAAGTAAATCCTATTCTACTCCAACAGGCAATTCCTTCGATGGCACCAAAGATTTATTAGTTACTAGCGTAAATTCAAAAGTCGTTCCTCGACCCTCCTCCGAACTTACCGCAATCTTCCCTCCGTGAGCCTGAATAATATTTTTTACAATATATAACCCCAAGCCCGTTCCATCGGTTCGGGCCTTCTTCACATTTTCTGCTCGATAAAATTTAGTAAATAAATTAGACAACTCTTTCGAAGGCACTCCGATGCCGGTATCTTTAATGGTCACCTGTACCATCGGCTGATCTGACACCTTTTCAATTTTAACAATCACCTCTCCATCTTTAACGTTATATCGAATCGCGTTATCTAAAAGATTTTCAAAAACCATTGTCAGCTTCTGTTTGTCTCCATAGATCTGCGGTAGAGCATCATCCAAAGGTTCTAAATACAACTTAATCCCTGCTCGTCGCGCCTGATCAACCGCCAAACCAACAACCTGTGCCGCAAACTCTTTCAAATCAAACATCTGCATCTCATACCCAAACCTCCCTTCCTCAATCTTTGAAGTTCTAAGCAAATCTTCCACCACCGCCAAAAGATAGCTTGTTCCCTCTTGGGCACTGTGAAGAAAATTCTTCACGTTGTCATTTAGTCCTTCTTCTCCAGCAATCGATTCCAAAGACCATTTAATGTTAGTGATCGGAGTTCTCAGCTGATGAGAAGCCACCGTCAAAAACTCATTCTTGGCCTTAAGCAACGACACCTCACGAGTCCGATCTCGAATAATTTTCATAAAACCAATAATCTTTCCCTTGTTGTCCTTGAGCGGCATTGTCGATGTCCGCAAATGCAAAAAGGGATCGTCCCAAGAAAGATCGGTGACTTGAGGATACACTCCCGCCTCCGACCGAGCGACCATCACCGGAGCCAGTGAGTTGAAAAGTACTTGGATTAAAAGTCGAATCTTATCATTGCCAATCTCCTGTGGGCTCATGTACTTCTCGATAACCTCCTCACTCTTAAGATTGAAAAGCTTTTCAGCCGCCGGATTCACGAACAAGATCTTAAAATCTTGGTCATAAACCAAAAGAGCATCTTCTAGGTTCAAGAGAATACTCTTCAGCTCGCTCCGTTCAATCTTAGTCTCCTGATTTACCGATGCTACTCGACCAACCAATGCGAAAATCATTCCTGCCGTCGCTAGCAAAAGAACTGCTTCGAGCAAGAGCAAACTTAGTGGAAGATAAAACCCTGATACCACAAAACAAATTATCAAAAACAGAAAACCAAGCAACGCTATTCGCCCTTCAGCCAGCGTAGCAAAAATCTCCTTCAAACGACGAGACCAATTTGTAAAAGACATGTAACTTATGGAGTAAGAGGAGAAAGCTCTCCCCAGTTTTTACCAAACGACACATCTACCACGAGCGGCACAGATAATGGATAAGCTCCCTCCATCTCCTTTCGTATCAATGGTGCCAGTGTTTGTATTTTATCATCGGCCATTTCGAATAACAATTCATCATGAATTGATAAAAGCACTCGCACCTCACGCATCCACACTCCTTTATCCACTAATAACTCCCGCACCTTTACCATCGCCAACTTGTTGATATCAGCATCCAAGCCCTGAATCGGATGATTAATCGCCTCTCTCTCCGCTGCCGCTCGGAAAAATCCCTCCTGTGCTGTAATTGCTGGTACCTGTCGTCTTCGCCCCAAGAGTGTTTTTACATAACCATACTTTCTTCCAAAATGTTTTGCTTCCTCGTGCCACGCCCGCACCTTAGGAAACTCCTCAAAATAAGTCGCGATGAACTCGTTCGCCTTCTCGCGCGACACTCCAGTCGCCTTAGCAAACGAGGTGGATCCCATCCCGTACATTAAGCCAAAATTCAAAGTCTTCGCCACTCGTCGCATCTCCGGTTGCACCTCTTTTAAAGACACATCAAAAATCTTGGCCGCTGTCGCCGCGTGAATATCCAGTCCTTTTTTGAAAGCCTCGGTCAATCCCGGATCTTCGCTTAATGCCGCCATCAACCTCAGCTCAATCTGTGAGTAATCAAACGCTACTAAAGAAAATCCTTTATTAGCTCTAAAAGCTCGGCGAATATCTTTCGACCATTGCGACTCGCGCGGAATGTTCTGCAAATTCGGATCTCTCGATGCCAATCTTCCCGTCGCCGCTCCGGTTTGAATATAGGTCGTTCGAAGCCTTCCATCTTTATCAATTAACTTTGGTAATGCCTGAATATAGGTCGTTAAAATTTTAAAATCCTCTCGATACTCCAAGACCAACCCCACAATCGGATGCGCCTCCACCATGTCTTCCAAAACTCCCGCTCGTGTCGAACGCTGCCCACCCGGCGTTCTTCGCGCCGGCCCTTTGAGTTTTAAAACATCAAACAAAACTGATGATAGTTGCGAAGGAGAATTGATATTGAAGGACTGCCCCGCTTTTTTATAAATCTTCTCCGTGAGCTCGGCCAACTTCTTTGTAATCTTTTTATCAAGTGCTTCTAAATCTTTTGCTTCTACTGTAATTCCCAACTCCTCCATCTCCGCCAAAATCCGCAAGACCGGCATCTCAATCTCATAAAAAATATTTTCTAACTCCTGCTTCTTTAGCTCTTTCTTCAAATAATCATAAAAATCAGCTACCTCCTCCGGCGTTCCTTTATAACTGCGCTTAAAAAACTTCCGCGATAGTTCTTCTGCCTCGTAGTGTCCAGCATCCGAATTTAAAAGCCAAAACCCAATCCCAATATCAAAATACGGCGGTGCTAAATCCTTCCCCTCGCGCCTTGCTCGCTTAATCTTCTCTTTCAAATTAAATCCAATCTTCAGCTCCCCATTCTCCCACTCCTTAGAAAACTCTTCCAAAACCACCACCCCCTCCAACTTCGATTTAGGTTTTTTAAAAGTATTTTTTTCTTCTCTTTCATCTTCTTTACCACTAACACCGCCTAATCTTCTCACCAAAGACTGAAAACCTAGTTTTTCAAAATATGCCTTAAGCTGCTCTTTATGTTTATCACCATCTTCCCACACCAGCTCCTCAATCTTTTTCACTTTGGCCGGCGCGTCAAATCGTAACTGCACCAACTCCTGCGCCGCTCGCGCCTCTCCTTCGGAAGATTTCAAGAGCTCATACTTTCTCTCAGACTTATCCAACTTCTTATATAAACCCTCCAGCGATCCGTATTTTTGCAGCAAATCAGTCGCCGTCTTCGGCCCAATTCCGGGCACACCCTTAATATTGTCCGACGGATCACCGACGAGCGCCTTGTAATCCACCAACTGCTCCGGCTTCAAACCATATCGCTCCCTGACCGCCTCCTCATCATAATCAAACGTCTCGCTCACTCCTTTTTTCAAAACTCGCACAATCACCTTCTTCCCATCGACGAGCTGCAACGTATCCAAATCTCCCGTGAGAATGATAATTTGCAAGTTCTTTTCTTCAGAAAACCTCTTCGCCAAAGTCGCAATCAAGTCATCCGCCTCAAAACCCGGTGCTTCAAAAACCGCAATTCCAAAATTTTCAAAAAGTTCTCGCGCCTCAATAATCTGTGCCACCAGATCATCGTCCGCCTTGGCCCGCTGTGCTTTGTACTCCTCGTATTTTTCCTTACGGAAAGTCGGCTCCGGCCTATCGAAAAGAGCCGCCACATAATCCGGCTTCACCCCGCCCAACACCTTCAGTAAAAGCGACGACACTCCATACAACGCATTCGTCGGCTTTCCATCTGATGACGTCAAAGGCGGTAAGGCGTGGTACGCCCGATGAATAATAGCGTGTGAGTCAATTAGTAATAATGTCTTCATTTTTTCGTAATCACCCGCTCCTTCTTTTTCTTCCCGTGAGAAAACTTGAGCCAGATGGTTTTTTTTGGCAACTCTTTTTTTACCAAATCTGCCCATTCTAAAACGACGAGTGCCTTTTCATTCTTCATAATCTCACCCCAGTATAAATCATGTAACTCCTTCGCCTCCTCCAATCGATAACAATCAAAGTGATATAAGGTCTTAAACCGCTTATGCTTCGTCACATATCGTCGCATCAAAACAAATGTCGGGCTACTCACCCGCTCCTTTATCTTCAATTCTTTAGCGAGAGCCTTCGTAAATGCCGTCTTTCCCGCTCCCAGCTCGCCTACCAAACCCAAAATCACCGGCCCTTTCAAAGAGCCGTCTTTCGTCAAATCACACAATATCTCCTTCGCAATCTTACTCGTCTCCCCTAAGGAAGAGCTTCGCCAAGTAGTCATCCTGCCTCACAGTATAGAGAAGGTAGCCCACGATTAAAATAGAAGAACCCAGAAGCAGTATCATAAAATCGAAACCGCTTAGCCCGCTTTCATTCTTTATATATCCCACATCAGCGAGCATCGGCATGGCGCTCTCCAAATTCCTATCGCCCGGTGTCGGCATAAGCCACGACACACTTCCGCTCGCATCTCTTCCATATGAATATCCTTCCCAGGCATCTCCCGAAAACCCGATCCGATCCATCTCCTTTTCGTTATTAATAAGTACCAGGTAATCATCGCTGTTCCGTAAAGTGAGCTTCAAATCGCTCGCTAAAAATAAAACACGTTCGCCAACGCTAATCTCAACTCCCGGCAAAACCTTCGCGCTTTCTTTATAATTCTTCACACTCCACCCCGCAAGATTTACCGAATGACTACTATCGTTATGAATCTCAATCCACTCATTCCCACTATCCTTCCCCACCGGGTTCGGCACCCATTCACTAATTTGCATATTTATCGTAATAATACGCCGCTAGAAACGTCGTAATCGGCACCGCCAAAATTAACGCCACGCTCCCAATTAAAGACCGCGCAATTTCTTCCGCGATCGGCTCTCCGTTTATTGCCAGCCACACCGGCACATCGCCACTCTGAATCACAATTAATAAAAATAATGGCAGCGCTGCACCAGCGTAGGCCATCACAAGCGTGTTCACCAAAGAAGCAATATGTTCCCGCCCGACAGAAATCCCGTGAGTATAAAGTTCCTTAAACTTCAACGCCGGATTGGCTTTTTTAATCTCACTAATCGTCGCCGCTTGGCCGATTGTCACATCGTCTAGCACTCCCAACATTCCAATAATAATTCCGGCAAGTAAAATCCCCTGCAGGTTGATCGCTTCAATCTCATAGCGCAGCACAAACGACTCTTCGGTTGAAATTCCCAGAAGCTGGAGCGCATCGACAAAAACCACGGTCAATAAAACTGCAATTACAATCGTCGAAATTGTCCCAACCAAGGCAATGGTTGTCCGCGCGCTAAACCCATGCGCCAAATAGAGAGAAGTAAATGCAATCACCGCCGACCCCACCAAACTCACAAATAGCGGATCACTCCCCGCCAAAATCTGCGGCACCACATACAGAACCAAAATCAAAATACTCACCATCAAACCCAAGAAAGAAGTCAACCCTCTCCACTTCCCAAACAAAATCACCGCCACCGCAAATATCAAAAACCCAAGCACCAACATCGGCAATCGATACCTATCAGTTATATAGTAAGCATCACCATCTAAGTCAGTATTCCTTGCCACAATCACCGTCTCACCGATAGACAATTTCTGGGCATCATCCGCTCCCACTAATCCTTTGCTATGTACTACCGTTTCTTCACCCTCAACACTTCCCGATAAAAATTCTAAATCAATTTCTTGAAACCACTGCACCGTGCCATTTATCTGGCCATGCTCCTCATGAATCTGAATCACTCTCGCTAACAAAACATTGTCCGAAGGAAAAGTACTAATCAAAAACCGCTCAAACCTCGCATACAAACTTCCGCTAAAAACAAACATCCCCATAAGAAGCATTGCCATAATTCCAACTACCCAATAGTTCTTCTTCATAGCTACTTATTCTTACATTTTTTACAGACCCCATAAAACTCCAGCGCGTGCTGATCAATCTCTGAAAAATGTTTAGAACCCTTCAAAATCGCTGCGTAGGTATTTTCGATACCGCAATGATGCACATCTTCAATTCGGCCACACTGATTACAAATCAAATGGTGATGCTCATCGTTCCGCACAATCTCGTAATGCGCATGATTATGCCGCAGATCAATCTGCCGAATGAGTCCCTTATCTTTAAAAATCTTCAAAATGCGATAGATGGTCGCCTGATCCATCTCTCCCCGCAAGGCCTCGATTAAGTCCTGTGCGCTCGATGGATTCTTCCGTGCCTGAAGCGCCTTCAAGACCGTCACTCGTGATAGAGTCGCTTTTTGTCCGCTTTTACGAAGCAACCCTCTCATCCCCTCTGTAGTCATATAAAAAACTATATTACAAATGCAAATCTTTCGCAAATAATTTGACCCCAATTATGACCATTAATAATCTAATACATAGATGCGAATCTCTCGCATCACTAACCCGTTGGAGGAAACAAAATGTCGTACCCATCCATCGCAACCATTCTCAAGCAGCGCGGCCTGAACCTCGAGACCGCCTCGGAAGAGGAGCTGAAGGGCGCCCTCTGGGAGGCCCTCCGTACGAATCTCGGTGATGGCATCGCTTACCTGGAGCGCCTCGCCGCCCGAGTGAAGGAGAGTGGGGAGCGCCTCATCGAGATCGAGGATCCCAACTCCCCCCTCGGCCGCCAATTGGCCCGCCTCGTCGGCACCGATGTCTCGCGCGCCGTCTGCGAGGAGAAACTCGGCATCGCCTTCGGATTCTACAACTGCTGCAACGTCGTCGCGTCACCGACAAGGGATGCTCTCGCGATGAGCGTGGCGGAGCAGATCGGGCTCCAGAACGGCGCCATCGCCTCGGCTGACTGCTGATCCTCCAATCCAACTAGCTCTCTCTCGGACTGAAACCCAGTCCGAGAGAGGCACTTTTTATTTAAAAATTATGTTCGATTTTATTATTATCACCATCGCCGTCGCCGGCACCGCCATCCTTTGGAAAAACTTGCTGGGACATACTCCATCTGTCATTAAATTTGTCGATAAAATTCCTTACCCCATCGACCACGCTCTAAGGTGCGGTTTTTGTATTACCTACTGGATGTCACTAGTCGCTGTTATCATCTTTAACCCTCTCTCCTTCTGGGAACCATCAGTGCGCTTTGAAATATTAGAGTCACTTAAACCCTTCCTCCATCTTTTTGTTTCTTGGTTCTCGATGGGTATTCTAGCTGCTATCCTGCGCTTTATCCTGGCGGCCTTACAGGAGATTGTCTACCACTTCACTCAAAAATTTCAAAACTCTCCTCACATCCACTGATCATACAAGCGAGTGTTTCAATTCATAAATCTGCGTATCATAACCCCTGAACTCCTGATCGTTCCTAGACAAACCAAGTGACTCCAATACTTCCAAAAGCTCTTCCTGAATCTCTTTAGGATCAACTTCGTCATTAGTTAGCTTTTCAATCTCCACAAATGCACCGAGCTTATCAACCTCATCTAAACAAACTTCATACTCTCCCAACATACATTTTCTTCTAGTCTTTCTAACCTCCACTTGCGGCTCATAACCCAATATTGAAAGTATTCGGTGAATTGCTTCAGGATTAGAAACTTCAGTTTCGTGTTCAGTATTATCTAATTCGTTCGAGCGCTGTTGTTTCAGATTAAACTCAGCCCTATCATTCTGGCGACGAATTCTCATCACAACCTGCCCTTCTTTAGAAGATTCCCATGGCAAGTTATTGTCAGAATAAATTACATCTTCTTGATGAATTGGATCAGAAAGCACACATCCTTTTTCTTGAAGTTTTTTCTCTACTGAATCTAAATTTTCTGCTTTAACCTTCACCTCAATCTCTCTCATGTTTTAAAGCATCCCGCCAGCGCGCTTTGCACCTAGATGATCATACGCCAAAGGCAAAACAATTCGTCCCGCAGGAGTTCTCTGCAAAAATCCAATCTTCATCAAGTATGGCTCATAAATATCCTCGAGCGCTCCCTTATCTTCTGAAAGAGCCGCCGCCAAAGTATTAAGTCCCACCGGCCCACCGTTAAACTTCTCAATAATCACCTCCAAAAGTTTTCGATCCTGCGGCTCAAGCCCCAACTCATCTACCTGCAACATATTCAAAGTCGCCCGCGCTTCATTTTCTGAAATTAAATCTGCATTTTGCACTTCCATATAATCGCGTGCGCGCTTCAATAGTCTATTCGCAATACGCGGTGTCCCTCTAGCCGCCTTCGCTAGAATCTCCAAAGCTGTCATATCCGATTTAACATTCAACAACTTCGCCGAACGCTCCAAGATGGCAATCAAATGTTCCAGGTTGTAATAATCCAAACGCATCGTCGCTCCAAAACGTGAGCGCAATGGGTTCGATAATAGATTCTCTCGCGTCGTTGCTGCAATCAAAGTAAACGGCGGCAGATCTAAAGTAATACTTCTGGCTGCTGGGCCTTTTCCCAACATCACATGCAGCTTCCGATTTTCCATTGCTGGATATAAAACTTCTTCAATTAAACGATTCATCCGATGCGCCTCGTCAATAAAAAGAACATCATCCGGCTCTAAATTCGTAAGTAAAGCCGCCAAGTCTCCCACTTTTTCCAAAGCCGGACCAGAAGTCACTTTTAATTGTCCGCCCAACTCCTTCGCCACCAAATGTGCCAAAGTCGTTTTTCCTAAACCAGCTTGCCCCGAAAACAAAATATGATCAGCTGCCTCCTTGCGCTTCTTGGCCGCCTCAATCATCACCTTCAAATTCTCTTTTACTCGTTCTTGGCCAATATAATCATCCCACGCTTGCGGTCTTAGCGCTTGATCAAAGGCTTGATCTCGTTCTTTAAGCTCATCGTTCGACATCAGTACCTACATTCTACGCTCCCTAAACCGGCTTTGCCACCCTAAAACAGGAGGCTTGACACAAATCTGAATATCCTAATAATAAGGGCTTTGTGGCAAAAAAAGTGGACTTACCAGGGCTCCCTACCACACTCTTGACAAAATACAATTTAATAGTATAATGCATCACGAAAGTTGCCTTCAATCTGGAGGCGACCCCCCTTATATAAGGGATGCTGGTTAGCCCAATTGTTCTTTTATATAAAACTTCTTGGGCCCAGCTCCCTGATATAAGGGGGGCAGGAACTGTTATCTAGATTTTTAGGATGGCTTGGCTTCGGCGAGGCCTCTCCTCGGAATAGTTCTAACCTTTTTCGAATAATTTCTTTCGATCAAGATGTCTCTTTGAGACTCCTGCCTCCAGATTGAAGCCAAGTTTCACTACTCCTTCGAACCCCCTACACCACGGGGGTTTGTTTTTTCATCTGGTCCCATTCGATCGGTCCAGTAATATCCTCTATCTCAGCCAACGAGGTTACTCCCTTCATTACTTTTAGTATCCCATCTTCTTGGAGATAGATCATCTCCTGCGCCTCGGCCACCTTGCGTAACTCTAAGATCGTTACTCCCTTAGCAATCAATTCTTCTAGCTCCGGAGTTTTTCGCAAGAATTCATAAATACCAACTCGCCCCTTATAGCCAAAACCATTGCAGACATCACACCCGCCTGGTTCAAAAATAGTTGGGTTTTGATATTCTGCCCGATTAACTCTTTTAGGAAGTCCCGCCAAAAACACATCGAGCTTAGCTTTTATCTCCGGAGTAACCTGTGTCGGCTTACGGCAGTGCTCACACAACTTACGAACCAATCGTTGTGCAATTACCAAGGTTAATGCTGGACCCAAAATCGCTGGCTTCACTCCTAGATCCACAAATCGCGGCACCGCTCCAATCGCATCGTTAGTGTGAAGAGTTGAAAAAACCAAATGTCCGGTGAGTGAAGCGTTCATCGCGATCTCAGCCGTTTCCAAATCTCGAATTTCTCCGACGAGAATGATGTCTGGATCCTGTCGCAAGATAGCCCGCAAACCACTGGCAAAAGTATATCCCGCCACCGGATCAATCTGTGTCTGCGAAATTCCCGGCAAGTGATACTCCACCGGATCCTCAACCGTAATAATCTTCACATCGGGAGTACTCACCGTTCTCAAAAAAGTATAGAGGGTGGTTGTCTTACCAGAACCAGTCGGGCCAGTATTCAAAATCAAACCATTCGGCCGCGACAACTCTTTTTGAATTAGCTCCAAGTCATCCGTCCTTAATCCTAACTGCTCCAACGTCACGTTAATTCCGCGCGGATCAAGAATTCTCATCACAATCGTCTCTCCGTACTGCGATGGGATAACCGATACACGCATCTCAATATCCCGATCGACCATGCGAATGGTGAACCGTCCATCCTGAGTCTCTTCGTGAACGTTAAGTTTTAGGGCAGATAAAAGTTTTACTCTAGAAACAATATTTTTGTAGTTTCGCTCCGGCACCTTAACCGCCACATCATGCAAAATACCATCAATGCGGTAACGAAACTTCCCACCCAGCTCCTCCGCTTCCATGTGTATGTCAGAAGTGCGAGTCGCGAGAGCTCCCGTCAGCATTAATTTAAATAGATCAGTTGTCGAAACATTTCCATAACTCAAAGCAGCGAAAGTCTTCTGCGCTCCCCGAAAGTCAGGAAACTGTTCCTGCAACTTCTTCCACTCTTCTTCATTAATATCAATCTTCCCGGTGATATCTTCCGGCGCCTCTCCCACAAAACGGTACATGCGCCACACCTCCTGCAAACCAGATTCTGAGGCAACAAACATGTTTACCTTATATCCGCGTTGTTCCAATATTTTTTTAGCCTGCTCCGCTTGCGGCAAACGAGGGTCATAAGCCGCTACCGCCACTACATCTACCTTTAACTGCAGTGCCGCTACCTTGGCAGCTTTAGCTACCTCTTCCTCGATCAGACGCAGGGCATCGATTGAGGTCGGGGTCTTTCGCACATCAACATATCCCAAATCAAGCGCCTTGGCTCTCGTTTCAGCATCGCGCTCTTCGGCCGCTCTGCGAATAATATCAAGTTTACTTTTTAAATCATTCTCCTCAGACATTATTAAAATTGTAAACGGAAGTAGAGAATACGCCCAGAAAACCTATCGACACCGAATTCTCTTGCTATTGACAAAATATGAATTATAGTGTAATATATTAGACAGTAATTCATCGACAACTCGAACCATATCAGCCTAAGGAGGGCTGAAAAAATGAAGAGGACTGGAATGCTTATCATCGTTCTCGCCTGCCTCGTCGTCTCGGGCTGTGCTACCCGCACCGTCCGCATCGGCCGCGAGGTCGTCGGACAAACCTTCGGCATCGCCGTCTGTGAGATCTACGTGGCGAACAACACCAACTACCACGTAGAGCTCGTCCAGGTCGGCGCGACCGAGGTCATCGTCATGGCACCCGGGGCCCGGAACACCCACAGCTTCTGGGGACCAGGGAGCGAGTTCCTGCTCGTTGCCACCGCCTACAACCAGCATCGCCAGGTCGTGGGCACGGTCCAGCGACGCTATCGCGGCCCGTTCAGCGCTAACACCGCTGACGCCTGGATCCTGAACCCCCAGATGTTCAGCTCGTACCACCTCGAAACTGGTCCGGGCTACAACCTGGAACGAGGCGGAGACGACAATGGTCGACGCCGACGACGCCGCTAGCTTTCATCACTCCCACCACCTCATCCCTCCCCCAAGAGCCCCCAATCGCACCACGCGTGACGGGGCTCTTTCTTTTATTTGACCAATCTACACTACTTAGATTTCAATACTTGTATGTCCGGACATTCCAAATGGTCACAAATCAAACACAAAAAAGGAGCGACCGACCAAAAACGCGGCGCCCTGTTTTCTAAATTAGCTAGCGCCATCACGGTCGCCGCTAAAGATGAACCCAACCCACAATTTAATCCCCGTCTCCGCTCCGCCATCGAAAAAGCTCGCGAGTATCAAATGCCCAACGACAACATCGAGCGCGCCATAAAACGTGCTTCCGAAAAAACCGGAGCACTTGATGAGTTAATCTTCGAAAGCTATGGACCAGGAAACTCTGCTCTTCTCATCGAAGCTATTACCGACAATCGCAATCGCACTGTCTCTGAAGTAAAAAAAATATTGAGCGACAACGACGCTAAGTGGGCCGAAAGCGGCAGCGTTCGTTGGGCTTTCAGCGAAGCTCCCAATAGAACTTGGCAAGCGCAATTTCCTATCGACCTCTCCAATGAAAACAAAAAAAAGTTGGGTAAGTTATTAGAAGCTCTCGACGACCATCCTGATATTCAAAGGATAACGACCAACATCAACCTTTCATCATGATCATTCTTGGCATTGATCCTGGTACTCATCGTCTTGGATATGGCTTAATTGAAAAAACCGGTAGCACTCTCCGCTTTCTCGAAGCCGGCCTGATCAATATCGCCACCGAGCCTCCTCAGTCTTTTGAGGAGGCCAAAAAAGGCTTAGAGAAAATTATCGCTACCTACAAACCACAACGAGTCGGTTTGGAAAAATTGTTCTTTGCTAAAAATCAGAAAACGGCCATGGCGGTTTCGGAGATGCGCGGCGTCTTGCGTCTCACCATCATCGAGAATCAACTTGAACTGTATGAATTTAATCCAAAAGAGATCAAACTCTGTGTTTGTGGTGATGGTCAAGCCGACAAGAAAGGGGTGGCTAAGATGATGAAACTTATCCTGAATCTTCATCATCACTCTTTCATCGATGATGCCTGGGATGGGTTAGCCATCGCCTATACGACGAGCTGTCAACCAGACTATCTAAAAAAAATATAAATCTTTGTGGATAAGCAGTTGACAATGGACAACGCTTTCCTATACTAACTCCATCGTGAATAGTTAGCTTGAATTTTTAAGGACTTTATTTTGTAAAAAGGTCGTCTCTTACACCAGCTATAAGTAATGGAGCAAAAAGTTATCGTGAATCCACTTCGAGTCATCTCTCAAGAAGAACTCGACGAAGAATTTGAGGACGAAGAGTTTGAAGAAGGGTTCGGTGAAGATGAAAATTTCGATTTCGGAGAGGAGGAAGAAGAATATTAAACTCCACTACCGGTGTAGACACTAAAGAAAAGACGTCCCCACACTCCGAGACGTCTTTTCTTATATAATAAATACTATGCGCAACGCCCTTCGTATTATCGTTATCGGTTTTTTAATAATCACACTCCTCGGCCTAACCACTGCCGGAACAGTGGCTTTATATTTTTTACAAGGTATTCCTACCCTCGATGAAGTTCGCAATCGCCAAGTAGCTCAATCAACCAAAATCTTTGATCGCGAAGGAAAAGTTCTTCTTTACGAAATTAGTGCTGGAGAGAAAAGAACAGTTGTTCCTCTAGAAAACATCCCACAGTTCGTTCGTGACGCCACCGTCGTTACCGAAGATGAAAATTTTTATACTCAGCCTGGCTTTGATTGGAAAGCGATCGTCCGCGCCATGTGGGCCAACTTCAAAGAAACTGGCAATCCTCTTTCCGGTCAGGGCGCTTCCACCATCTCACAACAGCTTGTAAAAAACGCCTTCCTTTCTCCCGAGCAAACTATCTCCCGCAAACTAAAAGAGTTGGTGCTCTCGGTAAAACTAACCAACTACTACAGCAAGGACCAAATCCTTGAGCTCTATTTCAATGAAATTCCCTACGGCTCAACTCTTTACGGTATCGAGGCTGCCAGTCAGGCTTATTTTGCTAAGCCCGTAGAGGAACTAACTCTCGCCGAAGGCGCGGTCTTAGCTGCTCTTCCAAACGCTCCCACCTACTACTCTCCCTGGGGAGCCAATGTCGAAAAACTTTTCGAAAGACAAAAATTTATATTGGGAAAGATGTTGGCTCATGGAAAAATTACTCAAGATGAACACGATACCGCCCTTAAAGAAAAGATTACCTTTAACCCTCCCTCCGAAGGGATCCTGGCCCCCCACTTTGTCATTATGGTTCAGGACTACCTGACAAAAAAGTATGGCGAAGAAGTAGTCCGAAAAGGTGGATTGAAAGTCACAACCTCTCTTGATTGGAAGCTACAGGAAGCCGCCGAGAAAGCAGTAAAAGATGGGGTGGCTCGCAACCGTGAACTCTACAATGGGAAAAATGGAGCGCTTGTTGCCATCGATCCTAAAACCGGACAGGTTCTAGCTCTTGTTGGTTCTTATGACTATTTTGATACTGAAAACGATGGCAACTTCAATGTTGCCGCCCAAGGATTACGCCAACCCGGTTCAGCTCTAAAACCCTTTGCCTACTTAACGGCCTTCGAGAAAGGATATACTCCTGACACCATCCTCTTTGATGTTCCCACCAACTTCGACACCACCGGCAACCCTGATCGAGCCTACGCTCCCCAAAATTTTGACGACCTCTTCCGTGGACCAGTCTCGATGGGACAGGCCCTAGCTCAATCAATCAACGTTCCGGCCGTCAAAACCCTTTATCTCATTAGCATTGAAGACATGTTGCGCACCATGGAAAAGTTGGGAGTTAAAACACTGAACGATCCCCGCCGTTACGGTCTATCTCTAGTTCTTGGAGGAGGAGAGGTACGACTCCTAGAGCTAGTTCGCGCCTACGGCGTCCTTGCTCAAGAAGGGAATCTTCACGACCAATCGATTATTCTAAAAGTAGAAGATGCTGAAGGAGAAGTTTTGGAAGAGTTTGAGGATTCTTTTGTGGCTGTTGCTAATCCAGAGGCTACCCGACAAATCAATGACGTTTTGACCGATCTTGGTTTTCGTTCTGGACTATTTCAAAGCTCTCTCAATCTCACTATCTTCCCTGGGCACGAGGTCGCCCTAAAGACTGGTACAACTAACGACTACAAAGACGCTTGGGCCTTTGGCTATACCCCATCGCTTGTTGTCGGAGTCTGGGCCGGAAATAACGACAATGTTCCTATGCAACAGCGAGGTTCCAGCATCTTGGCTGCCATTCCAATGTGGAACGCCTTCCTTTCTGAAGCCCTTAAAAACTACCCTCCTGAGGTCTTTGCTCGTCCCAGCCCCAGCGCCACCACTAACCCCATCTTTAAAGGCAACTACGCTCCCGATGGAACATTGCACACTATTTTGCATCACATCGATCGCGACAATCCAACCGGGCCTCCTCCCACAAATCCAGCGTCAGATCCCCAATACATCAACTGGGAAAATGGTTTAAGAACCTGGATTGGCACCTATGGCATCAATCTACCCAAACTACCTTCAAGCACCGTAAGTAGCACCAACTCAAACTCTACTTCAGGATCGGCATTATAACGTAGAAAAAAGAATCGTCATTGGGAGCCTTAAGTAAAGCTGGTTTATTTTCGTCACTTAAACCAATATAGACATCATCACCCACTATCGATTTCAAACCATCCTGAAGGTATCGCCAGTTAAAAACAGCCTCTTTTAGTCCATCACTCGTCAGCTTGGCTGCTAAACGAAATCGATTCTCTCCTAATGTCTGGTTGTGAGAGAAAATTTCAATTACCTTTCCACCCTCCAGCACTCGCAAAGAAATATCATTCAGCTGACTTCCAAAAACGCTAGTTACCTTCAACGCCTCCTGAAAATTCTGTCTACTCACCACCGCCTCTGTTTTAAAATCGGTCGGCAAAATTGCTTCATAGTTAGGAAAAGTTCCTTCGGATAGTCGTGATACTAACTCCCACTGAGAACCAGCAAAAACAATTTGATAGTCATCACGAAAGATTGAAACCTCCTCTTCATCCTTGGCCAACCTCAAGACCTCCTGAGCCGTCTTTAGCGGCAAAAGAAACTCTATCTTATCCTCAAAACTGCTTTCGAAGAGCTTTCCTAAAAGAGTTTTTTCAGCCAAACGAAAACTATCCGTCGCCACAAACTTCAGCCCTTCCTCAGAATAAGAAACAAAGATGCTTGAAAGTTCCGGTCTAAGATCAGACATCTGGGCCGCTCCAGCCACCTGCCCCAAAGCCTCTTTTAAAATCTCTCCCTTAATAACAAATTTTTGCTCTCGGCTACTAATCTTAGGAATAACAGGAAACTCATCTGTTGGAGCACATTGAATTTTGGCATCATAGTTATCAGTCTTAACAGAAACAATTCTGTCCTTAAGTTCAATATTCAGACGATCACTCTTTAAATTGCTGAGTAGTTCGTAGAAAGCACTACTGGGAATTGCTACCTGCCCTGGCTCAATCACCTTTCCTGAGACTATAAACTGAATTGCCAACTCCAAATTGGTCGCCAAGATTTTGATCTGTCCCGGAGTTGCCTCTAATAAAAAATTTTTTAAAATCGGCAAAGCATTATCTGAACCCTGAGTTCTCTGGGCTGCCGCTACTGCCTCTCGTAGATTGTCACGAATCACCACCAGCTTCATAATCTTAAGCGTTTTTATGAATTAGATCCTTAATCATTAAAATCTTCTGATTGAGCGCTGAATTCTTATTGACCTCCTGATTGATCTTTTCAAAAGCGTGAATAGCCGTCGTATGATCTCTTCCCATTCGCTCACCAATAAAGGGATAGGAAAGATTAAGAATGTCTCGCAAAAGATACATGCAAATCTGACGTGGCTCAACCACCTCTTTCTGTCGACGACGACCAGTTAGATCTTCCATCGATACATGAAAAAATTCTGCTACCGACTTTACCACTTGATCCGGACTAACCTTGTGCGAAAAGGAGTTGATGGTGCTATCAATAATCTCTTCCGCCACCTGGGGTGTCATCGGGGTTCGCTTACTCTCTTCATAGAAAAGAAGTTTATTTAAAACTCCCTCCAGCTCTCGAACATTTTTCTTAACCTTTTTAGCAATCAAAGCCACCACCTCCTCATCCATCACCCGATTAAACTCCTGCAACTTACCGCGAATAATCGCTAAACGTAACTCATACTCAGGATAACCGACGTCGGCAATCAGCCCACCCTCAAAACGAGAGCGTAATCGATCTTCCAGGGTAGGAATAGACTGTGGTGGTCGATCAGAGGAGATAATAATTTGCTTATTCGCTTCATAGAGAGCATTGAACGTATGAAAAAACTCCTGCTCAGTTTTTTCCTTTCCTCCAATGAACTGAATATCATCAATGATAAGCACATCGACATCACGATACTTCTTTTTGATATCCTCCATGCGTCGATTGCGAATTGCCCATACTACATCGCTCGTAAATTTTTCTGAAGAAACATATCGTGGTTTTACCTGGCGCTTATAGCGAGCAACTATCTCATTCCCAATTCCCTGAATCAAATGAGTCTTTCCCACACCCACACCACCGTAAACGAAGAAGGGATTGTATTTTGTCCCAACCGCCTGAACAATTGCCTCAGCCGCCGCAAAAGCCAGTTCGTTTGATGGACCAACCACATATGACGATAAACTGTAACGAGGATTTAAATTGGTCTCAGGATCAATCCGAGCCTCAAACCGAATAGCGCTCTGTCCTTGAGGAGTTGTGGGAGTTTGTCTTAATGTTGGTTTTTTTGGCTGAGGGATATCGGTCTGGATTACCGAAAACTCAAGCTTTCTCACTCCCTCATCAAAGGAGCGCATAATCCCTAGAAGTTGTTTGCAATACTTATCCTCAACATAATTTTTTGCGAAGTTATTGGGAAGTCCTACATAGTACGCTCCCTCTCGTTTATCAAGCAATCGACTACTCTTTAGCCAGGTAATAAAGTTCGCTCGCGATAACTGCACCTCCATCTCTGCCAAAGTTAGCTGCCAAAGTTGCTCTAGATCCATAGTGAGGAAGGAATAAAAAATAATTTCTACAATCTTACCATCAAAAGACTTTTAAAATCCAAAATACACTTCTTAAGTTTTATAATTCTAATACTTGTAATTTGTCAGTCAAAAGATTACTATTTGCTTAAACTGTTGATGGCCTGTGAATAACCCTTCCAAGCACATCACAAAGTTGCCATGTCGACTACTTACCAGCCTAAAAAAAGGAAGCGTCGCCGAACTCACGGCTTTCGCGCGAGAAGCACGAGTGCAACCGGAAGACGAGTTTTGAAACGCCGCCGCGCCAAGGGGCGCAAGCTCCTCACGCCAAAAGCTCGCCGCTATAGTAAATGATTCCGCGCCACAAGCGGCTCATTTTAAGCACCACCAATCCTAAAAAAGGACCTCCTTTTATTCGCTCTCCTTATTTGTATGTCTATCGCATCAAGAACAACCTGGGTTATAATCGGTTGGCAGTAATAGTCAGTAAAAACTGCGCCCCCCTGTCAGTCGATCGACATCGTCTCAAGCGACAGCTACTCCAAACAATGTCTCACTGGCCAGAGAAAAGCTACGACCTTCTTCTCGTTCCTCAAAAAAAGTTTGCTGAATCAACCGCGAAGAATCGCACCCGGATCCTAAAGGAGATAGCCCTAAATATTCTTTCATGATCTTTCTTTACGACACCCTCATCTACAATCCTCTTCTAAACGCCTTTCTCTATATCTATCAGTATCTAGGCGACTTTGGTCTAACCATCATCGCCATCACTGGCCTCCTTCGTTTAATCCTCTACCCTATATTTAAAAAAAGTTCTGAACAGCAGGTCTATATGCAGCGCCTTCAGCCAGAAATGGAGGCTATTCGAAAAAAATACGCCGACAACCGAGAGGAACAAACCAAAGCCACACTCGAACTTTTTAGAAAACATCAGGTCAATCCTTTTGCCGGTTTCTTTTTATTATTCGTCGTACAACTCCCCATCCTGATCGCCTTCTATCAAATCATTCTACATGTCTTTGAGGGAATCGACATCGAAAGACTCTACGTTGGAATAGCCGCCCCACTTACCCTAAATCCTTATTTTATCGGCTTGATAAATCTAGAGGGCAAAAGTATAGTGATGTTGCTTGTGGCGGCCGCCTCAACCCTGATTCTTACCATCACGGCCGATTCAAGAAACTGGCATCGCCTCAAGACAGAATTTACAAAACATGCTGGCAAGTGGCTGATTGGGCCCATTCTGACCCTCCTTTTCCTACAGTATCTGATTCCTCAAGCACACAATGCCATCGCCCTCTACTGGGTCGCTACCAGCTTCTTCTCTGGAGTGCAGCAGTACTTTATTAATCGCAAGATCGACATCGAAAAGAAGTTTGATGTCGCCTAATATTCCTATGAACTGGCAAGAATTCATCACGCAACTTCTTAAACATCTGGGCTTTCAAGACTTTCGAATCGAAATAAACGACGAGCATAAACATGCTCATATTGTAATTAGCGACTACCCAGTCTTAAACAAAGATCAGGTCGCCAGCCTCATTCAAAATCTTAACCATGTTATTCAGCTGGTTGCAAAAAAACATCAAGCTTCAGGCATCTTTGTCGATATCAATAACTACCGCCGCGAGAGAGAAGACTTAATCTCCCAGCTCGCTCGTGCCGCTGCTCAAAAAGTAATGGCCACCAAAACTCCCCTTTCTCTTCCTCCCATGAACTCCTATGAGCGACGCTTAGTACACATGGCTCTCGCTCACCATCCATCAGTTAAAACCGAAAGCAACGGCGGAGGCAAAACGCGATGCGTTATCGTAAAGCTCGTTGAATAAAAAACACCCGACAATAAAGTAGGTGTTTTTTATTGTTAGTGCGTTGCAAAATCCATACCGTAGACCTTCCGATCAAAACGGTTAAGGAAGTAGAGCACATCGTGTCCTAGTTGAATGTTGGTTGCATCAAGATAGCCTGTTGGACCAAGACTACTCTCTCTGTAGGTTCCATCATACAAGGAAACCTCGATTAATTTTTCTGGAACAACCGTCTTCCCTTGCCAGTAATCATCCGGCAAGATTAACTCTCCATATCCGCTGCGGCTATTAGGGAGAGCACAAAGCAAGCTGGCCTCCTGCAACTCAACTGAAACCTTTTTATCGGGATCTTGAGCGGCATATGGAAGTTGGACAAAAGAACACTTGTCTCTAGGAATAGCTACGAAAGAAAACCGCTTAGTGCGCTTTCCAGCACCATCAACCAAATCCATTACCCCTCCCTGAGTTGAGCGGTTATTAGTAAAAACTACTCCCTGATCAATTAATGGATACCATTTAAATACCAAGCCTGTTTCTCCGCTAAAAAGTGGGGTGAGTGTCCTTCTTGTCAGATGATAAACCACGGCAGTCTGAAGAGCATACGCCGTTGGTCTCTGGCTTATAATAATCTCGCTTGAATTCTTCCAAGAAATTTCAGCATCAAAAATATTATAAGATGTTAGCCGCTGCGCCCGGGGATTAGCCTGACCTAGATCGATAACCTCTAAGTAAGGAATCCCTTCCTCTTCTGTCATGTAAGCCAAACGATGGTTATTAGGAGCCCAAATCGGGAAAGAGTTGGGATAGATAAACACCGGCTCCCAGGCTTTCTCTTCTAAGTCAAACACGCTTACCTGGGGAGATTCCACGGAACCAAAAACTACTACTGTCTTTTGAGCATCGGGGGAAATAGCGGCGTAACGTAAATTAGAAATTCCAATCGAACTTACTATCTCCATTCCTTCTTCGGAAATTCGAGCAATCTGTCCTGAGCTTTGAATGAAAATGATTGAATCGTCATCAAGAACGGCGTAGTCAAAAACCTCTCGGTCTACAACCACTCCAAAACCATCTCGCGGCACAAGAGAGGCTACTATATCCTGAGAAGAAGTATTGCCCGAAGGAGCAGTCGTCCCTCCATTATCGCCTGGAACAAACTCGCTCCCTCCCGGAAGAACACTGACTACTCCACCAGAAGAACCATCTCCGACTACTCTTCCATCACCTCGATTGATAGTATTTAAAAAATAGTTACCTCCCCACACTACCAAAGCAACTAGGAGAAGGATTGAGAATAAGAATAAAAAACGCTTCATATCAGTTAGTTCAGTGGGTAGTTATAAACTGTAACATCCCAGTGATCACCCTCATTCACCCATTCCGCCAACCTTTGTCCGGAAGCATTATTGTGATAAACACGTGGCCCACCATTAATCCCTCCTCGCCTTGATCCCGACTTAAATCTTCCATCACTCTTCAACAACTCCGCATTAATATAAGCAGTTACGCTTGATCCAGAATGTCCAAAGTCCAGTTTATAACCAGCAGAGTGACTCAATCCCCGGTTAGAGTGACCTAGCTCCGATCCACCCGTAACCGTCAAGGAACACCCACACTGTCCCTTAAGCCAAATGGCATAATCAAGCGTTGTTCTCTTTACTCCTCCAACAGAAGTACACCCTCCTGGGTAGCGCTGATAAGCCACTCCTGGAGGACAAGCCCCCTTATTGACCGGAATGCCTGCCGCTGATAGCTCCGCCCTAACCGATGCCTCGTTTCCCGCTTCCTCTGCTGAAGGTTCAGGAAATCCTCCGGGCGGAACACCTTCTTCTGGTCCAGGCGGTAGATCCTCGATCGATGCTGGTGGTGGCGGTCTCACACCAATGAGGATTGGATCGGTCAGATTGGTGAGACGAGAGTTGATAATGTTTAAAAGAGCGGTTGCTCCAATTAATAATAACAATCCTAGGAGGGCTTGGGTAATACGATCTCTAGCATCACTTCTAACCGATGGGTTATCTCCTCCCCAGGCGTAGATAAATCCGGAGTAGACTATCCAGGCGAAAGCCAGAAATGCTCCAACACCTAGACCGAAGCGGTAAATCTGATCGATTAGTTGTGAGGGCGGGATGGCTTGAGGGAGGTTGAAGATGGGGGAGCTATCATCAGCATTGACCTCCACCTCGGTACTGGTAACTACATTTTCATCCTGCGCCAAAACAAAGATTGATGAATTAAAAAACAATACCGCAAGTAAAATAAAAAAAGCCGCAACCCACCCCAACCGCCTCTCTTTATTTTTTTGATAAATTAAATTCATTGAGAAGCACAAAGATCAAGTCTTGATAAATTTCTATTATAGAGAGGGTCGACCCAGTAGGGAGCGCTCAGAGAAACATCTAGCGCGCAAAGATCTCTTTTTGATAAATTAAGATATTTAGAAAAATCTGCCTCTGCTTTAAGGCGTGCTTCTTCCACCGGAGTCTTTAGAAGAGTAATAATGAAGATACTATCAGCCTGATTAAAGTAGATGCTGTACCAATTATTATCGGTAAGAACTGCGTCTCCTTGGCGAGTCCTCTCTGTAGCAACCTCAAGAAAACCGGTAATATCTATTGAAAGCGAAGTTGTTGTTGGTGAAACTCCACCATCAGTGGGCAATCCCCCTTCCGGAAGAGGAGAGATGATTGGCTCATCTCCTTTTGGTCCAGTGGGCAGAGAAGAGCTTCTTGGCCAAAAAAGAAAAAGTAGCACCCCTATGCACACTGCAATTACTAAGCCAAGATAAATTCGCAACTTCATATCAATCTTATCTTCTTATTATTATAACGAAAATCTACCTAAAAGCGGCAGATACGATTTGCTCCCCACTGATCCCAGCGCAATCCATTTCGAGAAATCTGACAGGCTCTTTGAATATTAACCTGTGGATCCTTGGCAGCTTCAACGCATCGATTATACAAATCACGATCTCTTACGTAACAAATATTCGTACTTCTTGCTCCATTGTACGGACGATTAAAAGCCTGAGGACAGTTTAAACTCCCCAGAGGATGAACCGTTAAGTTAATCTGAAACAACCCCCAAGAGACAGGATCATTTGTTCCATTCGCTTTGCAGATATCAACTCCGCTCGGTAAGGCTGGATTACCACCACTCTCTTCTTTGACGATTCTCGAGGCCATATCAGCATTATTTCCAAAACAAGTCTGACTCAAACTCTCCACCGATCCCGGACCACCAGGAACTGGCTCACAGCGTCCCGCTGGCAAATCACCAATATATTCTGATGCGGGAAGTGGTGGTGGCGGTCTCACACCAATGAGGATTGGATCGGTCAGATTGGTGAGACGAGAGTTGATAATGTTTAAAAGAGCGGTTGCTCCAATTAATAATAACAATCCTAGGAGGGCTTGGGTAATACGA